>Ga0209343_10001355_pt1 | contig 33120 bp, 30 predicted proteins | sample RifCSPlowO2_02_FD_184026 | JGI IMG/M metagenome (GOLD analysis project Ga0209343, IMG submission 184026) | Groundwater microbial communities from Rifle, Colorado - Rifle CSP2_plank lowO2_0.2 (SPAdes) (version 2) | ecosystem: Environmental > Aquatic > Deep subsurface > Groundwater | place... | reverse complement strand
AGGCAGCGGTTCGCTCAAGCCGATCAAGGCCTGAAGTTAGGACGTACCGATGACCGCAATCCTGACAGCCGGACTGAGCCTCAAGCCGCAGTATGATGACGCGGCATTGGCCTGCCGTGCCGAAGGATTGTGGTTTGAGGTACACCCGGAAAACTACCTGGTCGCGGATGGCCCCCGGCTGCAATGGCTCGAAGCGATGCGCGCGCGGCATCCGATTTCGCTGCACGGCGTATCGCTCTCAATCGCCGCCGACGCCGAACCCGATGCCGCGCACCTGCAGCGGCTCGCCACACTGGCTGGCCGACGCAGCGGCCGCGGCACTCAACGCAAATCCCGGTACCGATCTTGCGCAATCGCTCTCCGTACTGCTTGATGTCGGTCCATTTAGCCGTATTGACAACTTCCACGACGAACCATAAAAAGGAGCTTCCATGAACTACGCTACCACTACCGAGACTGCTACTGCAGGCGGCATTCGCGGATTATGGAACCGCCTTGCCGACAAACTGGAAAACCTGATTAACCACACCTCGCTTGCGCTTGTCGATCGCATCGCAATCGCCGCGATCTTCTTTTATTCAGCCCGCACCAAGGTCGACGGATTCCTGACCGTCAATGACAGCGCTTACGCCCTGTTCCAGGAAGAATACAAGGTCCCGCTGCTGCCTTCCGACGTCGCGGCGCACATGGCGACCTATGCCGAACACCTGTTTCCGATCCTGCTGGTGCTGGGCCTGTTCACCCGGCTGTCCGCGCTTGCGCTGCTCGGCATGACTGCGGTGATCCAGATCTTTGTTTATCCGGACGCATGGCCGACGCATCTGTCATGGGCCGGCTTGTTGCTGTATCTGATTGCGCGTGGCGGCGGGAAAGCGTCGCTCGATCACATGATGGGAGTTAAATAAAAACGCATTTTGAAAAGTACCGAAGGCAACGATCATGAAGCCAACGACCAATGAAATTTCGCTCAACCAAAGCGTGAACCCATTACTCAATGATGCTGCGTTGATTCAACTGCGCGAGAACTTGCTGCGATTTGCGACCTTGCAGCTCAGAAATCGAGAGGTTGCAGAAGACGTTGTGCAAGATACGATTCTTGCCGCGTTGGCGGCCAGCGATCGCTTCGAGCATCGCGCTTCGGTGAAAACGTGGGTGTTTTCAATTCTGAAGAACAAGATTGTGGACGTCTTCCGCGACCGATGGAACAAGAATCGGGTTGAGCTTGCCGAGGCGACCGGCGATGAAACGGAATTTGATGTTTTGTTCATGGAAAACGATCGCTGGCAGCATAGTGAAATGCCGACCCGGTGGGGCGATCCGGAGCAGACTTTTTCTGATAAACAATTCTGGAAGGTGTTCGACCTCTGTACGTCCAGGATGCCCGAAACTACCGTACGGGTGTTTTTCATGCGCGAGTTATTGGGGCTGGAGGTAAACGAGATTTGTAAGGAACTGGCCATCACCACGTCCAATTGCTGGGTGATTCTGCATCGCGCGCGCATGAGTCTCCGGCTATGCCTGCAACAGTGCTGGTTTGAAAGGGACGAAAAAACATGATGTCATGTAAAGAAGCGGCGTATCTGCTGTCACAACGACAGGACCGGAAACTGTCGGCAACCGAGACGATGGCCTTGCGCCTGCATTTGATGATGTGCTCTGGATGCACCAATTTCGCAGACAACATGGCATTTCTGCGCAAGACGTGCGAACGGATCGTTAACGATATAAAGCAGGAATAGCGGGAAGAACGAAGTGAACATGTCGACGCGGGAAGATTCATTAGCCTATGTGGGAAAAGTTGTTGTCACTGCAGCGCCATATCGATCAATCCGTCAACACTGGAAACAGGCTTCATCAACTCCTCGGGCAGCTTGTGGCGTTGCTTGATATAGGCGGGACTGTTGTAGCTGAGCCAGACCTTGCCTTGCGCGTCTTCCCAGGCCAGCGCCTTCAGCGGCAGATCGATGGCGGCCAGCGGGGCGACGTTCATCAGAGGCGTTCCGGCCTTCGGGTTGCCGAAAATGAGTAATTGCGCCGGACGCATTTGCAGACCGGCCTTGCTTGCTTCGCCGCTGTGGTTGATCTTGGCGAATATGCCGACGCCTTTGGCTTTCAGTACCGACTCAAGGCGGGTGATGGTTTCCGGTACCGTGTAACGGCTCGGCTTCGAAATGATCCCGTTGTCCGCGGCCGACGTTCCGGCGGCCGCTATCGAAAACAGAATGGCAAGCAAGAGTTGTTTCATGTGAATTCTCCGATGGCGATGATGATCATGTAGTCTTTCGTCCCATCAGATTGTAAGGAATCGGCGCCCAATCCGATCAATACAACAACCAGACTCTTTGAGGGATGTCATGCACGCCACTTATCCATTGCTTCGCAAGACCGATTTCCCGGCAATCCGGCGCAAGACGCTGGATACCTTGCAAGTCAATCTCGGCTACAAGTGCAATCAGACCTGCCAGCATTGCCACGTGAATGCCGGGCCGACGCGGAAGGAGATGATGGATGAAGAAACCGTCGATCTGGTGCTGCAGGTGCTCAAGTCACGCCACTTGTCGACGCTGGATCTGACCGGCGGCGCGCCGGAAATGAATCCGCACTTCCGGCATTTGGTGCGCAAGGCCCGCGAGTTGGGCGTACGGGTCGTCGATCGCTGCAACCTGACCATCCTGTTCGAACCCGGTTACGAAGATCTGGCCCGGTTCCTTGCCGATCAACAGGTCGACATCACCGCGTCCCTGCCCTGCTATTCGCAGGAAAACGTCGACAGGCAACGCGGCAACGGCGTGTTCGACAAGAGCATTGCCGCGTTGCAGGCATTGAATGCGCTCGGCTATGGCCGGCAAGACAGCGGCTTGACGTTAAGCCTGGTCTACAACCCGCAGGGGCCGTCATTGCCGCCAAACCAGCACACGCTGGAAGCGGATTACCAGCGCGAACTGGCCGCGAATTTCGGCATCGAGTTCAACCAGCTTTATGTATTGGCCAACATGCCGATCCAGCGTTTCGGCAGCATGCTTGTCTCGAAAGGGCAATTCGCAAGCTACATGACGCTGCTGAAGGAAAATTTCAGCGCAAGTAATCTTGATACAGTGATGTGCCGCACGCTGGTCAGCGTGGATTGGCAGGGCAATTTGTACGACTGCGACTTCAACCAGATGCTGGGAATGCCGATGCGCCTCAAGGAAACGGTCCAGCCCCATCTGCGTGACTTGGTCGATCGTGAAGTCCAAGGGCTGCCGATCACGATCGCCGATCACTGCTATGGCTGCACTGCGGGACAAGGCAGCAGTTGCGGCGGCGCGCTCGCAGCGTAACTCGGGTGACGCCGGTCCGCTTTATATTCAAGGAGTGCCCTCATGCGACAACTCGACGAAATTCTCGCCAGCCTGCTGGTCATGGGCTGGATGGTGGAAGCACGCGATCCATATACCGGCGGCCATCTCTGGCGTGTCTCGCGTTATTCCCGATTGCTGGCGACGGCTGCCGGTCTGGACCAAGAACATGTGGCGCGTATCGCGCTCGGCGGATTCCTGCACGACCTCGGCAAGATCGGCGTGCCGGATGCGATCCTGCGCAAGCCGGGTCCGTTGAGCGCCGATGAGCAAGCGGTGATCCGCACCCACCCCGACATCGGGTTCCGCCTGCTGGCGGCGCATCCGCTGGCATACCTGGTGCGCAATGCGGTTCTGTCGCATCACGAAAGGCCGGACGGGGCCGGTTATCCGAACGGCTTGCGCGGCGACATGGTGCCGCTTGACGCCCGCATTGTCGGCATATGCGACGCATTCGACGCGATGACCAGTTCGCGCCCCTACCGCCCTGGTATGCCGATCGCAGATGCGCTGCAAGCCATCGAAGACAACCTGGGACGACAATTCGACGCCGGCCTGGGGCGCCAGTTCGTCATCATGGGCCGCGACGGCATGCTGAACCACGTCGCCGGCCACAGCGACGACGGCATCCCGCTGCGCCATTGCCCGATGTGCGGTCCCACCTTGGTAATCCGGCGCGACCAAATCCCCGGCTCGACCCTGTATTGCCGCAATTGCGGCGGCGAATTTGTCGCCGAACCGGATGCGAACGACGTGCTGCAAGCCGCGCCGACCGGGCGCGAGGGTTCAGCGCGCGACCTGGAACCCGAAGCCGATATTCCGCTCATTGCACAGATCGTGCAGGAATCATCCGCCGCGGTCCACACCGCGCCGCGGCAGGCGGAGGTGGTGTGAAATGAATCGACTGCATAGACTGCATACCGCACTGATGTTCAATTTGGCGTTCCTGGCGGCGCATGCGGTTGCCGCCGCGCCGGAAGTGCCGGCGTTCTCGCGCATGACGCCGGGCGGCGCGGTCGCCGGCTGGCAGACGCTCAAGCCCGCGCCCAACGCCAACGACACCCGCTACCGCCTGGTGCCGGACGCTGGAACGGTCGTGTTGAAAGCAGAGGCCGAAAGCGCGATGTCCGGCCTGATCCATCCGGTGCGGGTCGACATCCGGCGCTACCCTCTGCTGCGCTGGCGCTGGAAGGTCGCCGCCCCGCTGCAAACCGCCGACATGACGCAAAAGTCCGGTGACGATTATGCGGCGCGCATCTATGTGATGTTCGATTATCCGGCAGAGAAACTTCCGTTCGGTACGCGCGCCAAATTGCGGCTGGCGGAAGCGCTGTACGGGCAGCGCATCCCGACCGCCGCGCTGAATTACATCTGGGACAACCGCCAGCCGGTCGGCACGATTCAATCCAATACCTACACCGACCGCGCCCGCATGATCGTGGTGCGCAGCGGCGCGGCGCAAGCCGGGCGATGGATTACCGAGACGCGCGACCTGGCGGCGGATTTCCGCGCGGCGTTCGGCGAGGACCCGCCCGACATTGTCGCGGTTGCGCTGGCGACCGATACCGACAATACTGGCGAAAGCGCGACCGCATGGTACGGCGACATCGAGTTCCTGCCCGGCGCCGCGGCGGAGGCACGGTGAAGCGGCCGTAATTCAGCTGTGAATCGGCTGCGAATCGGCAGTGAAGCGGATATGGAATTCGAACATTTTCGCGGCCGGCAATACGCCGCCGCAATCCAATGAAGATCAACAGGGGACATCATGCATGACATCGTTCAAGAGTATTACGGCCAGACGCTGCAGCATTCGGGCGACCTCAAAACCAGCGCCTGCTGCGACATCAGCCAGGTGCCGGAATGGCTGAAGCCGCTGCTGGCGCGCATCCACCCTGAAGTGCTGTCGCGCTATTATGGCTGCGGCTTGGTCTGTCCGCCGCTGCTGGAAGGCTGTCGCGTACTCGACCTGGGCTGCGGCTCGGGGCGCGATGTGTATGCATTGGCGCAACTGGTCGGCCCGACGGGCGAAGTGATCGGCATCGACATGACCGAAGAGCAGCTTGCGGTGGCGCAACGGCACCACCAATTCCACCGCGATGCCTTCGGCTATGACAACGTGCGCTTCCTGCATGGCTATATCGAGCGGCTCGACGAACTCGGCCTCGATGCGGGCAGCTTCGACGTGATCGTATCCAATTGCGTGGTCAACCTGTCGCCGGACAAGGACGCGGTGCTGCGCGGCGTGCATCGGTTGTTGAAGAACGGTGGCGAATTCTATTTTTCCGACGTGTATGCGGACCGACGCGTGCCGGCCGCGGTGCGCAACGATCCGGTGCTGTACGGCGAGTGCCTGGGCGGCGCGCTGTACTGGAACGACTTCCTGCGCCTGGCGCAAGCCCACGGCTTCGCCGATCCGCGTCTGACCGATGACCGGCCGCTGGCGATCACCGATCCCGCGCTGGCTGCGCGCACCGGCAATGTGCGTTTCTTTTCCGCGACCTACCGCCTGTTCAAGCTGGACGGACTGGAAAGCGCCTGCGAAGACTACGGGCAAGCCGTGATCTATCGCGGCAGCATTCCGGGGCATGCGCACCGTTTCGTGCTCGACAAGCATCACGACATCGAGACCGGGCGGGTCTTTCCAGTGTGCGGCAATACCTGGCGCATGCTGCACGACACGCGCTTCGCCGCGCATTTCGATTTCATCGGCGACTTCAGCCGGCACTACGGCCTGTTCGCCGGCTGCGGCGGCGCACTGCCTTTCGATGAAGGCGCGGGCAATGCCGGCGCTGCGTGCTGCTGATCGGACGGCGAAGAGATCGCGATGGAAATCCTGCTAATCCCCGTTGCGCTGTTCCTCGCGTTCGGCAACGGCGCGAATGACAATTTCAAGGGCTTTGCCACCGTGTGGGGATCGGACACGCTGAGCTATCGCAGCGCTTTGCTGCTGGCGACTGTCGCTACCGTTGCCGGCAGCCTGCTGTCGCTGTTCCTGGCCCAGGAACTCGTGCAGCAATTCTCCGGCAAGGGCTTGCTACCCGATGTGATCGTAGGTGCGCCGCAATTCATCGTCAGCGCCGGCATCGGCGCGGCGCTTACCGTGATGATCGCAACGCGCACCGGACTGCCGATTTCGACCACCCATGCGCTGATCGGCGGCCTGGTCGGCGCGGGCTTGGCAGCCAGCCCCGGTGAGGTCCAGTTTGGCAGGCTATGGAATACCTTCCTGCTGCCCTTGCTGTTGAGCCCCGTCATTGCGGCATCCCTGGGTATCGTCGCATATCGGCTGCTGCGTTTGCGGCCGGAGAAAAAAGATTGCGCCTGCGTGCTGGCACCGGCGCAGGACCTGGTGCCCGGCGCCGCCGCGATCAGCATTGCGGCACCGCGTCTGGTGATCGCCGAAGGCGCGGCTTGCGACGCTCTGGCGGCGCCGGCGGCGCGGTTCTCCATTGCGCATAGTCTCGACCGGCTGCATATTTTCTCTGCCGGCTTGATCTGCTTTGCACGCGGCGTCAACGACACGCCCAAACTGGCGGCGCTGCTGATTGCGGCGCATCTGGTGAATGCCGAGGGTTCGGTGCTGCTGATCGCCGCCGTGATGGCGGCGGGCGGCTTGTTGTTAGCCAGGCGGGTCGCCGAAACGATGAGCCGGCGCATTACGCGCATGGACCACACGCAAGGCGTGGCCGCCAACCTGATCACCGCCACGCTGGTGCTGTCCGCCAGCCAACTGGGCTTGCCGGTCTCGACCACCCATGTATCGGTAGGATCGATCGCCGGTGTTGGTGCGGGCGCCGATACCTTGAACCGGGACATGCTGCGCAGCGTGCTGCTGTCTTGGATTGCGACCTTGCCGATGGCTGCGGGCATCGCGTGGATCGCACTGAAGATTTCATGAGTGGTCCAACCAGTCAATCATCGCATCGGGATGACATCATGTATGGAACCGACAAAATGAACAGCACAGCCTCATTCCCCAAAGGCGAGCACATCCAGCGCATTGCGCTGGTGCTCCAGGGCGGCGGCGCGCTCGGCGCCTATCAGGCCGGCGTCTATCAAGCGCTGCACGAAAAAGGATTTGCGCCGGACTGGGTGGCCGGCACGTCGATTGGCGCGGTGAACGCCGCTCTCATCGCCGGCAATCCGCCCGAACGGCGTCTCGACCGGCTGCGCGAGTTCTGGCACGCGGTATCGCGCGCCGACTTGTGGGATGTCTCGCGCCTGCCCAAGGAGTTGCGTCAGGCGTACGACGCCGGCGGCATCGCGGCCACGGTGTGGTGCGGGCAGCCAGGGATGTTTACGCCGCGCATTCCCAATCCGACTTTCGGGTTTCTGGCCGGTTCGGCGCAATACGCGAGCTACTACGATACCTCGCCGCTACGCGACACCCTGTTGTCCCTGGTTGATTTCGACTGCCTGAATCAGCATTACACCCGACTCAGCCTGGGCGCAGTTCATGTCAAGACCGGTACGCCGCGCTATTTCGACAGCCTGTTTCAACGCATCGGCCCGGAGCACATCATGGCCAGCGGCGCACTCCCACCCGGCTTTCCGCCGGTGCCGGTCGACGGCGAACTGTATTGGGACGGCGGCATCGTGTCCAACACGCCGCTGGAAGTGGTGCTGGATGACGTGCCGCGCGTCAATACGCTGTGTTTCATGGTGGACCTGTTCAATCCGAACGGGCCTGAGCCGACGTCACTGCCCGAGGTATATGCCCGGCACAAGGATATCGCGTATGCCAACCGGTCCGAACGCGGCATCCGCGAGTACCAGGAAAAGCATAACCTGCGGCGCGCGGTGCGCGCACTCTACAAGGCGCTGCCTGAGAGCAAGCGCAACGATCCGGCGTTGAAAGAATTGGCCGAGCTGGGATGCCGGACCACGATGGAAGTCGTGCATCTCAGCTATCGCGGAAAACCGTGGGAGACGGCAACGCGCGACGCCGATTTTTCGGCCGTGGCAATCGCCGAGCGATGGGACCAGGGTTATCAGGATGCGGCGCAGGCGCTCAAGCAAAAAGCATGGATGCTGCCGGTACCGCCGCATGTCGGGGTGGTGGTGTACGAGCAGGATCTGGATGTGCAGACGTAACGGAAAATACGCGCGATCCACCTGAAGCCGGCACAACATCGAGCTTATTTATTAATGCCAAGTAGATAGGTTAGCCCGAAAATAGAAACAGCATTGTGCGTAGTACATTGTGTTTAGTAGGGCGGAAAACAAGGCCGCAGGCCGCGGTTTCGAGGAACGGCCAAAGCGCTGGGCCTTCCCGCCCTACTTTTTTATCTCAATACCGACTTCATTGCCGAGTGACCCACTAATTACCCTGTTGCGCTATCCACGTTTCGCATCCCGGTTACATGTGCTTTAAGCGCCCGGAAGCTCACCGCCCGATCGTCTCCCAGCAAATACGCCTGCACGCCACGCGCTTTCCAGCTATTCAATTGATCCGCAACGCGAGGGATCGCGCAGAATTGGACTTTATGCTTGCAACACGCGATGGCGATCCGGTCGATCGCTGCCTGCACGCTGGGATGCTGCGCCTGTCCCGGCACACCGTACGACTGGGACAAGTCGATCGCCCCTTCCAGCACCATGTCGACGCCTGCGACAGACAAAATGGCATCCAGGTTGTCCACCCCTTCCCGGTCTTCGATCATCGCTATCACCATGATCTCCCTGTTGGCGCGTTCAAAATATGTCGGCAGATCGATGGTGCCAAAACCTGTCGTGCGTCCGCCGCTGATGCCGCGGCTGCCCAAGGGGTGATAACGGCTGGCGGCGACCGCTTGTTCGGCATCAATCTGGTTCCGTACATGCGGCACAACGATTCCCTGGGCGCCGCAATCGAGTGCGCGCAAGATGACGTCCGGCGCGGCGTTCGGCACCCTGACCAAAGGCGTGATGCCGGCACACTCGGCAGCCCGCACCATGTTCTCAAGCGTCTCGGGGTTCACGCACACATGCTCCATATCCAGAATCACAAAGTCGTACCCGGCATAGCCGATCATCTCGACCACCAGTGGCGATGGAATCGAATTGAGCAATCCGAATACTGTCTTGCCGTCCGCGAGCGCTTGTTTCAATCGATTGGTTTGCAGCATGCTATTGCCCTTCTACCGGCAAATACCATTGCACAGGATGCGGGTGCCGCAAAAAATCGTGATGCGAAATATGCCACGCATAGGCGCCCGCATAAGGAAAGACCAGCAAATCGTTGCAGCGCACGCATTCAACCGGCGCATCGAATGCCAGCAAGTCCTTCGGCGTGCATAGCTGCCCCACGACACTCACCTTTTCATTTGCGGCGACCGGACGATGAAATGCATATGGCCATGCATCGACCGGCAGCACATGAAATGGATGACTATGGCCCTGTGCATAGGGTGTGCGGAAGTGATGCGAGCCGCCCCGACCGATGACAAAGGTTTTGCCGTAACTTTGCTTGATGTCGATAACCTGCATTGCATAGTAACCGCAGGCAGCCGTGATATAGCGGCCGAGCTCGAAGCGTATGACGAAGTCGGGCAAACCGTTCCGATCCAGCAATGCCGACAAGCCGTTACTGAAGGCAGTCCAATCGAACTGTTGGTCTGGCTGCCGGTAATTGACGCCGATCCCGCCGCCCACGTTAATCTGATCGATCACCAACTGATATTGCTCGCTCCATTGACGTACCTGGTTCAGATAAGCCGCCAGCAGTCGCAAGTGGGCTTGCGCATCGAGCTGGTGCGACAACAAATGAAAATGAAATCCACGCAATCTAATTTTCGGATGGATGCGCAGCCATGCCAGGCATTCCTGCAACTGCTGCACAGAAATGCCAAACGGTGTCGGCTTTCCACCCATCATCAAACCGGTTTCGGCAAGATTATCGAGCGCCAGATTGATCCGTAACAGCACTGCCGGTGCATGCCCTGCGCGGTCACAAATACTGCCCAGGCGCTGCAATTCGTGAATGCTTTCAATATGCAGGCACTCGACGCGTTGCTCGACCGCTGCCTGGAGTTCGCTATCCAATTTTCCGGGGCCGCTGAAAATCACCGGTACATCGGGAAAATGCGCGCGCACCCACATCAATTCGCCGCCCGACGACACTTCAAAACCGCGCACCAGCGGCGCCAGCGTCTGTAAAATCGGCAGATCGGAGTTCGCCTTGATCGCATAAAACAGCTCGCACCCCAGCGGCAAGGTATCGACCACGCGCACAGCATGCCGGCGCAAGCCTTCAAGGTCGTACACATAGGCGCACAGCGGCTCGTCAGCGTTGCGCTGCGCCGCTCGGATGCTGTCGAATACTTTGTCTAATCTCAGCTCCACGCGCTGTCCTCCCCGAGGATGCTCAAAGGATTGACAACCGGCATGTAAGTAGTGGCGCGATCGGCCCGTTTGAAAAAACGATTCATCAAATTCGTTTTACCGGGAAACGGTTCGCCGCTCAGCAAGGCGCCGATACGCTCTGCCGAAGCGGTATCGCCGTGCCGGATTTGATAGACGTGCAAATGATGTCGTACCACGGCCCATAGGCGGTTTTGCAACGCCGGATTGCCGGCGCCGATCTGGCTGATGGCCTCGCAGAAATTATTCACGAACAGACAGTAGGCAATCCGCTGCCATCCCAGATCGTTGTCGTACCAGAGCGCTTCACGTGCCTGCGCGCCGACACCTTGCAAGTGTTGTTCGCTATACCGTTCGCGCACCAGTTTGACGCCCTCGAAATCGCGCAGGAAAACCTGCTGCGGTTCGCCCTCGGCAACGCCAATCACCACGTTTTGCAAATGCGGTTCGAAGACAATGCCGTGTGCGAAATAACAGTACAACACCGGATACATCAGTTCGGCCACATAGCGCGAAAACCACTGTTCTGCCGCCTCGTTGGACGGCATTGCCCCGTGCCGCTGCATTTGCGCGAGCAATTCGCGCATGCGCGCCTCGCCGTGGATGTGATTGCCAAACAATGCGCCGGCCAGCAACGGTGTCACGCCGGGATGCAAGGCATCATGAAAGCCGCGGCGCAAGATCATGCCGAAGCCTTCCGTCACTTCCTTGGCGCACTGCACATCGTTGAGTTTCAAATCCACTGAAAGGAATGCCGGCTCTTCCATGACGCGCAGCCCGGGAAACCGTTGCTGCAGAGCCGGCAGCAACGCACGCATGATCCGGGTCACTTGCAGCGCGCCCTCAAGTTCGTAGACAGCGTTTTTCCGCACGCAGTTGGTGATGCGGATATTCAGCGAACATTTATAGAAATACGGATTGTCCGGATGGAAGAGCGTGCGAATCGACGACGTTGGATAGTAATGTTCGCCCTGCGGTCCCAAGTCGCGGATGCGTCCAGTCCCTATCGCTTGCGCGACGCTGGCATGACTGAGCAGATAGCGCGCTTGCCAAGGGTGCGTAGGAATCAATCCGTACCTGCGGTCGGCGGCAAGCCCGGCCGGTGCCTGCTGTGCAACGATTTCATCGCACGATGCGGCCAGCACCGATTGCTGCAATAGATATTCACGGCGCACTGCAAAGTAATGCAATGGGAAACTCACGCCCATTTCCGGTGAATAGCGCAGCATGTCTTCATGCGAAACACCCTGCCGACTTTTCGGTGCCGGATGAAATGGATGGCCGAACATCAGCGACTGTTCGGATTCGATGAATGCCTGTAACGGCTCCGATGAAAAAGGTCCTGCGCAAGATGCTTGCAGTATCGCTGCGGTCACCGCGACGCTATCGCGGATCTGCTGCATCAACTCGTCATTCGCGGGTGTCTCCGTTTGCAAAGACAGTTCGCGCAGCAACAATCCGGCCAACCCTTCCCAATCGAGCAACGCCCAGGGTTTGGCCGGCGCTTTGCAATAGAACGGCGATTGATAACGGTAATTGCCGGTAATCGAAGCGCCTTCGACCACCGCCAGCAGCCGTGCATCGGTCAGCGGCAGACGGATATGCATGATGCTTCCGCCACTGCCGCCGTTGTTATGCAGTGCCATATGTATGGATTGCGGCCAATCGTTTTGGCCGAACAGAGGACCGACACTCAACTGCCCCTGCGGTCCCGCCACCTCGCGGCAGTAACAGTTCAGCAGTGTTTCCATCGAACGGCGGCTGGCTTCCTGCCATGCCATCAGAGCTGGATCGAGCGCGTGCGCCAAGTTATTTGCTTGCATGATTTCTCCTGTCACTAAGAATTGCCGAGACGGTGACGATAAAACGTCAAACCTGCGAGATAGCCGCCGGCGATGAACATCACCAGCGCACCAATGAAAAACGGCGCGCGGACATCAAGGGCCTGCACTGCGATACCGGCGATCAGACCGGCAGCCACAGCGCCCCACTTGGCGCTGCTTTCAAACCAGCCGAAAGTCGTGCCGGCATTGCCGCTATTAACCAAACCTGTAATCAGCGCATGCAGGCCGATGTAGCCGGCTGTCATGCCGAGTCCCATCATGACGCGCCAGGCAACCACCGCAGGCAGTGCCGGCGCCAAGGCCTGGCCCGCCAGCGATGCGGCCAGCAACAGATACGACAGTGCCAGCGTAAGCATCAAGGCGCCCTGCCCCAGATAGCGGCTAAGCGGCATCGCGCAAAGCAAATACACCACATGCGGCAGTCCGAACAACAGACCGGCAAGCGCTGGCGATGCAACGCCGGCATCCGACCGGATGAAGGGCACAAAGTACGGAAACGTCATGACCGTAGCGAATACGAACGCGAACTGCAGCGCATAGATCTGCGGCGGCGTAGCTTCGATCGCTTTCCCTTTTGCCTTTGCTGGTGTGTGGCGGATCGCCTCCGCTTGCTGAGCGGGCAGCCGCCAAATGCAGAAAGCCGCGCATAAGGGCAGCAACGCCAGATAGCGGTATAACGCAAGCGGAGATTCGACTGTCACCATCAATAGACCCAAACCGGTCGGTGCGATCACGAGTGCGGCGCGCGCCGACCATTGCATCAATGTCAGGCTGCTAGTCAAGGCCGCGCCATTGACCACGGTGGCCAGGTAAGCGTTGGACGCGGAGAAGGTGCCGCCAAGCAGTCCCTGCAACAACAGGGCAATGAAAAATACCCAGACGTTGGGTGCGAAGCCGGCCAACAGGAAGCTGCCCGCCAATCCCAGCTGTGCGCGCAGAAGCAGTGGTTTTTTGCCGTACCTGTCCGCGAGCCGTCCCCACCATGGACTGCTGATCGCCGTAAAAAAAGTCGGCACGACATAGAGCCATCCCGCCAGATACACCGCATCGCTATGCAAGGATTTATCCAGAATCAATGCGAAAAACGGCGGCATCCCCAGCGCGGCGAACGCGGCGATGAAGTGGCAACCCATGATGGTGCCGATGATGAAGCGGCGCGAATCGGAACTCATGCCGGCCTCAAAAAGTTAGGTGCGCTGCGGCCATAGAACTTATTGACGTCAGCAGCGCCGGTTTCCGTCTTTTCCGCGAGGGTGGCAGCGATCAGCAGATATTTGATAGTCAGCCTCTCGTCGTCAAGCAGCACGCGACGCGCCAAAGCAGTCTCCTCGCCTTCTGCCGCCAGTTCCGTCAACACCGTTTCGATCCGATGCCGGACAGTCGCATACAATGCCGCGGACGGCTGACCGAGAACAGTCGCGAAGCGCTCGACCAAAACCGCGATATTCAACTGCAGGGTGATCGTCGTGAACATTTGTGCCAGCGGCAAAGCCTCTGACACTGCAATGCGCTGATCCCGCAATTGTGCAAGGTGGGATGCCAGATTCGGCCAGCGTTGGCCAAGATAGTCGAGATGAATGCGAGCTGCGTCGTTATCTTTCAGTAGTAGCCGCAGCCGGGGTTCGCTTTGACTGAAGACGACGACCGAGTTCTGTTGGTTCGATTCCAGTGCAATGCCGTAGCGCAGCCAGAGCAGGAAGTGCAGGCGCAGCGTCAAGTCGAGATAGTCGTTAAAAAATGCGGCGAAATCCCCGCCATAAAACTGTGCTGCCGCTTCTTCCGCCACCAGCTTCCCGGACGGTGTCTGCGCCAGCAGTGATGCGACCGGAATCAAGGTGCTGTCTTGCAGCGCTTCGGCCGGATAACGGCGCAGGATATAACCGAGGAACATCCGGTTGTCGACGTGGGCGCCGCATTTTTCATCGGTCAGCAACAAGCGTCCGTTGACCGACGGTTCGCGGTCGGCAATCGCACCGAGCAAGGTTTGGATGCTGTGGCCGTCCCGGATCGTGCTCGGCTTGATAGTGCGGATGTTTTTCGCACCTAGCGTGCGGATCGTCAGCGGCAATTTCAAATGCCATTCCGGCGCATCGAGCAGCACGACGGTGCGCACCGATAGTGTCGGCGCAACGGTGAGACAGGTGCGCGGGGCTCGAATCACTTGTTCGCGTAATCCGCTCTCGATCAGGAAAGCGTCGAGATGGTTCTCCCACACGAATGGATGTACCGGAACCAGCACATGTGTGTCCGCCATCGCGGCCTGCAAGCCGACATCTGCGAAGCTCGGCCATCGTACCGGCCAGCCCTGTTCATCCGCGATACTGGGATGATGGAGCGAGCGCGGCACGGCCAACCAGTACAACTGGAAGCTGCGTTGAAATTCCGGGCCGTATGCGGCAAGAGCATCAGCATCGAAACCGAGTTTGGCGCGGGCGGTCGGATACAGGGGATGATCGAGAAACGCCCCCAGCCGATCGTAATGCAGCAGCCGGGCGTGCCAGTCCGGCAAATCGACACCGGTTGCGGCACCCTGCAACGCGTCCGGCTGATCAAACCAGCGCGCTCGCTCAGCCTCGCTCAGCGCGCGGTGCGTTGCCGCAACCTTGCACTCCTCCGCGAACGCGCTGAACAACGACGCGGCGCCGGCAGACAAACCGCGTGCGAAGCAGGCGATGATGTCTTCCACGGCATACAGCTCCGTTACCTGCTCGCCGACCTGCCATACCAACGGCAGGCCGGCGCTGCGCCATTCTTGCATGAAGCTGGCTTGGGCAACGGGAATCCATAGGCAACCGGCATCGAAATGCATGACCTTGAGCCAGCTGCTCGCAACATTCGCATATTTGACCAACCGTTCCGGCAAAGCGGTGCTCGATACCAGTGTGGCAGTGCTGACACAGGCGCGCACATCTTCGCGCAGCAATGCATCCAGCACGCGTGTGCCGATATATTGTGTATGTTCCATGCGTGGGAGTTCGACCGTGGGATCTGTCGCTGTTCCGATCGTAATCGCGTTCATGCAGCGATCCCCCATGTCAGAGAACGGCTGATCCGATCCATCTCCAGAGCGAGACGCTGGCCGTCGGCGCCGGTGCCACGCAGCACGCCGAGGTAATCCTTGTTCGAATTGGTCAGGCTGATGATTTCGCCGGCTGCCCGCAATGGCTTGTAGGTCACCAGAAGGTCATTCGCATGTTTGACAAACGCTTCCGGTGTATCGGACAGGCGGCCCGCCGATTGGGCGGTAAAGTAGCGGATCAGCGCGGCATTCTGCGTCAGCTTCAATTGCGGTAAAGGCTCGCCCAAATAAAGCCGCAACACGATTTCAAACAATGGAATGGCGAGCGTATCCTGCAGCAGGAATTCGCGGTAATCACCGATATTGCGGTAATTGATTTCGATTAAGCGCGGCCCCTTGTCAGTCATCACGAATTCGGTGTGGCATGCGCCAAAACCGATGCCGAAGCTGCGGATCATATCGACGACCTGGGCTTCTTGCGCGGCTGTCAACCCGGTTCCCCAGCTTGCTTCCAGTTCAACGAAATACGGCGGCGGCGACAGCGTGACCTGGAAGCCACCGAGCACGCACAGTTGCTTGCCATCGCCGAGCGTTTCCAATGTATAGAGCGGCCCGGCGATATATTCCTCCAGTAGCAGCGGCAGCTCCGGTTGCTCGGACCAAATGGCCGCACATTGCGCCTCCAGTTCAGCATGGTTGTAACTGAGCGTGACCTGCTGGCTGGCGACCCCTTCGCGCGGCTTGACGATGCAGGGAAACGGCACCTGATCCGCCGTCTGCGCCAGCACCGCCATATCGCAGACAACGGCATGCCATAACATGTCCAGTCCACGCGTTTGCAAACGGCTACGCATTTCCGCCTTGTTTTTTGCGCGATAAGTCACATGCCAGTCTTTACGCGGCAAATCGAAATAGTCGGCCACGATGGCCGTGCTGGTTTGCAGATGATCACTGTTGGAAAAAATCGCCGCAGCGGCGTGTGTACGGCATGTCAGTGCACCAATCACGGCCAGCGGATTGAACACATCGCAGGCAATGATTTCGGTCGGGTAAGCGGCAAGCCCGACTTGGTTGAAATGCTGCCGATGCGCATCGGCATGATCGGTCAACAGCACGACCGACAAGCCGAGGCGCTGAGCGGCCGGAATGAAACCATCGTTGATCGAATCGGTTGGCACGTGGGCCAAGACAATCAGTTCTTGCATTAAATTCTCCTTGAAAATCGGTTTGCAGCATCAATAGGAAAGCCTGTCTTGGTAAAGCTGGGCGGCGAGTTGTCAATCGGAATCGGACCGTCGATTGCTAGTGAGTGGGCTCGACAGGCCTACGTTTGCAACCGGCTTGCTATATAGGCGTTGAATTCCGATAAGGCAGATTGGGAGGATTGCGGCCGTCACGCCGCCATTCCGGGCCGGCATGTCGGCCAAGCTCAAGCTTGTTTTGAAGGGAACAAATACTGCGTGACGGGAACGCATTCGCATGGAATTCTCCTGAATCGGAAGCCGCTGAAAATCAAAAAATGGCGGGCTGCCTCTCCCAGAGAATGGGTGCGGTGGCTGGCGTTGTGGGGGGGTATCTGACCAAAATCTTCGTCGGCCGTTTTTGTATAAAAACAGCTGAATTACTTAGGTTGGCGCCATCATAATAGTAATGAGAATTATTCGCAATAAAAATTTATCGTATTGATTTCTCTATTGAAATTGCCCGTCTCTGCAAAAAAAACTTGCAGTCTTTATGCAGATAAGCAATAATTTGAATAAGAATTGCTCTCATTTGAAGACGAGGCGGACGAGGCACTATTGTTCGGGCGTTAATAACTGAAAGGGGGTCTCGTGGTGGGCACACCGACCAACCCAGTTAGCCAATCCCAAACACAACAAGGTGCATGAATGATTGTTTGTATTTGCAACAACGTCTTCGACCGAGAGATTCGCCAGGCAGTGAATGCAGGCGTGCAGTCGATGGCCGAATTGCGCACAAACCTGGACGTCGGAACTTGCTGCGGCAAATGCCATTCCTGCGCCAAAACCCTATTGCGAGAATGACTGGAAGACGCAAATCAAGCACAGCCGATATTCTTCCAGACCGCGCTAACGGCATAAGCTGAACAATAAACGCGATGCTTGCGCCACACAGTCCATACCGGTTGAATTATGGATAGCTGGCAGCAAAGTGTCTGACTTCTCGCACACCATTCATCTGCAATAGATACCGAGCAATGACTTTTCTCGGCAAATAATAAATGTAGTTTTTTACTCGTATCCGATAGCCAGCCAAGAGTCTTTTTGACGCATTAGCCAGCCACCAATTTTTATTCAACAGGGAGCATCATGGCATTCAAAAAGACCCAGCTGGCGCTGATGATCGCGCTGGCTATTCAACAATTATCCAATCCGGCATTTGCCCAAATAGCCGCGCCAGAACAGGCTGACGCGACGCTGCCCGAAGTCAAAGTCAAGAGCAGCCGTGAGCTGCCACGTACCTATAACGCACCGACCGCCACCAGTGCCACCAAGATCGAAGCACCCTTGCGCGATATTCCGCAGACGGTCAACGTCGTGCCACAGCAGTTGTTGCGTGATCAGGGCGCACACTCGTTGGAAGCCGTGCTCAAGTCGGTACCGGGAGTTGGACTTTCGAATGGCGATGGCCAGCGAGACCAGGTTACGATCCGCGGCTTTAGCGCCATCTCCGATCAATTTGTCGATGGATTTCGCGACGACGCACTGTACTTCCGCGATTTGTCCAATATCGAGCAGGTCGAAGTAATCAAAGGACCTGCTTCAGTACTGTACGGACGCGGCTCATCAGGCGGTTTGATCAACCGTATCACCAAGAAACCGGGTATTGATAAAAGCGAGATTTCTGCAACGGTCGGTAGCTGGAATCAACGGCGTGGCGAATTCGATCTGGCGCGAAATTACAGCGACAGCGGCGTCGCGTTTCGCATAACTGGTGCCGTTGAGCGCGCCGATAGCTACCGCGACCAGCAATTTCTTGACAGCGAAGTGATATCGCCTTCGTTGTTGTTCAAGCTTGGTTCGAACACCAACTTGCTGCTGCAAGCTGAACATCTCTCCGATCGCCGCATCACGGATTTTGGCATCCCGTCTTATCAAGGGAAGCCGGTGGACGTTCCGGCAAGTACCTATTACGGTGCTGCAAACGCGCGCGACGTCGATTACGTGCAATCGGATGTTACTTCGTATGGCTTTACCTTCGATCACCGATTCAATGAGCATCTGTCGTTGCGCAATGCGTTCCGCTACTACGACTACACATCAGACCGCAATAATACGTTGGTGAAGACAGCAGGCGGCGTCAATGAAGCCGCACAAACTGCGATGCTCAATCATTCCAGCTTTCGGCGTGAAGATGATGGATATTTCAATCAAACCGAGTTGACACAGAAACTCGAAATTGCCGGAATGGAGCATCAGATTCTGTACGGCATGGAACTCGGAAAGCAAGACAAGGGACAGGCGCTTACGCCGGCAGTAGATTACGGCCCCGTGAATCTCTTCCGCCCTGTCTTGCCGGTTGTCGCCCGGACCTTTGCGGGACCAACCAGTACATTGAGCGCGATGAAGACCAGCAGCGTTTACCTTCAGGACATGGTGACGCTATCGAAGCAATGGAAGGCCCTGGCCGGCGTGCGTTATGACCGGTTTGAGCAAAAGACACGCACCACCACCGGTGCCGGATCGAAGTTAGAACGAACAGACCGTGAGTGGAGCCCGCGTGTCGGCCTAGTCTATCAACCGACAACCAGTCAGTCTTATTATGCCTCCTTCAGCAAGTCCTTCCAGCCATCGGCAGAAAATTTTCCATTAGCAGCAAACAATGAAGACATTGCACCTGAAGAAACGACCAACAAGGAAATCGGTGCAAAGTTTGATTTCTTCGGTGGTCTTGCTTCTGCAACGGCATCGTTGTTTCAACTCGAGCGCACCAATATCAAGCAGACTGATCCTGCAACAAGGCAGCTGATTCCGGTAGGAACGCAGCGAACAAATGGCCTGGAGTTAACCTTCACGGGCGACCTGTCGAATGGCTGGCAACTCTGGTCAGGTTATTCTTATTTGGATGCCAAAGTCACTTCATCTCCAGCAGTGGACAATTTTGACAACACGGTAAGAAATGTACCGGTCCAAGGCAAGCGTGCCACCCTGACGCCGAAACACAGCGCAAATCTATGGATAACCAAGGCGCTCGGCAATGGAGCCCGTGCAGGTGCAGGCGTGAACTATGTCGATGACCGTTTCGCAAATCTTGGCAATACTGTGACATTGCCTGCCTACACGACAGTGGATGCAATGGTAGGCTACAAGATTGCAAGCCTTGATCTGCAGCTCAATATCAACAACCTGTTCGACCGCAAGTACATTGTATCCGGACATGGCACAGTCACTAATTTGAATACGCCCGGCGCACCCCGCAATGTCCAGTTAACAGCCCGCTATAGCTTCTAAAGGGCGTGCATGGAATCGTCTTGAGAATCACTAGCGTCGCAATTGGCATGCTGTTCGTGCCAATTGCGACGCGATTCGCTTTTGAACGATTGAACCAAACTCCATTAGGAGGAAACTCTACTCCAGGCTGCAATGCAACTGTGCGCTACGTTGCGAGACCGATGCGCGATGCTCTGGCCGATATGTGACTTGCATTTTTGGAGTAGATCATGCCATCCGCTCCGAAGGACTGGCTTGTTCAATTTGAAATAGTCGCACAAAGTACGACGCGAATCTGTCTACGGTCGTAGCCATACGTGTAGGTACTCTGCTCGGCATCATGGTGAGACTCCAAGCAGCGCAAGCAGCGCGTTGGGATACGGCAAACCGGCCCTACTTCGAATGATATATCTCGGTATCGTTGTGGAATGCATACCACGCGAACCAGAACGCGATCACGCTCGGAATTTCCTTGCTGGCTGCGTCATACACGTTGCCGGTGCGATGTTCGCCATCGAAGCGCACGATGATCTTTTGTCCGCCTACCGAGTCGACCACCTCGCGCGGACCCTTGCTCAATTCAACGAACGGATAGGCCTTGAACTTGCCGTTCACCTCAACGCCGATCACCTGCTCTTTCGGATGGTAGCGCGTGCTCTGCCCTTTCACCGGAAACAGGAGGGCCGGATTCTGCGCATAGCTCTCATAAGGATCGCGAGCGTAGTCGCGTGCGAAGCCGGTGTCAGTAGAGAGAACCAGCGTACCGGAATGGCGTTTTTTCCAATCCGCCCAAGTAGTGTGGGACAGCGGCACCGACGTCAGGCGCGCTCCCTTCAGCGGGCCGCTGACGGCCTGTGACAAGATTTGCGACCACAATGAATCAGTCTGCCGGTCGTAGAGCAAGACGTCGCTGTTGTAGAGAAGACCGGAGACGCCGAAATTTAATGGCTTGCCGTTAGTCTCGGAAAGATACGCCATGCCGGTGCCGCACAGCGGACAGAACGTCACCGCGATTCGTTCCGTGCCAAACGCGTCGTTGACGATTTCATGCCAGTTCAGGATGCGGACCGGATAAGCCTTCGCGATGCCGCCGCGCACTATACCCAGCACCCGGTCGGAGTTTTTCAGAAAGCGCGCGTCGCCGGCCTTGACGAACTGCGGCCGGTCGATCGCAGGGATGCCATCCCGAGGTGGGCCGCCCTGAAGAATCTCATCCAACGGCAGCAGCGCGCCTGTCAGGTCGAAGCCGTTTTTCTGTATCGCCTGCGCAGCCGGGAACGTCGCGAGCAACAGGCCTGCAAACAAAATTTTCCATAGCGTTTTCATCGTTACCTCACTGGCCGTTATCCAAATAGACGCTTCGCACTCGGATTTTCTTACAATCCGATTCTGATCCTGTTGCAGCCATTGAAATCGATTGGCCAAGAGGTTCATTCCCCGCCACGCCGCTTATGGCGCAATCCGTTCCTTTGCAAAACAACCTCCGTAGCGGCGCACAGGCCATCTCCATCTTTGGACTATAAACAGATAATCGTCAACCGCGATACGATTACTGTTGGACATGGCCTGCCATGCGCTCAGCGAGGCGCCTGGCGATCGAGGCGGCTCCAAATGCATCAGCTTCCGGACTGGGCAGTGCGGTCGCCCGCGGCTTTTGTCGCATGGACCGCTTCCTTCCCGCTTTCTTCGCGCGGCGTGCTGGACGCAAAGCGGGGGAACTCGACAAATTCACCGTTCCTCTGACTGACGAGATTACCTCGCGCGTGTGCCTGTCTGAGTTCGGCGTTGACTTGTGCACGCGACTTGCCGAACGTCATGAAAGGAGACTCGACGAATTCAATATTCCTCTGGGTGCCGAGTGCGCCTTGTGCATGTGCCTGTTTGAGCTCGGTGTCGACTTGTGCGCGCGGCTTGCTGAATGCGACGGAGGGAGGCTCGACGAATTCAATGTTCTTCTGAGTTGCAAGATCGCCTCTCGCATACGCTTGTATGAGCTCGGCGCGTACCTGGTCGCGAGTTGTGGCGGAAGTGGCTGCCGGAAGTAAGAAAGTTGCAGCGGTCAACGCAGCAATGGATAGGGTTGACAGTGTGTTTTTCATCATAAGCTCCATAATTGATGCCTTTTTCACGGCGGAAATAATAAACAGAGCGCCTGGAATGGCCTCTGCACAATAGACGCAGTGAGGTGGAAATACTTACGCAAGTAAGTCAAAAAATATGTTGCGCTCGCATGAGTTTGGATCGTTTCGGCGTCGTTATTTCGGTAATGATCGCGTGAGCCGAACAGAAAATTGTCGATTATTCAGAACGCGTAGCGAATGCGGAATCTCGTTAAATCGTCTGTAAAAATCATGACTTAGTAAGGGCAAGCCCGCGCCGTCGTTGCGGGTTTTTGAAGCAGATACTCGGGAATCTGGAAACCCTGTTCGTGGCACGCTCAATCAAATACGGCAATCACGCCGGCCGCTCAGTGCCGCCTTCACTCCTGAAGACGCGGAATATGTCGAGCACTTCTACAGCCTGGTTTGTTATGAAAGCGTCCCAGGCACGCGCCAGCGCCGCGACAAAATTCGATACGACTCCAGTCCCTAGCAGCTCATATTTATCAGGTCCAGGCATAACCTGCGTCCGGCGATTTGTCGCTATCTCAGCGTCGCCGACACCATGCCGCGCTAGCTAGTTTCTTCATAAGCCGATAATAGTAGACGTCGGACCGCACGTGTTCCTTACATGTTTATTTGAAAATTCGACTGGAACTTCACGAGCCCGTGTCTTTCCAAAAAAGACCGAATGGCTGTTTTCCGGCATGGTGAAACCGTTATTTTGTACTACCAAATCCAGAATGGAGGGTTTCATGGCACAAACAATGTCTTCCGAGCGGCATACGCAATCCTATCAGCACGACAGAACCGACTGGCGTGCGGCAGTATGGGCCGGTGTTATCGCCGGGATTGTATTTCTGATGGCCGAAATGCTGATGGTCATGATTTTCATGGGACAAAGTCCTTGGGGACCGCCCAGGATGATGGCAGCAATGGTGATGGGAAAAGGGGTCTTGCCTCCGCCAGGAACTTTCGATATGGGCATCGTGATGACGGCAATGATGATTCATTTCCCTCTATCCATTGTTTATGGTCTTGTGGCCGGCTGGATTGTGCATCGTCTTGCCAGTACAAGCGTATTGGTCATCGGCGGTTTGTTCGGTCTGGCAATCTATTTCATCAACTTCTACATCATCGCACCTGCAGTTTTTCCATGGTTTACCATGGCACAGAACTGGGTCAGCCTGGTCGCTCATCTGATCTATGGCCTGGTATTGGGCGGCACCTATGCCGGCATGCGCAAGCATAAGCCGGCGGTGCGCGGGTGATGGCTGCGAGCATGAAGTTGTTGTCATTACCGGCGCCACGGCCGGGTAGAGGTGGCTCTGGAAATTCAGGCAGGCGGCCAAGGGCTCGCGCAGGAATAAGTTAGCCAATTTTGCTGGTCGTACCGGGCGCACTGCAGCGTTGTCCGTCGCTAGCAGCGCTCACATTACCTAACTTATTTCTGCACGGGCCCTAAGTGGAAATTCTGCGCGGTGGTCGGCTGGGGACTGTTCGATGCGCATCGTGATCCATTGCCATTTCTTGACGTGCTCAAAGCGCTGTCACCATACCGCACCAGCCACATCAATCGATTCGGTGACTACACGCTGGATCTGCATCGCAAAGCGCCGCCGATCCATTACAAGGTCAATGTCCGTTTAAATTCATAGAGTTAAGACGCTTTTTGCGGATTTTGCATGAAGCCCGGCCGCCCCTCGTATCGAGTCAGACAGAACAGTACTTGCCGCAATCCTCGTCAGTGTCATATAATTAATGAGAATCATTCTTATTAAAGATTATGGCGCTTTGCGCTTGATCGCATGCGGGGGCGTCCATGTCGGCTAACGAAGCCATACTTCACAATCAAATGCACCAGCTTTACAGCAGCCATCATGGGTGGCTGTACGCGCTGCTGCGGCGCCGATTGGGCAATGCCTTCGATGCCGCCGACCTCGCCCATGACACCTTCCTGCGTCTGCTGTTGAAGCCGCTCGACTTCGACAGCTTCGGCGGCGCACGAGCGTACCTGAGTACTGTTGCCAAGAGCCTGTGCATTGACCTCTGGCGCCGTCGCGAAATTGAACGCGTCTGGCTCGATGCGCTGGCGGCCCAGCCCGAAGCATTGGCACCTTCGGCCGAACATCGCGCCGTAATTCTGGAAACTCTTTTTGAAGTCGATGCCATGCTGCGCCGGCTTCCGGAGAAAGCCGCAAATGCCTTCGTCATGGCCCAGATACACGGCATGACTTACAAGGAAATCGCTGCCGAACTGGCGGTGTCCGAACGCATGGTGAAAAAATACATGGCGCAAGCCATGCTCAACTGCGCCATGCATGAAGCCGGGATCAAGGCCGATTTCTCGGTGGACATGCCTTACGTGCTGTGCAAGTAGGCTACCAGTGCGCGCCACCGACCTTCCGCTTCCATCCTCCAATACCTCGAAGTGGGCGCCCAAGTTCGAGAGCTTGCAGCAAGCGGCCCGGTGGTTCGCCTGTTTGCGCTCAGAGGATGTAACGGATAAGGACCGCGCCGGCTGGCGCGCCTGGCATGAGCAGCACGCCGAACATCGCGAAGCCTGGAAGTACGTTGAAACGGTCAGCCAGCGTTTTGAAAATCTCCAGCCGGAAAGCGAACAACACGCTGCGGCGGCCGCCCTCAAGGCGGCGCAACGCGTGACGCGCCGCCAGGCCCTCAACATGATCGCGATCCTGGCCGGCGGTGGCATGCTCGGCTGGACCACGATTCAACACGCACCCTTGCCCGCCATGGCCTCGGGTGCGGACTACCGCACCGGCACCGGTGAAATCCGTGAAATCACTCTGGCCGACGGCACGCGCGTGTGGCTCAATACCGCCAGCGCCCTGAACGCCGACTATCGACCTTCGCTGCGCCACGTCCGCCTTGTCGCCGGCGAAGTGCTCATCGAAACGGCGCAAGACGCCGGGCGTCCCTTTGTCGTCGACACCTCGCAAGGCCGCCTGCGCGCACTGGGCACCCGCTTCACCGTGCGCCAGTTCGACGGCGCGACTTACCTGGCCGTATATGAAGGCGCGGTCGAAGTGCGCACCGCTGGCAACGACGCCACGCAGGTCGTTCAGGCCGGCGAGCAGGTGACGTTCAGCAGCGACGTCATCTCCCCGCCCATGCCGGCCGAGCGCGCTCGCAAAGCTTGGGCGCGCAATGTGCTGCTGGCCGATAACATTCCGCTCAAAGACTTGATTGAAGAACTGGCCCGCTACCGTCGCGGCCATCTGGGCGTGACGCCGGCAATTGCTGATCTGCGCGTCATGGGCACCTACCCGCTGGATGACCCGGATCGGGTGCTCGCCATGCTGGAAAGCGCCCTGCCCGTGCAAGTGCGGCGCACGCTGCCCTGGTGGGTTACCGTCGAAGCCAGACCAACCGGGCGCTAAGGAACGGGCAACGTTTCTTTCATTTTTCTTGACTGGCTGGTTCCCCTTTTTCGAGGTTCGTTCGATTCCTAAGATGAAAGTCATATCTTGTTGATCAATTTGCCGAGGAAAGAAACCCCATGCCATCCCGTTCTTCGCGTTGCTTCCGTGCCGCGCGCCAGTCCCGTTTTGTACTTCGCCCATTGCCGATAGCCGTCCATTTCGCCTGCGCAAGCCTGATGCTGGCCGCGCCGGATTTCATGTCCAGCGCCCATGCGCAGCAACAGACATCGAGCACCGCCCGCGCCTACAACATACCCGCCGGCCCGCTGACCGGTGCGCTGAATCGCCTTGCCGACGAAGCCGGTATTTTTCTCGCGGGGAATGCTCAGTTAACTGACGGCAAATCCAGCGCCGGGCTGCAAGGCCGCTACACGCTACAAGAAGCCCTGAGCAAGCTGCTCACCGGCAACGGCCTGGAGGCGGTCGCACAAGCCAATGGCAGCTATACATTGAAAGCGCTGCCGCTCATCCCCTCCAGGCCGGACGCGGTAACGCAAGTGGAGACGAGATTGCCGGAGGTCCGCGTAACGGCCAGCGCCGAGCCGCTGCCGGGATCCCGTCAATACCCCGATGAGGGCTATGTCGCGCGAGGGGCGACGGCTGGAAGCAGAGTGGAACTCCCGCTGAAAGACATTCCGCAATCCGTATCCGTAATCAATCAGGATCTCTTGCGCGATTTGGCGCCAAGCCGGATCAGCCAGATTGCCGATTATGTGGCAGGCGTCGACACCTTTGCATCCGCCGCCACGCCCTATACCAATGCCTTTTTCTTTCGCGGCTTCGGTTCGACCTCGTCGTCCACGTTCAACGGATTCCGTGACGGAGGTTTCCTCTCGGCGCAGGCGCTTGTCAATCTGGATCGCGTCGAATTTCTGAAAGGACCGTCGTCGGTGCTGTATGGAGGATCGGCCGGGCTTTCCGGGCTGGTCAATTACGTCAGCAAGAAACCCCTGTCCATCCCCTATCGCGAAGTCACTGTCGGCGCAGGCAGCTTTGGACATCGCTACACGCAACTCGACGCCACCGGCCCGGTGACCGATGACAAGCGACTGCGATATCGCCTCACCGCGTCATACGACAAGGACGGTAACCACCGCGATAACTTCGACCAGCAGGCAAGCTTTATCAGCCCCTATTTGAGCTGGGATTTAACCGATCGCACACAGTTGGACATTGAGTTGATCGGCCAAAACACACGCTTCGATGGCCGCGAAAACGTTTTCGCGAGGCATCCCGTGTCATTCCTGCTGCCGGTGGAAACCAACCTCGGTCCCGGCGGTGAAGGTGCAGATCGCCGGCGTGTCGCACGCTTCGATTTGAAGCATCGGCTTGCCAATGGGTGGACCCTGCGCCAGGGACTGTATGTCAGCAATGTCGACAAAACCAAAGATCTGAGTTTTCAGTTCCTGGGCGTCAATCCGGATGGGCTTACCGGCAGACGCCGTGTGCGCAGCGTTCCGGAAGTGGAACGCGATCGCTCGTCGCAGACCGAGTTGAGTGGAAGCTTCGCCACGGGTCCGCTCACGCATGATCTATTGGTGGGTCTTGAGTTCGGCAAGCAACGATTCGCATACGATTTCCTGGTCGCTCCGGCCACCGATGTTGATTTGTTCAACCCGCAGCCGGGCATCCAAACCGGGCCGCTGAGATTCAACGGCACGCCGACCGAGTCCGGTGCGGATACGCGCGCCATTTATGCGCAAGATTTGATCGATCTGACCGGCGGCTTCAAGCTGATGCTGGGCGGGCGATTCGATACAGTCGAGCAGTTTTCGCGTCCACGCGGCGGCGTCTCGACGCCGCAAGATCGCTTGGACGAGAACGCTTTCTCCCCGCGTGCAGGCTTGATTTATCAGCCGAATCCGGCGACATCAATTTACGCCAGCTACACCAAGTCGTTCTCGCCCCAGATGGGCCGTTCACGCACCGACGAGTCGTTCAAGCCGCAGGAAGGCGAGCAGGTGGAAGTAGGAATCAAGCATGACTTGCGGCCCGGCTTGTCGCTGTCCGCCGCAGTGTACGACTACAAGCGCCAAAACGTATTGACGGCGGACCCGGACGATGCAACCAGAACGTTCAGCATTGCTGTGGGCGAGCAACAATCACGCGGCTTCGAACTGGAGGCCATCGGTCAAGTGACGCGCGACTACAGCATCGCTGCAAGCTATGGCTACCTGGATGCGCGCGTGACCAGGGACAACCGCCTTCCGGTGGGCGACCGCTTGGCCGGCGTGCCGCGACATTCAATTGGAATTTTCAACAAGCTGCGTTTGACCGCGTTTGGGGCGCCCGCATGGAGCGCAACCCTGGGACTGATTTACGCCAGCGAGCGCGAATCCGGCGTGCCCAACAACACCGCGGCCTTCAGCAGCGCCCAGTTGCGGCTTCCCTCGTACACCAAGATCGATGCCGGACTGATCTATGAGACCAAGCGGTACACGTTCCGCCTCACCGGCACCAATTTGACCGATGAAAAGATCTACGACAGCCAAGGGTCGGTATTGCTGGCACGCGCACCCCGGGCTGTCACCACGTCGATCAGCGTGAAATTCTAAGCGCTGGCGGAGAAAGAAACGCATGCGGCCACGCCACTGGTTTCGCGTTCATAGCTGGATCGGCGTCATCGGCGGACTGTTGTTGTTCGTTCTGTGCTGGGCTGGAACCGTTGCCACGCTGTCGCACGAGATTGACTGGGTGCTTACACCGGCATCGCGCGTTCAGCCCGGCGCTGAACGCGCATCGCCGGACCGGTTGTACAACAAGGTAAAGGCTGTTTACCCGCAAGCAAGCATCGCGCGTATTCATGCGCCGCTGTATGCCCGATCTGCCGCGCAAGTGATCGTGGATTTTCCCAACCAGCGTTCGGTCCGGGTGTACCTGGACCCTTACACGGCGGAAGTGCTGGGCAGCAGCAGTTACTTCAGCGTGCAGCGTTTCTTTCGCAGTTTTCACATCAGCCTGTTCAACAATCAGTGGGGACTTTATCTGGTCTGGCTATTGTCCATTCCACTGCTCGTTTCGATGATAGCGCCGCTGGTGTTTTACAAACGCTGGTGGAGCCGGTTCTTCGACCTGAAAACCGGCCGGGGTTCGCGCGTGTTCTGGAGCAATGCGCACAAACTCACCGGATTGTGGAGTTTGTGGTTTGTGCTGGTTATCGCAGTAACGGGGGTCTGGTTCCTGTTCGAAGCCATTCGTTACGACTTGATCGACGGCAAGATCGCGTGGGCTAACGAGGGCAAGTCGGCAGTGAACGAGCTTCCTCTCCTGCCTCCCGGCCCCGCTCTTTCGCTTAAGGACTTGCTGGCGCGCGTCCAGCAGGAGCGGCCCGAACTGGAGATCAAGACGCTTGGTTTCGGTCGTGGCGGGTATTTCTATGTCGACGGCCAGGCCGGCCATTTGCTGGTGCGTGATCGTGCCAACAAGCTCTACTTCGATGCCAGCAATGGCGTGGTGATTTACAACCAGCGCGCCGCCGACCTTTCCGCTTACTGGCGCTGGTCTGACAGCGCCGACCCGCTGCATTTCGGCGACTTCGGCGGGCTGCCGAGCAAACTTATCTGGTTCGTGTTCGGGCTGGGATTATCCGGTATGTGTCTAACGGGTACGTACCTGCATGTGCAACGGCTCGGCAAGGAAGCCGGCGGGCGTGAACGGGCACGCTGGCCGGGCACCACAGCGGCGATGATTGCGTCTCTTCTTGTATTGGCCGGATCGATGCATGGCGGCTGGCAAGAGATCAAGGACTATGGACCGGTGGTGAACGGCTCGCAGCAATGGCCAGACGTGCCGCCGGCGGTCACCGTTTTCATCGCCGCCTGGGTACTGCTTACCCTTGGCATCCTGGGATATTGGGTATGGATGTTGTGGCGGTCAAATCGGCCTGTGAATTGATTTCTTCCATGATTGTCGTGGTGGCTGGGAAACCAGTTATGCCCTGCTTCTAGAAAATCAAGCTTACTCAATCCTCCTTGCCTCCCATGTGGGACTGCAGATAGTTCGGCAGACCGACATCCTTGATCAGGCTCTGCTGGGTTTCCAGCCAGTCGATGGAACCCTCGCATTGCTCCAGCAAGTCTTCCAACAAATCCCGGCTGACATAGTCCTGCGTGGTCTCGCATTGGGCGATCGCCTGGACCAGCAATGGGCGATGGCTTCGTTCGTACTGGAGGTCGCCGTCCAGGCATTCCGCCGGATCTTCGCCGACCAGCAGCTTGCCCAGATCCTGCAGATTGGGCAAGCCTTCCAGGAAAAGGACACGCTCAATGATCTTGTCCGCCTCTTTCATGACCCGGATGGATTGCTTGTACTCGTAGTGATCGAGTTTCTCCAGTCCCCAGTTTCTGAACATGCGGGCATGGAGAAAATACTGACTGATCGCCGTGAGTTCGTTTTTTAGCACCTTGTTGAGCAAGGTCACTATTGTCGGATCGCCTTTCATCTGTTTCTCTCCTGGAGGTTAAGTCGGGGAGCCCGGTTTCATTTGACTTTGCTGGTAATTTTGCAGACCCACGAAACCAATCAGACGAAGCTGTTGCTCGAGCCAGTAGGCGTGGTCCATCTCGGTATCTTCCAACTGAGAAGTGAGCATGTCGCGGGTGACATAGTCCTGTGCGGTTTCGCAGGAGGCAATGGCTTTCTTCAATTCCCCGACCACATGGTATTCGACGTTCAGATCCGACTGCAGCATCTCCGGCACCGTCGTGCCAACCTTCAGCGCACTTCGTTTGCCAAGATCTGGCGTGCCGTCCAGAAACAGTATGCGCTGGATGAGCGCACGCGCATGCTGACGCTCATGGTCCGATTCGTGCAGGCTCTTTTCGGCAAGATGAGAAAATCCGAAGTTGGCATACATCTCGCCATGAAGCAAATACTGATCAACGGCGGTCAGTTCACCTGCCAGCAATCCGTTCAGAATGTCGATGATTCTCTTATCGCCCTGCATGGCTGCTCCTTGAATGAACTTGCAAGGCATGAGCGTCGCATGCGGCTGGTGCCGCGTCAAGCCGTCATGCTCATTTCGTTCTTGATTCTCATTCATTGCGGAGCGTATGGGAGTTTTGCGTATAGCTTCATCCCTTACCGTTCGGCAATGCGATCAACGCAGCCGCGGTACTACCTGTATTCTCCACATAGGCGGATAGGCTTCCGTGGATGCGCAACACTGTCGGCTGTGGGACAGCGTGCGAATCACGTCAACCCGCCACGAATGTATTCAGGAGGCGCATTTTCGGGATTGCCGGAACTCTGCCTTACGGCACCGATTCGGCAGTCTGCGCCAAGTAAGATTGGCGCAAACCGGCCATTACACTTTTTCTGGTTTTTGCGAGCGGATATTGAAAGCAAAACCTAAAGCAATCACAAGTACGACGATCATCTGCGCAATCAAAGTTTGCTGGGAAGGATAAAGGCCCAAAAGGTCAATGCGTGGCATAGAAACAGGCGTCACATCCAGCAGGCCGGCTTCCTGCAAAGCCGCCACTCCCTTACCGATCAACACCACGGAGAGAACTGCAATCAATGCTGAGCTGGCGCCAAAGAACTTGGCAATCGGCAAGCGTGCAGTTGTATACAACATAGCGACCGCAATTACTGCAAGAATCACTATTCCGGTCACCAATCCGGCGAACAAATAAAATCCATTGCGTTCCGTCCATAGTGCGGCAAAGAACAATATCGTCTCGAATACTTCGCGGTACACGGTAACGAAAGACAGAACGAACAGTACGCTGAGCGAACGCTTGTTCAATGCATGGGTAAGCTTTTGTTTTACATAGGCCTGCCAACGTCCGGCCAGACTTTTCTGGTGCATCCATATGCCGACGGTCAAGAGTACTATCGCTGCAAAGATGGCGGCAAAACCTTCAGTGATTTCGCGGCTGGCTCCACTGACATCCACCAAATAAGTGGCGATCGCCCACGTCGCGCCGCCCGCTGCAAGCGCACTCATCCAACCGGCGTGAACATAAGGTAAAGCGTCGCGCCGATCCGCTTTCTTCAGGAAAGCAATCATTGCGATCACGATCAATAGCGCTTCCAGCCCTTCCCGCAAGAGAATCGTCAGCGCACTTAGAAATGCTGTCACCGGATCGCTTTCCGCCGCACTAAGCGTGTCTTGCGCTTGCGACAAAAACGACTGCAGTTGCTGCTCGGCATTCCGGGCTTTTTCAACGTTGTCTTCATTGATAGAGGCACGATAAATGCCCATTGTTCTTTCAATGTTCTCGAACAATGCATGATTCTTGACGGCCAGCCGCGGTTCCACGGGTTCAAAGCCGTCCAGATACGCTGAGATGGCAAGCGCTGACGCGCGGGTGTTATCGCCTTTCTCAACGGCCGCAAGGCTTTCGCGCAGTCTTGTTTTAGCCAACGAGAGCGGATCGCTCCTTGTACCGGCCAACGCCTCCGGATGACTTCTCAGATATGACAATACCCCGCGCGCAGCGTCCGGCCCCACCTGCCTGGCGAGCGCGGCTTCCGATGCTTGCGTTAACGCGCTGATTTCAGGCACGGCGGCATGCAGTGATTTATCCGACTTCCAAAATTTTTCGCCAAGTTGCCGGTCATCGTCGGTATAAGCCAGCGTAGACGCGAAAAAGGCAAGAGACCAACGGTCGTCTTCGGACAATGTCGCGAAACTCAGCATTGCCGTGCCCTCTACCCCTCGCGTCGTGGTCTGGTAAAGCGAAAAGACGCTGCGCTCGCTGGCGCGCTCACGATCCGCAAAGGCAATCGGCGGCGGATTCAGTACGGCAGCCAAGGGGCCGTCGGCTTTACCTTGCACGCCATGACAGCTGGCGCATTGCGCCTGATAGAGTCGCGAGCCATGTTTAAGATCCGGTGTTTTTGCAGGTGCCAGGGGAATCGGATAGGCTGCCAATAAAGCGCTTGCCAGTCCCCTTGCCTGTTCGGCTACCAAATCGACTGATGCTTTATCGGCGATAAACTTTCGCAATCCACCGGCATCTTGAGCCAGCTTTGCCTTGGCAGTGGTCTCGGGCAAATCGCGAATCTGGCGTTCCGCGGTTTGCGAGAACTCCAGCATCTCGGCATATTCGTCATCGCTGATGACTTGCCCATTCTTCACCGCACCGGAATAGTCAACCGCGACGTAATCCAGCATTTGCCAGATTTGCTTTGCCTTGTTCTCCGTGTCCTTATCCATCGCCAATGCGGGAGAGCCGGATGAGATCAAGGACAAAAGCAAAACCGTCGTCCGAAAAAATACAATTAATCCTGGCTTCATAAAATACATTCAAAAATATTGGTGACTAAAGGTAAGGTGATGTCTGCCATCTGGCGCAAAGAGGGAATTCAATCGATGCCCAACGACCATGTCATTGAAGGTCCGGCACAATTTTTATCATCGACATGATTCAAGCCTGCATCCTCAAATAGGCTATTGCCAAGTGCCTTAGCCGAAGGGTTGCCCTATGTTTCGTTGTCAGCGTTGTGCGATCACTTCGCCTGCGGATCGGTGACGAAACCGATTTTGCTCAAACCACCCGTTTGCGCAGCAGCCATCACTTGCGCGACTTTTTCATATTGCGTGGTGCGCTCGACGCGCAGATGCAGTTCCGGTTGC
>Ga0209343_10001353_pt1 | contig 33137 bp, 39 predicted proteins | sample RifCSPlowO2_02_FD_184026 | JGI IMG/M metagenome (GOLD analysis project Ga0209343, IMG submission 184026) | Groundwater microbial communities from Rifle, Colorado - Rifle CSP2_plank lowO2_0.2 (SPAdes) (version 2) | ecosystem: Environmental > Aquatic > Deep subsurface > Groundwater | place... | reverse complement strand
TGCCTGCATTCTAACCCGAGGCAGATTGGGGTTGGTTGTATATGCCATATACATAGCAAGTTACACCTCTAGGTGGTCAGAAGCTATTGAACCACAACAATATATTGACTAATTGACCAAATTGTATTTAATTAGTCAAAGTTCTTTTTACTGCCGAAGGTCGAATCTTGAAAAAAACGGGAAACTTTCTGAAAAGAAAAATAAGAGAAATTAAAGACTTTCCGACTCCAGGCATCAGCTTTAAGGACATAATGCCCCTCCTTGAAGATCAAAAGGCGTTTAAAGCAGCGGTTAAAGGACTGGCCACACCGTTTAAAAAAATGAAAATAAACAAAGTGGTAGGAATAGACGCAAGAGGATTTCTATTTGCGTCTGCTGTGGCTTATGTACTCGGCGCCGGTATGGTAGCCGCAAGAAAGAAAGGAAAGCTTCCTTACGACAAGATCTCTCAGACCCACGAACTTGAATACGGAGAAAGTTTGCTTGAAATGCATGTCGACTCCGTAAGTTCGGGCGAACGAGTTTTGATTATTGACGACGTTTTAGCAACCGGAGGAACCGCTGAAGCTGCGGTTAAGCTTGTGAAACGGCTTGGCGGAAACGTCGTCGGTTTGGGGTTTTTGATCGAATTGCCGCTGGGCGGAAGAGATAAATTAAAAAAATACCGGACCAAAATAAACTCACTTATTTATTACTGACCTCATACCAAATTTTCTGCCAAGATGGTAAAAACGGCATATAGCCGTTTTTAGTTATACACAACTCGGGTTGCTTTATTGAAAACTGGTGGTATATAATGAGAGCATAGTGTTAGATTGTGGATAGAAGTGGGTATAAGTCATAAAAACTGTGGATAACTTGGAAAGTAAAAACGATGTTGATAGGCGAATACAAGCACAATCTGGATGCCAAAAGGAGATTGGCGATACCTTCAAAATTCAGGAAAGAATTGGGTGAAGGAGCGATACTGACCAGGGGACTGGATAATTGTTTATTTATCTTCCCTGGCAAGTTATGGGCGCCTTTTGCCGAGATGCTGGCCGGGTTATCAGTGGCTAAGCAGGATACAAGAGCGTTTGCCAGGTTATTCTTATCGGGAGCGACGGAAGTAGAGTTCGATTCATTGGGCAGGGTATTGGTCCCCGAACATTTAAAAAAATATGCGGACCTGAAAAAGTCGATAGTGGTGGCTGGGCTGTTCAACCGTTTGGAGATCTGGGACGAAGAGAGATGGAACAACTACAGGTCCGACCTTGAAAGGAATTCCGACAAGATAGCCGAGAAGCTTGGCGAATTGGGAATTATGTAATATGGACAACAATTCGGTTCACAAGCCGGTACTTTTAAAGGAAGTGGTCGAATATCTTGACCCCAAGCCGGGCGACCAAATTATTGACGCTACTTTGGACGGCGGCGGGCATACATTAGCAATCGCAGAACGGGTTGCGCCTAGTGGTAAGGTTTTGGGAATCGAACTGGACCCGGTGTTGTTTAAGGAGACCGAATCAAGAATTAAGAATCACGAATTAAGGGAGAACATAACTCTGGTCAACGATAGTTATACGAACATTGAAAACATCGTCCGTGAACATAATTTCAGACCGAAAGGGATATTGTTCGATCTGGGATTATCTTCGTGGCATTACGAGAGAAGCGGGAGAGGATTTTCATTCAGAAAGGACGAGCCCCTCGATATGCGTTATAACGCATATCGAGAAGTAAAAAGTAAAAATGAAAAAGTAAAAACAGCAGCAGAAATTGTAAATACTTACAGTAAAGAAGAACTTGAAAAAATTATTAAAGAATATGGGGAAGAGCAATTTGCGGAAAGCATAGCTAAAAATATAGTTCACGCCAGAAGGAGAGAACCGATATTAACAACATCGGGTCTGGTGGAAGTGATAGGCGAATCGGTGCCGTTCTGGTACAAGAAAAGGAAGATCCATTTTGCGACAAAGACATTTCAGGCATTAAGGATAGAGGTAAATGCGGAATTAAAAAATGTCGAGAAAGGGGTGTCTTCCGCGATAGACGTACTGGAACAGCGGGGCCGGCTGGCGGTGATATCATTCCAGGGCCTTGAAGACAAAATTGTCAGGGAGCTCTTTAAGAAAAGAGCCAAAGAGGGGATAGTAAAATTCGTAGTCAAAGGCACCGTAAAGCCATCGTGGGAGGAGCAAAAGACAAACCCTCGGTCCAGAAGCGCAAAACTTAAAATAGTAGAGAAATTATGACCCAGTAATACAACCTCGATCTGCCTTCAGGCAATATCGTCGTGTATTACTTAAATAATTTGATTAAATAACATAACCATCAATCTCGATTTAAATAACCAAGACGGCAATAGATAAATCGAGGTTGATATACTGGGATGAAGCAACTTAAACACAACACACACACTTTAAACTATACCGGTATCGGGGTTTTTAACGTATTTCTGCTGGCGGCGGCTATTTTCCTTACGATGTACTTTGTGGTGGTTTCAAATGTCATAACCTCTTCCAATTACAGAATAGGCCTGCTGAACGAAGAATTATCCGGCCTTACGGAGCTCAACGGCCTTCTGACCGCTCAAAAATTGTCAATTGAGGATCCTTCTTCTATACTCAGTTTTGCCCAGGGACAAAACATGGTCCAAGCGACGTACGTTTCTCATATCTTTGAAAGTGGCAACGTCGCTCTTCAAAAGTAGAATTTGCGCGCCCTCTGTCACCGCGACCTATGGCTAAACACGACAACCTTCGTATCAATGCCTACTTCGTTCTTATCTTAGCGGCTGCGGCCGTTATTTCTTATAATCTTTTCGTCCTGACTTATATTAGGCATCACTCTTACTCGCGGACTGCTCAGGCTCAGAGCGAGAACATTACCAACGTATTGGCCAGAGGCAATATATATTTGGAGGAATATTTGGTTGCCACCAACAAAAAATTCCCCCTTGCTTACATAGTTCCTGCCGAAATAAATACCCAGAACTCCGCAGAGACCGCCGGCCGGATAAGTTCCGTACTGGGGATCGATGAGAATGAAGTGAAAGATATGATCGACTCGGGCTCCGATAAATTCCGCGTTCTTTCGAGAAGGATAGACGATGAACAGGTCGCAGCCATCAAAGCACTCGGCATAAAGGGGCTCGGCATCACTTATGAAACGGACAGATACTATCCGGGTGGCTCTTTGGCCGCAAGTGTCCTTGGTTTTCTGGGCTATAGCGGCGACAAAAGATCCGGCCAGTATGGCATAGAAGCATTCTATGACGATGAACTGTTCGGAAGTGGAAAAACAGACAGGCCCGCTGACATCGTCCTGACCCTGGATAAGAACATCCAGCAAGCCGCGGAGGATAAATTGGATGTCCTAATGAACAAACTGGAAGCGGCCGGCGGCACGATAATTATCCAGGACCCGAATACGGGCGAAATATTGGCTATGGCTGACAGGCCCACTTTCGACCCCAACAATTACAGCGAATACGAACCGAGGAACTTTTTAAATCGAGGCGTTCAGGAAATTTTTGAACCCGGTTCTTCTTTCAAGCCGATAACTATGGCTATGGGACTGGACCTTGGAGCAGTAACGCCCCAAACGACTTTCAAGGACGAGGGCTTCAGGGAAGTCGCCGGATATAGGATAAAAAACTTCAGCGAAAGAGTGTTCGGGACGGTAACAATGTCCCAGGTCCTTGAAAGATCCGTAAACACCGGAGCGATGTACGTACAAGACCAGGTTGGCGATGATAACTTTTTGAATTATGCCATCAACTTCGGCTTCGGCCAAAAAACGGGTATCGATCTGCCGGGTGAAGTGCCTGGGGATATAACCAACCTTTACAGCGGAAGAAAAATAAACTTTCTTACGGCTTCGTTCGGGCAGGGGATAGCGGTGACCCCCTTACAGCTTATCAACGCCTATTCGGCTATTGCCAACGGCGGCAAATTGATGAAACCCTATGTGGTTAAAAAGATGATCAAAGAAGGCGGCGGCCAGGAATTGACTCAGCCGGAAATAGTTGCCATACCGATATCGGAGAAAACCGCCACAAAACTCAAGTCGATGCTGGTAAGCGTCGTAGACAATGGTTTCGATAAAGCCCGCATAAGCGGATACGATATAGCTGGCAAGACGGGAACGGCCCAAATACCGGACGGCAAAGGCGGCTATCTTGAGAATGAGTATATCCACGACTTCCTCGGTTTTGCTCCTGCCTTTGACCCCAAATTTGTGATATTGATAAAAGTAGACAGGCCCAAGGGGATCACTTTTGCAGCCGACAGCTTATCGCCTACGTTCAAGGAGATAACGCAATTTCTGTTAAACTACTACAGCATTCCTCCCACAAGAAGATGAAAGAGTTAATAAAAAATATAATTATCTGGAAGATTAATTTTATAGCCCGAATGTATTTGTGGCGTTTTAAGCCCGTGATAATTGCCATTACCGGGAATGTCGGCAAAACGTCGACCAAAGAGGCGATTACCGCCGTTTTAAGCAGTACCAAAAGGGTTCGTTCCGGAAAGGGCAATTTAAACAACGAGTTCGGCGTGCCATTGGTGATTGTCGGCAACTGGATGGATGATTACTATGAAGGCGGCAATACTTTGTGGTTTTGGGCAAAGGTTCTGCACCTCTCGTTTTTCGGCTGGTTCTTTGCAAGGAATTACCCGGAGGTGCTGGTTCTTGAATACGGAGCAGATAAGCCAGGAGACATTAAACGCCTGGTGAAAAAGTTCAGACCTCACATCGGGGTTGTCACGGCTGTCGGAGAAATACCGGTCCACGTTGAATTTTTCTCCGGTTCGGAAGCGGTGGCGAGAGAGAAGTCAAAACTGATAGAGGCGCTTGCGCCGACCGGTTATGCCATTCTCAACTCTGACGATGACGTTGTGCTGGATATGGAAAAAAGAACAAAGGCAACGGTAATAACTTACGGATTCGGAGAAGGGGCTGAAGTGAGGGTCTCTAATTTTGATCACAAAACGGATAACAACATACCGCTTGGTACAAGCTTTAAGCTTCATTACGGTCCGAACAGTTTCGTGCCTGTAAATGTAATGGGCTCGCTTGGTCCGTCGCAAGCGTATGCCGCCGCCGCAGCAGCCGCAGTGGGGATCGCGCTGGATATGAATCTGGTTGAGATAAGCGACGCCCTGTCATACTACGACGGACCGAAAGGCCGGCTCAAGATACTGGCCGGTATCAAGAATTCCTGGATCATTGACGATACTTATAATGCCTCTCCGGCCTCGACTCATTTGGCATTAAGCGTGTTGAGGGAACTGCCCGCCAAAAGACGCATAGCCGTATTGGGAGATATGCTGGAATTAGGCAAGTACGCTATTCAGGCGCACCAGACGGTAGGGGACTTGGTGGATGGCTTCGTTGACGTATTGGTATGCGTCGGTGCAAGAGCAAAATTCATAGCCGACAGTGCAGGAAATCAGATGCCAAAAGAAAATATCCACACTTTTGATACGGCAGATATGGCCAAGAAAAAGGTCCAAGAGTTGGTAAAGGAAGGCGATTTGATATTGGTGAAGGGCTCTCAAGGAATGAGGATGGAAAGAATAGTTGAGGAAATAATGGCCGAACCGGATAAAAAGAAAGAACTGCTGGTGAGGCAGTCCAAAAAATGGCTTTCTAAGTAGAACGAAGCCCCCTATCGAGGGGGCTGGCACTCGTCGCCGAGCGCTTGCTCGACGGCAGTGCAGGTATTCAGCGCTTTGTCGGCGGTGTTGCCGAACCAGGTGCTGAACCATACGAGGATAAGGAACACGATCAGTCCACCGATGGGTACGAAGGTTCGCATCTTTCGACTCCTCTCTGTTCTGTTGAGAACCGTATAATACAATTATATCACACTTTTACCTATTTTGTCAAATCAGAAATTTGTGTTAAAATCAGGTAGTTTTATGGCGCCATCGTCTATCGGTTAGGACACATGCTTCTCAAGCATGGAAGCGGAGTTCGATTCTCCGTGGCGCTGCCAATATAAAAAGCGACCATGTGTCGCTTTAAGTTATTCTCTACTTGCTTGGGCGCAGGTACAGCCGATATCAATATTTTTCCTCATTTCTGGGGCCATGTTCTTTATCATTTCTGAGTTTGAAGGATTTGCCGGGCACCCCGGATAATGCATTTGTTCGGTATTCGGTTTTTTAGTAAACTCTAATCTTGACGGAGCAAGTTCTGGTTTTACCAACAAACCTTTGCATGCTTGTTGTAAATCGACATTCAGGAAATAAACATAAGGATTAAGATTGCCCAGCTTATCGGGCCCGGCTTCTGTATGTTGATGTAAAAGAACATAAAGTAGAGCACAACTGTCACACTTCTTCGGTATTCTGATACCCCGATAATTCGGATGCTTTTTACAGAAAATATTCAGCTTGTAACTTGATGCCTTGACTCCCATTTTTGACCCTCGAGACAAAAGAGCGATATTATCGTCATATTAGCACCTCATTACAGAATTGACAAATCTTAAAAAAAGGACTAGTATTTAGCGACTATGACATTCGCAATAATTAAAACAGGGGGTAAGCAATATAAAGTCGCCGAAGGTGATATTTTGGTTATTGAGAAGTTAGAACACGAAGGGGATTCCGTGGCTTTTAACGATGTTTTGCTGGTGGCTAATGGCGAGGTTAAAGTCGGCAAGCCGACCGTTCCTGGGGCAAAGGTAACAGCCAAGGTTTTGGAAGAAGGGAAAGGTAAAAAGAAGATGGTTTTCAGGTATAAATCTAAGACGAGGCAACATAAGAAAAAGGGGCACAGACAACCCTATACCAAAGTTCAAATAACAAAAATTTCCGCTTAAGCGGAAATTTTTGTTTGTGGCTACTTGCCATTAAACTATTAAATGGTAGTTTGGCTCTATCTCAAGTTATTTAACAAAAGAGGGCATTGTGTCGCATATAACCATGTGCAGACCTGCTTTTTTCAATGTTACTCGTAGGTCTTTAACCAACAGGATGATGAATCCAGACAATCCTCCCGGAAAGGACTTGGCCAGTAATCAATGGTGGGCATTACGCGAGAGTTTTAGGCGGCATGGCGTGGTTGTATATATCATGGAAAGCCAACCCGGCTTAGAAGACATGACCTTTGTTGCCAATGCGGGCTTGCCGGTGAGAGGCCACTTCGTATTAAGTAATTTTCTTGAGGAAGAAAGAAGAGGAGAAAAAGAACATAACCGAAACTATTTTGGACGTATTTACGGTTCCAGTAGAATACTATCCTTATCTGACGAGGCAATCTTTGAGGGCCAAGGCGATGCGTTATTCTTAGATAAAAATACTCTTTTGATAGGGTATGGCGTGAGAACAAACGAGAGGGCCGTGGAAGAAATTTCTTCTATGATTTATGGTCTTGATGCTAATATTGTTGTGGTTCCGTTACGTTTTAATTCCCTTGACCATTATCTTCCTCACGAGAATATCTTCTATCACCTGGACACCTGCCTCCTTAGTTTAAGAAGTGCGAATAGAGTAATTATCCATTCGGACACCTTTAGCAGTGAAGCCATTCGGACGCTAGAAAAATTAGGAAGAAATGTCGTTAGTATAACGAAAGAAGATGCCGACCTGTTTGTTTGTAACAGCGTGGTTTTTGACGATATGGTTTTTACGCCAAAGATAGGGAGGTGCCGGGTCCGCAATCTCCTGACATCAATAGGATATACGGTTGAAGAAAACGACATGTCAGAGTTTCTAAAGTCCGGCGGAGCGGTTAAATGTCTTTCGTTAGAGATGAACGGTTAGGTCGCGCGAAAGTGCGACTTTTTTATTTTCTATAATCTAAAGCGTGTTTTAATGTTGTTTCGTCGGCATACTCAAGATTTGAGCCGGAGGAGAGACCGCGGCCAAGGCGTGTGATCGACACGCCTTTTTTGTTGGCAAGAATGTCTCTTAAATACAATGCGGTTGTTTCGCCCGGCGTATTGGGGTTAGTGGCTATGATGAGCTCGATATCGTTGCTCTCGGCCATTTCGCCCAATCTCTTTTCCAATTCCTTTATTCTGAGATTGGCGGGGTTTATTTTGTCCAAAGGATTTATCGCTCCCCCCAGTACGTGATAGAGGCCCCTATACAATCCCGTTTTTTCTATTGATTCAAGATCGGTTATTTTCTCAACAACCATCAGTTTGTTTCTGTCTCTTTTTGTATCATAACAAACATGGCAATGGGAATTGTCTGAAATATTGAAGCATTCGCCGCAGAAACTTATTTCTTGTTTTAGGTTACTGATGGCAGTGCCCAGTTCCTTGAGGTCTTCTTCCGGCCGGTCAAGCAGGGCAATGACAAAACGAGCGGCTTGCCGAGGACCGACACCAGGGAGTCGCTGAAACAGTTTGACCAGTTGTTGGAACTTGGTGTTCATGTTTAGTAGTTTATAAATTTAAAACAGAAAATGAAAAAGTAAAAACGACAACTAAAAATTAAAAATTATCTTCTCGCTTTTAATGTCAGGATGCTTGCTCCTAAAATGTTCGAGATTTCTATTAACTCTTTCAGAATAATTTTAACCTCTTCTGAATTTCCACGATTAGTATCAATAAGTACCATTAGCCAAAACTTAGATTCATTGGCTGATTTTAAAGAATGATGTAAAAAGTTAGTAAAATCCCTTTTAGAACTTGATGCCTGGGCTTCAATGTAGTTAGCGCATATACTGCTACCACTTCTAAACAATTGGTCAGATATTCTTATTGATATTGGATCTTTTGGCAAAATATCTAAGAACTTTATTAACCTTAAAACCCAAGCATATATCCTCTTCTTTAATTCGATTTTAAATTTTACCTTGTCGTTTTCCATTTTTCAATTTTAATTTTCAGTTTATATTACCTCCCCCATTAAATATTCATCGGTATGGAACTTATCTTCCGTCTTGAACCGCAAACTGGCCGGGTCAACATAAAATCCTATTTCTCCGGTAGGGCCGTTGCGGTGTTTCGCGATCACGACCTGGGCCCGGTTCACCTTGTTCTCTTTTTTGGCTTTTTCAAAGTTTATCTTATCGTCCCTGTGTATGAACATCACCAGGTCGGCGTCCTGCTCGATAGAACCCGAATCTCTCAGGTCGGACAGCCGAGGTTTGTGGCCCTCTCTTTGTTCAACGGCTCGAGACAGCTGAGAAACGGCTACTATTGGTATGTTCAATTCTTTGGCTAATCCCTTCAAACCTCGCGATATTTCGGTTACTTGCTGAACGGGACTGTCGTAATTTCTTCTCGAGGACATTAGCTGAAGATAATCGACTATAAGCAGGCCTAATCCGCGCTCGGCCTGAAGGCGTCTTGCCATTGCTCTCATCTGAAGAATATTCGGAGAAGGCGTATCGTCTACGTAAATAGGCAGGGAGCGGAGCGTCTCGCAGGCGCCTGCCACATCCTGAAGTTCTTCGCCCAGTTTTCCGGTTCTGAGATGATGCAAACTAACCCCCGATTCCAATGCCAAGAACCTGTCTACTATCTGGTCGAGCGACATTTCCATACTGAATATGCCGACAGGGATATTTTGCTTTGCCACGTTTAAGGCCATATTGAGAGCAAACGCGGTCTTTCCGACCGAAGGCCTTGCGGCAAGTATTATCAAGTCCGATTTTTGAAGTCCGCCAAGAGTGTCGTCCAGTTCGGGAAAGTTGGTTCGGCAGCCGCGTATCTCATCGTGCTGGCTGGTTATCCTGTTCATTGCTTCGTCAAGAACAAGCTTGTCCAACGGCAGGAAGGTCTTAGTTAGAGACCTGTTGGAGACCGCGAATAATTTTTTCTCCGCTTCATCCAGTAAGTTCTCCACATCGTCATCTTCTTGATAACCAAGCCCGATAATATGATGGGCGGTATCTATGAGGTCGCGGAGCATTTTCTTCTTTTGAACTATCTTTGCATATGAATTTACGTGAGCCGAGGTCGGAACCGATGCGACCAGGGAGGAAATATAGCTGATGCCCCCGATATCATCCAACAACTTAACTTCCGCAAGTTTGTTGGAGATGCTTAAAAGGTCTATGGGCTCTCTTCTTTCGAACAAAGCAAAAACCGCTTTGTAAATGCTTTGATGGGCCTTGTTGTAGAAATCCTCCGGCCGCATAAAATCGGCGACCTTGTTTATCGCTTCGCGGTCTATGATGATCGAGCCGAGCAGGGATCTTTCGGCTTCGATATTCTGCGGGGGAAGTTTGTCGGGAGAGACACTTAGCATACTCTCCATTATTAATAATCATCCAGGATAATCAAGTTTTTTGGTGGATTAGTTGTGGGGAAAAGAGCCGATCGCCGCCGGCCACTATTTACAAATTCATTTTTTATTGTATTATCAGGATAATTGATCCTTAACTATTGAGGGAAATATGGAAACATCACTTCTGACGTTTGTTTTGCTTGCGTTGGCTCTGTGGATGCTGCAAAGAGGCCTTCTTGCGCTTAAGGGCATTTCTCACAAGAAGAGCAGGGAAGAGGCAGAGAGGATCTTCCGCCAAAGAGTGATAGCCGGAGAGAAAAAAGCCATCGTTGACCTGCTGAATTATTTTAGGATGATCAGGACAAAGATTTGTGTATCTATCGGTTATTTCCTGATGGCTTATATAATGGTTTTCACCTCTTTCTTTACGATGAAGAATTCGGATACACCTTCGCCGTTATGGCAGCTCGCACTGTTTGCCTTCGCATTGTTTTTGATCCCCTTGGCCATTGTTGCTACAGCGTCATTTGAATTCAGGTCTCTAAGAGACGACATTTTGGGTAGATTCAGGCCAACCGGCCGGGAATAGGGCTTATGATCCCACGGCTCAAAGTAAAGACCGCTCGGCGTAAAGGGAGAGGTGTTTTTGCGAATTGCAGTATAAGAAAAAGGGAAATCGTTGAAGTCGCCCCGGTAATTGTTGTTGTCAGTAAAGACGAGCGCCGCTTTAAAGGGTTGCAGCTTATTAACTACTGCTATAACTGGGGATACAGGGGAAACCAAACGGCCTTGGTGTTGGGGTTCGGCTGTCTTTATAACCATTCTTACGATCCCAACGTTGAACATTACGGACGGCCCAAAAGAAAAGAAATGGTATTCAGGGCTTTAAGGGACATATCTCCGGGAGAAGAACTCACCCACAATTACAACGGTTCTCCAGCCGACCGAAGCCCCATCCGTTTCACCAGAAATTCCTGGGAGCGGATGTAGAATTACTTTTTCACAACCAGCGGTCCGTAGACAGTATCTTCCATCGTGTAGCCCATTTCTTCGATCTGGGCTCTTATTATTAATATTTGCTAGCTGGTTTTTCGGGAGCGATGATTATCGTTCCCTCTTTTGTGTTCATAACGTGGAAGCCCTTACCTTCTAGATTCAACCTAATACCATCTGATTTTTGATAGTCACCTTTTTTACGAAGTTTATCTATATTTTTACCAAGTTTTAGAATGGTTTTAGGAACACCTGAATCTATGGGAATCGAGCCAAATATTTTGTTAACTTCATTAAGAAACGAATAAGCGGCTGTTATTTGAGATAGATTCATTGACGAAGAGTTCTGATATAAATCAGAAAATAAGCCGGATATTAATCCAAACGCCATCGGAACATTAAAATCATCGTCCAATGCTTTATAGAATTCATTTTTATAGTTTTCTAATTTAGTTTCAAAACCATGAACTCCAACACCCCCGCCAGACCTAAACACATCATTAACCTTACTAAAAGCTGTCTTCATATTTTCCACTCCTGACCGCGCCATTCCTAAACTGTCAGTGCTAAAACTAAGGGGGGTTCTATAATGAGCAAAAGCAAGTAAATAGTGTCTTATAACATTTTTAGTGTGTTTAGGAAGTAGGTTGTGTAATGTCTCAAAATTGCCTAATGATTTGGACATTTTCCTTTGCTGATTTTCAAGAAAAGCAACATGCATCCAGTAGTTTACAAACGGTACTTTGCCGGAGGCGGCCTGCTGTTGGGCAATCTCGGCTTCGTGGTGGGGGAATTTCAAGTCCTGGCCACCACCGTGGATATCGTATTGTGGTCCGAAGAAATGTTCGGAGATGGCGGTGTCTTCAATATGCCAACCTGGCCGACCTTTGCCCCAGGGGGAGTTAGTTGTCCAGTCGTAGGAATAGTTTTGGGCTTTCCAGAGCACGAAGTCGCGGGGATGGCGTTTATTCTTCTCCATTTCAACACGTTTTGCGGCCTCCAGGTTCTCGATGACTTGGCCGGAAAGTTTACCGTATTGACCAGGGAAATCCTTTTCATATTTTTCGATGTCAAAATAGACATCTTGAAAACCACCACCCTTGACAGCACCAAGTCCGGGTGCTTCTAGAGCGGGAACAGGATAGGCATATCCACGTTTGATTAATTTCTGGATTTGATTTTTAATCTCCCGGACATATTTTGATGCTTTAGCATTCTTAGTAGGTTTCACGTCGAGCTTTTTCATATTTTTCAAAAATGCCTGAGTGTATTTAGTGGCTATGTCCTGGGGAGTGGCGCCCTCATCATGCGCACGCTTGATTATTTTGTCATCAATATCAGTTATGTTTTGGATGTATGTAACATCATAGCCTTTGTGCTTTAAATATTTAGCAAAGGCGTCGAAGAATACAAAAGTCCTGGCGTTGCCGATGTGGATGTAGTCATATACCGTCGGGCCGCAGACGAACATACGGACTTTTTTGTCATCCATCGGGGTGAATTCTTCTTTCTTGCCGGAAATTGTATTCAGGATCTTTATCATTAGAATAACGATGTATTAGCTATAAATAATACTATTATAGCCAAGCTCATAATAACAAGGGTCAGATATCCTATAAAGTTGGACGTTTTTTTATTTACATTCGGACCGACTATGGCCGGGTTGTTGGCCATATGGAGCAATGTGGCTATCAGAAAGGGAGCGACTATGCCGTGAATTATAGAAGTCCATATGAGAGCCTTCACGGCGCTTATGCCGAAGTAAGGTATTGCCATACCGACCACTGTTGAGATTATTATAATAACGTAAAACTCCTTTGCTTTTGAGAACGGCCTGTCCAGGCCGCTTGACCAGCCGAATATCTCCGACATCACATAAGCCGAAGAACCGGCCAGGATGGGAATTGCCAGAAGGCCCGCGCTTATTATGCCGAGAGTAAATAAGATATAGGCATAGTCGCCGGCCAAGGGGCGCAATGCTTCTGCCGCGTCTTTGACGGTTTCTATGTTGTGTATACCGGCACTGAAAAGCACCGAAGCAGTTAGGGCAATTATGAAAAAACCGATAAAGTTCGAGAAGAACATACCGATCCTCGTGTCGCTGACGGTTCTCCTCAACTCATTCCTTGTCACTATTCTGTACTCGCAAATAAGCGGTTTGCCGTCTGTGTTGTTCTGAATTTTTTTCTCTTCGGCCTCTTCGCTGGCTTGCCAAAAAGCCAAGTATGGAGAAATTGTCGTGCCGAAAATGGCGACGATCATCAGGAGGCCTTCCTTGTTGAAAGGCAGAGTTGGGATGAGAAGTTGTTTCAGTATTGATGGCCAATTATCTACCACCATCAACCCGGCGATGACATAAGCGAACAGCGATATCGCCAGCCATTTGAATATCATCACTATTTTTCTGTAGGGGAGGATGATTATTAAGATAAGTATCAATACGACAATCAGCCAAGACAAAAGCGTGGTCGACTGGGGTGTTAGCAACTCCACTGCCGATGCCATACCATATACGTCGGCTCCTATGTTGAACGTGTTAGAGACGATGATCAGCGTAGAAATGAAGAACAGGAGTGTTTTGGAGTAGTATCTTTTGATGTTCCCGGTCAGTCCGCAGCTTGACGAGATGCCGATACGGGCGCTCATTTCCTGGATGGTTATCATAAGCGGCAGGGTATAGAGCATCGTCCAGATGGCGGATAAACCCAGACGGGCGCCGGCTGCCGCATAGGTGACAATTCCCGACGGGTCGTCATCGGATGCGCCGGTGATAAGACCGGGCCCCAGCGACTTCCATAATTTTTTGAGTTTAGACGGCATAGATATTAAATTGTATCATATTTCGATAAACTCAGTTAATCTTGACAGTCAAGGTTTGTCTATGATATATTGCAACCGCTAGCTACTTGAAAACCTGGAGAATCAAATGAAGAAGATTGCCTCATTTGCCGTAATAGCTGCCATCCTTGTTACGAATCCTTATGTTGCTGTTGGCCAAAGTCAAGGTGAAAAATCTGCTCTGGGCGTTGAAGGAAAAACCGCTCATACTGACCTAGTTGCCGGATTGAAACAATTTCCTGCTAAATACCCCACATCTCGTGGCCTGGTAAGAGCCACAATATATGGACATAGTATCGGCACTCCTGTCACGGAAAATGGCAAGGTTTATGAGTCTCAATTTCTAATGTTGACCACGGAAGACGGTCAAAACCTTAATATTCAAGTAGTGGGCCCGGAGGTGGAACTTGCATTATTGATGTACGAGATGCGTCCGCATACTGGAAAGTATAAATTTTGGTATCCAGTTCTTGAATTTCAAGGCAGATATAATGACTATGTTTACGATTGGTACGAAATTGAAGTAGTCGGAAGGTTTCTTGTGGAAATTAACAAAGATTCTAAGATTATCGGCTACAAGAATGAAGTTTATCGCTAATCGGCATTTTGCCGGTTTTTTATTTGGTACTTTACTTACTATGATACGATGGTGTATCATAGTAACAGATAAAAATATTAAGAAATTAAAGCATTATGAAAATAAGATCAAGAAAAATAAACAAAGAAGAAAAGATAGAGTATCTTGACGCGTTATATACCGCCGTTGAGTCCTTGGGGTCTCGGGAAGAAGTTAAGAACTTTTTGCGCGATCTTTTAACTGAAGGCGAAAGAATAATGGTCGGCAGGAGAATAATAATCGCTAAGAGGTTACTAAATGAAGAACCATACGAACAGATCATAAGAGAGATGAGAGTTGGCGGAGATACAATAACGCGGGTTCATAGATGGCTTGAAGATGATGTTCACGGTTATGAAAAGGTTGTCAAGAAATTGGAAAGAGTGTTGGAGTCAAGACAAGAGAAGAGAAACAGGGCGTATGTTGACCCCTTTTCTTTTCAGGGCTTAAAGAAGCGTTACCCTCTTCATTTTTTCCTCTTTAATTTATTTGACAAGTTGAATCAAAAAAGTAGCAATAAAGACAAGTGATAAGGCCGTTATTTTGTTGATCACTATGACACACCATCGTATCATAGTAGATGATTTTTTTGGGCTGGTTTAAGGTTTTTAATTCGTGGATAATTGGCAGTGTTGACATTAGAGTGCCAGTTTGATAAAGTATCAGCATGCTTTCCGATAGGCAGAGAAAATTAATTAATTTTATAATCAAGGAATATGTGCGAACGGCCAAGCCAGTCGGCTCAGTTTTAATTGCAAAAAAGGGAAATTTTAACTTAAGCCCCGCCAGTTTAAGAAGTGAGATGGGTGAGCTTGAAAAAGCCGGTTATCTAAGCCAGCTGCACACTTCCGGCGGCAGAGTGCCGACGGACAAGGCCTATAGATATTTTGTGAATAATCTTATCCAACGTGAGGATTTCGAACCGGCGGCAAACGAAAAAAGAAAGATAAGAACGGCAATAAGCTCCACGGAAGACCCCCGCCGACTTAACAAGAATATCGCCCAGACACTCTCCGAACTATCTGATAACGTCGTTATAACAAGAATTCTTGATGAATCGGATTTCTATAAGGTCGGTCTGGCAAGTTTGTTTGAATTTCCCGAATTCAAAGAAATGGACAGAATTTTTGAGGTAACAAATATCTTTGACAGGTTTGAGTCGATTTTTGATAAAATAGAAGAGCATTTTTTCGGCCAACTTGACGATGAATTCCAGCTTCTTATCGGCGGCGAGAATCCTTTGCGAAATATAAGGGACGAGACGATGATCTTGGCCAAGTATTCTTTGCCGGATGGTTTGAGGGGCTCGTTAACGATGATAGGACCGACAAGGATGAACTATGAGAAGAATATTTCTTTGGTTAGATATACCGCTGATGAGTTAAATAAATTAGCAGAAACCATATGACGGAAGAAAATAAAAATCAAGAATTAAGTGAATTAGAAAAGTGCCAAAAAGAACGTGATGAGTATCTGAATAACTGGAAACGCGAGCGGGCTGATTTCCTGAATTACAAGAAAGAGGAAGCGAAACGATTGGAGGAATTTGTAAAATTTGCCAACGAAGCGGTTATTCTGGAAGTGATAGAAGTTATAGATGACCTGGAAAAAGCATCCAAAGAAGTAAAAAATGAAGGACTGGATCAAGTGTTGAAGAAATTCCAGGGTTTGCTCAAAAAGTATGGCGTAGAAAGAATAGAAGTAAAAGATGCTTTTGACCCATTACTGCACGAAGCGGTCGAGGGAGCAGAAGGAGATAAATTAGAGGAAGTTCGAGCCGGATACACAATGCACGGTCAAGTCATAAGACCGGCAAGAGTAAAAATAGTTAAATAAGGCATAAAAGGACACGAAAAGAATAAATTAAAATGTCAAAAATTATAAAAACGACGTTCGTAATAACATTAATTGCCACGACATTAGTATTAACAGTCGGTATAGATTGGTCAGACTTCATAATGTTATTGGCATTTATTCTGATAATGATTTTTATCGGTTACCCTGGTAAATTAGAAATTAAACTTTTTAACCTGTTCGAGATAAAAGAAGGATTAGCTGAAATAAAAAGAGAGTTGTCAAATATTAATATCTCTTTAAAAGCAGAATCAAGATCAAATTCCAACGTTAATAATGTCATTAATATGCCGAATCCAGAATCTTTAAAATCTAACTCTACCACTGTAGTTGTCGGGTTAGATAAAAATTCTGAGGTTTAATTTATAAGTTATGAATACATCACAAATCATAGAAGAAAATGAAAAATCAATAATTTTAATAGATATACAAAAATCTGTTAATAGTATGTCGACAGTAAGTATAAGAGGAACAGGCTTTATCATTTCCAAAGATGGTAAATTTATAACCTGCGCCCACGTATATAACATGATTCCTTCTGAAGATTTGGGGCTTATCGGAGCATCTGTTCCGAGTAAAACCGACGAAAAAGGAATATTGCACTACAATAGATATCCAATCGAATTAATTGATAAAGATGATAAGAACGACATTGCTCTTATGCAGATAGTTTCTGATAAAAAAGATTTTAATTATATCAAAGATTTTGGAGAAATAGAAAAAACAAAGGCTGGAGAAGACCTGTTATTTATTGGATATCCCCTAGCCACAGAATTATTATCTTCGGGATTTGGTATAACAATGACGTCTACCAGATGCATCATAAGCTCAATTAAAAGACGGGGGATCGACGGCTCTCTCGATTTCTTCATTGTTGACACACATGCTAACAATGGTTCAAGCGGTTCACCAGTTTTTTCTTCTGAAACTGGAAAAGTAATGGGTTTAGTAAGTGGTAAGGTTTTTTCTGCTAAAATTCCAAATCCTGATACAAAACAAATAATTGAGATACCGGCTAATATGGGAATATGTAGGCCGGCAGAATATATCAGTGAAATAATTAACAAAAATAGTAAATAATTAGAACGCAGCTGGCTTGACCAAGATTGAGGCAAAAGCGAGTATTGCGACGAGCCATATAAGAAATATGGTGAGGAGCAAACGGAGCTTTTAACGAAAATATTGGTCAAAGAGCGTACTGCCGTAAGTCGCCGCAGGCGACTGGCAGAGCGACCAGCAAGTTATAAAATATGAGCAAAATATTAGGAATAGATCTAGGAACAACTAATTCGGCGATGGCGATAGTCGAGGTCGGCCAGCCGAGAATACTGGAAAACAAAGAGGGGATGAGGACCACTCCGTCTATAACTGCTATGGGCAAGAACGGAGAGCGCTATGTTGGGGTTACCGCCAAGCGCCAGGCAGTTACCAATCCGAGAGACACTATTTTTTCCGCCAAGCGCTTGATAGGCCGTCGATTTTCCGACTCCGAGGTTCAGCATGACAAAAAACTTCTTCCCTATGAAATCAAGGAAGGCGCCAATGGCGGCGTAGACGTGAAAATGGGCGACAAGTGGTACAGGCCGGCGGAGATATCGGCTATGGTATTGCAGAAATTGAAGAACGATGCCGAGGACCGTCTTGGGGAGAAAATTACCGAGGCGATAATCACCGTTCCGGCATACTTTGACGATGCCCAGAGAAAAGCGACCAAAGACGCCGGGGAGATCGCGGGTCTTAACGTAAAGAGGGTCATCAATGAACCGACCGCGGCAGCACTGGCTTACGGTTTAGACAAAAAGAAAGACGAGAAAATAGTCGTCTATGATTTCGGCGGCGGTACTTTTGATATTTCAGTTCTTGAGATAGGCGACGATACCATTGAAGTTAAATCCACGGGCGGCGATACACATTTGGGCGGTGATGATGTTGATCAGAGGATAATCAAGTATTTTGTCGAAGAGTTCAAAAAGGAAAACGGTATAGACATTTCTAAAGACCAGTTGGTTTTACAGCGTTTGAAAGATGCCGCCGAGAAGGCCAAGCATGAACTGTCTAGCACTTTGCAAACGGAAGTGAATGTTCCGTTTCTCACGGCCGATACTTCCGGCGCCAAGCATTTCAATATAAGTTTCTCAAGGGCTAAACTGGAAGAGTTGGTCGGGGACTTGATCAACAGATCGATAGAACTGACGAAAAAGACAGTTGATGAATCGGGCTTCAAACTTTCGGACATCAATGAAGTGGTAATGGTCGGCGGTCAGACGAGGATGCCCTTGATAGTAGAAAAGGTTAAGAAACTCTTTGGCAAAGAACCCCACAAAGACATCAATCCAGACGAGGTTGTTGCTTTGGGCGCGGCAATACAGGGAGGCATAATGCAGGGCGAGATAAGAGACGTGCTTTTGCTTGATGTTACGCCATTGTCACTTGGTATTGAAACACTCGGCGGCGTGTTCACGAAAATGATAGAAAAGAATACGACCGTCCCGACTTCCAAGACGCAGGTCTATTCAACCGCCGCTGACAATCAGCCGGCCGTGGAGATTCATGTTCTTCAGGGAGAAAGGGCAATGGCTCATGACAACAAAACACTGGGCAGATTTATATTAGACGGCATTCCACCGGCGCCTCGAGGCGTGCCTCAAGTGGAAGTGTCTTTCGATATTGACGCAAATGGCATATTGAACGTGAAAGCGAAAGACAAAGCAACGAATAAGGAGCAATCAGTCAGAATTGAGGGCTCATCTGGCCTTACCGATGAGGAAAAGAAAAGAATGACGGTTGATGCCGAGAAATTCGCCGCGGATGATGCAAAGAAAAAAGAAACGGCTGAAGTTAAAAATCTTGCCGAGACGCTGATATACACAACTGAAAAGATGGTCAAGGAAAATGATGCTAAGATTAAGGAAGAAGATAAGAAAGAGCTAAGCACAAAGAGCAAAGAGCTAAGCGAAAAACTGAAGGAAGATAATTTGGAAGAAATTAAAAAGGCGACGGAAGAACTGTCTAAGATGGCGCAAAGAGTCGGCGGGGAATTATATAAGGCCGGAGCCGAGCCACAACCGACACCGCCAAATCCGGAGCAAGAAATTCCGAAGGAAGATCCTCATAAATAGTCGCTTAACCGTCAATTAATTTTTGAGCATTGAAATCCTAGGATTTCAGTTGTCCCGATTTTAAATCGAGGATCCTCGATTTTTGTAAACAAAAATCGGGACTAAAAATTAACAGACGGTCTCGCTCCTAGGCGTTCTATTCTATTTTCAGGAGTTTTGCCTAGTTATCAAAAATAAATATGAAAACAGTAATCATAACGGGGGCTAGTCGAGGAATTGGATTGGCAACGGCTAAGAAGTTTTTAGCTGAAGGGTGGCGTGTCATAGGCACTTATCTAAATACTCCACTCCCGCTACAGGACGAAAATTTAATCGCCATTCAATATGACCAAGGCAATTCAGAAAGCATTGCTAAATTAGCAGGCCAAATCAAAGAAATTTCGTCTCACATTGACGCTTTGATTAATAACGCCGGTATTCTTCTTGACGCAAACGACAAGACTGCCGACTCGGCAAAAATAAGAAAAACGCTTGAAGTTAATGTGGTCGGTATCATTGATCTAACAGAACGACTGCTATCTCTATTTCAGAAAGGTGGCCATATTGTAAACCTTAACTCTGGTTATGGTTCCATTTCAGCTCCGATTCTTGACGACGAAACATCCGCCGGATATAGAATTTCAAAGGCGGCATTGAATATGTACACACGTCATTTAGCTTTTCGTCTAGAACCTCGAGGCATTATCGCTTCATCACTTGCTCCAGGTTGGGTTAAGACCGATATGGGCTATTCTGTGGCCACAGAAACAGAAGGACCTGACCGTACTCCAGAACAAGCGGCCGAAGATATTTTTCAAGTAGTGGCTACCGTCAAAGAAACAGGTCAATTCTGGCGATTAGGTAAAAAAACAGAATGGTGAAATAAAAAGAAACCCCCTTTTGGGGAGCTTCTTCCAGGTTTTCACAAACCCGCAGTTTATGCAGTAAAACCGCTTTGACATCGAGATTACTGTCATTATATTCTAGGGCCTCTGGTTTGTCAACTGCCCATGTGGACAAACCAGAGGCCCCGGTAGACCCGACGGGACTTGCACCCGTTACTCTCGATGTCAAAGCGAGGTATTTACTTCATAATACTACGGGCCCGTTTCCGGGGCTGTGTAGATTATATCATAAATGACAAAGAAGTTAATAATTTCTAACGCGCTAGTAGCCGTTTTGGCTTGGCAGTTCTTTAGGTATGTGGATTATGTGCTTAATGTGATAACGCCGGAATCCTTCAGTTTTGATTTTGAGCCGGCGGCGATTATTAATTTTGTTGTTTTAACGAGCATTATTTCTCTTGCCTTGCCGTTATTTAGAAAAAAGAGATGGGAATTGGTTACTTCCGGTATTGTCGGCATAATTTTCCTCTTATTTTTTGGGTGGACATATATTAATTTGATTGGAGCGCTGATTGCGATGTCGTTGTTTGAATATGCAAGATTTGCCGGTGTTGAAGAAATAGATCAGCGGACGAAGATAAATTCAAGGATGATAGTTCGACGCGGCGCTACGGGGGTTGTCCTCGCGTTTTTTGTACTTATTTCTTTCGCGGCATATCAAAGCCCGGTGGCGGAAGGTATCGCGGAGGCGGAGCAACTGCCATCAGCCACTCAACAACTGATGAGATCCGTGGTTGATAGTGTGATCGGCACCACAGAAACACAGAAAAAGACGGAAAGCACAGAAAAAGAAAAAATTGTGAACGAAGTAACCAGCAACGTTTTTCAACAGTTGAATAGTTTTTTAAAACCATACTTCCAATATGCCCCGCCCCTTTTGGCATTTGGTTTGTTTTTGGTGCTATGGGGGCTAAGCTGGATATTCGTATGGTTAAGTGTTCTGGTGGGGATGGGAATATTTTGGATATTAAAAAAGATAAATTTTATGAAAATAGAAAAAAGAAATATTGAAGCCGAAATATTCGTAATTGAGTAATTAAACATTCTCATATTCTTAAGAATATGAGAATGTTGCAAGTGTTTTTTTGAAAAGAAAAACGCCTCCCCGAAGGAAGACGCGTGCTGGAGTTAACGTATCCAGCTGCAGAATTGGGCCTGAGGCCTCCACTGCTTTACGATGCATTCCTAACCGTGAATGCACAAGGCGGGTTCTTCATCCGCCGAAAAACGACGATCCGGAGACACTGCCCTGGAACAGTGTTGTCTCCGGTAATCCAGAGGTTGACTGGGAGGGCTGGTTGACGCTGACCGTCAACTCTGGCCAGGTATTCGGGACGGTACTCCGAAGTGCTCTTCGGCCCAGCGCCGTAGCGCGGGCCGCGCAACTTCGCAGCCGTCCCGAATGTCGATATTGAAAAAAGAGCGACGGGACCGATTTTTGTCAATTTAAGTAGGCACGTTGCCTACCAGAGGAGCTAGGTGGAGGGGTCAAACCGGTCCCATGTTGCAAACACCCCTTCCTAACCTCTGATGTTTTAAGTATATCATACCTTGCATAGTTTTGTCAACCCCTCACCTTTTGAGCAAAAACCCCAGCTTTGTGATATAATCACGTTGCTCAAAAGGTGAGGGGTCAATAGGGGTATAATTTAAGCCAAGTAATCAAGGTTTTAAGCCAGAAATACAATGAAACAAGTTAAATTTAAATGATAACCGAAATCATTAAAAAATTTTTAGAATGGATGACGGTGAAGGGAAACTGCATAATAGCGATGCCGAAGCGTCAGTTAGGTAGGCAAAAAAGTAGCGGGTTTAAAGGGGTGAGGCCAGTTACGGCCAAGACAGGTTGGTGTGAAGGTAACATAAATCGCCATAAAACTTGGACCCCTTTAAGCCCGTTATTAAAATATGAATAAAGATTTTGACAAGTGGAATCAAGTGAAAAAGAAGACAAACATAGAAGAGCCCCGTTTATATACTGTACGTGAAATCTGGTGGTGTCGTCTTGGCGCTAATGTGGGCTTTGAACAAGATGGTAGCGAACGCTTGTTTCTTCGGCCAGTTGTTATTACGCGCGCGTTTGGGCCCAATATTTGTCTTGTTCTTCCGTTAACCGCTTCAGAACAAAAACACCCTCTTCGGATTTCAGTTGGAGACGTACAAGGAAGACAAGCATCCGCGATGCTTTCACAGATGCGTATTATTGATACACGGAGATTGGTTGAGAAGGTCGGTTTTTTAGATAAACAAGTTTTTATGGAATTGAAAGTGGCTCTCAAAAATCTATTTTAAGAGCCACTTTCTTCTGTTCTCCCCCTTGCGGGGGTAAGGCCGAAGCCACTTGTAAATCTAGTATAGCAAATCAGTATTTAGTGTCAATGTGGACAAGTAAACAACTGAAACACGAAAGAAATAGAAAACTCGGAAATAAAATTGGTAATTATTAGAAATTTATGAATAAAGATTATTACACAACCTTAGGTGTTCCTCGAACCGCTTCGCAGGAGGAAATAAAAAAGGCCTATCGCAAACTTGCCCATCAGCACCATCCCGATAAAAAAGGCGGAGATGAGGCGAAGTTCAAGGAAGTCAACGAGGCCTATCAGGCGCTTTCCGATCCCAAGAAGAGGTCAAGCTATGATAATTTCGGTTTTGCCTATAATGAAGGCGGTTTTCAGGGCGGGCAGGATTTTAATTACTCCGACATTTTTGATGTCTTCTCCGATATGTTCGGCGGCGGGTTTGGCAGAACTTACGAAAGAGAAGAAAACACTAGGGGCGAGAATCTATATTTGGAGGTTCACATAAAAAAAAGCGATCTGGGCAAACAGAAAACGATAGAGTTTGAAGCAATGGGTTTGTGCCAAGAATGCAATGGAAGCGGGATTGAGAGGGGTTATTCTATGATGACTTGTGAGACCTGTAAGGGCACAGGTCAGGTCCGGCAGACGTCGCGAAGCGCGTTCGGATACTTTACCAGAGTCGGTATTTGCCATAAGTGCGGAGGAAAAGGGCGATTCCCGGAAAAGAAATGCCACAAATGCTCCGGCGACGGAAGAGTTAAAGCCAAAAGAAAATTGGATATTCTCGTTCCGGAAAATATCGAAAGCGACTACAATATCGCCATCCCCAAAGGCGGCAATGTTGGTAAAAACGGGCAGGCAGGGGATTTGGTGGTGCGGTTGAGAATTAGATAAATCTCTCGACCCCATTCCCATTTGCCGGCCTATTGGTTACGTCCTCCGGATCTCCCGCGGACAAATGATTAAATTAACTTTCAACTTGCTTAACAAATTTTGGCGCCCGTTTGCCCCGGCACTTTCTACAGATTTCAAAGAAAGTGCCGGGTTTTCCGGCCTAAATTTGTTTATTAAGCAAATTATCGGTTAATTTAATCATTGTGTTACCCGCGGGAACCAAGCGGCCTCAAACGGGAATGGGGTTTCGTTCCTAGACGTTTTTAATACCCCGCTGTTTTATTTGACGTATTATTGTGGCCGTGTTATCATAAAGCACGGTTTTAAGTTATTTCAAAATGGAGCAAAATGTTAAGATCGTTTTCTTTTTGGCGGAAACCGGCAACGATTGAAATTACCGATAGGCCGGACGTGCAAACTAGCCAGTTAATTAACTCGTTGAGAGAAAGATTTATCGTAGAAATCGCAGGTGAAGACCTCTTTAGATTAGACGAGTCATTACCACCGCCAAAACAACTAACAATCCGCAAATTTTACTTGAACGAATCGTCTGACAGAAAGTTAGCCATGCGCTCAACTAACGAGATACTAGCGGCTCAACTACCCGTTATGGATTTTCGTGAAAGATTAGAGTTTGAACGGGTGTGGTTTGAAAGGTTTAAAACACATCCAGATTACAAACGAACAGCAACTTTGTGCGCCGGGTCACCAATTCCGCCTCACAATAATGTTGCTATGGTATTTTGGAAAAATCATAGACTGAATGTAAATTGGTGTTGCCCAAACAGTAAAGACGAGTATCTACGAGCAAGAAGGGCTCTATAGATAGTAATTACCGGCTAATCGTCGGTCTTTTTTATTTTTATGATACAATTAAGGAATGGAGGATTTTATGTCGGTTATTCGGGGGATTGATTTTTCTAAGTTGAGTGAAAATCTCAATCTAGGTCCGACGACGCTTTTTGTCGGTTTGGCTCTGGTCTTTCTGATACTTTACGGGTTGAGTTTAGGTAAGACCAAGGCGCTTATATCGCTCCTCGGAATTTATGTGGCTTTGGCCTTTGATGCGGCGTTTCCATATTTAGAACAACTTCACGGGTTCGTCGGTATAACCGAAGAAATATATACAACCCGGATAGTCGTATTTATGCTGATATATTTGCTTACTTTTGCAATTTTGAACAACTCGTTTGCCAGGGCCAGGTTCACGCTTAAAGAGTCATCTATAATATCCGTTGCTATTATAAGTTTAACGCAAATAGGGCTTCTTATAGCGGTTATCACAAATATCATCCCCGACGAGATAATAGAAAAAATGCCGGAGTATTTATCGGCATATTTTGCCACAAAAGAGGCATTGTTCTTTTGGGTAATTATCCCCATTCTTATGCTTATTTTTATGAGGAAGGGGAAAAGAAAGAACTCGATCAACTAACGATGAGAGACGTAACGCTTTGTTTTTTAATTAAAGATAATGAGATTCTCCTTGCAGTAAAGAAGCGGAGCTTAAGCGGTTTTGGCGCGGCAGTTGGCAAGTGGAATGGTGTTGGAGGAAAGGTAGACGAGGGAGAGAGTATTAGAGCAGCTGCGACCAGGGAAATAAGTGAAGAGATCGGGGTGGCCGTAAAAGAGGATGACCTGGAAGAAGTGGGCAATATAAAATTTCATTTCAAGGATAAGCCCGACTGGGACCAGCATGTCCACATATTTGTGGCCAGAAGTTGGAACGGAGAGCCAGCAGAGTCAGAAGAGATGTTGCCCAAGTGGCACAAACATCAGGATATACCTTTTGACTCGATGTGGGCGGATGATAGGCATTGGCTACCCCTTGTTCTAGCAGGGAAGAAAATAGAAGGGGAGTTTCATTTCAACGAAGACGGCAGCGAATTCACCGATTTTAACGTAAGGGAAATATGACCAAACTCAAGAAACTTCGTCTTATTGAATTTCTTGTTATCGGTATTGTAATGGGTTTGGCAGAGGATCTATTGGCGATATTTTTTGCCACCGATGCCGAGATAACCCCGCGAGTTGTTTTCGTTGTTCTTGCCGTCGCTATTCCTTTCGCTTTTATCAGTGAAATAGTAGTCGACCACCCCAGATTTTGGCAAAAAGTGCTTCCTTTCGTAAAAGACAAAAACAATAATCAGATAAAATAATTATTTACCCTTCTCAACCCGTTCCGTATATTCTCCGGTTTCGGTATTGATGCGGACGATATCGTCCTGGTTTATGAATAGGGGCACATTCACGGAGGCGCCGGTTTCTATCGCTACCTGTTTTACGCCGCCCTGGGCGGTATCGCCTCGTATTGCCGGAGGAGCTTCCACTACCTTGAAATCCATTTTGACCGGCAGCTCTATGTTTATTATCTCGCTGTTGTATTCAATCGCGTCAAGAACGGTATTTGCTTTTAAGAATTTGGTTGCTTCGCCAATGAGTTCTTCGGTGAGCAAAAATCTCTTTGACGGATCATTCTCATAAGAGAACCAATATTGTTCCCTATGGTTATAAAGAAATTTCACTTTCTTACGTTCGATATCGGCCTCTTCAAAGACGTCTGATTGAGCAAAGTTTCTCTCCAAGACCTTTCCGTTTATCAGATTTCTCATCTTGGTCTGGACCACCGGCCGGCGCTGCTGCATCTTCAAGTGGTGGGTTTCCAAAACGACATAGGGCTGACCCTCGTACAGGATAAATGTTTTCGGTTTTAGCTCGTTTACGCCTAATGACATAGCGTCATTTATTTTAGCATATTTTAAGTAAAAGAAAAGAGCCATTATTGGCCCTGGGCTAATTTTTCCAAGTGTTCTAAGCGTCTCCTTCTGATCAAGTAGTCGCTGTGTGCTTTGTCGAGCAAGCTTATCATGTCTTTTGGGCTAGAGTATTCAGGATATTTGCCCATGAAACTGTCGGCCAAAACTTCGGCTTCGGTTGATTGATTGCGGTTGGGATTTGGTGGTGATCGATGCAAGATATGTCCAAGTTCGTGGAGTATTACAGCATTTATTTCCGCTTCAGTTAATTCTTCCAAAAATTCATCGTCTAAACTTAGACCGTAGTAGGGTTGGTAGTATGTGTTTAAAAACGCCACAAATCCAAGATACCGGAAGTACGGCCCAACAAAAACGATTATACGAATTTTATAACCCAAAATCTGTTCTATATCACTTTGGGCCTTTGCTATAAGTTCGTCAAACTTATGACTTATTGCAACTTCGAATTTAGTTGAGGCGGGTTCTATTGGGACCGTGTCATGATTTGGAGCTGCTTTGTTCTCAATTGTCTTAGTTTTTGGAATGGGCTCGGATATTACAAATATCCCGAACATAAGCAAAACAGCAAAGAGCAATATAAGGGACGATGGACCAGACCACTTAATCATTATTGACTACCTGTCGATTTGGGTGGCATTTGTCTTTCGAGGTCGTCTATTAGTATTTCTACACCAGGGGTATTGTCTCCATATTGGCGATAAAAATCTATGACACTATCAGGGCTTACGTATTTTATAGCAATCCTGTTGGCCTGAAGTTCAAAATCCTGACTTGGGCCCACCATACCGTTATCACGGATGAATATGTATATGTGACCTATTGAGTGAGCGATGGCAACTCGTCTTTCCGAGTCGCTTAACTCGCCGTAAATTGATTTTTCCATCAATATTCTGGTTGGATCCCTTCGGTCTACAACGATAGGGTGGTCTGACAAAAGCTTTTTGAGGTCATAATTAAGAGAAGGGCCAAGAAAGCTGTGTACATAATAAGGGTCTATGAACATTGTCACCTTGCTTTTAAGCCCCAGGTCTTCGCATATTTTTCTTATGAATTCCTCGTCTTCTTCACTTGTGACTATCGAGGCGATTATCTCGTCGCTCATTATGCTTTCTCTTAAGTCATTAAAGTTCCACAGGGCTAGGGGCATAAGCAATAAGTTCAAACAGGCGGAAATTATCAGAAAATAGATAAGATTGGGATGGCTCTTAGTGTTTTTCCACCGCATTTTTCCTCTTTGTTAAGTTACAGAGTAGATACTTGTAAGAGTACCCCTAGTACTTCTTAAAAACAAGCCCCGTAATACAAAAAGAATAAGTTCTGCGGCCGCAAAGCCAATAATACATGAAGTTAGTTCTCAATACTTGTATTGCGAATAATTTTCAGAGTGTTTTATCAGAACAACTGCTTTGCTAATTCTTTTTGATATACGGGGCAAGAGTTATGAGAAATATCAGACCCCCCGTGAGAACGATGGCAGGACCGGCGGGAATTGACAAAAATCCGGCCGCGAATATTCCTCCCATGGATGCCAGAGCGCCGAATAGCGCCGCAAGAAATACGTACCTTGAAACGCTCACGCTGACGTTTTTTGCGGCCGCGGCGGGTATGATGACCAGTGAGCCCATCAGCAGGGTGCCGACGACCTTGAGTCCCAGCGCGACTATTAATGACACCATTATAAGGAAAAGAAGATTGATCTTATCCACCGATACGTTCATTGATCTGGCGAGGTCTTTGGACAGCGTGCTGATCGTGAGGCCGCGGAGAATAAAAGAAGTTATAACGACTATCGCCGTGACGGATGCCAAAGTTATCAGAAGGTCGGGGATAGTTACGGAGGATATGTCGCCAAATAATGCTTCCAATAATTCGTGATCCGGAACAAGCAAAATACCGACGGCCAAACTTAAGGTAAAGAATATCCCCACCAATGTTTCCGAAGGCAGCTCCGTTTTTCTTTCCAGCGCCCAAATTCCTAAAGTTGCGGCAAATAACACGGTGAACGCTCCGAAGAAGGGATTAAAGTTCCAAAGCAGCGCTAAAGCTATGCCCGGCAAAGCGACATGAGACAAAGCGTCGCCGACAAGGGACATTCGCCTTAAAACCATAAAAGAGCCAAGGTAACCGGCGCCGATGCCTATCAGAATGGCAACTGTTAATTGTAGATATAAATCATTCATAATCCTAATTTCCTAATTCCTAAATCCTAATTCCTAATTTAATGTTCGTGCTTATAGAATTTCGCCTCTCCTCCGTATAATTTTATCAGTGCTTGGGGATCAAGGACATCCCTTGGCGGACCGAAGCATATCTTTTCTCTATTCAGACAGAGGACGCTATTCGCGTACTTATAGACAATATTGAGGTCGTGGGATATCAAGAGGATGGTGAGCGCCATCTCGTCATTCAATTTTTTGAGCAGGTTGTATATTGTTTCTTCGCCTCCGACGTCAATGCCGGTGGTCGGTTCATCGAACAGTAGTACATCGGGATCATCCAGAATTGCCCAAGCGACAAGGATCCTTTGGAGTTGTCCGCCGGAAAGCCAGCCCAGCCGCTGGTCCAGGAGGTGGTGTTCGATATGGTGGATATCGCTCTGCTTATTTTTCAGCCCCACGGATTCTAAGGCAGCCAGGATCTTGTTCTGATCTTTTGACTTCAAACGGAGAAATTCCTTTGCGGTAAGAGGAAAATCCTTTTCAACGTTAAACCTTTGGGGAACATAACTTATTTTCAGGTCGGGCGACCACTCTATTTTGCCGAGATAGGGGATAAGGCCCAGCAGAGCCCTGAAAAGAACGGATTTGCCCGCGCCATTAGGGCCGACAATGGCAATAACATCTCCCTTTTTTATGGAAAAACTAAGATCGTCTATGACTTTATTGTCATCAAAAGATACGGTTAAGTTTTGGATATCAAGTATGGTCTCTTGCATTAATAATAAAAATATGTTATAATAGCATCCGAATAGTATTAAGCTTGATTGTTGTCTGTCGCTATCGCGCCAGAACGACCTAATCGTTATCCGAATATGCCTATCCTAATAATCTTATATTCTACTATACAACATTACTTATGAAAAATAAATTACTTATTTTAGCGGTTTTAGCCGGCCTAACATTAACTGCGATTCCAGCAAGCGCTGACCAAGTATTCCTTTTTTCAGATGACCTTTCGTTCTATTCTGATATTAACCGAGGCCAAACAGGAGCCAAACTTGTGTCGGGCAGATTCTATACTGCCGACGATTCGGTCTCTTCTGCAGTGGCGTCTGAAGTAGTGGCCAATCCTTCCAAGGCGATAATAAGCGCTCGTTTAGATGTAGATCAAAACATACCTTCAGGCACAAGAATTATTTATTACTTATCCAACAACAATGGTTCCAGGTGGACCCAAGTAAACACCGGTTTTACATATACATTTGATTCAGTAGGCAATGAGTTACGCTGGAGGGCTGTAATAACCAGAGAAAGTCCCGTAATAGCCAGCGCTTATATTGATAGAGTTAATATCACTTATATCGTTAGTGATTCTTTGACTCCGTCGTCAGTTGTTAATAGTTTAAACAATAATAATTCACCTAACACAGTTATTTATGGCGCCGGCGGTGATTTGACTTCGTTTGTTTGCGGAGCTTTGTCGTCCATAGGAATGGGTTGCGGCGCTCCGCAAAGAGTGGTCAGCAGGACCTATGGCCCCGCTGCCGAAGTTGCCGTTCGCGTTGAGCCGCAGAGACCGGTCCCCGCAGGGACGGGTTCAACAACTGGCAATGTCGGCACGGGGACGCTCAGCAACGCCCTCCAGGCATCAATAGCCAATGTCGCTACCAAAAGAACCGCTTCCGATGATGAAGTGATATTGGTTAAAGTGCCGGCAACGAATGGCTACAAGCAAACCCTCGGCTTGCAAACCAATGATGCCATATTTGAGATAATCAGAGGACAGAAACATTTCATACCTACGGTTGATATTTTCTTTGATTATGGTTTTGACTTGGCTGCCGTCCAGAGCGTGACTTACAAAGACCTGGAACCGTTCCCGAGAGCAAAGTTGACCAAAGTCCAAGGCGACAGCAAAAAGTCATACTACATCACCGAGGGCCATATGATACGTCTGATACCGAATAAGCGCGTCTTTGAATCATACGGCGACAAGGAAGAGGATGTGATAACGATAAGCAAAAAGGAGTTCAACTTCTATCCGAGGAACCAGTATGTTTTCCTTGAGAACCCGTCAAGCGCCGATATTTATCAGGTTGTTAATGACGGCACAAAAAGATTCATCGTTCCGCAAGTCGTGAAACGGCTGAGGATAAGGCAAGACCAAGTGGCGCCGATAAATAAACAGCAGCTTGACTCATACGATAACGGCCAACCTCTGATATTCTAATTAAGTTGAGAAACATCAAAATCAGGATAGCCGTTGAGAAACTCCCGGAAGGGAGTTTCTCTTTTTCCTTCAATTTGGATGGTTTCGATCTTGAGCTTTCCGTCAGCAAGTTCTGCCTTCCTAATATTAATTATTTTGCCTTTCCACATTGTCCAAGTGCCCGGCTCGGGATTAAGGGCTCGGATCTGGTTGTATATTTCTTGAGAGGTTCTGCTCCAATTTATCCGCGCATCCTCTCGTGAGAACATCTTCGTGAAAGTCGCTTGGCTGTGGTCCTGCGGCTCCGGTTTTATTTCCCCGCTGATATATTTAGGCAATGTTTCAATAAGCAGTTCGGCTCCCAATTTAAACAAGTCGCCCGTAATTTCTTCGTTATACTTAATACTGGATACTTTATACTTAATACTACTTAGTATCGGGCCATGATCTACCTCATTATCAACTACCATTATGGTGGCCCCAGTTTCTTTATTGCCATTCAAAATAGCGGTCTGGACAGGGGACGGGCCTCGGTATTTAGGAAGCAGGGAAGGGTGGACGTTCACAAAGCCGTATTTAGGAATATTAAGATAACGGGGAGGTATTATCTTGCCGTAAGCGGCGACAACACAAAGGTCAGGATTTAATTTTTTAAAATCTTCAAAAACCTCCTCGTCCTTTAGAGATTTCGATTGAAAATGAAAAACATTGTATCCGTTTTTTACGAGAGCTTCTAAAACCGGCATCGCAAAGTCGGGAGTTCCGAAAAATACTATATTGAGATTATTTTCCATTAGCCCTATCTTTTATTGTTTTGCCGTTCAAGTGATCTGTTTCATGCTGAAGGACGCGCGCTAAAAACCCTCGTGTTTTGAACTTTACTTTCTTGCCGTTCTCGTCAATGGCTTTTATTTTTATTTTCTTTGAACGTCTTATCGGTGCCCAGTAGTCAGGTATTGAAAGACACCCTTCTTCCGTCTCGTCTGTTTCTTTTGAGTATTCGGTGATCTCTGGATTTATGAAAGCATCGGGAACATTACTCTCTTCCGCCAACTTGTTGTCTATAACGAAAATACTCAAATCTTTACCAGCTTGATTGGCCGCAAGTCCAACCCCATTATTTTCTATCATTATTTTTCTCATATCTGAAATCAGCTCTTTATAAGAGCCACTCTTTATCTCAGAAACGGAAATTTCTTTTACTTTTTTCGCTAATACTTTGTTTGGGATTCTCGTTATCTCCATAAAAAGATTATAGCAGTGACCTTGGCTCTACGTCTATGAGCCACCCCGGGCCGGCATATTTGAGCAGGTCGTTGATGTCCTGATAACCTTCTTGTACTTTCAGAAAAATATTATAAAAATATAATCCTCTTTCCTTTTCTATGTATGCAGGAGTGGCCTCTATTATCTTTATCTCATTTCCCAAGCGCATTCTGGCGACAGCCATTTTAAGTTTTTCCGTCGTTACTCTGGCTGCGTAAGACGCCTTGTTTCTGTTGGTGTGCCTGAATGTAAGCTTTATCAATTTGAAAAACGGGGGATAGTTGAGAACTTCTCTTAACTTGAGCTCGTTATCATAAAAATCGATATAGTCGCCCGCAACGGCTTTTTCGATCAACTCATTTTCCGGATTGTATGTCTGTATCAATAACTTGTTGGGCCCGAAATTAACCAATTTTTCTATCTGATAGAACAAATTCTCTTCAGAACGAAAGTCGGGTATGTTTGTGAGTGTGTCAGCGTTGATAATAGCTATCAAGTCAAAGTTGAGATAGAAACGGTGAGAGAAAACCATTTGGGTGGCGATGAGTACCGATGGCCCGGGTTTAGACCCCGCACCAAGCTTCTCCGCTGACCGCCATTCAGAAAGGGGGCGGGCTTGGTGCGGGGCAAGTATTTCCGAAATTATCTCTTCTTCTGTTTCATTTTTAACGATGTCCGTATCAAGGGCGAGAACGGGGCACTTAATATTTTCGTTTGCCAGCCGGGCTTTTACGTAGTCGTATATTTTCTGCGTACCGGCCGGACCCACCGTTTTCAGGTTATGGTTTCCGCATACGGAGCAATTCTTGGGCATCGGTTTTGACAGGGCGCAGTGGTGGCAGACCAGAAGCATATCGACTGATCGGTGTGTCCTCATAGCCACTTCGCACTGCGGGCATTTAACGGCTGAACCGCAATTCCCGCATATCAATATCCCGGCATAACCCCGTCGGGGAGAGAATATGAGAACTCTTTTATTCTCCCGGAGATACGCCAAAAGTTCTTCGTTAAGTTTTTTACTGATAGGCGACCAGTTGGCGTTCT
>Ga0209343_10001351_pt1 | contig 33169 bp, 34 predicted proteins | sample RifCSPlowO2_02_FD_184026 | JGI IMG/M metagenome (GOLD analysis project Ga0209343, IMG submission 184026) | Groundwater microbial communities from Rifle, Colorado - Rifle CSP2_plank lowO2_0.2 (SPAdes) (version 2) | ecosystem: Environmental > Aquatic > Deep subsurface > Groundwater | place... | reverse complement strand
AGCTGTACTGAAAGCCTCCGAAATCAGCCGTGACCGCGTTGAAGACGCGCGTAACGTTCTGAAAGAAGGCGAAGAAGTAGAAGCCAAGATCATCAGCGTTGACCGTAAGAGCCGCGTAATCAGCTTGTCGGTCAAGTCGAAAGACGTCGAAGACGAAAAAGACGCAATGAAAGAATTGCGTACCAAGCAAGAAGTAGAAACCACCGGTCCGACCACCATTGGTGATCTGATCCGTGCACAAATGGAAAACCAGAACTAAGTTCAGGTACTCCAGAAAAAGGGCGACTTCGGTCGCCCTTTTTTGTGCCCACAAAAAAGTAGTTCATGTCCATCCTTGTGGTGTCTGCACTTCTGCACTTCTGCACTTCTGCTGTGCTCAGCTTTCGGGCCTGCTGCAGTGGTTGCCTTGCTTCGTCTCTAAGTGGGCCTAGTAGACCAAAGCGCCTACGAGCGCCGTGGGAGCGGTCTTGACCGCGAAGCCTTAAAGCGGCCGCTGCTCACATGGGGCGGCACAGCCATTACCGCGCTGGAAGCAACCCGCAGCCCGCAGCGGGTGCTTGGCTCGCAAAAAGCCATGTCGCCACTGCGTGCTGTAAGCGCGACAAGGGCAAAAAACTTAAACCTGTTGGGGTTGGAGTGCTCGCGATACCTGCGTTATGGAGGTTGCATGGCATGCTGAAATTGTAGGCTGTTCAAAACCCGTTCAACATGCTAAAAACGATCTACCTAGTGATCTAGCCGCTTGATATAGAAGGGAAAACCATGACCAAGTCGGAGTTGATCGAACGCATCGTAACCCATCAGGGGCAGCTCTCATCCAAGGATGTAGAACTGGCCATCAAGACCATGCTCGAGCAAATGTCCCAGGCGTTATCGACTGGTGATCGTATCGAGATTCGTGGCTTTGGTAGCTTTTCCCTTCATTTTCGCGCGCCGCGGGTTGGTCGCAATCCGAAGACGGGGGACTCAGTGAGCCTGGACGGCAAATTTGTCCCGCACTTCAAACCGGGCAAAGAGCTGCGTGATCGGGTAAACGAAGACGAATAATCGAATCAGGTGTGCGACCTCCCGTAGGAGCCAGCTTGCTGGCGATCTAGGTCGTGTGAACGCATTCTCATGCAGCCGCAGTTGATGCTGCATGACTTGCGACACAAGCGTCTTAAACTCGCTGCCACAGATTTATATTGCTTTACCCACACATAACCCAGATTGCTGGCGATCTGGTTTGAGCCAATACCCTTTTGCTTTACGTCGCTGCTATCCATCTGGCCTCTTGCAGATAACCCTTCACGTTTCTCTCTAGCTCGTCAGAGTGTGCTCTGCATGTCATAATGGTGCCCGCTAAAATGCTAGCCGGTCGATCAGTAATGCGTTCGTCTAGTAGCCGGTGTCCATGGATGATGTGACGCTGTCATCTGCCCGAGTTAAAGGACTAACCATGAGCTATCCGCACATCCTGCACCACGGCGCCATTGCTGGCGTGACGGGTTCCTGCCATAAGTTGCGGATGGATACACAGCAGAGCCTATTAGGCGGTTGTTGTCTATTTCAGGCTGCTGACGCATCGCAAGAGAGTGGGGCAGGGCTCCACAATCTTGCGATTTATGCCCCTCTTAGCGATACCAAGGCTCTACTTTTCCCCCGTGTGCATATCGATCGCCTAGGTCGCAATTCCTATCTGCTCGCGGCTGACTTCAACTGGCCGATCTTATGCAGCGAGTCATCGACCAAGCTGCTTCTCGATGATGCCCTCAAATGTGGCTTTAGCTGCGATAAGCAACAAACTGCGCGTTACCTTGAGCGGCTTGAACCGCAAATTACAGCTTTGCCGTACGACAGGTGGTTTTCCCTTGTCGATACTGAGCAACTCAAGGCTGCAATCTGCTGGCAGCGCGCAGTGCATATCCCTGGTTCGACTTATGTAAAGATCGAACAGACTTACAAGCAGTCTGGCCTTAGTAGGCGCACCGTGTTCTCTGGTGATATGGGTGTACCACATTCGCCTTTTCTGCCGGCATCCAATGCGCCGGGTGCGGATATTCTGATGATTGAAAACACCTACGGCGACCGCCTGCACGAAGATAGCCGCAGTCGTCGGCAGCCTTGGCTGCATATGATTGGGCAAGCCCTGGCTAAAAAGGGGGGTCTTGTAATTGCGGCCTTATTTGAGCTCATGAAAGCAGTGGTAAATCCTGGGGCAGTAATGTGGCAGAGTTGGACCGATACGCTTCGACCTACTTAAGAGTGCGGCACTGACAGCTATACCGAATAGACTAACTTATTGAAAAGCGACGTAAAATGGAGTTGCAGTGAGCATCAATACCCCTACGCCCGTGACGGGTAACAGCGATGAGATTGACCTGTTTGAGCTTGCACAGAACCTGTGGCAGCATAAGGCGCTGATTAGCGTGGTAACCCTTGCGGTCACGGCAATCGCTGCAGGCTATGCGTTTTTATCTACCCCAGTGTATGAGAGTAAAACCAGCATTCTGCCGCCGCGCTCTGCAGATATTGCAGGCTACAACCTTGGCCGCTCAGAGGCCGGACTTACAGAATTTACAGCTGTTAGCGTCTACTCAATATTCACCCAAAATCTCCGTTCCGATGGTTTGCGCCGAGAGTTCTTCGAGCAAGTCTATCTGCCGGCGGAAACAACTAGCCAGGGCGAAAAGGCCAAAGACGAGCTCAGGGAGAGCTTCAACAAGAAGTTAAGCGTTACCAATCCCGATGTGAAAAACAGTCCCGAGCGTTTTGCTGTATTGGTCCAATCCGCTGACCCTAGTCGAGCGGCAGAGTGGGCAAATTTGTATGTTGAGCGCGTTGCAAATAAAACTCGAAAAGACATGGCAGACACAGTTGCCACAGAAATCAGTACGCGTGTTCGCTCGATACAGAGCCGCATTGCAGTACTACGTGACAACGCCAAAAAACTCCGCGAAGACCGTATCGCCCGCCTAAGCGAAGCCTTGAAGGTGGCAGACAAGGTTGGCCTGCAAGCGCCCCAGGTCAAAGCCAGCAGAATCTCATCGGATGGCGAGCTGGAGCAGTTTGTGGATGGCAACTTGATGTATATGCGCGGCGCCAAGGCGATTCGTGCTGAGTTGGACGTGCTGCAAAATCGCAAAAATGACGACCCGTTTATCGTTGGCCTGCGTGAGCTGGAAAATCAACTGGATTTCCTGGCCAAGGTAAGTGTTAGTCCAGACGGTGTAGCGGTATTTACCCTGGACAGCGCCGCAGAAGCAGCCGAAAACCCGATCAAGCCAAAAAAGGCTCTGATTCTGGCGCTCGGCTTGGTTCTGGGTGGCATGCTGGGTGTCTTTATAGCCCTGATCCGCAGCATGTTAGCCAAGCGTCGCGAGCTAACTGTTTGATGTAATACATCGGGCAGCTCTATCGAAAGGTGCTTATGCCGCTGACCGCGCACCAACATAGCGATGTATAAGCACCAATAATTCAGTAAGCAGGGTAGGTTAGCCGTAGACGTAACCTACCCATCGATCGATAAAAAACAAAGTATCGCGAGCTAGCACAAAACATGAAAATTCTAGTAACCGGCGGCGCTGGCTTTATTGGCTCTGCCGTGATTCGACACATCATTGAGAATACTCAGGATCAAGTGGTCAATCTCGACAAACTGACCTATGCCGGTAACCTCGAATCATTGCTTGAGGTCAGTGCGAGTGAACGCTATGCCTTTGAGCATGTAGACATTTGTAACCGTGCAGAAGTGGATCGCGTATTCAATGAGCATCAGCCCGATGCGGTGATGCACCTGGCGGCGGAAAGTCACGTTGACCGTTCCATTGATGGCCCGGCAGCGTTTATTGAAACCAATATTGTCGGTACATACTGCCTGTTGGAAGCTACCCGGCAGTATTGGCGCGGACTGGACGACGCCCGCAAGAGTGCATTTCGTTTCCACCACATCTCCACGGATGAGGTGTATGGCGATCTTGATAACCCCACAGAGCTGTTCACTGAAACAACGTCCTACGCGCCGAGTTCGCCGTATTCTGCGAGCAAGGCAAGCTCCGACCACTTGGTGCGCGCCTGGAGTCGTACCTATAGGCTGCCTACGGTGATTACCAACTGTTCGAACAACTACGGTCCGTATCACTTTCCGGAAAAGCTTATTCCGCTGATTATCCTCAACGCATTGGCAGGCAAGCCGTTGCCGGTATATGGCAAGGGTGACCAGATTCGTGACTGGCTGTACGTCGAGGATCACGCCCGTGCGCTGTATAAAGTGGTTACCGAAGGCCAGCTCGGTGAAACCTATAACATCGGCGGTCACAACGAGAAACAAAACATCGAAGTGGTGCACGCGCTCTGCACGCTGCTCGATGAGTTGCGCCCGGATTCACCGCATTGCCCGCACGCCAGCTTGATCACTTATGTGCAAGACCGCCCAGGTCACGACCTGCGCTATGCGATTGACGCCAGCAAGATTCAGCGCGACCTTAACTGGACACCAATCGAAACATTTGAGTCGGGCATTCGCAAAACCGTTGAGTGGTACCTGAGCCATTCAGATTGGGTAGAACACGTGAAAAGTGGCGCCTACCAGCAGTGGCTAGACACAAATTATGCTGGACGTAACGTAAAACCATGAAAATCCTTCTACTGGGTAAGAGTGGTCAAGTCGGTTGGGAGCTACAGCGTGCGCTGGCCCCCTTGGGCGAACTGGTTGCTCTTGATCGTCAGGGCGAAAATGGCCTGTGTGGAGATCTGGCTGATCTCGATGGCTTGCGCAAAACCATCCGCAGCCTGCAACCAGATGTTATCGTCAATGCAGCCGCCTATACCGCAGTAGACCAGGCCGAAAGCGAGCCCGAGTTGGCGTATTTGATAAATGCACTGGCGCCGCAAGTAATGGCCGATGCGATGCGCGAGCGCAATGGCTGGCTGGTTCATTACTCCACCGATTATGTATTTGATGGCAGTGGTACAGAGCCATGGTCCGAGACGGACCAGCCCGCTCCACTTAATCAATATGGGCAGAGCAAGCTCCAAGGTGAACTGGCCATTGCGCAGAGTGGCTGCCAGCACCTGATCTTCCGTACTAGCTGGGTTTATGCTGCGCGTGGCAACAATTTTGCCAAAACAATGTTGCGCCTGGCTGCTGAGCGTGAGCAGCTGAATGTGATCGACGATCAAATCGGAGCCCCTACAGGCGCCGAATTACTCGCTGATGTAACTGCTCATGCGCTAATGCAAGCCATCGCCCAGCCCCAGCTAAGTGGTTTGTACCACCTTGCCGCTGCTGGTCAGACCTCATGGTGCGGTTATGCCCGCTATGTAATCGAACAAGCCCATAGCATGAGGGTAATGCTTACAGTGCAGTACATCGAACCGATTCCGACTTCGGCTTATCCAACCCCAGCCAAGCGTCCACACAATTCAAGATTAAATACCCGCAAGCTGAGCCAAAGCTTCGCTTTGCAATTGCCGGATTGGCAAAATGGCGTATCGCGCATGCTCAAGGAGATCTAACCCATGCCTATTATCAATCGTAAAGGCATTATCCTCGCCGGTGGTTCCGGTAGCCGCTTGCATCCAATTACCCTTGGCGTATCCAAGCAGCTGTTGCCGATCTACGACAAGCCGATGATTTACTATCCGCTCTCCGTATTGATGCTGACCGGCATCCGCGAAGTGCTGATTATCTCCACCCCGGAAGACCTGCCAAACTTTCGCAAGTTGCTGGGCGATGGTAGTCAGTTTGGCATACAGCTCAGTTATGCCGAGCAGCCATCCCCCGACGGTTTGGCCCAAGCCTTTATTATTGGCGAAGACTTTATCGGTGATGACAACTGCTGCCTAATCCTCGGCGATAATATTTTCTACGGCCAGAACTTCTCCGCCAATCTGCATGCCGCCGCCGCGCGTACAGAAGGCGCAACCGTATTCGGCTACCACGTAGCCGATCCAGAGCGTTTTGGCGTGGTGGAGTTCGATGCTGACGGACGCGCCATCAGCATTGAAGAGAAGCCAGCCAAGCCAAAATCCAGCTATGCCGTAACCGGGCTGTATTTTTACGACAACCGTGTGGTTGAAATAGCCAAGGGGATTAAACCCTCCGAGCGTGGTGAGTTGGAAATAACCGACGTAAACCGTGCCTACCTTGCAGAGCAAAGTCTTAATGTAGAAATGCTTGGCCGTGGCTTCGCGTGGCTGGATACTGGCACCCATGACTCACTACTCGAAGCCAGCCATTTCGTGCATACCATCGAACAGCGCCAAGGCCTAAAAGTCGCCTGCCTGGAAGAGGTCGCTTTCCACAATGGCTGGCTCAGCGCCGCGCAAGTCAAAGAACAAGGCGACCGCCTGCAAAAAACAGGCTATGGGCAGTATCTGCTCAGATTGCTCACGGAACGTTAACAATGAACGTTATTTCAACAGATATTACCGATTTGCTCATCCTGGAACCCAAAGTATTTGGGGATGAACGTGGCTTCTTCTTTGAGAGTTTCAATCAGCGTGATTTCAATGAGGCCACTGGACTCAATATTGCCTTCGTTCAGGATAATCACTCCAAAAGTGCCAAGGGCGTCCTGCGCGGCTTGCACTATCAGATACAACAGCCTCAGGGAAAGCTTGTCCGCGTGGTGAGTGGCGAAGTTTTTGATGTGGCGGTAGATCTGCGTAGGGATTCAGCTACTTTTGGTAAGTGGGTCGGTGTGATTCTGAGTGCGGAAAACAAGCGCAGTTTTTGGGTGCCGGCAGGTTTTGCTCATGGATTTGTCGTTCTCTCAGACTCGGCTGAGTTCTTGTACAAGACCACGGACTACTACGCTCCGCAGTTTGAACGATGCATCGCTTGGAACGATGCCACCTTGGGCGTTCAGTGGCCATTGACAAGTGCCGGAATAGCCGAACCGCAATTGTCCGTCAAAGATGTTCAGGGGTTGGCGTTTCTGCAGGCTGATTTGTTTTGATGGCCGTAGATGACGTGACCACGGCGAATGTCTGTTGCTGTGTGACCAAGCGCCAGCTTATGGGACTGTTCCTGTTGTCGGCTGGAGTCGTCCTGATCCTTTTTTTGTGGGAAGGTCATCAAGGCTTCGATCTCTGGGACGAAGGTTTCCTCTGGTACGGCGCGCAGCGGACGTTATTGGGTGAAGTCCCTATCAGGGATTTCATGGCTTACGATCCTGGCCGCTATTACTGGTCGGCAGCCTTCATGGCCTTATGGGGTGACAATGGCATTCTTGCATTGCGAGCTGCAGCCGCAGTCTTTCAGGCCTTGGGTGTGTTCATTGGGTTAGTGCTGCTCTTGCGTACATCGAGCAAGCAGCGATGGCTCTTTTGGGGCTTCTCGGCCATCACACTTGTCGTCTGGATGTTTCCTTTATATAAGTCATTTGACGTTGTAGTCTCGATAGCTCTGCTCGCTGCTCTTGCATACTTGGTCGAGCGACCGTCAAACCGTCGATATTTTGTCTTGGGCATATGTATCGGCTTGATAGCCGTTTTCGGTCGTAATCATGGCATCTATGCGGTCTTTGCCAGTTTAGCAGCCATCGCTTACTGCGAAATTCGCACAAGGAGCGCCAGCCGTATCTGGCGAGCAATCACCGTCTGGTCAGTAGGTGTTCTCTTAGGCTATTTGCCCGTCCTGTGTATGTCGGTTGCAATTCCAGGCTTTGCCTCAGCAATGTGGGAGAGTGTTCGTTTATTGTTTGAGGCCAAAGCGACCAACCTACCATTACCGATTCCTTGGCCATGGACTTTGGCCTATGAGCAATCGTTATTCACTGACATAGTTCGGGGCTGGCTGTTGGGTGTTTTTTTTATTGTCATTTTGCTTTTTGGCGTACTTGCTGTCGCCTATGTGATTCGGCAAAAAATAAAGCAAAGGGCAGTTTCCCCTGTCCTTGTTGCCGCCGCCTTTTTGGGGCTGCCTTATGCCCACTATACTTACTCCCGGGCTGACACGCTCCATCTTGCCATGGGTATTATCCCTTTTCTAATGGGCAGCCTTGCGCTGGTGGCGAACCAGCGGGCAATGATAAAGTGGCCACTACTCTGGCTGTTATGTGGCGCGAGTTTGATGATCATGGCGCCCTTGCATCCGGGATGGGTTTGCTACACCAGTCGACTATGCATCGATGCAGATGTGGCTGGTAGTAAGTTAAAGACCCATCCGAATGTGCCGGTTGAGTTGGGCATGCTCAAAAAAATTACAGACACATATGCTGCAAACAATAACTCCTTTCTGGTTACACCCTTTTGGCCAGGCGCCTATGCAGTAATGGGACAAAAATCGCCAATATGGGAGAATTACGCCCTGATTCCCCGCGCAGCGTCTTTCCAGTTGGCCGAAATTCAAAGACTCAAGATAGTAAATTTGGGCTTTGCTTTGATCATTGATGTCGCTCTGGATGGGCGAGAGGAACTGCGTTTCAGTAATACGCATCCGCTAATTAATCGCTACATCCAGGATAACTACCAGCTTTTGCCGGGAGTTACGCCAGACCCCGCCTACCAACTATATGTAAAGAAGCAGGATAGTAGATGAAAAAAGTCGCTATCCTGCAGTCTAATTACATCCCCTGGAAGGGTTATTTCGACATGATCGCCGCGGTGGATGAGTTTATCCTGTATGACGACATGCAATACACCCGACGTGACTGGCGTAATCGCAACCAGATCAAGACTCCGCAGGCTGTGCAGTGGCTGACGATTCCGGTCAAAGTGAAAGGCAAGTATTACCAGACTATTCGCGAAACCGAGATCGAAGGCACCCTGTGGGCAAGCGACCATTGGAAGGCACTTTCGCAGAACTATCGGCGTGCACCTTTTTTCAGCGAGATTGCGGCTTGGCTTGAGCCGCTTTATATGGCGGAGCCACAGGCGCATCTTTCTCAGTTGAATCGTCGCTTCATTGAAGCAATTTGCGCTTACTTGGGTATCAAGACGACCATCAGCAATTCATGGGATTATCCTTTGTCTGAAGGCAAGTCTGAGCGGCTGGCTGATTTGTGTGCGGCTGCTGGAGGAAGTGAGTACATCTCTGGCCCGGCTGCCAAGGACTACATAGACGAAGCCGTGTTCACTGAGCGTGGTATCACGCTTACCTGGTTCGATTACGCAGGATACCCTGAATATCCTCAACTCTGGGGCGAATTTACCCATGGAGTTAGTATTCTCGATTTACTATTCAACTGTGGTAAAGATGCTTACCGTTACATGAGGTATGTATGCTAGTGAAGTTGTCCATCGTAGCAACCCTCTATCAGTCAGCAGCTTACATAGTTGAGTTTCATCGGCGTGCCAGTGCTGCGGCTAGGCAACTTGTTGGTGATGATTATGAAATCGTGCTGGTGAATGATGGCTCGCCAGACAATAGCCTGGACTTGGCCATACAGCTCACCGAGAGCGATGACCATTTAGTAGTCGTTGATCTGTCGCGCAACTTCGGTCATCACAAGGCCATGATGACCGGGCTTGCCCACGCCGCAGGTGAGCGTGTGTTCCTTATCGACAGTGATCTGGAGGAGGAACCGGAGTTTTTGCTTTCGTTTGACGCGCAGATGAAAAGTGGGCTCAGTGACGTCGTGTATGGCGTCCAAGAACAGCGTAAAGGGAGTTGGTTCGAGCGTTTGAGTGGGCAGTGGTTCTATCGCCTCTTCAAAGCACTTACGGGCCAGACGCTGCCTGAGAATATTGTTACGGCACGTCTGATGTCCCGTCGTTACGTGGATGCCCTTTTACGTCACAAGGAAAGCGAAGTATTTATGGCGGGTCTCTGGCATATCACCGGATTTGTTCAGTGTCCACAAACGGTTAAGAAGCACAGCACCAGTGAGACGACCTATACGTTCCGAAAAAAAATGTCTTTGCTCGTCAATTCTGTTACGTCATTCAGTAATGCGCCTCTGATCAGTATTTTTTATATAGGTATTTCGATTTCGCTATTTGCGATTTTTTATATCGCCTATCTGGGTGTTTATTGGATATTTCTCGCCAGACCCTTGAGTGGTTGGACATCGGTGATGGCGTCAATATGGCTCCTCGGCGGGATGATTATTTCATTCATAGGCGTGGTCGGTATTTATCTGTCCAAAATTTTCTCCGAAACCAAGCGGCGCCCCTACACGATTGTGAGGCAAATTCATGCAAAAAATAAAACCTGATTTGCTCGCGGAGGTTGCCAACTATTACTCGGGAAAGTTAGCGCAGTACGGAGAAACTCCTAAAGGTGTTGACTGGAATGGAGAGGATAGTCAGGCGCTGCGCTTTGAGCAGCTGTGCAAAATTATTGATGATCGGAGTCAGTTTTCACTCAATGATCTTGGCTGCGGCTATGGGGCTCTTCTTGATTTTTTAGTCGAAAACCGCCCGGCCTTCTCATATTGTGGAGTGGATATCTCTGAAGATATGATTTGTGCTGCGGAGCAGCGCTACCGTGGTTATTCTCCAGCGCAATTCATTGTTTCTGCCCAGCCAGATAGTGTCGCGGACTACTGTGTTGCTAGTGGTATCTTCAATGTTCGTCTGGGGCGTAGTGATGATGAATGGTTTGAATATTTACAGGGCACGCTGGATGTACTGAATCGAACGAGTCGGCATGGCTTCTCGTTCAACTGTTTGACTTCCTATTCCGACGAAGATAAGAGGCGGGACTACCTTTATTACGCTGATCCGTGTCGATTGTTCGATCTTTGCAAGCGTAGATATTCTAAACAGGTCGCTTTGCTCCACGACTATGGCCTCTACGAATTTACGATTCTGGTCAGGAAGGATTGAGGGATGTGGGTAGTGAGTTGGTTCTTCTTCGGCACGCTACTGGTCTGTGGTGGGCTGGTGAAATTCGCGCCGTACCTCTACAAGGCAATGACCGCTGTTGCTCAGCGTCTGTCGACTAGAGCTTTCCCGGTTGGCTCTCCTTTCGAGTACAACAAGTTTGCGCTTCTGCGGATACTGTTCGGGCTGATCATCTTCGTGCGCGGTATTCATGTGTACGGCCTGCTTTTGGAGTCCGAGCGCTATGCGGCTGTCGGGTTGTGGGCCGGTGCGGAAATGCTTGCAGGGGCGCTGTTGGCGCTAGGGCTGTTTTCGCAGTGGGCGCTGTTATTCCTCGTTGGGGCGATGTGGCAGTACGGTGACCTGATCGTTGCCAAGTCGACCCTTGGGAACGATATCGGCGCCATGTTGGCGGTGCTGCTGTTTCTGGTAAATGCCGGTAAGTACCTGTCTATGGACGCTGCATTACTGAAGCGCCTGCCGATTTTGCATTGGGTGCTGTTCTATTACCGTGGCGCGCCTAGTCCTGAGAGTATCTTCTATGCCAAGTTCTCTGCTTTGGCCAGTTACTGGGCTGTTTGCATCTACTCCATTGCGGTTCACCTCAATGAGCCCGCTTGGATGAGTGGCAGCGCTGGGCCTCTGCTGCTAAGCAACAACTTCATATCGACCGGACATGACCACTTCAGCGCACTATTTTCCTCCAGTGAACTCGCCGTTGCCCTGGCCAAGAGGGCGTTGTGGATGATGATGCTGTGGTACCCCGCGGTGCTTCCGTTCGTTCTTTTGGGCGGCATCTTTCGCAAGTACATCATTGTCTGGGGCTGGTTGTTCTTCGCGCTTTCGTTCTTCGGTCTGCAACTCGGCTATCTCGCTGAAATCGAGGTGGTGCTGTGGCTCGCACTGTTCTGGTCGTTTGCGGGAATGGATCAGAAGGCGTCACTGGAGGTGTTGTACGACGATCGCTGCAACCTGTGTGACAGGACCGTTCAGGCTGTCACGTTTCTCGATATCTTCGGTCGGATAAGGTTGCGGCCACTCTCCGAGAACAAGGTGTTGCTGAACGAGCTTGGGCTGGATATGAGCCAAGCCCTGACCGATCTGTATGGCGTTCGCGACCGCGCGCTTTTCCGTGGCTATGATTTCTACATCCAACTGAGTAAAAGCCTGTTACTTCTTTGGCCAGTGCTGCCAATACTGCTACTGGGTAGGGTGCTCCTGCTGGGGCCCATCATCTATAGCTTCATTGCAGCAAGGCGGACACGGCTCTTTGGTGTATGCGTGCTTCCACGCAGGAAGTTCCTGCGACTGGTTGGTGACGAGGTCGGTCAGTCGCGACTCGCACACACGGTGGCACTTCACGCCTGCCTGCTCATCCTGTTTTATTTTGCCTCAGTACCTGCGCCTTATGCCGGTAGAGCCGGGATTTCTAATGTCGGTGCCGAGGCGGCCCATATCTACGGGATTACCCCGATCGACGTCTTCAACAAGACCGATTTACGCATGGCAGAGAACTGGTTTGTGCTGAAGTCCGTTGACTTCGGCGAGGCTGTGCCGCTGTTCGCCGCAGACGGCTCTCGACTGCAGATGCACGAGTCCGATCGCATCTACTTTGGCCATACTCTACGCTTCCGGCGTGCAGTCATTGGTACGGATGGCTGCCAGTTCGAGCAGTGGCGGCCGATGATCGAGTACCTGAGCCGAATCTACTTGCAGCAGCGACATGCTTCTGCTGGCAACTATGCGTTCACGTACCAGCAGCTGAGCCAGCCTTTGGTCACCGATAGCGATATCGCGCGAAACCACTTTGCTCCAATTCCGGTTAGGTCGCGCTGCGAGACTTCCTATACGGTTGCCTACCAAAAATGAGGAACTTGTGAAAAAACTAGTGATTTTTGGCTCGGGCGACATTGCTCAGCTCGCCCACTTCTATTTCACTACCGATTCGTCTTATCAGGTGGTTGCTTTCACCGTCGATGTGGCCTATCTCGATGAGGCTTCGTTCTGTGATTTGCCGGTAGTGCCCTTCGAGGAGCTCTCTGTACACTATCCGCCGGGTGATCATGAGCTGTTCGTTGCGCTCAGTTACTCGAAGATCAATGCGCTCAGGAAAGAGAAGTTCCTCGCCGCCAAGGCACTTGGTTATCAGCTGGCAAGCTACGTGAGCTCTCGTGCAACAATGCTCAATCAAGGCCAGATTGGTGAGAACTGCTTCATTTTCGAAGACAACACCATTCAGCCATATGTAACCATTGGCAACAATGTCACGTTGTGGAGCGGGAATCACATCGGCCACCACTCGACAATCATGGATCACTGTTTTATTGCCTCGCATGTTGTGATTTCGGGTGGAGTCGAGATTGGCGAGCAGTGTTTCATCGGCGTGAACGCCACGTTGCGTGACCACATCAAGATTGGCGAGAGGTGCGTGATTGGCGCTGGTACCTTGCTGCTCGCCGATGCTGAAGCTGAAGGCGTTTATATCGGCAAGGCTACCGAGCGTGCACAAGTACCCAGTACGAAGTTGAGACGGATATGAGTGCGAAATGGCAAAAGCTCGGCCTGCTGTATTGTCCGTCACGTGATGGCAGTCACCCCAAGCTTCTCTCCCATGCGGCCAACCCGCTGCCGGTTCAGCTTGAGGGAGATGTCTATCGGGTTTTTTTCAGCGGCAGGGATGCAGATAACCGTTCCTCTGTTGGTGCCGTCGACATTGACATTGTTAAACGCAAAGTCATTTTCGAACACCGGCAACCATTTTTTCAACATGGGCCCGAGGGCAGTTTTTATGCGGATGGAGTAAGCATCGGTAACTGTTATACGGTCAACGGGATCCAGTACATGCTTTTTATGGGTTGGCAGAGCCCCAAAGCAGGTCATTGGCGGGGAGATGTCGGCAGACTAATTGTCCAGTCAGACCTCACGCTGAAATTGGATAGCGATGCCCCTTTTATGGGTGTCGATATTGTTGATCCGATCAGCCTCTCATATCCATGTGTACTGGAACGTTCAGAGGGTGGTTATCACATGTGGTACGGGTCGACGAAGACGTGGGATGCGGGTAATGGAGAAATGTTGCATGTAATTAATTATGCAATCTCTGAAAATGGACATTTGTGGAGTCGCGAGGGGTTGGTTGTTCCGTATGAGCTCGGAAGGGCGCAGGCCTTTTCAAGGCCCACTGTCGCGCGTAGCGACCACGGAGGGTATGAAATGTGGGTTTCTTATCGTAGCGGCAGCGGGGAAAAATACCGCATCGGACATGCCATTAGCTGGGATGGCCGAAAGTGGGAACTTACTTTAAATGAAGCGTGCATTGACGTCTCAACGGACGGCTGGGATTCTGAGATGATCGAATATCCTTTCGTTTTTGACCATAAAGGCCAACGATACATGCTGTATAATGGAAATGGCTATGGTCGAACGGGTTTTGGTTTGGCTGTTTTATTCGGTGAGTAATATTTTTCGCCGCCATGCAATGAATGACGTAGTAAAAGAACTATTAAAGTATGGCTTGTCCGGTGTTTTAAGTAATGGGATTGGTTATACTGTTTACTTGCTGTTGACTTATTTTGGTGTTGCGCCGAAAACAACCATGTCGCTTCTATATTTCACGGCCATGAGCATAGGTTTTTTCCTCAATAAAGCGTTGACATTCTCTTATGCGGGGTCGGCGTTGGCTTGTGGCTTACGTTATCTGCTCGCTCACGCCGCCGGTTACCTGATAAATCTTGCGATGCTTATTTTCTTCGTCGACAGATTGGGGTATGCGCATCAAGTGGTTCAGGCTGTTGCCATCTTTGTCGTGGCAGGGTTTTTATTTTTAGCCTTCAAGTTCTTCGTTTTCAGGCCTATTTGCTCATGAGTTCACAGTCCTCACCTTTTCCATCCGCTGCGTTCGCCAAGCTCGCCAATGCCGAGGCGAACCATTGGTGGTTTCGTGCCCGCAACCGTCTGTTATTGTGGGTATTGGATCGGAAACTTTCCAGGTTCAGTAGCTTTCTGGAGATCGGTTGTGGCACGGGTTTCGTTTTGGCGGCCATTCGCAAACGCCATCCCCAGGCAGCCTTATTTGGCGCCGAATTTTTTGCGGAGGGGCTGGCATTCGCACGACAACGAGTACCTTCGGCCCACTTTGTCCAGCTTGACGCCACTCTTATGCATGAGACCGCCTGCTACGATGTGATCGGTGCTTTTGATGTGATCGAACATATCCAAGAAGACGAAAAAGTGCTGTCCAACGTGTTTCGCGCACTCAAATCGGGGGGCAGTATCCTAATTACTGTGCCGCAACACCGCTGGCTGTGGTCGTCGATCGATGAGCAGGCCTGCCATGTGCGCCGTTATTCTCGAGCTGAGTTAATCCAGAAGGTTCAGTATGCAGGATTCGGCATTGAGTATGTCACTTCGTTTGTGAGCCTTTTGCTGCCATTGATGTGGCTCGCCCGACGTCGAACTAGTAAGAGTGAGCAGGACCCGATGAGCGAATTCCGGATACCGGCGTGGCTCAATTGGAGTTTAGAGGCTGTCATGAAAATCGAATTTGCTTTGCTTAGTGCGGGTGTTCGATTTCCTGTGGGGGGGTCATTGTTGTTGGTGGCCGGTAAGCCGATGGGAGATTCGAATTGAACAATGAGCGAATTCTCTTCAATCGCCCATATATGACCGGCAAAGAGCTTTATTACATTGCCGAGGCCAATTTCGGCAATATGTTGGCAGGGGACGGGCCATTTACCCAGCGTTGCCATCGCTGGCTGGAGCACAAAACCGCTTGCAGCAAGGCGCTCTTGACCCACTCCTGTACGGCGGCACTGGAGATGACTGCGCTGCTGTTGGATATCCAGCCGGGTGACGAAGTTATAATGCCGTCCTACACCTTCGTTTCGACGGCAAACGCCTTTGTCTTGCGTGGCGCAGTACCTGTGTTCGTCGATATTCGCGAGGACACGCTCAATATCGACGAGCGTCTGATCGATGCGGCTATCACCCCGCGCACCAGGGCGATAGTGCCGGTGCACTACGCAGGTGTCGCTTGTGAGATGGATAGCATCATGGCGATTGCTCGCCGCCATGGCCTCATGGTGGTGGAGGATGCTGCCCAGGGGGTAATGTCGACTTATAAGGGGCGCGCGCTTGGCAGCATTGGTGATCTGGGTGCCTACAGCTTTCATGAGACCAAGAATGTGATCTCGGGTGAGGGCGGGGCGCTGCTGGTCAACAATCCGGAGCTGGCGTTGCGTGCCGAAATTATTCGTGAGAAGGGCACCGACCGCAGTCGATTCTTTCGCGGAGAGGTGGACAAGTACACTTGGCAGGAGGTCGGTTCCTCATTCTTGCCTGGAGAGTTGATCGCGGCCTTTCTCTGGGCGCAGCTGGAAGAGGCGGAGGCTATCACTCAGCGGCGTCTTGCCAGCTGGGCTCGTTACCACCAGACGCTGGCTGCGCTGGAGGCCGGGGGTGGCTTGCGGCGTCCCGTGGTGCCGCCCGAATGCAGTCACAATGCACATATGTATTATGTGCTGCTTGCTCCGGAATTTGACCGGCAAAGGGTGCTGGAGGCATTTCGGAGCAATGGTATTTCCGCCGTATTTCATTATGTTCCCCTGCATTCGTCGCCAGCTGGGCAGCGTTATGCTCGAAGCCACGGCAATCTGATTGTAACAAATTCAATTGCGGAAAGATTGATACGTTTGCCATTGTGGGTTGGTTTGTCAGAGGTTCAGCAGGATAAAGTGGTTGCCGTACTGGATAACGCTTTGAAATAGCTAACGTGTATGCAAGATATTTAATTATATGATGCATATAGGATGAATTTTCTACAGGTTGATACATGTCGTTAAGCAAAAACACGTTCTGGAATATCGCTGGGAATGCCCTTCCCTTGGTATTGGGGGCTGTCACGATTCCATTGCTGATACCAGCGCTTGGGCTTGAGCGTTTCGGCGTACTGACGTTGCTATGGACCATAATAGGTTACTTTAGTCTTTTTGATTTCGGACTTGGCCGTGCCATCACGCAACAAGTCGCAACCTCGTTGGGGGAACAACGGCAAGGCGAAATACCTCAGATCATCAAGGCCGGTTTGGAGTTTACGGTCTTGACTGGATTGCTCGGGGCGCTAGTCCTGACGCTAGGTGCATACCCATTGAGTCATTATGGCATGGGCGTCTCGACAGATTTGCGTCAAGAAGTTTTCATTAGTTTGCTCATTGCGGCTATTGGTATTCCCCTCGCCACGCTCAGTAATGGCTTACGAGGGGCGCTGGAGGGCTATGAGCGCTTTCAAGCGAGCAATGTCGCCCGCATGTTGTTGGGGGCGTCCATCTTTTTGTTTCCGCTGCTTGCCGTCTTGTTGCATGGGAAGTCGTTGGTGACAGTGACCCTGTGGTTGGTGGGGGCCCGATTGTTGAGTTGCCTGCTATTTGTGTGGTTGGTAGCGAAACTCCCAAGTGGCAAATTCTGGCATGCCCCCATTCTGGAAAATACCCGCAAGAGGCTGTTTTCCTTTGGCGCGTGGATGGCCGTAACGAATTTACTTAGCCCTCTGCTGGTGAATGCTGATCGGTTCTTCATTTCTTACCTGCTCGGTGCCGGAGTGGTGGCTTACTACACAGTGCCTTTCGAGTTTCTGGTCAGGCTATTGATACTACCGGGGGCCTTGGGTGCCAGTTTGTTGCCAAACCTTGCGCGTGAGCGGTTGATGGGTTCGGCGTTGGTTGGTGAAACCTTTGCGAAAAGCGTCAAAATTGTTTCATTGGCTATGGCAGCCCTCTGTCTGATTGCCGCCTTGCTGGCTTATCCTTTGATGAATATGTTCATATCAGAAGATTTCGCCTCGAAATCCTGGCTGTTGGCAGTCATTCTTTCTGTTGGGGTATTGATAAACGGTGTCGCTTATCTTCCCTACACGGCATTGCATGCGTACGGCAAAGCCAAGCCAACGGGTATATTGCACCTTGTTGAGTTTGTTGTGTATATACCGATGCTGTTTGCCTTTATTCACTGGATGGGATTAACTGGCGCAGCGCTGGCGTGGACCCTGAGAGTTGCTTGGGATGCTATAGCCTTGTTTTGGCTCTGGTCGAAAGAGCGGGGGCGCAATGTTTTCGCCTAGGCTAATATTCTCGCTGCTCTGGCTATCGCAAATATTTTTGCATGTGATTTTTCCGGATGCTTTTTATCCGTTTGAACTTTCAACATGGGCGGTAATTTTCTTTTGTTTGGTTTTCTTTAATTTCGGCACGATTATATCCAGTTATCTCGGTGTTGCTAGGCAGGGTTCGGGAAAAGCCACGTTTAGCACGAAAAATGAATATATAGGCAGATTTTTCTGCTGGTTCGTTCTGTTATATGCAGTAGCTAGTGGGCTGGCAGGGCTCGAATTATACCGCGCACTTCAGGAGTTGGGGGCGGATATGCTGAATCTTCCAAGGGTCCGGGAGATCGTGATCGCGGACTTCAATGGAAGCAGGTCTTTGTATAATCTGTTTCGTGTGTTCTATCTGGGGGTCGGTTTCAGTATTTTTTTCGTAGCATTTTCCAGATATCTTTCGCGTGGGCAGCTCGCGCTAGTGTTAGTGATTGGCCTGTTATCAGCGCTGGTTACAACGGGCCGTCTTTATTTGTTGCTCTATTTCTTGGCGGCCACCGCCTTGCTTTATCGTGCCAAGCTGATTTCTCCGAAGGGTGTCCTGTTTGCTGGGTTTATTTTTGCTGGTCTTTTTTTCCTGGTTGCGATTCTGCTGGGTAAAGGGGATGGCGGCGGGGGGCTGTCTGTGCTTGAAAGCGTGCTCTGGAATAGCCAAGTCTATTTGATGAGCAGTGTCTCTTGCTTCAATGACTATCTAGTAACAGGGCACCAGCAGATTGACGGCGGCGCGTTGCTTCCGAATGTTGTCCGTGAGTCTCTTTTGAATATTGGAATAAATATACCGCCCAAACCCTCGTTGAATCCATTCGCGGAGGTTCCGGTGCCATGCAATACCTATACGTTCATGTTTCCGCTATTTCACGATGGCTCTTTCTTTGGGGTGGCATTGGGGAGCTTCTTGATCGGAGCTGCGCATCAGTACCTTTACTTAAAGTCCGCTCATGCCAACAGGCCAGTTTGGGGCTATCTATATGCTATTTCAATTTATGCGCTGTTTATGAGCGTTTTTGAAGATGCTTATTTTTCATCTCCTGGTTTCTGGGTAAGCCTGTGGATGCCACCTATCACTTATTATCTATTCCAGACAGTCAGGCTGCGCATAGCCTGAAATAATTTCCGCATGCGGATAATCGAAAATTCATTGTTAAGTGGTAAATGTTGTGACTGATAAATACGCTGCTGTTACCATCTGTTCGATCAATTATATTGGCAAGGCGTTAGTGCTCTTTGATACCTATCGAGAGCAGCACCCGGAGCATGATTTCTATTTGGTGCTAGTAGACCGCAAGTGCGATCTTAGTTTTTCGCAATCAGGCATTAATGTCATTTGGGCTGAAGACTTGCCAGTCGAGAATTTTTTGCAGCATGCATTCGCCTACGATGTCATCGAGTTCAATACCAATGTGAAACCAGCGGCACTGAAGCTGCTGTTGGCTTCCTATGCGGCAGTTCTTTATCTCGATCCAGATATCAAGGTTTACTCGCCGTTGCATTCGGTGCTGGATGCGTTGACCGATGCCTCGGTGGTGGTGACGCCGCACTATAAAACGCCGGTTTTGGATGGTTGTAAACCCGATGATCTGGAGTTATTGAAATTCGGTGTCTTCAATCTTGGCTTTGTCGGAGTTTCGCGCAGTGATGAAGGGCTGGCGTTTCTTGACTGGTGGTCGGATCGTTGCCTGGGGTATGGCTTCTATGAGCCGCAATTAGGTTTGGCTGTCGATCAGAAATGGGTAAGTTTGGCGCCTGGTTTTTTTCCGAACTTGCGCATTCTCCACGATGAAGGATTGAATGTGGCGTTCTGGAATTTGCATGAACGTAGTCTGGCGAAAACCGATGATGTCTGGCGGGTCAATGGACGCACGGCCCTGAAGTTTGTGCATTTCAGTTCGTTCAGCACCAGCTCGCCAGAGTCTATAGCGCAAAAGCAGACCCGTTTCCCTGTGGGTAGCCGCGCGGACTTCACGGAGTTGGCGGATGAGTATGCCAAGGAGTTGCGGGCTAATGCGTCAGATGAATTTTCCGCGCATGCCTACGGCTTTGATTATTTCGATGATGGGACATACATCACGCCTGCGTTGCGTCGTTTTTATGCCGCCTTGAAGGCTACAGCATTTGAGGCGGAAAGGAATCCGTTTTCTCCACAGGGCGCGGTGATGCGCTTTGCGAAAAAAAATGGCCTCCTGATCAAGGGTAACAGTAAATCAAAGCGCCATATCTTTCGAGATATGAGTGGGTATGGTTTGCAAATTCGAATTATCTTCAAAGTTTTACGCATGACGCTGTTTCTCTTGGGGCCGGAAAGATATTTTAATTTGATGCGCTATCTTGCTCATGTCTCATCGCTGCGGAATCAGGCGGAAATGTTTGGGAAGAATTTTTAATTATTAATTAATTATTAAGATTTTATTAAATTAAGCTATTGGGGTGTGTTATGGGTGGGTTGGTATTGGTTACCGGTGGCGCTGGTTTCATTGGCTCGCACTTGATCCCCAAAATATTGGCTGCGGGTATGCGGGTTCGCGTGCTGGACTCGCTTTCGTCGCAGGTTCATGGTGCGATTCCTAAAGATTTGCAGTGGCTTGAGCAGGAAGGCGTTGAGTTTATCCGCGGGGATGTTGTCTTGCGTGAGGACTGGATGCGGGCCGTGGAAGGCGTGGATGCTATAGTGCATCTGGCAGCAGAAACGGGCACTGGCCAGTCGATGTATGAGGTAGCGCGCTACAACGAAGTTAACTCGCAAGCGACTGCATTGATGTTCGATGTGCTTGGTAAGGTTGAGAGTAAAACTGTTAATCGGGTACTGCTTTCTTCTAGCCGCTCAGTTTACGGTGAGGGTGCATACGTCTGCCCATCCTGCAATGGTGCTCGTATGTATCCTGGTTCGCGAAGCGCTGAAGTGTTAGGGCGCGAGCAGTGGGAGCCGACTTGCCCACAGTGCTCGGGTACTCTGCAGGTTGTTTCGACCCATGAAACTGATGGTGTTTCACCTGCGTCTATCTATGCCGCAACCAAATATGCGCAAGAAGATCTAGTGCGTATCGGCTGTGAATCAATGGGGCTGGGATATGTTATTTATCGGTTGCAGAATGTTTACGGGGAGCGTCAGTCACTTAACAATCCCTATACCGGTATATTGTCTATTTTTTCAACCAAAATTCGCCGCAATGGCGAGCTTCCGTTATTTGAAGACGGTGAAGAAAGTCGCGATTTTGTGCACGTAGACGATGTTGCTGATGCCCTGTTGCAGGGGTTACTTGTACCGACAGCACCGAATACCATTATTAATGTTGGTAGTGGTGTGGCTACCTCAGTTAAAGAAGTGGCTAGTGAGTTGTCTCGAGCCTTTGGCTCTGAGCCGAAATTGGTTGTGACCGGGCAGTTCCGAGTTGGTGATATTCGTCATAACTATGCGGATATCTCTCGTTTGAAAAATCTTCTAAATGTCGAACCAAAAGTAACTCTTGCTGCTGGTTTAAAGCGTTTTGCTCATTGGGTTGAAGAGCAGCCAGTCCCTGAGGATCGTCTGGAACAGGCTAATAATGAACTTCGCGCTCGGAATTTAATGAATTAAGCAAAGGTTTTGCTGTGATGGATTTGTCAGAAATTGGTTTATGCAAAACGCTTCGCCTAGATTTGTTACGCCAGCGAGAATTGTTGAGTGGTAGCCCTTTGGCTTGGAATTGGCGCTTATGGCTATATATGCTTTCGCCGCGTTTTTTGCCGGTCCTACTTTTTCGTTTGGCATATAAATCGCAATCTGTAGGACTTGGATTTATAGCTCGCAGTTTTTCGATGCTTAATTTTCTAGTTTTTGGCATTGAAATAGCCACGATATGCAAAATTGGTCCCGGTGTTTTCTTTCCGCACACGCAGGGCACGGTGATTGGGGCTGTGTCTATCGGGGAAAATGCGGTCATTTACCAAGGGGTGACATTAGGCGCTAAGGATCTTGATTTTACTTATGATGCAACACGGCGTCCTGTTGTTGGTGACAATGTACTGGTCGGTGCTGGAGCTAAGGTGCTTGGTGGTTTAATCGTTGGAAGTAACGTCTGTATTGCTGCTAATGCAGTGTTGCTTGAGTCGGTTGCTGATTATTCCGTAGCCGCGGGTGTGCCTGCCAGGGTGGTAAGCGTACGAGGAGTAAAGTGTGAGTAACTCTTTACAGGGCAAAAAAGTTCTTTATGTGGCGCCGCGCTTTTTTGGCTACGAGAAAGAAATCGAAGTTGAGTTAGTTCGGCGTGGCGCCGAGGTTGATTTTGTTTTAGATCGTCCATTTGATACGCCGTTGATGAAAGCAATAACTAAGGTGCGGCGTGATTGGATTATAAGTTCAGCTGAGCGTTATTATAGCGCAGAGCTGAATAGTCTGGGTAATAAAGAATATGATTTGGTATTTGTGATCAGTGGCCAAACACTTTCGGCAACTACTCTCGCTTGCTGGCGGGCGGCTTCTCCTGCTGCAAAATTCATCTTGTATATGTGGGATTCTTTCGCTAATCGTCGATCGGCAGTAGATAATTTACATTTTTTTGATCATTGTTTCTCATTCGATAAAAATGATTCTGTAAAGTATGGGTTGAATTTCAGGCCTCTGTTTTTTTCCCCTGGATTTGAGGTGGCTCAGCAAGTTGATCCTAAGTTCGATATAAGTTTTGTCGGCACTGCGCATACAGATCGCTATGCTGTCGTCTCTGCCGTACGGCAAGAATTAGGTAATAAAGTAAATTCGTTTTGGTATTTATTTCTTCAGGCGAAATGGGTTTTTTGGATATATAAAATTATTAACCCTGTGTTTCGTAAAGCTAAAATTTCAGATTTTAATTTTTTATCGCTTTCGAAGTCTGCTGTCCAAGAGATTTTTTCCAGTTCTAAGGCCATACTTGATATTGAGCATCCCCTGCAAACTGGATTAACCATGCGGACTCTTGAGGCGTTGGGTTCTAAGAAGAAATTGATTACAACTAACTCAGATGTTAGTGGTTATGATTTTTTTTCTCCGGAAAACATTTGTGTCATTGACCGTGGATTTCCTGAGATACCCGCTTATTTTTTGTCTGGAAGCTATGTGGATGTCTCTCCTGAGATATATCAGAAGTATCGATTGGAAGGTTGGATGAGCGAAATTCTCGATATTGCTGGTTAAATAAAATGCTCGTGTAGACACCCTGTTTTTGTGGGCTTTGATTTGGTAATTAATTATGTTGAAGTCAGTAATGCTAAGAGTGGTCGTGTGAAGCTGCTACTGACGGGGCCTAGTGGGCTTGTAGGGCGTGCGTTACGGCAGTCGTTAATCTCTCGTACCAGTCTCGCTCTTTGCTGTGCTTATCGAATTTTACCCGTTGCTGAGCCTTTATCTTTATTAGACGTGGCCGTAGGTAATATTGAAAACATTACTGATTGGAGCGCGCTATTAACTGATGTTGATGTGGTGTTACACACTGCTGCAATCGCCCATGTCCAAGGGGCTATTACTAAGCAACTGCAGTATGAATTTGATGCGGTCAACACTGTAGCTACCTTAACCCTTGCTCGTCAGGCTGCTGACGCTGGTGTCAAACGGTTCATTTTTTTAAGTACGATTAAAGTATTAGGTGACAGCACAAGTGGTTCAGCTTTTAACTCCGATACTAAGCCCGCGCCTATTGATGAATACGCCTGCTCAAAATGGCGTGCGGAGCAGGGCTTGCTTGCGCTAGCCGCCGAAACCGGTATGGAGGTAGTGATTATTCGCCCGGTGTTGGTATATGGGCCAGGAGTTAAGGCCAATTTCTTGAATATGATGCGCTGGCTACATAAGGGCGTGCCTTTGCCTTTCGGTGCTATTTATAACCAGCGTAGCCTGGTGGCCTTGGATAATCTGGTTGATCTGCTCGTGACCTGTATTGATCACCCCGCTGCTGCGAATCAAACCTTTCTGGTCAGCGATGGTGAGGATCTTTCGACTACCGAGTTGTTAAGCCGAATGGCCAAGGCACTGGGGAAATCACCTCGCTTGTTGCCACTACCATGCTGGATACTGGAATGGGGTGCGAAGTTGCTAGGTAAGCAGGCGCTGGCTCAGCGGTTGTGTGGTTCGTTACAGGTCGATATTACTAAAACGTGTAAGTTGCTCGGCTGGAGGCCATCGGTCGGTGTCGATACAGCTTTGATGCAGGCTGCTATGCACTTCCTTAGTCAGCAGCATGACGAGTACGGTTAGTCGGCTGTTATAATTCCACTTGTTAGCTGTTTTGTTTGCAGCACCTTAATCTCCCACCGCTATCGCTGTTCGTATTGAGTGTTACTAATGAAGCGTTTATTTGATTTGTGTTTGGGCTTGAGCGCTGCCGCGATTCTCTTGCTGCCTGTGTCTGTCGTCGCCTTGGCTGTAAGGCTAACGTCGAAGGGGCCTGCACTGTACTGGTCGGATCGCGTGGGGCGGGATAATGAAATTTTCCGCATGCCGAAATTTCGCAGCATGCGGGTCGGCACGCCTGCTGTAGCTACTCATTTATTGCAAGACCCGAATGCTCATTTGACGCCGATTGGCTCGTTCCTGCGCAAGTCCAGTCTGGATGAATTACCACAGCTGTGGAGCATCCTCAAGGGTGATATGAGTTTTGTCGGGCCAAGGCCTGCCTTGTTCAATCAGGACGATTTGATTGCACTACGTACATCCAGTGATGTGCAGCGTTTACTGCCTGGGCTTACCGGTTGGGCTCAGGTAAATGGGCGCGACGAGCTGCCGATTCCGGAGAAGGTTAAGCTCGACGTCGAGTACCTGCAGAGGCAGTCGCTGTGGTTTGATATTCAAATTCTTTGGTTAACCTTCGTTAAGGTGGTGCGTCGCGACGGCGTGACGCATTGAGACTTGTCTCGTGCCAGATGGTTGTTTGTTGTGTAGAGGGTTTTGTCAGAGACTAATGCGTGTTTACTCAGATGAATAGGCTTTCTGGTGCACAATGCGCGGGAGTATTGTTTCACAGGGGGCTCTTTCATACGCTGGTGCTACTATTGGTTTTGTTTTGTTTTGTTTTGTTTTGTTTTGTTGCGGTTAAGGTGAGGGATTATCGTGTTGGGGCTGGCGAAAAAGTTGCGTACTCGGTTGGTGAATTTGCCTAGGCGTCATAAGCGTTTGCTTCAGGTCGTTACGGATGTGGTGCTGGTTTGGGCTTCGCTCTGGCTGGCGTTTGTGGTGCGTTTGGGTGATACCAAGGCGATCGAACCATTAACTGGGCATTTGTGGCTTTTTTTGGCTGCTCCTGTGATTGCTATTCCATTGTTTATCCGCTTTGGTATGTACCGGGCGGTTATGCGCTATTTCGGCAACGACGCGCTGTTGGCTATTGCAAAGGCAGTGTCTATCTCTGCCTTGCTACTTGCACTTGCGGTGTATTGGTATCAAGACGCGCCGAAGGTCATCCCGCGGTCGATGGTATTCAATTATTGGCTGCTGAGTCTGTTATCCATTGGCGGTTTACGCTTGCTGATGCGCCAGTATTTTATGGGCGATTGGTATTCATCAAACCAGCCGTTCAAGTTCAGTCGCAAAGAGCAGGGCTTGCCTAGGGTTGCGGTTTATGGGGCTGGTGCTGCAGGTAATCAGTTGGTTGCGGCATTACGACTCGGTCGTGGGATGCGCGCCGTGGCTTTTATTGATGATGATCCTGGTATTGCCAATAGGGTGATTGCGGGATTGCGGGTTTATAACGTCAAGCATATCCAGCAGCTAATTGATGAAACTTCAGTCGATGAGATTCTATTGGCGATTCCATCCGCTACGCGCGCTAGGCGCCGTGAGGTGTTGGAGTTGCTGGAGCAATACCCATTACATGTGCGCAGCGTGCCGGGGTTTATGGATCTGGCCAGTGGGCGGGTCACGGTCGATGATGTGCAAGAGGTTGATATCGCCGATTTGCTCGGGCGCGACGCGGTGCCGCCGCAGCAGGCGTTGTTCGAACGTTGTATTCGCGATCAGGTGGTGATGGTTACGGGGGCCGGTGGTTCGATTGGCTCGGAGCTGTGCCGGCAGATTGTGTCTACTGGACCTACCACCTTGCTGCTGTTCGAACACAGCGAGTTCAATCTTTACAGCATTCATAGCGAGCTTGAACAGCGTATTCGCCGTGAGTCCTTGGCCGTGCGTCTTGTGCCTATTCTCGGCTCGATTCGCAATCCGCAGCGCTTGTTAGATGTGATGCTCTCGTGGGCGGTCAATACCGTTTATCACGCCGCTGCTTACAAGCATGTACCTATGGTTGAGCACAATATTGCCGAAGGAGTGCTTAACAATGTGCTGGGTTCGACATACACCGCCCAGGCCGCTGTTAGGGCTGGGGTAGAGCACTTTGTGTTGATCTCGACTGATAAGGCTGTGCGGCCGACCAATGTAATGGGCAGCACCAAGCGCTTGGCGGAAATGGTGCTGCAAGCACTCAGCCGTGAATCCGCGCCGATGTTGTTTGGGGATAAAGAGGGTGTGCATCAAGTCAATAAAACTCGGTTCACCATGGTGCGCTTCGGCAATGTGCTGGGGTCTTCAGGTTCGGTTATTCCGCTGTTCCACGAGCAAATTCGCCGGGGTGGCCCGGTAACTGTGACCCACCCGAATATCACTCGTTATTTCATGACCATCCCTGAGGCCGCCCAGTTGGTGATTCAGGCTGGTGCTATGGGGCAGGGTGGCGATGTGTTTGTGCTGGATATGGGGCAGCCGGTAAAAATTGCCGAGCTGGCAGAGAAGATGATCCATCTCAGTGGCCTGAGTGTGCGCTCTGAGAGAAACCCCTATGGCGACATTGCCATTGAGTTCAGCGGATTGCGCCCCGGTGAAAAGCTCTATGAAGAGCTGCTTATCGGTGATGACGTGATTGCTACTGAGCACCCTATGATTATGAGCGCCAATGAGGATCATCTGCCGTGGGAGGATTTCAAGGCTGTGTTGAACGAGCTGTTACAGGCCGTCGAGCAGGATGACTATGACCGCGTACGCCAGTTGCTACGGCAAACGGTTAGCGGTTATGCACCTGAAGGTGAGATTGTCGACTGGATTCATCAGCGCAGAGTCGGTCAGATTGCGAAGTTGTAATTGGTTTTTTGCAAGACTGTTGCTGCCTGGTAGCGCACATACTCGTCTTGCCGCATGAATTTGAGAGCGGTGCTGATGGTGGGCTTTTTTGCCGTCAGCCCGCGTAAGGCCTAGCCCAAACTGATATTCAGGCTTTGCGCCCCGCCGGTTTGTGCCGCGTTGGCCAGTTGTTGCTGGGTGCTGGCATCCAGCGGATGCAGCCAACTGATCACGGTATGGCTGCGGCCCAGGCGCAGGACTGAGCAGGCAAGGTCGCGGGCGCTTTGTTCACCGCGTGGATGCAGCAGCATGATGCGCTCACGATTGAGCCCCGAGTTGCGTAACCATGTTTGCGTTAAGCTGCTGGGTGGGGCGATCAGGGTCAGCCAGCGGGCGTCCTGATTTTGGCTGAGTTCGCGCAGGATCGGTGCCAGTAGGTTTAGGCAGTGCCCAGTCGAGCCGCGTAAGGTCAATTCGCTGCAGGTTTCGGTTTCTTCCATCCAGGGCGATTGGCCGTTGCTGTTTAGCAAGGGCGCCATTGGCGAGGGCAGGAAGGCATCAAACAGCGGAAGTTGGGTACGGTTGGGCGACTGTGGGAACTGCATAAAGCCTCCTCTAGCGGCGGATCACGCCGACACTCAAGCCTTCGATCACGAGGTCTTGTTCTTCAAGATTGATTTCTATCGGTGCAAAGTCCGGGTTTTCCGCAATCAACAGAACTTTGTTGCCCGTGCGCTGGAAGCGTTTCACCGTCACTTCATCGTCAATGCGGGCCACGACAATTTGTCCGTTACGCGCTTCGCGGGTGGTGTGCACAGCTAACAGGTCACCGTCGAAGATGCCGATATCCTTCATGCTCATGCCGTTCACGCGCAGCAGGTAATCGGCGCGGGGGTGAAAGAAAGCCGGGTTGATCTTGCAGGTGTCTTCTACATGCTGCTGGGCCAGGATTGGTGCTCCAGCAGCAACGCGGCCGATGATGGCGAGGCCGTCTTCTTCAACGGCGTTGGGCTCGAAGCCTGGAATGCGAATGCCGCGAGAGGCGCCAGGAGTCATTTCAATGGCGCCTTTGCGTGCCAGGGCCTTGAGGTGCTCTTCGGCGGCATTAGGTGATTTGAAACCAAGCTCCTGAGCAATTTCGGCGCGGGTTGGCGGGAAGCCGTGGTCTTCCAGGCAGCGTTTGATAAAGGCAAGAATTTCGCTTTGGCGCGGGGTGAGCTTGATCATGGTAGTAGTCTGTCTGTTTATACAGTGGCTGTGATTATATACAGTGAAAGGCGCTTGGCAATCCTGTTGATGGCGATATCCGCTGCGGGTGGCTTGTAACCTGCAGGCGCTGGGCGACGTCTCGCACTGAGAACTTTGTTTGTTGAGGCGCTGAACTAGACTCTAAGGCCACGTCTCGGCTTGACAATTGATCAGCTTGAAACGTATGTTTCAAACAAGTGTTTGTTAGGCGGAGCGGCCATGGCCCAGTCAGAAACTGTCGAGCGTATTCTCGATGCGGCAGAGCAGTTGTTTGCGGAGAAGGGTTTCTCCGAGACGTCCCTGCGCCTGATTACCAGCAAGGCTGGAGTCAATCTGGCGGCGGTGAATTATCACTTCGGCTCGAAAAAGGCCCTGATTCAAGCGGTTTTCTCACGCTTTCTTGGCCCGTTTTGCATCAGTCTCGAACGTGAACTGGATCGCCGCCAGGGCAAGCCGGAAGCCAAAGCAAGCCTTGAAGAATTGCTGGATATCCTCGTTGAGCAATCGTTGGCGGTGAAGCCGCGCAGTGGTAATGACCTGTCGATTTTCATGCGTCTACTGGGGCTGGCTTTCAGCCAGAGTCAGGGCCACTTGCGTCGGTATCTGGAGGATATGTACGGCAAAGTCTTCCGCCGTTACATGCAGCTGGTTTACGAAACTGCGCCGCGAGTTCCGCCGATCGAGTTGTTCTGGCGTGTGCACTTTATGCTCGGCGCCGCAGCGTTCAGCATGTCTGGGATCAAAGCCTTGCGGGCGATTGCCGAGAACGATTTTGGTGTAAACACCTCGATTGAGCAGGTTATGCGCCTGATGGTGCCGTTCCTGGCGGCGGGTATGCGCGCCGAAAGTGGCGTGACCGATGAGGCCATGGCTAAGGCGCAATTGAAACCACGCAGTAAAAGTTCCGCCATCGCGCCCAAGCTGTAAGCCCTGACGGTGGGCGCAGCAATGCCAATCGGCTAAGCTAGCGCCCCATGTCGACCCTCGATTTCCTGCATATTTCCCTCGCCGATCAGCAGCTGTATGGCTTCGCTGCTGGGCACCTGTTGCTGCGTTTGCCGGTTTCTACAGCGCTTAATGGTGCCGGTGAGCTCAACGGCTCCGGCTCTACGCCGCGCGGCTTGCATCAGGTGCGCGCCAAAATTGGCGCCGGTTTGCCCTGTGGCGCGGTGCTGCGCGGCCGGCGCTGGACGGGTGAGGTTTTCGGCCCTGAGCTGCAGGCGCAATTTCCTGGTCGTGACTGGATTCTGACTCGCATTCTCTGGCTTAGCGGCTGTGAGCTGGGCCGTAATCGGCTTGGTCGCGTCGATACCTTTCGCCGCTACATCTACCTGCACGGCACCCCGGACTCTGAGCCTATGGGCGTGCCGTTGTCCCATGGCTGCGTGCGTTTGCGCAATGCCGATTTACTCGACCTCTTTGCCCGCGTGCCTGTGCACTGCCGGGTGCTGATTGATGAAGCGCCGTGCCCCGATTGGGCCGCTGCTGATTGTTAAGGAAGGCTGCTATGCAAGGTTCTTTGATGCTGGATATCGGCGGCACTTGGCTGACCGCCGAAGATCGCCAGTTGCTGCGCCAACCCGAAGTGGCTGGGCTGATTCTGTTTGCGCGCAACATCGAGTGCCCGCGCCAGGTGCGTGAATTGAGCATGGCCATACGCGCCGTGCGCCCGGATCTGCTTTTAGCGGTAGACCAAGAGGGTGGACGGGTGCAGCGTCTGCGTCAGGGCTTTGTGCGTTTACCTGCCATGGCGACGATTGCCGCAAAATCCAATGCTGAACAGCTGGCCGAACACTGTGGTTGGTTGATGGCCACTGAAGTGCTGGCTGTCGGGCTGGACCTGAGTTTTGCGCCGGTGCTGGATCTGGATTATCAACGCAGTGCGGTGGTTGGCACGCGTTCGTTTCACGGCGATCCGCAACGTGCTGCACAATTGGCTGGCGCCTTTATTCGGGGTATGGCGGCTGCCGGCATGGCCGCTACCGGCAAACACTTCCCTGGCCATGGTTGGGCCGAGGCGGATTCCCATGTGGCGATTCCGGTGGATGAGCGCAGTCTGGAGCAGATCCGCGCCGCCGATCTACAGCCGTTCGCCTTGCTCAGCCAGCAACTGGCAGCGGTGATGCCTGCCCATGTGATCTACCCGCAGGTCGACAACCAGCCGGCCGGTTTCTCGCGGCGCTGGCTGCAGGACATTCTGCGCGGCGAGCTGCAGTTCAAAGGTGTGATCTTCAGCGACGATTTGTCCATGGCCGGCGCCCATGTGGTTGGCGATGCTGCCAGCCGGATCGAAGCGGCGTTGACCGCCGGTTGTGACATGGGCCTGGTGTGTAATGACCGGGCGGCGGCCGAGCTGGCCCTGAGCGCGCTGCAGTGCTTGCAGGTGCGGCCACCCCAGGGCCTGCAACGTATGCGCGGGCAGGGCACGGCGAGCACCGATTACCGTCAGCAGTCGCGCTGGCTGGCCGCGTTGGGCGCGTTGCGCGCCGCTGAATTGATTGAGTGAGGCTGAGATGACGGTTTACGCGATTATCGGTGGCACGGGCCTGACCCAGCTGGATGGTTTGCGCATCGACACCGAGCAGCACATTGATACGCCCTATGGCGCACCGTCGGCGCCAATCCTGCGTGGCGACTTTGCCGGGCGTGAGGTGTTGTTTCTCGCCCGCCACGGTCATCCCCATCGCATCCCGCCGCATCAGGTCAACTACCGCGCTAATCTCTGGGCGCTTAAGCAGGCTGGCGCCGAGGCGATTGTTGCGGTGAATGCGGTGGGCGGTATCCATGCGGATATGCCCGCCGGGCATTTTTGCGTGCCGGAGCAGATCATCGATTACACCTATGGCCGCGAGCACACTTTTTTTCAGGCCGATGGGCCGGGCGAGCTTGAGCACGTCACTCATATCGATTTCAGTTATCCCTACGCGGCCGAGTTGCGCAGCCAGTTGCTCGCCGCTCTCCAGGCCAGTGGCTGCAGTTACAGTGACTTCGGCGTGTACGGCTGCACCCAGGGGCCGCGTCTGGAAAGTGCGGCGGAAATCGTACGCATGCAGCGCGATGGTTGCGACATTGTTGGGATGACGGGCATGCCGGAGGCCGCTCTGGCCCGTGAGCTGGAATTGCCTTATGCGTGCCTGGCGCTGGTGGTTAACCCAGCAGCAGGCAAGTCCAGCGAGTTGATCAGCATGGCTGATATCGAACGGGTGCTGGCGGCGGGCATGGATCAGGTCAAGGCTACCCTGGCGCGGGTATTGGCCAGTTAGGCGTTGTCTGGGGCATTCCCCCCAATAAAAAACCGCCTAATCGGCGGTTTTTTATTGTCCGGTAAAGGTGATTTTTACTGCGGCGATACCTTGATCAGCAGGCCCAGGCTGCCGTGGTCCAGGTAGGTCAGTTGGCCGTTCTTCAGGCGGCTGCTGTGTTTGATGCGTTCGCTGGCAGTCACCAGGCCATCGGCGTCGAACTGGTTGACCCAGAAATCGGCATCCACATCCAGGTAGTCGACGAAGGTCAGGCTTAGGGTGCCTTCAGCCGGAGAGTGGCCCAGTTGTGCCTGGCCGCTGCTCAGGGCGACTTTTACCGGGGTTGGGCCGGCGGCCTGGACCCAGGCCTGGTGCAGGACTACCTCATAGCCGTTGGCGGCCACCAGCTTGGCGGCTTCGGCATTCAGTGCAGTGCCGCGCTCGCTGCCGCTGGCAGGCAGTTGTGCGTCGCCGGCCCAATCATCCGGTACCGGTTGGCTGGCCAGGATCGGCGTGCCGGCCTGGCGGAAGAGGATTAACTCAACCTGATAATTGCCTGCGGCAAAGACGCTGGGTGCCAGCAGGGTGAGCAGCAGGGGGAGTAAGCGAAGTAAACGCATAAATTAGTCCTTTCGGGAGAATTACAATCCGCATGGGAGCGTCGTGAGCGAAGGTCAAGCAAGGCGAAAACAGGTGAGGAAGCGGAGTTTACTGGTTGTAAATGAGCTTTACTCGCTCCGCTCGCCCTACGGGCCGCACTAAAGTGCGTTCAGCGATTAAGCGTGCTGTCCGAGCCTGTTTTTAACGCAGCATCACCGAGCGCAACAGCGCCTATGTGGATTGTGGGGTCAGGCGCTCTAATAGCGCCTCTAAGGTATTAAAACGGTCTTCCGGGCGCTCCATCGGCACCTGGAATTTGAACTGGGTGGCGCCTTCGAACTTGTAGCGATTCGGTTGGCCCTGGATCAGCTTGATCAAGGTCAGCGGTTCGACGCAGGTGTCGCTGGCGAACTCTAGGCGGCCGCCTTGCGGACCAGCGTCGATCTTCTTGATGCCAAGCTTTTCCGCCTGCAGCTTCAGCAGGGTCAGGCGCACCAGGTTCTTGCTCGGCTCGGGCAGCAGACCGAAGCGGTCGATCATCTCCACCTGCAGGTCCTTCAGGGCCTCCTCGTCAGCGGCCGAGGCGATGCGTTTGTACAGCATCAGGCGGGCGTGCACATCCGGCAGGTAATCGTCGGGGATCAGTGCCGGCACGCGCAGGTTGATCTCCGGGCCGCCGCCCAGTGGTTGGTCTAGGTTCGGTTGTTCGCCCTTACGGATCGACTTGACCGCGCGTTCGAGCATCTCCATATACAGGGTGAAACCGACCGCTTGAATCTGCCCGCTCTGGCCGTCGCCCAGCAGCTCGCCGGCGCCACGAATTTCCAGGTCGTTGGTGGCTAGGACAAAGCCGGCGCCGAGGTCCTGGGTGTTGGCGATGGCTTCCAGGCGCTTCTCGGCGTCCGGGGTCATCTGCTTGCGCGGCGGTGTCAGCAGGTAGGCGTAGGCCTGGTGGTGACTGCGACCGACGCGGCCACGCAACTGGTGCAGCTGGGCCAGACCAAACTTGTCGGCGCGCTCGATGATAATGGTGTTGGCGCTCGGCACATCGATGCCGGTCTCGATGATGGTCGAGGCGATCAGCACGTTGAAGCGCTTGTGGTAGAAGTCGCTCATCACCTGTTC
>Ga0209343_10001350_pt1 | contig 33173 bp, 44 predicted proteins | sample RifCSPlowO2_02_FD_184026 | JGI IMG/M metagenome (GOLD analysis project Ga0209343, IMG submission 184026) | Groundwater microbial communities from Rifle, Colorado - Rifle CSP2_plank lowO2_0.2 (SPAdes) (version 2) | ecosystem: Environmental > Aquatic > Deep subsurface > Groundwater | place... | reverse complement strand
AACCCTCCGATGATTGCCATCGCGGAGGAAACCTTGGGCTTACGGCGGTCCGGTCTTTCACCGGACTTGCGGTTACTCATCCCAACATTCTCCCTTCCCAACGCTCCAGCACACTTCACAGTGTACCTTCACAGCAGTTGGAAATGCTCCCCTACCACTCGGTGACTTCATGAAGGGAAGGATGAAAATACGGATCTGACACCTGCGGCTGTTCCTGCCGGCTTATGGCCGTCTCGCACTCCCACCCTTCATGAAGTCACCGAATCCACGCTTTCGGTAGTAAACTTAGCCCCGTTACATTTTCGGCGCATCGCGCCTTTCCGATAAATCGGATTCGAGTAGTGAGCTGTTACGCACTCTTTAAAGGATGGCTGCTTCTAAGCCAACCTCCTACCTGTCTAAGGCGAAATACTTCCTTGTCACTTAGTTTACATTTTGGGACCTTAAGCGGTGATCTGGGCTCTTTCCCTCGCGTACACGAAGCTTTGCCCTCGCGTACTCACTGCCACACATTACATAGAGGTATTCGGAGTTTGTTTGGTAAACCTACCCGAAAGGGCACGGCAAACCATTCAGTGCTCTACCCCCTCTACTACTATGTGGCGCTGCCCCTAAAGGCATTTCGGGGAGAACCAGCTATTACCAGGCTCGATAAGCTTTTCACTTCTAACCACAACTCATCCGGAGATATTGCGCTATCTATCGGTTCGGGCCTCCAGCCGTCTTTCGACGGCCTTCACCCTGGTCATGGTTAGCTCGCTCTGGCTTCGGGTCTTATCCAACCTGCACTTAGAACTATTAAAACTTTCTAATTAAAGAAAATTTTATTTAGTTCTAATACGCGCTTTTAACACTCGGTTTCCCTGCCCATACGTTCCGTAAGAACTTATAGAAGCAGATTAGATAAACTCGTTGGGTCATTCTTCAATAGGCACACCGTCATCCCGCCGAGGCGGGACTCCGGCTCTTTGTAGGCATATGGTTTCAGTTACTATTTCACTCCCCTCACCGGGGTGCTTTTCACCTTTCCCTCACGGTACTGGTTCACTATCGATCATTAAGAGTATTTAGCCTTATCCGGTAGTACGGACAAATTCACCCAGGACATTCTTATCCCGGGCTACTCAGGGGAGATAATTAGTCAAAAACTTTTTAAAAAGTTTTTGACTAATTATCTTAGAACAAGAGATTGAAAATTTTTGCTTACAGGACTGTCACCTTCTTTGGTTGGCTATTCCAAGGCCATTTTGCTAACTTTCAATTTTGTAACTCTTTTACTATGGGAAATGAGAGGTGAGAGATTAGAGATGAGAAGTTTAAGTTCTCACGTCTCACATCCCACATCTCACGTCTCATAGTAATGTTCTTCCCTATTACCCCCGTCATTGAGTTAGTAAACTAATCCAACAACGGGTTTAGGCTGTTCCGATTTCGCTCGCCGCTACTTACGGAATCCTTGCGGTTTCTCTTCCTCTGGCTACTGAGATGTTTCACTTCGCCAGGTGCACTCCCCGCCTAGGCGGGGTAATTGAGGTTTGCTCAATTGGGTTGCCCCATTCGGTCATCTCCGGATCAAAGCCCGCTAGACGGCTCCCCGAAGCTTATCGCAGTCACGCCACGACCTTCATCGCCTCTTAATGTCAAGGCATCCTCCATACGCCCTTATTGTGGGAGTCAGTACCAAAATCTTTTCTACTGCAATTTCCATATTGCGGCTACGACTTCAGAAAAATTTCTCAACATATATTCAATATGTCTCTAAATTTTTCTTCGTCTCGCTGCAAGGCGAAGGTTCACGCCGAGGAACTTCGGCGGGAATCGCCTCAGCAATCTGAAAATTTCGTAACGAAAAATCTTGGTACTGACTCCCAATGAGTAATTTTTAGATGATTTCGATATAAAATTAAGTTTCTTGCCTAATTTTATTAACTTGTCCCGTTAGAAGTAGGTCGCCGTTGGCGACCGTAAGTTCTAATCGGGATGCAATTTTTTACCCGTTCAGTTGTCAAAATTCTATCCATTAGCAGTCAGCGTTTATTCTTAATTTAGAACAAACGTCGAATGCCAATTTTTTAACATAAAAACCGCTTTTCAAGCGGCATTGTCGATACGCACAAAAAATAGACGTTTTAGCCGCTTGTTGGATATGTATGAATTAACTTAATCATGTGATTAGTAGTTTATCAGAAGGCCATTTGGCTGTCAAATGGTTGGTATGTTTACATGCTGTGGATTAACCCTTATTTTAAGCCATTCGTGGTCAAAAGATGGGCTTTATATCGTTTCCCACCCTTCCGGCACATCGCAAGGCGTCGGAAAATCTCGTGTTTCGCCGGTTTCCAGATTGCGGGCTGGGGTGATAACTTGAATGCATACTGTCGGCTCCGGCTCAATAAATTTAAACGTGGAGAGAATTTGACCAAATAAATCTATTCTGGGTTCAATAACATAATAAAACCCGTTTCGGGAAGTAACTGCTTCTTTGCGGTCTTCTCCATATATACTGCCTGTGTAGTTTATAACAGTGAAAATGTTTCCATTATATGTAGCCTCATATTCAGAAGTTATGTTTTTGTCCTTTCTGATAATGTCCATGGAATCCGTTATGTAAATTCCCCATTCAGCCAGAGTGTCATCATTAGGTCCTTGGTGGGGCTGGCTCGCAAATTGAACTACAAATATCTGATCTGGAGAGGGATTATGCCAGTACCTTGGGTACAAATGTGACTTATAGTTAACCTCGAACCCAAACTCTTCGTTGCGATATGTTTGCCACTCAATAATTTCGTCCGTTTCTATGAACTTAAAGGTAGAAATTAAATCTATAAAATTGTCGTAGTTACCATAATCAGGACTATTTGCTTTCTCCATTTGCTCTATCGGAGCATGTGCCAAGTATTCATCGCAATTAGTTTGTGAAAGGCAAGTTTTATTAACGTCTATCAGTTGAATTGAAACCCATTTATTGCCTTTGACTTGGGATATTTTAAACCATGGATTAAGTTGCGGCGCACCCTCAAGGGTGTATCCCTTCGTAAGCTCTTTTGTGTCTCCCGACTTTGGCGGACAGCCAAGGTCTTCACATGGAGCATCAGAGGTGGCATTGGCCCAAATTAATAAATATGGTTTCGAATGGTCATATCCCGAACCAGTATTGATAAGTGATGTGCTCCACCCTTCCGGATATTTAAACTCAAACCCATACTCCTCGTTGCGATAGGTTTGCCAATCAGCGGTTGGGTCGGGAGTTGTGGTAGGTGTCGGGCTAACCGTCGGCGATGGTAAAGCGGGAACCAGTCCCCCTTTTTGCCAAATATAAAACCCAAACGCTCCTCCGGCAACAACAAGAACGATGAGCAAATATATCCAAAGGTTTTTGCTGGCCGCCCTTGCCGGCGAGGCAGGTTGTAGCTGTAACGGCTCACCTTGAGGCGAAAAGGGCTGGAACTCTTGGCCGGTTGGTTGTTGAGGTTGATATTGCTCGTCCATTAGTTAGACATTATGTCCGGCGATAACTTTTTTGACTCCGCATCAAAAAAGTCCTTTAGCTCCTCCGCGGTGAGGGGCTTTATCATTTTGGGCAATGCCTCTATCTTTCTTGCTTTGGAAAAAGAACTGCCAATGGTTAAGGTGTCCAGCCGATGGCCGAATTTTGATTGCACTCCTTCTTTTAATTTCATAAGGTCATATTTCTGAAGTAGAAAAAACAGATCAACAAAGTCCTTAGGATCAAACCTATCAACTATCGTCATCAACTTATTCACCGCGATGTCGTATTCGCTATCAACCCTGGCTCCGTTAAAATTATTAACTTCTTGCAACTGTTTGAAAGGATATTTGGTAAATTCTATTTTGTTTTCTTCCTCGTTGACGGTATAAAAAAACTGGTTTCTATCATATAATTTAGAAAACCTGACGCTCTTTGCGCCTACTATTTCTTTTAAACTTTCAGCTACTCCATGTAAGAATATGGAGTCAAAATCACTGAACGAGAAAAAGTCCAAGTCATCCGAAACCCTGTGCCGTAAATAATAACCGGACAATGCCGTCCCGCCGGTTAGATAAAAATTCCGCAACTGGTCTTGCGCAAAAACAAATTCGATCACCCGTTCTTGCCAAGGTTTTAATATCTTTTGTTCCATACTAACAATTCCAAAAATGCCCGCCGATCGCCGGGAATGTTAAGCTCGGCTAAGTATTTTTTCAATATCTCGCGATCAATTTTTACCTCCCCCAAGCCGTAGTTAATAAGCCGCTCTAAGTGCCATTTGGGGTCAGCTTGAGCTTGTTTGTCGTATTCAGTTTTATCATAATCCCAGGCCATATATCGATCATTATATCACACTCACCCCAAAAATTCACTACCTAGTCAAAATGAGCGGCCCTTTGTCAGTTATCGCAACCGTATGCTCGAAGTGAGCGGCTAGGCCGCCGTCTTTGGTGACAAATCCGAAGCCGTCTTTGCTGTGCTTTATTTTCCAACCGCCTGTTACCACCATCGGCTCAATGGCGATAACCATACCTTCTTTCAATTCTTCTCCTTCGCCGGCTTCGCCATAATTCATCACTTGCGGCGGTTCGTGAAGTTCCCGACCAATACCGTGGCCGACCAGATCCCTAACCACGTCAAACCCGTTTTGCTCAACGTATTTTTGGACGGCAGAACCAATGTCGCCAAGAGTATTGCCGACTTTTGCCTTTGATATGGCGATTTTCAATGCTTCTTTCGTCACATTAATCAACTTTCGAACCTGTGGAGAGTACAGTCCTGTACCCTCCTGTGGATAATCGACTTGCGATGTCGATAAGGTGGATAAGTTGAGATGACCAACAAGCACCGTAACGGCTGAATCGGTATGAAAACCTTTGTGCAAAACGCCCATATCTAATTTCAAAATATCACCGTCGTTCAAAACCCTGTCCGAAGGCACACCGTGTACTATCTCGTCATTGACCGAAGTGCACAAAGCCGCCGGATATCCGTCATAACCCAAAAAGGACGGCTTTACTTTGTAATACAAAACAAGCTCTCGGGCGAGCTTTTCCAAATCGTTAGTAGTAATACCCGGCTTAACTGACTCGGTTAACTTTTTCAGTATCCCCGCCAGAATTTTACCGCCTTCTCTCATTATTTCTATTTCTGTTTTAATTTTTATCATCTATTTTTCCCAGAATGTCTTCAAAGACATTCTCTATTGTTTGTTCGCCGTTAGTTTTTAAAAATTTATATCCTCTGTCTCTTAAGAACCCCAGTATGGGCTCTGTCCTGTTTAGATATACGTCGTAACGAAGCTTAACCGTCTCCGGATCGTCAAGATGGTTTCTGTGTATAAGTTTGCTTCCATCCCTTGGACACAAGGTCAGATCTTTAAATTCAGGCAGATTCGGTATCGGATGTCTGTTCTTTTCGCAAATTCTGCGATTGGAATTTCTATTAAACGATTCTTCCCGGCTTATGTCTATGTTAAAAATTTTAAGATTTTCTCTTCCATACATTTCTTCCAAGACCGGAAGCTCTGCTTCTGCCTCAAAAAGAGTTCTGGGCGAAGCGCTAAGTATAAGGCCTTGCCCTTTTTCCCAAATATTTCTCATTGCCTCTACCAGCCATTCGGTAACCATCTTGGGGTCGTTCAATTCTCCTGATTCCCAAATTTTCTTCTGCTCGCTCATTACCGGGTCATTTGGATCAGCATTCTTGAACTTCTGTTCTATGATCTTGGATGATTCGATGTGGATGAGGCCAAATTTTTCGGCCAAAAAGTCAGCCTGAGTCCCTTTTCCCGAACCGGGCGGGCCTATCAAAACAACCGCCCACTTCTTCTGCTCTGGGTTTAGTGAGTTGGTAGATTCTTCACTCCAACCAAGTAATTGGACAACATAATTTTGCAATGTGTAATCGTTCATCCAACAATGATATCAAAGTTTAATTAAAATCAAAAACAAAAGCCGAGATGTCTCGGCACAAAGGTCAACTACGAGGTAGCAGGCCCTGCTCTTTTGCTCTATCCGTAAGAGTCAGGAGTTGTTCCTCGAAGTATGGCCCGGCGGGAATATCGAATCTGTCAGCACAGTTTGTGCAGACATTAATCTTGATACCGGCAAGCTCGCTAGCCATACCACCGGGCCCACAGCTACAATCCGGCACCTTTCCAGCTCGACGGGCTTGAATAAATCGAGCAAAATTCTCTACTGAAATTCCGGCGGCTTGCTCTCTTTCCCAGACCATCCTTTCAGCAATCTTATTGGGGTCGAAAAGGTCTCTGGCAAGCTCCACGATCGGGTTACACATTCAGGCACCTCCTGGTCTGACTTTTTAGACCAAAAATAATATACATTATTTTTATAATTCCGTCAAATAAGCGGCGGGCTTAATATTCGTACATACTTAATTGCGCATCTATCTGCTTCATCATCTCAAGCGCAACCGAAACAACGATAAGTATGGAGGTTCCGCCGACGGTAAATGCCGTGACGCCCGTCGCGCTTTGAACTATGTTTGGAAGAATGGCGATAAGACCCAGGAACAGCGCGCCAACCAGCGTGACCCTGTTTAAAAGGTAGCCGAGGAATTGCGCCGTCATCGGTCCCGGCCTTATGCCCGGAATATATCCGCCCTGCTTCTGTATGTTCTCCGATATTGATTTGGGATCGAAGGTCACAGCGGTATAGAAGTAGGTAAATAGAATAACCAGAATAAAATAGAACAAAGAGTACCAGCCGTGCGACTGGAGGAAACCGTTCACAAACGTTGCCGCCCTGGCAACGAATACGTTGCCTGAACCGGCCAAAAAGTTGGCTATCATTCCCGGAAACAGCAAAATTGATAACGCGAAAATTATAGGAATGACTCCGGCGTTATTTACTCTCATCGGGAGATAGGTGGAAACACCGCCATACACCCTCATTCCGCGAATGCGCCGGGCATAGTTTATGGGAATGTTCCTCTGAGCTTCTGTAATGTAAACAACGCCTACTATAACGGCAAGGGACACAATAACGAAACCCGCGTAAGTGAAAAGCTGGGAAGGGTCATATGTGAATAGCGTTTGTTTCAAGGCGTTGGGGAAACCGGCAACTATGCCTGCCAATATAAGAAGAGATACTCCGTTGCCAAGATTTTTCTCTGTTATCAATTCCCCGAGCCACATTAGGAACACGCTGCCGGCAATAATTACCGATATCGCGCTGGCCCATTCCATCATAGTTAAACTGCCTATTACTCCTTGCCGAGACAGCAAAACCAAGAATCCGTATCCTTGCAAGGCAGCCAGCGGCACGGTCAGCAAACGCGAATATTGGTTGAACCTCATCCTTCCCATTTCGCCTTCGTACTTATACATCTGCTCCAATGACGGAAATATCATCGTAAGAAGCTGCATTATGATCGAAGCGGTAATGTAAGGTCCGAGGCCGAGCATTCCGATGGAAAGCGCCGCCAGGGAACCGCCGGTGAAAGTACTGATGAGTCCGAAGAACTGATTCTGGGCGAAGAACTCTTTCAATTGAGAAGCGTCGACAGCCGGAATGGGAACATTGGAAACCAGTCGGAATACAACAAGGATGAACAATATGAACAATACCCTGTTTCTCAGGTCCGGTCTTTTGAATATTTGAAACAGTTTATTCATATTATTTAACGGTTCCGCCGGCTTTTATTATTTTATCTCTCGCCGACTTTGACAAGCTGAATCCTTCGAATACAAGCTTCCTGCCCAGCTCACCGTCTCCCAGAATTTTAATTTCCTTTTCCACTCTTCTTAATATCCCTTTTTCGAAAAGTGTCTTCGGATTTACCGTTTCTCCATCGTTGAGCTTGTTGAACTCTTCAATATTAATAACCGGGAACTTGTCTCTACTTAACTGGTAGAATCTGTGTTTTCTGTGGGGACTGTCATTGCCTGCGCGGCCCGGTTTTTTGGAAGCTCCTCTCTGTTTAGGGAACAATTGCCAGATCCTGTTGTCTCCACCTCGAAAACCGGGTTTTACGCTTGCGCCAGCCCTGGACTTCTGGCCCTTGCTTCCCTTGCCGGAAAAAGTACCGCGTTTGCCCCCACGGCCTACCCGTTTTGTTGATTTACGGGGAGTATTTGGTTGTAGATTTGATAAGTTCATATTTCTAGTTCCTATTTCCTAACCCTTATGCTTTTTAATGCCTTGATCGTAGCTTGGGCGATGTTTATCTTGTTGTTCGTCCTGCCCAACAGCTTGCCCGTCAAGCTGGTTATGCCGGCAAGTTTTGCCAATACCCTAACCGGACCGCCGGCCTTAACTCCGCTCTTTGACGGTTTCAGCACGACTTTTGCGCTGTTGAACTTTGCCTCAACGTGGTAAGGGATGGTACCGCCTACCAGGGGCACCGTCATCATATTCTTCTTGGCCTTGTTGAACGCCTTCTGGATGGACTGGGCGACATCCTTTCCTTTTGCCATACCAAGACCGATCTTTCCTTTGCCGTCGCCTATGGCAATGGTCGTCCTGAAACTGAATCTCTTTCCGCCTTTTGTCACCCTGGTCACTCTTGCTATGTCCAAAACCTTCTGTTCGTATTCCGATTTCGCGCCAAAGCCGCCTTCCCTACGGAATCCTTGTTTTCTTTCGTTGTTCTTTTGGTTGTCCATAATTAAAATTTAATGCCGCCTTTCCTTAAGCCGTCGGCAACGGCTTTGATCCGGCCATGATACTTGAAACCGCCTCGGTCAAACACTACCTCTTTAATTCCGGCCTCTTTGGCTTGTTCAGCAAGTGTTTCACCTATTTTCATTGCTTTTTCGGTTTTATTAATTTTTGTTTTTTTAGTCTTTGTGCCTTCCTCTATCTTGCTGCTCAAAACTGTCTTACCCGCCTCATCGTCTATGAATTGTGCGAAAACATTCCTGTTGCTTTTAAAAACAGATACCCGCGGCTTTTCGGCTGTGCCATAAACTTTCGCCCGAACTCTCTTGTGGCGCATAACCTTGTGTTGTAGTTTTGACCTTCTGTTCATATTATTTATCTAGTAATTAACCCGCTGTTGCTACGGCTTTTTTGCCGGCCTTTCTCTTTATAACCTCGCCCTTATATCTGATGCCGCTGCCTTTGTAGGGTTCGGGGGGGCGCTTTTCTCTTATTTCTGCCGCCACCTTGCCAACCAGCTCCTTACTCGGTCCGGATATTTTTATGGAGGTCTTCTCTACGCTGAATGTTATGCCCTCAGTGCCCGGAATGGTTATGGGGTGTGAATACCCCAAACTCAGTTCAAGGTCCTTGCCCTTAACATTCGCCTTATAACCGATGCCCTGGAACTCCAACACCTTCTCAAAGCCCTCGGTAATTCCAATGATCATATTTGCTATCAACGCTCTCTGCAAACCCCATTTGGCAATATTCTCTTTATTGCCCTCCACGGGAGTTAGTTTGACAAGGTTGCCGTCAACAACGACATTCACCCCTTCCGTCAGGGGTTTTGTCAGCTCTCCTTTCGGGCCTTTAACGGTCAGGGTACCGGCTTCTATCTTTACATCAACGCCCGCAGGGATTTCAATTGGTTTTTTACCTATTTTCGACATACAAAAAATTTAAATGTTTAAATATTTAAATATTACTCTTACCAAATTTCAAACAATATCTCCCCGCCCAGCTTATGCTTTCTGGCTTCTTTGGAGCTCATTACCCCTTTGGGCGTTGAGACGACCGACATTCCGTATCCCGACCTCACCGGCTTGATCTGGCTGGCTTTGATATACATTCTTCTCGACGGGCGGCTTATCAGCTTGATGCCGCTTATAGCCGGTCCGTGCTCATCGTATTTTAGGGTAGCGAATATGAGTTCCTGCTCGGATTTTTTCGCTTTTCTTTTTTTTCTTTCCACTCCGGCTAAATAACCGCTGGTTTTCAAAACATTGGCAATGTCAAACTTCATTTTCGAGAACAGTAAAGTAACGGACTCTTTGTTCACCGCCTGGGCGTTCATTATCATTGTTAACATATCTGCTACTGGGTACATATTAAAAATTTAAACATTATGATTACCATGATGATTTCTTAACTCCAGGCAACAAACCCTGGCCCGCTAACTCCCTGAAGTGAATACGGCATAAACCGAACCGTCTCATATATCCTCTTTTTCTGCCGCACACAAAACACCTTAAAACAGCTCTTGACGAGAACTTCGGTTTTTTATTTGACCTTGCTATTGTTGATTTTTTTGCCATATTACGTGGTCAGATAATTAACCCATTTTATCTCTTTAGAAGCAAACCCATGAGATAAGTCCGAGAAAGGAGATTGAAGATTATAGACTCTATATCTTCAATCTCCTAACAAAGGAATTATCCAGGGGTTTGCTTCCCTTTGGGCGGGCGTATTGTTAGCCAACTTCATCAGCCATAGGTCTTTGAAGTAGAGTGTCTACATCTGCAGACCTCTGGCCGCGAATTTGGCTAAAATACGCTCCGCTAAAGTTATAAAATGGGTTAAATATCTGACCTAATTGGAAATCCCAAGCTTCTTAACAATGCTATCCCTTTTTGTTGGTCCCTGGCCGTTGTTGCTACTGTCACTTCCAAGCTGAAGATGTCCTTCAGGGTTTCGTAAGTAACTTCCGGGAAAATGCTCGATTCTTTTATTCCCAAGTTCAGGTTGCCGTTCTTATCAAAATTCTTGGTATCTATTCCCCTGAAATCCTTGGACCTTGGCAAAGCAATTGACACCAATCTGTCAATGAAATCGTACATTCTTTCCCCTCTCAAGGTGGCTGACAGCCCGACGTTCATCCCCTCTCTTATCTTGAAACTGGCTATTGATCTTTTCGCCTTCCTGAACACCGGTTTCTGTCCCGTAAGCCTTGTCACGTCCTGAACGATCTTTTCTACCGCTTTTTCATCCTTCAAGACCTTGCCTATTCCGACGTTTATAACCACTTTATCTACCTTCGGTACGGCCATTACGTTTTTAATGCCAAACTCTTTCTGCATGGCAGGAATGACTTCTTTTCTGTATTTTTTGATCAATCTGGACATAAATAAAACGGGAATTATTGTACCTCACTTTTGCACTTTTTACAAATCCTAACCTTATTTTCTCCTTCTTTTTTATATCCTATCCTTGTCGGCTTTCCACAAGATTTGCAGACCAAGGCAACGCTTGATGCCGACACCGCCCTTTCTTTGCTTATGATCTGGCCTTTCTGCCCCTGCTTTCGGGCGCGAACGTGTTTTTTTATAAGGTTAAGACCCTCCACCACAATCTTGCCGGAAGACGGCAAAACCAAAGCCACCTTCCCGGTCTTCCCCCGATCTTTGCCGCTTAACATTATTACGTTGTCGTTCTTTTTTATTTTCATACTAAACAACTTCTTCGGCTAATGACGCTATGGTATTAAATCCTTTCTCTTTTATCTCTCTCGGTATGGGACCGAATATTCTTCCGCCCTTCGGTTCCTTGCCATCCAATATGACAACCGCGTTTTCGTCGAATCTTATGTAAGTTCCGTCTTTCCTCCTGAACGGCTGTCTCTGTCTGACCACGACCGCCCTAAGGACTTCTTTTTTCTTAACGGCTTTTCTTGGTTCGGCGACCTTAACCGACACTACGACGATATCTCCTATGCGGGCGTACCTTTTCCTTGACCCTCCGAGTACCTTAAACACACCGACTTTTTTCGCCCCGCTGTTATCCGCCACATCTACTATTGAACGTAATTGCAACATAAAATTATATTTAATTGTTTAATTGTTGTCGGCTTTGCCGACAACAATCCACCTTTTTTCTTTCGACATCGGCTTTGTTTCTTTTATCAAAACCTTATCGCCTGTTTTATAAACGCCTTCTTCATCATGCGCTTTGAACTTCTTGGTCACGCTGTAATATTTTTTATACTTCGGGTGTTTTTTCATCCGTCCAACCTTAACAACAACGGTTTTGTTCATTTTATCAGAAACAACCTCCCCTTTAAGGATCCTGGCTTTCCCTTGTGTTTTGTTTTTTGTATCCATAATTATTGTTTTCTTGAACCGATCTCCGTCAATACCCGGGCAAGGTCTTTCTTTGCCTTTCTTATTTGGCTTGTATCTTTTAGCGTATTGGCTTCCAGTTCAAAACTAAGCTTGGCCATTTTGGCTTTAATATCGGACAGCGTCTGTGACAACTCCTCAACGTCTCTGTTTTTTATATCTTTGCTTTTCATAAGTTAATTAATGTCTTTTAACTATCCGCGTCTTTATGGGCAATTTGTGCGCAGCTAAACGCAATGCTTCCCTGGCCTGGTCTTCTGATAGACCATCTATCTCGAATACCACTCTCCCGGCTTCGACCGGAACCACAAAATGCGATAAAGCGCCTCTGCCGCCTCCCATTCCCACCTCGGAGCTTTTTGCCGTTCTGGGCTTGTCGGGAAAGACCCTTACCCATATCTTGCCGCCTCTTTGAACGAATCTGGCCATAACCTTGCGGGCCGATTCAAGTTGATTTGACTTAAGCCATGACGACTCTTCGGCCTTCAGTCCGAATGTCCCGAAACTCAATTCAGCGCCCCGGGAAGTGCGTTCCTTCAGCCTGCCCTTATGAACCTTCGTGTGTTTTACGCGTGATGGTTGAAGCATCTTGTAAGTTTAAATATTATCATATTGAAGTTTTTCATTTGTCAAAAACTTCTCCCTTATATATCCAAACTTTTACACCAATCGTGCCATAAGTCGTTATCGCGGTCGCTCTTGCAAAATCAATATCGGCTCTTATCGTCTGGAGCGGCAAACTGCCTTCTTCAAGATGTTCTGATCTTGCAATTTCGGCTCCATCCAGACGGCCGCCGATTTGTATCTTAGCTCCCTTTACGCCTTTGCCTGCCATGATTTTTGAAAGCGTCTGTTTCATCACCCTTCTGAAGGGTATTCTTTTCTCTATCTGATCGACTATCGACTCAGCCATTATGGCTGCTGATGCCTCCGGACTCTTTATTTCCTGTATCTCTATCCTGACGCCTACTTTTTTCTTAAGAAGGTCGCGAATAGAAGATTTCAGTTCTTCCACTCCCGTACCGCCTCTTCCAATTATCAAACCCGGCCTGGCGGTGTGTATCAATATGTTCAACGTATCGGTACCTCTTTCGATCTCTATTCTGTCAACAGCCGTATTCTTTAATTTCTTGCCAAGAAAATCCCTTACGGCAACATCGTCTTTCAAATAACTCACGTATTTCCTGTGCCCAAACCAGCGGGATGCCCAATCCTTGTTTATACCTATTCTAAATGATGTTGGTGATATTTTCTGGCCCATTATATTACTTTTCTTCTAAATATTTTTTTGCCGATATTGCCGAACACTCCCTCTTTCCTGCCCAACTCTGTTTTAACTTCCGGCTTTTTATCTTTCGTAGCATCTATTTGCGATTTTTCTACTTGCTTTGCGGCCTGCCCCGTACCGAGCTTGCTCTGGTTCGGGGTTCTCTTCATACCGGGAACTTTCTCCGCTAAGACCAATCTTATGCGGCTTGTTTTCTTTTCTAATGGTGAAACTCTCCCGAAACCTTTCGGTTTGAATCTTTTTAATTTAACGCCTTCGTCAACATTGATGCTTTTGACATACAAGTTCTCCTTTACCATATTATTGTTATTTTCAGCATTGGCTATGGCCGATCTTACCAGTTTAGCAACGGGCGAACCGGAACGCTTAACCAGCGCTTCCAGCTGGGCAAGAGCATCAAGGACATTCTTGCCTTTTATCAAATTCGAAACTGCCCTTACCTTTCTCGGTGCCAGTCGAAGACCGTTCAGTTGTGCTTTTACTTCTGCCATAATCTTTAAACTTTTAAACTTATTTTGGCTTAGCTCCCTCAGCCGGTGCTACTTTTGCCGCCTGTGCCGCTTCTATCTCTTTTTGTCTCTGGGCCGCTTCTAATTCTTTCTGCATTTTGCCTCCATGCCTTACGAATTTCCTGGTAGAAGCGAACTCCCCCAGCTTATGTCCGACCATATCTTCGGTAACAAAAACAGGGATATGCACTCTGCCGTTGTGTACGCCGAACGTAAAACCTATCATCTCCGGAACTATCGTACAAGCTCGTGACCAGGTCTTGATTATCGTCTTATCGCCCGCCTTTAAATTAGTCATTTTCTTCAATAACCTTTGATCGACGTATGGGCCTTTTTTCAGTGATCGTGACATAGGAAAAATTTAAATATTTAAATGTTTAAACATTACTTGACCCTTCTTCGTATGATGAATTTGCCTGATTTCTTTTTCTTGTTCCTGGTCTTTCTGCCGCCGGTGATCTTACCCTGGGCCGTCTTTGGCCTTCTTGTTCCCCGGCCTTGCTTACCTTCTCCTCCGCCGTAGGGATGGTCTACCGGATTCATCGCTGTGCCTCTTACTTTAGGTCTCCTGCCTAACCATCTTGTCCTCCCGGCCTTGCCTAAAACTATCGAGCTGTGCTCCATATTGGACAGTTGGCCTATTGAGGCATAACTCTCTCCGGATATTATCCTTGTCTCCGATGAAGGCATAACTAACTGGACATAACCACCTTCACTGGCAAGCACCGTGGCCCCGCTGCCGGCAGACCTCACAAACTTACCGCCCTGACCGGGCCTAAGTTCAACATTGTGGACCATTGAACCCTGGGGTATATTCTTCAGCTTCATCCTGTTTCCGGGCCGCAACGGCGCTTTTTCGGCTGTAATTATCTCATCTCCAGCTTTCAGGTCTTGGGGAGCCAAAATGTATCTTTTGTCGCCGTCGGCATAGTTGATCCTGGCTATCCTTGTGGTCCTGTTCGGATCGTATTCTATTGAAAAAACCTTCCCTGGAACGTCGATCTTGCTCTGTTTAAAGTCGATCTCTCTATACGATCTCTTGGCGCCTCCGCCCCGGTACTTACTGGTTATCCTGCCTTTGTTATTCCTCCCCCAAGATCTTATGAGTCCTTTCGTGGCCGACTTTAACGGCTCGGTCTTTGATAACCGGCTAAAATCGTATCCTTTCATATGTCTCCTGGATGGAGTTGTCGGTGCGTATGATTTCATATTGTTTATGGCTGAAACCCTTCGATCGAATGACCTTTCTCTAATACTACGACTGCTTTCTTGAACCCCGGCTTAAAACCGGCCTGGCGGCCCACGCTTCTCTTCTTTCCCGGTAAGTTTATGACCTTAACTCCCTTAACCTTTACGCCGAAGCTGTTCTCCACTTGCTTTTTGACCTCGTTCTTCGTGGCGTCATGGAAAACCTTGAAAACATACTGGTTGAATGAGGCAAGTCCGGTAGCTTTTTCACTTACATAAAAACCCTTCAAAACACCGTATTCTTTCGGTAAAATACTTGAGCTTGTTGCCGGGCTTTCTTTTTCTTCTTGCGTCCCGACATGCTTAAACTCTTCCGGCGTTGTTTCCGTTTTCTTCTGTGCTTCTGTGGTTTTGTTTTTCTTACCAAATAAGGCCATAACTTTATAAATTTTCAATTATCAATTCTCAATTCCCAATGAATTTTCAATGTTTCAATTTTCAAAGTTTTAGACATTTGAGAATTGGTCATTGATTGAAAATTGTAAATTGTAAATTGATAATTTCAATGCTTGTTTATTTCACTTACTGAATCTTGTAACAAAATTAGGTTTTTATACGACAAAATTTCTAATGAATTAAGATTCCTTGCTTCAATAACTCCCACTTTCTGTATGTTCTTTGCCGCTCTATGCAAATTCTTATCTGCCGAAGGAGTCACGATAAGGATGCTTCCGGTCCTATCCAGTTTTTGCTTGAATGCTCTTAAAATACCTGCTACCTCTTTTGTCTTGGGGGCATTCAGTTCAATACCGTCAACCACGATTATGCCATTGCTCCTTGCCTTCTCGCTTAGCGCCACGGCTAATGCCTTGCGGGCCATCTTTTTACCGATCTTTTTCTTAAAAATAACTTCTTTTGTCGGACCGAATGTCACTCCTCCGCCTTTCCATATGGGCGACCGTATTGACCCGTGTCTTGACCTGCCGGTACCCTTCTGTCGCCAGGGTTTCTTGCCGCCGCCTCGAACCTCCGCTCTTGTTTTGGCGTGAGCTATGACCTGTCTCTTGTTGGCCATCAACGACGAGACAACCTGATGGAGCAGGTCGTTATTGCTTTCAACGCCGAAAACGGAGTCGGGCAACTCTACATTTCCAATAACTTCCGCCTTTTGATTATAAAGATTAACTTCCATATTACTGTGTTTGTACGATAACTAATCCGCCCTTATTTCCCGGCACTGCGCCTTTGACCGCTATCAGGTTGTTTTCCGTGTCTATCTTTACAATTTTCAATCCTCTGGTGGTTCTTTTTACTCCGCCCATACGTCCTGCCATTCTCATTCCTTTAAGGGTGTGTTGTGGGAATCTCTGTCCGATAGAACCGCCGTGTCTGGCAACATGATGGTGGCCGTGGCTAAAAGGCATCCCTGAAAAATTATGCCTCTTCATCACACCGGCAAAACCCTTTCCTTTCGACACTCCGCTGACCTTTACAACGTCGCCTTCGGAAAAAATTGATAAATCAATTTTTTGGCCAACAGCTAATTGTAAGTCCCCAAGAGTCGTTGACGCTTTTCCTCTTGCTTTTTTCCCCTTGTTTTCCAAATTAAATTCTTTTGAAAATCTGGGTTTATTGGTTTTCTTCTTTAAGCCCGCGCCAACTTGAACTGCCTCATACCCATCCTTTTCTTTTGTCTTAATTTGTGTGACCGTATTCGGTTCCGCTTCAATAACCGTAACTGGTATTACGGTCCCGTCCTCGTTAAATATCTGGCTCATCCCTAATTTTCTGCCAAGTATGAACTTCATTTTTCAAACAAAAAACCCAGTTCTAGCTGGATCTAACCTGCGCTAAAACTTTATTTATTTGCTATACCGGTTTTATGTTTATTAAAACCACTCTTTAAGTTAAGGCGTTCATACCGACAATGAATTTTTAAAAACCAGACAAGCAGCTTGGCTACTCGTTGCTGGATTAATTCCATTTCGATATTACTACCTTATTCCCAAGCACATAAGTTATGCGCTCGGAGTAAAGTAATAACTTTTTATTTCCCTAAATCAATTGGTGTTGCTGGTTTCATAAATTACATCTTTACCTCGATGTCTACTCCCGCGGGAAGATTCAGATTCATCAAAGCATCTATTATTTTAGGCGTTGGCGATGTTATATCTATTATCCTTTTGTGGGTTCTCATCTCGAATTGCTCGCGGGAGGTCTTGTCTATAAAGGTAGATCTGTTGACCGTATACTTATGTATCTCCGTAGGCAAAGGCACCGGCCCCACCGGCTTTCCTCCATATCTTTCGATGGTATCGACTATCTGCTGAGCTGACTTGTCAATTATCTTGTTGTCGTAAGCTCTCAGCTTTATTCTTATTTTTTGGCTGTTTTCTGATGATTTTTTTGCCATTTGATCAAAGAACGCACAAAGCCCTGTACCACATGGTACGGGGCTTCGATCTTATGCAATAACCTTGGTTACCACTCCTGCGCCAACGGTCTTTCCGCCTTCTCGGATAGCGAATCTCTGCTTTTCTTCCATAGCAATGGGAGCGATAAGTTTAACTTTCAAATTTATGGTGTCGCCAGGCATTACCATTTCCGTGCCCTCCGGCAGTATTACCTCTCCGGTAACATCCGTTGTTCGGAAGTAGAACTGAGGCTTGTAGCCCTTGAAGAACGGGGTGTGTCTTCCACCCTCTTCTTTGGTCAAGACGTATATCTCGGCCTCGAACTCGGTATGAGGAGTTATGGAGCCGGGTTTGGCAAGAACCTGCCCTCGCTCGATATCCTCTTTCTTGGTGCCTCGCAACAGAACTCCGGCATTATCTCCAGCCATACCCTCATCAAGCTGTTTGTTGAACATCTCTATGCCGGTAACGACTGTCTTGGATGTCGGTTTGATGCCCACAATTTCGACTTCTTCGTTGACCTTGACCTTGCCTCTTTCAATTCTTCCGGTAACAACCGTGCCTCGTCCTTCAATAGAGAAGATGTCCTCAATAGGCATAAGGAATGGCTTGTCGGTCTCGCGAACCGGGTCGGCAAAATAAGTATCAAGAGCGTCGAGCAGTTCCTTCACCGGCTTGGCCGCCGGGTCATCCTTTGTTTTCGCTTCAAGAGCTTTTAGTCCTGAACCGCGTATAACGGGCGTTTTTTCTCCGTCGTATTGATACTTGCTTAAAAGTTCCCTTATCTCAGCTTCTACCAAGTCCAGCATTTCCGGGTCGTCAACCTGGTCAACTTTGTTCAAAAACACTATCAATGAAGGCAGACCTACTTGCCTCGCCAAAAGAATGTGCTCTCTTGTCTGGGGCATCGGACCATCAGTAGCAGCGACAACCAGTACGGCTCCGTCCATCTGGGCGGCGCCGGTTATCATATTCTTGATATAGTCCTGGTGACCGGGGGCATCAACGTGAGCATAGTGCCTTTTTGGCGTCTCGTACTCAGAGTGGTGCAAAGCGATAGTAATGCCTCTTGCCCTTTCTTCCGGAGCATTGTCGATCTGATCGACTGCTTCAACCCTGGCGCTGTAACCCTCACCAGAGAACAGATTGGCCGTATGCAAAATAGCCGCCGTTAGAGTGGTTTTACCGTGGTCAACATGACCGATTGTGCCGACATTCATATGCGGCTTTGTTCTTTCAAATTTTCCCGCCATTTTCTAGGAATTAGCTTGTAATAATTAGCTTGTAGGGCTTTCGGCCTAGAAACTAAGAACTATAAGCTTAACTTAAATTTAAGTACGCAATGAACATTTTAACTTATTCAAACTTATTAGTCAACAGCAGCTGATTTTTCTTCTTTCTCTATGTCGCCTTTTAGGGCAAGTATCTGTTTGTTTATCTTCTCCAACATCTCCGCCTCTTTCTCGCCTATGCGATGCTGGAACCTTTGGTCATCGCCCGTATCGTCTGGGCTGCCTGCCTCTTGGTGGGCCCGGTGATTGATCTTAACTTCTTTTTCCTGGTCGGACAGAAGGCCCTTGTATGCGTCATAGCCGAGTATTACGAATGACGGTTCACCGTCTTCCAATATCAAAACTGCGGTTGAACCCTTTAATAATTTTTTTAACTCCTGTGTATCCATTTACAAAACTTGCTGGCCGCTCTCGCCTTGTTTTTGGCGAGCACACTCTTGATCGACTTCTTCGTTAAATCCTCCGCTTGCTCGGATTTGCCTCGAATTCGGTCAAGCCAGCTGCGTTCTAAATTCTATCACTAATTTAAAAACTTACTACGCTAGTCAAGTTCGAGGCGCAAGCGAAGCCCGTACCGAGCCATACTACTAGTAGTATGGTAAGGGAGGACTGGAGCTTGCAACGAAGAAATTGACTAGCCCTTTAGGGTGCTTACGGCTCTTAAGCCCGCGTAGCGGGGTGAGCCGAGCACGTATAAGTTTTTAACTATTTTTTACCTTCGATTATTAACTGGGCAATGTTATTCGGTACGGGCTCATAATGGTCGAACTCCATACTAAAAGTTCCCCTGCCCTCGGTCAAGGACCGCAAAGATGTCGCGTAACCGAACATTTCCGACAGCGGCACGCGCGAATCGACAACTTTGAGGTTCAAGGGGCTCCTGTCATTTATGCTTAATATCTGACCACGCCTTGAAGCCAAGTCGCCGGTGACTTCTCCCATAAAATTATCAGGCATTATTATCTCCACCTTCATTATCGGCTCCAACAATATCGGTTTTGCCCTTCTTGTTGCTTCTTGCATCGCGCTTGACGCGGCTATCTTGAAAGCGATCTCCGAAGAGTCCACTTCGTGATAAGAACCGTCGTAAAGGGTGGCTTTTACGTCAACCACGGGGAAACCGGCAACAACTCCTTTATCCAAGGCCTCCCGTACACCCTTCTCGGAAGGATTAATAAACTCTTCGGGAATAACACCGCCCCTGATAGCATTAACAAATTCAAAACCGGCACTGCGCTCGAGCGGCTCAACTCTTATCCAAACGTGACCATACTGACCGCGGCCTCCCGACTGGCGGATGTATTTACCTTCGGCTTCGGCTGTGTTGGTGACGGTTTCTTTGTAAGCAACTTGAGGGCGGCCGACATTCACGCCAACCCCGAATTCTCTTTTCATCCTGTCAACGATAATTTCCAAGTGGAGTTCTCCCATTCCTGATATGATCATCTCTCCCGTTTCTACGTCGGTCTTAATTCTAAAGGTTGGATCTTCGTCAGAGAGTTTCCTTAAAGCAATACCCATTTTCTCCTGGTCGGCTTTGGTCTTTGGTTCAACCCTTAACGAAATAACCGGTTCAGGAACCTCTATGCCTTCCAGGACAACGGGGTTGTTTGGATCGCACAATGAATCCCCCGTTTTAGTGTCTTTCAAACCGACAGTCGCGGCAATATTGCCCGCATATATTTCCTTGACCTCTTCTCTTTGGTTGGCGTGAAGCCGGACAATACGGCTTATCCGTTCTTGCTGGCCGCTTCTGGTATTCAGAACATAAGAACCGGAAGCGATCTTGCCCGAATAAACCCTGAAGAAAGTGAGTGAACCGACAAACGGGTCAGTCGCGGTTTTGAACGCCAAAGCGGCAAAAGGAGCGTTTTCGTCAGCCAGAACCGGTTTTTCTTCTCCTGTCTTGGTAAAAACTCCCGCAGCAGGCGGAATGTCCAAAGGCGACGGCAGATAATACGCTACGGCATCCAAAACAAGCTGGACACCCTTATTTTTCAATGCTGAACCGCAGAAAACAGGGAAAATTTTATTTTCTATAGTTGCTTTCCTTAAGATATCTCTGAGCTTGTCGACGCTGATCTCTTTTCCTTCAAGATATTCCGCCATTGCCTGGTCGTCTTGTTCCACTATTTTTTCAATGGTACCGGCTCTTTCTTTTTCGGCCTCGGCTTTCAGATGCTCCGGGAGCGGCCCTTTCACAACTTTCTCTCCCTTGGCACCTTCAAAAGCCACATATTCCATAGTCAAAAGATCAACAATTCCTTTGAACTGGTCCTCGTGGCCGTCCGGTATCTGCAACTTAACGGCATAAGGCGAAAGCCGTCCGAGAATTGACTGAAAGGAACGCTCATATGAGGCGCCCAAGCGGTCGAGTTTATTTATGAAACAAATTCTGGGCACTTTATAGTCATCGGCGTATCGCCAGTTTGTCTCTGACTGTGGCTCAACGCCGGCAACGCCGTCAAAGACGACAACCGCTCCGTCCAAAACACGCAAGGAGCGCTTGACCTCGATCGTAAAATCAATGTGTCCGGGGGTATCTATTATGTTGAGCTTAACTTTTTCGGCTTCTTTATCTTTCGCATCCGTTGGAGTCCAGTAGGCAGTCGTTGCCGCCGCAGTTATTGTAATTCCTCTTTCTCTCTCCTGCTCCATCCAATCCATTATCGCCTCGCCTTCATGAACTTCGCCTATCTTATGAGAAATTCCAGTATAAAAAAGAATCCTCTCCGAGGTTGTCGTTTTTCCCGCATCAATGTGAGCTATTACTCCGAAGTTCCTAATTTTGTTTATCGGATAATCCGCCATTGTTATAACTTGCTGGCCGCTCTGCCATCTCGCCTTCGGCGGATCAGGCAGTACGCTCTTGACCAATATTTTCGTTAAGAGTTCCGGTCCTCCTTCAACGTACTACAAGTACGTCTCGGTTCGGTCCTCACTCTTGCCTCAATCTTGGTCAAGCCAGCGACGTTCTAAAATATACATCTTTTCTGAAATAGTTGCGTGCTTGAGACGAGTTCGAGGCAGAACTTGAGCATTGGCCGAGCCGTACTGTAGTACGGTGAGGTCAAGCGGAGAGTTCTAACAAAGAAATCGTCCAAGCCCTTGCGGTTTGCCGTAGGCCTTAAAAATTGTTAGGCCAGGCAAACACGCAACTATTTCACCAAGAGAAATGAGCGAAGGCCTTATTGGCTTCTGCCATCCTGTGAACATCCTGCTTCTTCTTTATCGCGCCGCCGGCATTATTGAATGCCTGTACAAACTCCTCAGCCAGCCTGGCAGCCATCGGTTTGCCCTTTTGAGCTCTTGCTGATTCGACTATCCACCGGATAGCAAGCGCGGTTCGCCTTTCTGGCCTAACTTCTATCGGAACCTGATAATTGGCGCCGCCAACCCGTTTTGACCGTAACTCAACGGTTGGAGAAACATTCTCCATCGCTTTCTCAAATACTTCTATTGCCGGTTTTTTGGTCTGTTTTTCTGCAAGCTCAAGGGCTGAGTAAACGATCTTCCTGGCAACCGATTTCTTTCCCGCTTCCATTATCTTGTTTATAAATTTGGCAACCAAAACACTCGAATATATGACATCCGGCTCAATGACTGATCGTTTTTTTACTGGTCTTCGCATTGGTAAAAATTAAAAAGTAAAAATGAAAATCTAAAAACGACAACTAAAAAGTTAAAACTGATAGAATTGATGCGGTTTTTAGTTTTTCCTTGTCGTTTTTCATTTTTCAATTTTAGATTTTACTTTGGGCGTTTGGCGCCATATTTACTTCTCTGTTGTTTTCTTCCTTCGACTCCTCCGGAATCAAGCACTCCTCTGACCACGTGATATCTGACTCCCGGCAAATCCTTGACCCTTCCTCCTCTGATAACGACTACGGAGTGTTCTTGGAGATTGTGTCCGATACCGGGTATATAAGCAGTCACTTCCATTCCATTGGTAAGCCGGACGCGGGCGAATTTTCTCAAAGCCGAATTCGGCTTCTTTGGGGTCATCGTTCCAACCCTTATCGCAACGCCTCTTTTGAAAGGAGCCGGATAAGACGCCGGCTTGTTTTTTAAAACATTAAATCCGCGAGCCAAAGCCGGCGACTTTGTCTTCGCCTTGGAACTCTTACGCGGGTTTTTCATCAATTGTCTAAATGTCGGCATGTTTACAATAAAATAAGACCCTAGGGGAGCAGGATTAGAACTAGCATCACTTGAGCGGAGTCAATTTTAACCATATTCAAGGCGTTGAGGAGCGATGCGTACCTTGAGGTACGTGAGCGACGAACAACGCAGAAGATGGGTAAAATTGGCCCGCCCTCTGAGGGAAGCTCAAAAATGGCTGATTTCTTTGTTGCTCCTCCTCAATGTGGTATAAACCACACTTTCGTCGTCGCACCAAACAAATCATCTCATTTTTGAGTTTCTCAACTTGATGATAGTTCTAATCCTGCTCCCCTGAGATCTTAGATAGTATATCAGAATTACAGTACTAATGTCAAAATCCAATGCCGGTAAGCAACTGGAACAATCCCCTTATGAGGGGTATGAGCAACGGGAAAATAAAAAACAAGAATACTAAAAGAAGCAAGAAGCCGTACTTATATAAGAATGTCCTCACTTCTGAAAACCGGGGCGGCAAAAAGGTCAGCAAAAGCCAGTGGCCATCTAATGGCGGTATGGGGAAAAGGTTGAATATTGCCAGAAATAGATTCAACATCACGACAATGCTCAACAGTTCCGGAACAAGAGACGAGGAGAATATGTCCGGCAGAAATCTCAAAGTAAGGCCGAACAGAACCGCCAAAGAAATATTTGACGCCGGTCCGGCTATGGCAACTTTGGCCGGACCGTATTTTCGGTCGCTTAAATTCAGCGGGTTATACGGAACCGGCTTGGCATACCCGAATATGAAACCGCCGAGAAAAAAAGAAATGAGGGGAAGCAGAATGGAACCGAACATATCCAAGTGCTTCAAAGGGTTCAAGGTAAGCCGGCCGAGGTTCTTGGCCGTAGGGTCGCCCAAAGAATAAGCCACCGCCCCGTGGCTTACTTCATGTATCACAACCGAATATAAAAGCGCCACCATCCAGAAAATAACGATTAATGCTGACTCCATATAATACTTGAAATGGTATCAATTATGATGTATTATGTAAATCACTTAAATCATGGCAACCAAATGTCCGCAATGCGGCAAAAAACCGGTGAGAGCGGTAAAGCGCAAACTATTGCGAGGCCATTATAATCCGACAAAAGTTTATCGGCAGAAACCCAATCTCCAATGGGCATTAGTGGGCGGCAAGCGCGCCAAAATTTGTACGGACTGCATTAAGACGCTCAGCAAAGTTAAATAAAATGAGAAGAGAACCATTTCCAATAGTAGCGGAATTAAGTCCCGATAAACTCACTCCCGCCGAAGAGAAGGCCTTTGAATTGCTCAGGGCCGAACACGACAAGACGGCCATAGATATGGACGACTTTGAGGGGGTGGAGGGCTACAGCGGAGAAAGGATAAAGAAAGACAAAGGCAGGGTAGCGAGAAAAAAGAGAGAGATAAAAGAAATGGGCACTGAGCCAACAAGAAAAGCCCAGCTTCTGGAGATGGTCCTTACCGACCAGATCGAGCTAAGCAACTGGTTCGGCCAGGATACATATACGATAATACCGGCCGAATACGACGACCTGTTTCATGGCGTAGACCTTGCTTTGGAAATAGAAGACGAATCGGCAATAAAACACTTGGCTTTAGGCATTGACGCCACGTCGTCTGCAAAAAAGGTGAGAGAAAAACTAAAGAAGATCAAAGACCATATCGCCGACGGAACTTTGACCGCAATGGAGTATTTTCATTCCGATGACCACAACCCGGATTTCTACGGAACAATGAGAAACATACCGCAGGTAGTCATTGGAGCTGACGGCAAAACCATTAGAGATTTGGGCGAGCTGTGGATGTCGGCATACGGTTTGGCCAGGTTAAGACAGAGGTCAGGCGGACCTGCGCTGAGTCCCGAGGCCGAGGAAAGCCAGAAACAAAGAGTAAGAGAAGCAAAAGAAAAGCTCGCAAGTCATCGAGCACAGTTTCTCCTGCTTGAAGAGATCAAAATGCAGTTGGTAGCATTCCGAAAATTCGCTATTGAGGAAAGCCGGGTACAGGAAGCAAAAGGCAGCACGCAGTTAGCAGAAAAAATTATGCAGGCGGCTAATAAATTCGAATCAACTCTAAATCTCATAAACTCGGTGCTACAGGAAAAGGACATCCCTGACAGAGAAGACGTATTCAGAAACAGTGAAGACCGCGTCTTCCAATCGTTAAGCGAAGCAGTAAGTGATTTTGAAAATCTGTAAACAAGCCCGGGCTGTAGTGTACCGGTAACACGCATCCTTGGGGTGGATGAAATTACGGGGTCCGACTCCCCGCAGCCCGACATTATCCACGGTTAGATAAATTCCCACCCTCAAAACTGCTATAATTAGAGGGTGAAGCAGATAACAGTTACTTGCAGTTATTGCAGTAAAAATTTCCAAAAACCCAAAAACAGGGCAACTGAAGCCGTTAAACTTGGTTGGAAATAATATTGCTCTTCTAGGTGCCAGTTTACAGCTCGCTTAAGAGGAGAACACAGATTCTGCGAAAACTGCCGTAAGAAGGTTTGGCGTACTCCAAAAGAAACAAAAGCAAGTCAAACTAATAGATTTTTCTGCAATGCATCATGCGCAGCAATATTTAACAACAATTTGCGCAGCGAAGCATTGCCCAAAAAATTCTGTAGACATCCTGATTGCAATAAACAAATTCCTCGAGACCAACTTTATTGCTCACAAACACACGGAGCTTTTTCAAGGAAAAGAACGGTAGAAAGTTTAAAGAAAGAAGTTCTGGACAAAATAAGAAAATTTTACAAACTTAATAAAAGAATACCAGTCAAAAAGGAAATGTATGATGCTTACGGAAAAGCAAGGGATGTATTTGGCACATGGAACAAGGCCATTGAGATCGCGGGATATGAGCCAAATCCGGTTATGTTTGCGAAAAGATACCTGGCCTGTGACGGTCACCAATGTGATTCCTTTGCTGAAAAAATAATTGATGAGTGGTTGTACTCAAAGAATATCCCTCACGAAAGAAGTGTTCCCTATCCTGAAGAACATCGGCTAACTTGCGACTTTGTAATCAATAAAGTTTTCATAGAGTTTTTCGGTCTTGAAGGAGAGGTCAGGAATTATGATCGGCTTGTAGCGTTAAAAAGAAAGCTATCTAAAAAACATAAATTAAAACTTATAGAAATAAGACCAATACACCTTTTCCCTAAAAATAAGTTAGACAATATTCTTGGTTCACTTATTAGCTAGTTACCAAAAACACGCCAACTGGCGTGTTTTTGGTAAAGCCCTCCTTTATCTCAAAGTCTTCAGCATTTTGCAAAGTGGGTTTCCGCAGGGTCCCGCCACGGCGGGACCGTCATGTAAGAATCCCTAACAAAATAATTTGTCCTAAAGCTTGGAAAGAAAGGTGAGCTTACTCTCATTTTACCTCATCCTCGGCGTAATAGAAGTGGATATCGGGGCGTGAGTAGCTGAAAATCTCATTTTTATTAAAAAATATCCCTATTTCTCTTTTGGCCGCTTTGATGTCCTCGGACGAATGGATAATGTTGGCTGAAATTGACATCCCATAATCCCCTCTTATAGTGCCCGGCGGGGCATTCTTGCCGTCGGTCGGCCCGCACATATTTCGCACTACTCGGACAACATCCAAACCCTCAAGCACAACAAGCACAACCGGCAGTGACCTCATAAATTTCTTGAGATGCGGCAAAAAATGCTTACCTTTGTGCTGGGCATAGTGCTTATCTAAAAGCAGATCGGTCATCTTGAGCATCTTCATACCGACTGGCTTTATCCCCTTCTGCTCAAACCTGTCCAGTATCTCCCCGACTATCCCCCGATGGATGGCATCGGGTTTCATTATTATTAATGTTTTTTCTTTAATGCTTGGCATTATTTTTTGAATTTGGATATGTCGTATAATTTTCCCCTAATGCGCGGCCCGCCTTCTCCTTCAATCTCGCTTCCTCGATGCTGATTTCCTTTGTGAGACAATCTCTTAATTTTCCCGAATTTGTATGCTCTGAAAATAGCCTTAGAACCCAAAATGGGACTTAAGAGTAAAAATCCGTCTTTATCTTCCGTAAGTGTACAAGTAATACTGTCGCTCATAGCTCTTTGACTTTTTTAAGTTTGACGAATCTTCTCATTACTTTTTCTACTTGTTCCACTGGAATATTAAGATTGCGCGCGATATTAAAAAGGCTAACACTTGAGACACCCTTTTTCTTAAGAGAAAGTACATATCTTGATACCTCGAATTTGGCCTTTATGTCAGTCAGTTTTCTTAAGCTGCTATTATTTATCAGTAATTCTTTCATCCTTTGTTCTACTCTGGCATCAATAATTTTATTTAACTCTTCTTTTGTTAATACCAGTGCTTTGGGAATAAAATATTTTTGAAAATCCGACCCAAAACCAGAGTAGCTAACCGCTTCCCTGTTTGATGTGCTAGGAAAAGAGTAGGATAAAATATTTTCCCCTGTATTGCCTAAAGTTATTATGTATTTTTCGTAATTATTTAAGTTATCCATAATAAAAACTATATCTTATTCACTTCTATAACCTGCCTGGCTTCTTGAGAATTAATTTTTGCCTCAAAAATATATTTACCAGGAATAGCTAATGGAAGACCGTTTATTTCGTTTACAACATTCCAACTTACTCCACTGTTTTTATTCACTTTAGTATGTATTTCCGCAACAACACTATCGTCTTGTGTAATAGTCAAAATGTGGTCATATTCCCCGTTCGGTCCTTCAAAAGCGGTCAACACGTACAGTTGCTTATGCAACGCTGGAAACGATTTTGAATTTATCCTACCAAAAAGACCTTCAATGTTTATCTTGCCGTTTTGGGCCTTATATATTCTATCTGCAATCAAAAAAGCTACTATTTTCATAACCTTACTTTACAGTATTTATCAAATAATTAACACCGTCGCTAATAACCTTAACGCCGCCATCAACATCAGTACGATATAACTTTACGCCGAAATTTTCAAGACGGCTTAAAACTTCCTGTGTCGGGTGGCCATATCTGTTCTTTGTACCGACTTGAATGACGGCAACTTGTGGTGAGACCTCGTATAGAAATTCCGCCAGAGTAGATGTTTTTGAACCATGATGGGCTACCTTCAGAATATCGGCATCAAGGTTCGCACCACTCAATATAATTTGTCTTTCTGCTTTGGCCTCGATATCTCCGGTCAGCAAAACTTCCGTTTCGCCGTATTTGAGCATTAGCACTACCGATTCGTTATTTGTTTTTTCTCCGCCGGAGGCGGACCCGCCTCTGGCGGGCATAATTCTACCAGCTAATGATTCTGCGGGATGAACCATAGTCAGTGTCACACCGCTCCCCAAGTCAATTACTTTTCCCGCCACGGGCTCAACAACATTTGCCCCTTCTTCATCAACTGCTTCCCGCCAAGCGTCATATAAAGAGGAGCTACGAATAATATTTGAATAAACAATGTTTCGAATTTCAAGTCTCTCCAGCACATCTATTAGTCCGGTTATATGGTCGGCATCAGAATGAGTCGAAACAACTATATCAATGTCCTTATCGTAAAACGGCATTACTTCCCCCAACTTTTGAATTACAGAATTATCCGGTCCGCCGTCTATCAAAACCTGGTTCCCGTTCGGCGCCTCAATCCAAATCGCATCCCCCTGCCCGACATCAAAGAAATATACTTTGAGCAGGCCGTCTTTTTGGGAGGCAGTGGAATATGTCGATATAGAAAAAACAGAAAGACAGAGAAGAATGACAAGATGGATTAGGGATAATTTCCGCATTGAGATTTAATACCATGAAATTAAGAAATAAAAAAGCCGAGAACGTGTCTCGACTAAAGACCCCCACTAGTAAATATCGAGTCTACCAGCTTAAAGACATTGTCTGCACCACCATCTTCATCCATTACCTCCCTAGGCGTCCTATTCTTAAACGCGACAAGTGGACAATCCAACCACAAATCAAGCTCTTCTTCGCTTCGGAAAAGACTTCGCAGTAATGCCATGACTTCATCTTTTGTCTTCATTTCCTATCCTAATTCATAGAACTGCTAAGATACTACCATAAATCCCGGCAAAAAGAAAAGCCGCGGTTGCGGCATTATCTCCTACTATTCAATCTCTCACGGCGCAATTGAGATGCTATCCTTTTTGTGCCAAATCTATCAGCTGACTTTATAATTTCATGAAATAATTTTTCATCTTCAAGAACCCGTCTGTCTATCCTTTCTACAACTTCGATTATATCCTCGTCTTTTCGAGTATGAGGAAGCATACAAAGCTCCTATGTTAAGAAACTAGCCAAAATCTACCACTTCCAAGCTACATGGTCAAATCCTAGGGGCTATTTATTCATCTCGGCGCGTTTGGATAACTTATACGTCCACACAAATAAAAGCACGTAAGCGACGGCCATCGTCAACCAATGGATTGAAACATCGTAAGAAGAAAAGCTCATTGAAGCGAAGAATTTTATAACTCCCAACTGATAAGACGTAACCGCCCAGGCGAAATAGCCGAACAGTTGGCCAAGCGGAGCAAAAAGCAAACCGCCAGCTCCGGCCAAAAACCCGAACAGCATTGCCGCCGGAACAAGCGGCAGGACCAGAATATTTGCCGGCAACGACACCGTGGAAAAAACATTGAACTGATTCAAAAGCAGAGGCAAAACAAAAAGCTGGGCCGAAATTGTCATTATGCCCATTTCTTTAACGCCGAAAAGTTCCGGTGCTTTAGATAACTTCTCTTTCAGAATGGGAGCAAAATATATCAATCCAAGCACGGCCAAAAACGATAGCTGAAAGCCGACGTTAAAACGCAAAACCAGAGGATTAAAATACACCATCGCCGCTCCGGCAAGAATGATGGAATTTTTCGGGTCATAAAGCCGGCCATAACCCTGCGCGAACAAAAGCAAAAGTCCCATTACAGCCGCCCGCACTACCGACGCAGAAGCGCCGGTCAGGATCACAAACAAACAAATAACCGCCACCGAGATCCAAAAAGCCGTTCTCCTCCTTAAAAAGATGACAAGTCCGGTCAGAACGGCCCAAGAGATTATCATTATGTTATAGCCCGATATAGCCAGAATATGAGTCGTGCCTGTTTTGTTGAACGACTCTTTCAAGTCGTCCGGTATATTTTGTCTCGAACCAAGCAGAATGCCGTTTATAAAAGACGCATTCGGTTCTGACACTGATTTTGAGACCGCCGATTCAAAACTTCTTTTGGCCGAAAAAATCGCCTTATAGACATTGATCTTCAATTTTTCGCTCCACCCAAGTTCGAAGCCGGGATATTCAACGACATCCGGATAGAACATAGTGGTCCTGATGCCTTCTTTTTTGAGATAGGCAACATAGTCAAACTCTCCTAAATTTGTCGGTTTTCGAAGCGCGCCTGTCGCCGAGACAGCGTCGCCATAATCAAATTTAGGGAATCTGTTGGCAGTTATCATTATCCTATCATCTACCCTAACGGTCCTATCCCCCGCTACCAGTTCTTTGGCCCGCAAAATCATTTCTGATCTATTTCCCTTAACGACGGTCTCGTCATCGACAAAACCATTAACAACAACTTCAACGCCTTTCTCTCCGGCTTCCCTGCCGGTAAAAACATCCAGGCGGCCTTGATCGAAGTTGGCTGAATTAAACCTTATTACTCCAAACAAAAAAGCAACTCCAAGAAACCCGGCCAAGATAAGTTTGCCGTTAAAACTCTTATCGTATCCGAACACGCCTATCAAGCCGATGGCCGTTATCAGCCCGGTGTAAATAAAAGCAGGGCCGACATCTTCGCCGGAGGCGGATCCGCCTCTGGCGGAAAAAATAGAAGCAACGAAAATCCCCGACAAAAAACTAAGTAGCAGCCAGAAAAATATCTGCGACTTGTGCATGGTAAAAATCTACCAATAATCTTAAAAATAAAAAAGGGCTATTCAGCCCAACCATTTATAAAATCCCCACATATTGAGAAGTGTCGCGACGAAGGCTACGGCCGCAAGATCATATTGCTTTCCTCTTTTCAAGCTCACGTAAATCCACAGACCGTTGCCCAAAGCGCCAAACACAAAACCCCACATACTTTTATCTCCGACAAGCCATATGCCCAAGATTATAAAGGCGCTTGCTATCCAGCCCATTACATCACCGCCAAATTTTCAAAAACCTAAAGTCCTTTTAACACATTCCGGTTAAAAAAGAAAGAAAAGACCACGCCCCTAAAACTCCTCTCGTTTGGCCAAGATTGAGGCAAAAGGTGAGTATCGGGCGAGCCATACTGTAGTATGGTGAGGACGAAACGGAACCTTTTAACGAAAATATTGGGCAAACCCTTTAGGGCAAAAACAGCGGCAAGCCCTTAGCGTGTTGGGCTCCGCTGTTTTTGCGAGAGAGTTTTAGTTGCAAACGCCGGTGGTGGCGAAGCAGTTGGGGCAGGAATAGCACGAACCGGCCCGTATCATTATCGTCCCGCAGTTATGGCACAATGGCGCATCGGCATTAAGCGCTTTGGCTTTTCCGTTGCCACTGGGACCGTGAGCGGGTATTTTTTCCGTTCTTATCGTCGAGGACGATACAAGTTCGGCAAGTATTTTGTCATTCGGGGACTGCGGCTCAATGCCTGGCGGTTCAACATCAGGCAGCGGGACGCCAAAAATCTCTTCCCTGTCTTCCGGATTGAGATATTTCATACCGATATATCTGAAAACATAGTCAATGATGGATTTCGCCGTCGGGATATTGGGGTTATTGGTGAAACCGGCAGGTTCAAACCTCATATCCTTGAATTTTCTGACAAGGGTTTTGAGGGGTATGCCCGACTGAAGACACATTGAAACCAAGGTCGCGATCGTGTCGAACAAACCCGATATGGTACTGCCTTCTTTTGCCGTGGTAATGAACGTCTCGCCCGGCTGCATCGTGTCGGGGTAAAATCCGACCGTAAGATAGCTCTCGAATCCGCCGACAGAGAACTTGTGGGTAACCGATGGCCGTTCGTCGGGCAACTTTATCCTGACATAACCGTTAACCTGCTCTACTAACCCCTCCTCTTTTTTATCGTCAATCGTTTTCGATGTGTTGAGCGGCTGAATAGATTTACAGCCGTCGCGATATACGGCCAATGCTTTGAGTCCCAAACGCCAGCCCTGGAAGAACACATCTTCAATGTCCTCTACCGTCGCGTCGCTGGGTAAATTTATCGTCTTCGATATTGCTCCCGATATGAACGGCTGAGCGGCAGCCATCATTTTGACATGGCCCATATAGCTTATGCTCCTGGTACCATTCGGGGCTTTGAATGAGCAGTCAAAGATCGGCAGGTGTTCTTTTTTCAGATAAGGAGCCCCTTCTATCGTCTCCTTTTCCAATATGTATTCGGATATCGCATCCACCTCCTCGTTAAGATATCCCAGCCGCCTTAATGCGATGGGTACCTGGTTATTGACCAGTTTAAGCGTTCCCCCGCCGACCAGCTTCTTGTATTTGACCAGGGCAAGTTCGGGTTCTACTCCCGTCGTATCGCAATCCATCAAGAACGATATGGTGCCGGTCGGGGCAAGGACGGTAACCTGCGAGTTCTTAACTCCGTACTCTTCAGCCAGTTCTTTCGCCTCATGCCACACCAAACGAGCAGCCGTTTCAAGATATTTGTCGTTCATATTTTGCTGTTGCGAATTCCCGAATAAAGTTTCGGCCGCATCAAGGTGTTTTGATAAAACTTTCAACGTCCCCTCTCTGTCACTGTAATAACCGGCAAACGGCCCCTTGTGGCTTGCGATGACGGCTGACATCCTGTAGGCCTCTCCGCACATCAAAGAAGTTATCTGTCCGGCCAGAGTCCTTCCTTCATCGGAATCGTAAGGCAGACCCAAGACCATCAGCAAAGCGCCTAGATTGGCATACCCGAGCCCGAGTTCCCGGTAAGCCCGCGCGTTGGTCTCTATTTTTTCCGTCGGGTAAGAAGAACGGTCAATCAGTATGTCCTGGGCAAGGATAAGCGTATCAACCGATTTCTTGAACAGATCTGCGTCAAATCTGCCACCTTCTCTTAAAAATTTCATCAAATTCAAGGATGCGAGATTACAGGCACTGTTGTCCAAATGCATATATTCACTGCACGGGTTAGAAGCGTTTATTCTTCCCGCATTAGGACAGGTGTGCCATTCGTTTATAGTGGTGTCGTATTGGATACCCGGATCCGCCGAATGCCAGGCCGCATCGGCCATCCACCGAAGCGCGTCTTTTGCTTTGACCGTTTCCATTGTCTCGCCGGTCGTGACGGACTTTAAGTCCCAATAACCGTCCGCTTCAACCGCTCTCATAAAAGCGTCCGACACCCTGACGGAGTTGTTGGCGTTCTGGTACG
>Ga0209343_10001349_pt1 | contig 33207 bp, 30 predicted proteins | sample RifCSPlowO2_02_FD_184026 | JGI IMG/M metagenome (GOLD analysis project Ga0209343, IMG submission 184026) | Groundwater microbial communities from Rifle, Colorado - Rifle CSP2_plank lowO2_0.2 (SPAdes) (version 2) | ecosystem: Environmental > Aquatic > Deep subsurface > Groundwater | place... | reverse complement strand
TCCAACTGGACCAACTGGAAATACTGGTCCAACAGGTGATGCGAGTACAGTAACAGGTCCGACTGGAACTACAGGACCAACTGGCCCAACAGGTGATGCAAGTACAGTAACAGGCCCAACTGGAACTACCGGACCAACTGGTCCAACAGGTGATGCAAGTACCGTAACAGGTCCGTCTGGAACTACTGGACCAACTGGCCCAACAGGTGATGCAAGTACAGTAACAGGTCCAACTGGCCCAGCTGGATCAACTGGTCCAACTGGACCTACAGGTGATGCAAGTACAGTAACAGGGCCAACAGGATTACCTGGAGCTGGTTACTTCAATATAACAAACGTATTAGATAATGTTCAAGCAGCTTTTATAGTTGGGCCTAATGCCGTTGCTGAATGGACGCAAACATATGTAGCATCAGGAGGAACCTTATTTTTTTCGATTAGTTTTTCTGCAATGTGGAGTACAACTGGAGGTGCATCAGGAAATGGAACTATTTCATTACGAATTGATGGAGGAATAGTAGCAAATACAATATTTCACTTTTCTGTGGCTGATTATCATTATACTATTCCATCGTTTTTTACAGTAGAAAATGTATCAGTTGGATCACATACAGTAGATATATATCTTGACACTTATGTTTATGTGTCCGAACAAGATTATGCACATATGGCAGTAACAGAATATACTCCTGGAGAAGGTATGAGCGGACCAACAGGACCAACAGGTCCAACTGGAACTACAGGACCAACTGGACCGACAGGTGATGCAAGTACAGTAACTGGTCCAACTGGACCTACAGGATCAACAGGAAATACAGGACCAACTGGCCCAACAGGTGATGCAAGTACAGTAACAGGTCCAACTGGTCCGACCGGAAATACAGGTCCAGCAGGTGATGCAAGTACAGTAACAGGTCCAACTGGTCCAACTGGAAATACTGGTCCGACAGGTAATGCAAGTACAGTAACAGGTCCAACTGGTCCAACTGGCCCAACAGGTGATGCAAGTACAGTAACAGGTCCAACTGGTCCAACTGGATCAATAGGTGATGCAAGTACAGTAACAGGTCCAACTGGTCCAGCCGGAAATACTGGTCCGACAGGTGATGCGAGTACAGTAACAGGACCAACAGGACCAACAGGAACAATTGGATCAACTGGTCCAACAGGTAATGCAAGTACAGTAACAGGCCCAACTGGTTCAACTGGTCCGACAGGTGGTGCAAGTACAGTAACAGGACCAACTGGACCAACGGGACAAACTGGATCTGGAATGAATAGTGACTATGGATTTTTTTATACTAACTCAGGAACAGGCGTTACCGATGGTTCTAATATTCTTTGGACACAAGGATTAATATCAGGCGGAATTACATTTCCTGCTTCAGTTGTTACTGTAGCAACTACTGGAAATTATATGATAATGTTTGGTTATGCGGTTACTTTAGCTGGTTCTGCTACTGCCTATTTTGAATTAGTAATAAATGGAGTTCTTGTTGGTGTAACAGGAAGACTAAGTTCAAGTGCAACTAAAGCAATGACTACAATGACAGGTATTTATCCTATAAATGGAACTGAAACAGTAGCTTTGCAAAATCGTTCTGGAGCTACAAGAACACTTGTCAGTGTCAGTAGTTCTGTTGATTCTTTTTTGACGATAAAACGTCTATAAAAAAAATATTTACATGTTTTATCATGGAAATATTTGTTGCCTAAAAATAATATCTATTTTATTATCTAAACATATAGATGATGCTATCTTATACTTTGATGCCAACATAATATCGTTATCATTTAAACCAATATTTTTAAGAGTTTTTATATATAAAATTTTCTTTATTTTAGTGTCGGCTATGTCAGCTATTTCTAACTTATCAAACATATCTATCGATGATATATTTGTATGTTGACAATCTAAAAAAATCAAAGGCTGTATTTCAATATTATCTAAAGGATTATAACCACACGTTAATTTTTGTAGATTTGGAAATGTTTGTATACTTGTGATTTGATTATGATGACATTCAAGATTTAATAAACTAGGATATGAACTAATATTTTTAAGTAAATTATCAGAACAATGTAATGTTTTTAAATTTTGATGAGCGCATATATATGTTAACATACAATTATCACAAACTAATTCTTCTAAAGATAATGGCAAAAAATCTATAGTCGAAATTTTATTATCACGAATATCAAGTACACGTAAACTTGTAAAAAATTTTAGATCAATGTTAACGAGATTATTATTATTAATAAACAAATAGTCGATGCTATATAAATCTTCTGGAATTGATGGCATCTCATTTAATTCTAAATTAGATAAATCCAAATAATTCTGTAAACGTGCTAAACTGTATCGTTCAGTATACATATTATTCTTCTTAGGAAAAATAATATGATAAATTTTCACGAAGAAAAAATAATTTTACTATATATAGCATGAGAAAGTATATTAAATATATAAACAAAAATAATCATATTCTTCATGGCCGAGGAAATAAGTTCGTAATTACAAAGACATATACGAAAAGAATATGTGAACAGAATTTACTTGAATTCGCTAAATATTATAATAATTTAGCTGGTGTTCAAAATTATATATATACCATATTAGAAATAAATGGTATTGAATATCTCACGAAAATAACAAAAAATATATTAAGTGACATACCATATATCATATATTTTTTCTCAAATTTATCACTAGAATCACCTATTTTCCTGTCGATTTATTTCAACGATATGGATGATATTACGACAAATTATGATTTTCCAACCTTTCACAATAAAACTAAACTTGATACTATAATTGATATTATTGATATAGTCTATTCATTTTTTTGCATTGATAAAATAGAACTTACGGATGTGGCACATTTCAAATGTCCGGGAAAAAAATTAGATAATAAATTATACCCGGCAATTTTATATAGGATATTCAATACTGACAAACAAATAGATGATATATCTATTTACCAAAAATATGGATTTATTTTACCTAAATGTGACAGTGAGAATTTACAATTTGTAAGAACATATTTAGTTAAGAACTTTTTACTTGGATGTGTAGCGAATAAAATACAGGCCGATGTATTACCAAATTTAGAAATGAAATATCAAACACAAGATGATAAAAATATTACAATGCACGATTTTTTCAAAAAATATATATCAATGAATACTATAGAATTATGTGAAAACAATATAAAATATTTTGATTTATTAGAATATATAGCACGTAATGAAAAAATATATAATAATGATTATGATATTTATAACTTTGCTAATAAATTAAAAAAGTTAGTTTATTGTCTATCACAACGAATAAAAAAAAATGAATATAAAAATGTTTGATAGGTAATATACACTAATATAGTAACATATGAATCTAAATTTTGATCCGTTATCACTTAATGTTTCTGCTAATGAAAAATTTATCTGGATAACGATAAATCATTTACTGACCACAATTGGAATAATCAAAAAATATAGTAACAATAATTTAACAGAAAATGATACAATAGCAAAAGAAATTGCTTTTCAATGTTTTCAGATGAATTTTGAGACATTGAAGAGACATGTAAAAGAATATAAAAAAGAACTAGATAAATATATATGTGATCTTGATTTATATTCTTTGACCAATGATTTAGAAAAATTTGAGACAACGCTAAATGAAATGATAAGGAATATTCCAATCGATAATACTGATAATGAATTTTTATATTTATAATTCAAGCGGTCAATATATCTTGTATTAACTGATCCTTTGTCTTTTTTTTATTTTTATCTGTTAACACTATTTTCAAGGTTGTAGCTATTTCTTGTATTTCTTGTAATTTTTTTACTTTTAGCTCTTTCAAAGTATATTTTATTTTTGTATTAGTTTCAATACTTGAATTGATAGGATGGACTTCTATAATGTCATCTTGTTTTTTTCCAGCATTCTGTTTGTCATTTTCTAACTGTATATATCTCATCATATATTTATCAGTACTATCTATGAATTTATTGTTTACATACTTATTATCAGTATTATCTTTTTTAACAATTTCATTTTGGCAAACGATATAACTATCCAATTTTTCTTCTTGTTCACTAACTGTCTGAGGAATATTTGGACATAATGGAAAAATATCAACTAAATTTAAAGATCTGCGAACCAACTTAACAATTTTATCATCAATCGAAAAAAACTTCGTATGTTCTGTATATAGTGGTTCATAATTTTCATCTCCGTAGTATATCAAAAATATAGTCTTTTTATAAGGTATGTATTCATTACCTCCACCATATATTATTTTGTCTTTTTTAATATCCAATATGAAAATATTAATACACAAGAAATCAGAAATATATTTAATGCTACGACAATCAGATGAACAATTATCAAGGTTTTGCCGTAAATCATTCTTATCCCATTTGTATTGTTTATAATCAAAATTATCTAAATTTTTTTTTAAACATTCAATAAAAGCTATTATAAAATTTTGCTGAAATTGCGAGTTTTGTGACAAAAAAGTTTGTTTTAAACAAGTTATAATACTGCTATATAAAGATATATTAATACCATCACAGCCAATTATACACTTCAGTACTCCTGCATGCAAATATTTGTCGTTTTGTGCGTCAAAAATTTTTTCTAAGATAGGTGTGAACATATATATATGTTTAACATCTTGAAAAGCCAATTTTTGTAGATCGTTTGTATTCCCATTAAAACTATTCAAATCTATAACATTATCTTGTTTAATATTTTTTTTATTTTGCTCTATATATTGTATTAAATCTTCTATGTGTATTCTTTCGGTATTATTATATTGTAACTCGTGCATAATAAATACTATATTATGTATTTTTTATATATAAAATATATGAAAATCAATTTTTTCGATATTTCCTAAATATTTTTACATTCTCACAAACATTATCTGGACTAATAATTTGTTTATTTGGTAAATCTATTACATCATCTTCTTCCGTTGTTTCGCGTAAACTTTCATTTTTTTTACTTAAATTATTTATGAAATTTTGTAAGTCATAGTACGTCGTTTGAATCAAATCAACTATATCTATGAAATACCCGTTATTATTTTTCGTTATATATATATCTGGATTGTGTTTTTTTAATAATTCTATGATATATAACCAATCTTTCTTATCAATTACGTTCTTTTCTATTCTTTCTTTTAATTTTACCTTTTGTTCATAAGTAAATTCTTGCATATTATTATATATGTATATATAAAAAATAACTAATACGGTCGTATAAAATATATTTTATTAAAGTATTATATATATGAAAGAAGATGATATAGATACATCTGAAACTAGTTATGATACGAGCGTCATACCTTTAATGAAAAAAGATCATTCTTATCCAGAACAATCTGATCCAGATCTACAATATTATTTATATAAAAAAAAAGAATTTTATAACAATAGAACACCGGAAAGACCTATATTTACAACGTATGCTGAAATCAAAAATTATAGAGATAACATTGGTTGTGCACACTTAAATGATAATATAATTATATCACATCCATATCAAACTTTACTAACTCATTTTATAAATCCATCTACACCTTATAAAGGAATTATCATAATGCATGGACTAGGTTCGGGTAAAACACGAACTGGTGTTGAAATTGCTGAAGGATTCATACCACAATGTCAAAAATATCGCTCGAAAATTTATATATTGATATCCGGACCATTACTAAAAGAAAGTTGGAAAGAGGAAATTATTAAAACTACAGGAGAAAAGTACATAGGATATTACGATAAAAGTATGATTATTAATGATGCAGATAAAGAAAAAATGATGAATACGGCCATGTCCCTAATTTTACAATATTATAAATTTATGAGTTACAAAAGTTTTCACAAACATGTACTTGGAGAAAAAATTATTGATAAGAGTGTAGCTGAAAATGACATAAAAAAAATTAAAAATGTTTACAAAAAAAATGAAGAAGGTGAATTTGAACGAGATATGGCTAAAGATCGTATATATAATTTAAATAACTCTCTATTAATAGTTGATGAAGCACATCAACTAACGGGGAATGCATACGGGGAAGCTGTGAAATATATTATAGATAATTCAATTAACTTGAAAATTGTGTTAATGTCAGGTACTCCAATGAAAAATTTCGGACATGATATAATTGACCTAATCAATTTTTTAAGACCAATTGATTATCCTATCGAACGCGATAAAGTTTTCACACATCACAGAAATTATTTAATGGATTTTAAGGAAGGAGGAGAACAATATTTTAAAAAAATGGCATCCGGTTATTTCTCCTATGTCAAAGGTGCAGATCCAATAACATATGCCGTACGAAATGATCAAGGTGAAATTCCACCAGGATTATTTTTCACTAAGGTAACAAGATGTAAGATGAATGAATTTCAAAAAAAAATCTACGATCAGACTATAAATGATGAAACAGATACGGATATAGACGAAGAAAAAACCGAAGATACTTTGGATAGAAAATCTGAAGCAATTTCCAATGTTGTTTTTCCTGGATTATCTGCCGATAAAAAAAATATAGTAGGATATTATGGTTTAGAGGGAATAACGACAATAAAAAATCAATTAAAAGAAAATTATACACTTATTAACAAAAAACTATCCGAAATGTTATTTCAACACGATAATGAGACAGATCTATTATATTTTTCCGAAAACTCAAAGACATTATCTGGTAAAATCTTTAGAGAAGATAATCTTATTAATTTTTCCACAAAATTTCATCGTGCACTACAAAATATCAATAATTTAGTTTGGGGAAAAGATGGACCCAAAACCGTGTTTGTATATTCCAATCTTGTCAAAGTTGGAATTGAAATATTTCAAGAAATATTGTTACAAAATGGATATTTAGAATACCAGGAAAAAAGTCAAAATTATCAAATAAATTCAGATACAATTTGTTATTATTGTGGAATTAAACATAATAAACATTCTACCATCTCACGATATTATACAGAAAATAAAGTACTATCCGAATCAACAGATAATAATATTCCTATACACGCATTCCATCCAGCGGTCTTCTTAACAATAACAGGACAAACTTCAGATGATACTATTGAGACTATTCCAACAGAAAAAAAGAAAATCCTTAAAAATGTTTTTAATGATACTCAGAATTATGAAGGGAAAAGACTGAAAATTATTCTTGGGTCAAGAATTATGAATGAAGGAATTAATTTGTTCCACGTTGGGGAAGTACATATACTGGATGTATACTATAATCTAGGAAAAGTCGATCAAGCAGTCGGGCGTGGTATTCGTTTATGTTCTCATTACAAATTAATGACGGAACAAAACCCTAATCCTGAAGTAAAAGTATATAAGTATGTTGTAACACTAGATAATAATAAATTATCGATTGAAGAAATATTATATAAAAAGGCTGAATTAAAATATATTTTAATCAAAAAAGTTGAACGATTAATCAAAGAAATAGCTATAGATTGTCCACATAATATCAACGGAAATATTTTTAAAGAAGAAGTAGAAAAATATAAAAATTGTGAGAAGGAAGGTTCATTTCAATGCCCTGTATCATGTGATTTTATGAATTGTGAATATAAATGTGCCAACGAAAAATTAAATACAAAATACTATGATCCATCACGAAAAATATATAAAACAATATTAAAAGAAGATTTAGACAACTCAACATTTAACAACGAATTGGCACGAAACGAAATAGAAGCCATTAAAGGCAAAATTAAAGATTTATATATTATGAATGTAACATATGCAGTTGATGATATAATAAAATACATAAAAGATAGTTATGAAGGAGATAAAAAAGATTTTTATGATGAATTTTTTGTATTAAAAGCACTTGATGAATTAGTACCTATTAGTGAAAATGATTTTAATAATTTTAAAGATACTATCATAGATAAATATAATAGGCAAGGATATTTAATATACAGAGGTAAATATTATATTTTTCAGGAATTTAATGATATACATGAAAATAGTCCAATGTATTACAGAAGAAATTTCAATAAAAAAATGATGCTCAATTTATCTATTTATAATTATCTAAAAATGAATAATAAGTTACAAATAGGTACAGATAATAAAAAAGATAGCGGTTATAGTTATTATGATTTCGATAGTATAATGGACTATTATGATGATCGCCCTGAATATAATTTTGTGGGAATAATTGATAAAAATGCCGACGGCGATTCTGATGATGTATTCAAATTAAGAGAAAAAAGAGCAAAAATTTTAGACAAAAAACGTGCTACAGGATTACCATCATTTAAAGGTGCTGTTTGCGTTAATGCAAAAAGTAAAGGATATCTGCAAGATTTAGCAAAAAAACTAAATGTTATTACTGAAAAAACAATTACACGAACAAATATATGTCATAAAATAAAAAATGCTATGTTACTTCTAGAAAAATACTCTACTAAAAAGGACAAAAATAAATTTACCTATGTTATAATTCCATATAACCATCCGAAATTACCATTTCCCTATAACTTGGAAGATCGCATTGATTATATAACCAATATTCTCAAAAAAAATATAAAAATTTCTCTTGATATTAATACTACACAAACAAAAAAACCATCAGGGCCAGAAAAAGGATATCCTTCGTATATTATTACAATAAAAACCAAAGATAAAAATCCAATAGACGCTAATAATATCGAAACGATTGTTAAAAGATACAATGGAAAAATTAGGGACAATGAATATGAAATAGTAGTAGACTAATGCGTTGCATTTATTTTTTTTTATTAGTACTATAAATTATAATACTTATGGTAAAAATATGTCTCAATATGATAGTACGAAATGAATCTAAAATTATTACTAGACTTTTTGATTCAGTTTTACCGATTATTGATCATTGGATCATCGCCGATACCGGATCTACAGATAATACTATAGAAATTATAGAAAATTATTTCAAGGAAAAAAATATTGCTGGGGAAATACATCAGCATGTTTGGAAAAATTTTGGATATAATAGAACTTTAGCTATGAAATGTGCTCAACAATCAACTCTGGATTTTGACTATATATTATTTTTAGATGCCGATATGATTCTTAAAATTCTTCCTTCATTCAATAAAAATAATCTTTTGATTGATGTTTATCACGTCAAACAAGGAAGTACTACATTATCTTACTATAATACACGACTAATTAAAAAAACTTTAAAAGCAAACTGTGTCGGTCCAACACACGAATATTATGATATACTTGAACCACATTCTTCATCAAATTTAGATGATATATATATTGATGATCTTGGAGATGGCGGATGTAAATCTGATAAGTTCGAAAGAGATATTCGTTTACTGAAACAAGGTATCGAAGAAGAACCAAATAAAGAACGATATTATTTTTATTTGGCAAGGAGTTACGAATGTATAGGAGATTTCGATCATGCCATCGAATATTTTAAAAAAAGAATAGAAAAGGGTGGATGGGTAGAGGAAATATGGTATTCTCATTATAGTATGGGAAAAATATATCAAACACGCGGTGAAACTGAAAAGGCCATTTATAGCTATTTAATGGCATATAATTGTCATCCAGTGAGAATAGAGAATGTTTATAAAATAATAGAAATGTATAGACTTCATTCGCATCATTTATTAGCTCAACTATTCATAGGAATGGCTGAGGCCATAATCAATATACCTAAAAACACACGAGAATTTCTATTCTACGAACCATATATCACGGATTATATGGTAGACTATGAAACATGTATTATCGCATATTATACAGGCAATCATAACAAAGGATTGCAAGTATCTAATAAATTATTACTAGGCAATAAAGAACTAGCTATATGTCAAAATCACTATAATAACGTCATACAGAACTCTAAATTCTATTTTAAAAAACTGTCCACTTATGGTGCAAAGGATCTAAAGAGATTTACATATGATAATGTAGATATATTCGATCCATCTATTCCTGATATTAAAAACTATAAAAATATTCATAATCCATCAATTACTACGGTCGGCAACAAAGTATACATTAACATTAGATCATCTAATTATCATGTCAGTACTGAAAATAATGAGTTATGTTATAAAGTATATGATAATGATGACATAATAAACATATCACATGAACATCCTGTATCAACTTTGAATTTTCTTTGCACTCTGGATTCAAATTGGAATATTGTTGAACATACACTGTTAGTTAACGATGAAAATTTTTTCAAATTCAAATGGACAGTCAAAGGTATCGAAGATATTCGTATTATTGAATATAATAATGATATATACTTTGTCGGAAATACCCGTGAAGCTACCATACAACGTATGCCCAGAATGGTACTCGGAAAAATAAAAAATAATAACGTAGAAAGTATTACTTTACTAAATAGTTACGAAGATACCAAATGTCAGAAAAATTGGTCTCCTTTTGTATATAATAATAAACTATTAATGTTGTATTCTTTTGATCCATTGATTATATTAGAGCCAGATTTGAATACAGGAACGTGTACTGTTTTCAAATCTCAACAACAAACTAAAAATTATTCTCGTTTTTCTGGCGGAAGTCAAGGATTTTATATTAATGACTATTTATATTTTATCACACATGAAATTGTTCACGAAAACGGTCGATATTATTTCCATCGTTTTATTAAAATGAATAAAGATCTCGAAATAGTAGCAGTCTCTGTACCCTTTTATTTCGAAAATTGGGGTATCGAATATGTGGCCGGAGCCACATTTGATAGTCAAAAAAATGATATATTGATATCATGGGGTAATAAAGATAAAAGTGCTTATATCACATCATTACCCTACGAAAATTTAGCTAATCTTTTTATCTAATTTTTCATACAATAATGCTTAACAATATTGTATCGAATGTTTTTCTAAACACCTTTTCCTAAATGATCATATAATCCCGTAAATTGAAACATAATATGCAATGATGCCGATGTTGTACCCATCCCCAAGGCAAGCACGGCATTTTTAGCTCCAAGTTTTTCACCAAATATATATATTTCAAGTAAACTTGGTATTGCACTAATAATAAACATCATCAAAATTTCAAACCCAAATTGTTGATTATCTATTTTATAACTATCAATACTATTTTTCCCATCCAAATATCCATGAATTGCTAAGTATATCATTTTTAGCGTATGATAGAAAATAAATAGACCAAGCATTCCTAATGTTGTCTTTCCAAATGCATTTAAAAATGGATCTTCATATTCTTCTCTTATTTTATCTAATACAGCTATGTCAGTAATATATGTTTTCTCTATCATCTCTTCCCGACGTTCCATTTCCGCTTTAGTTATTACTTCATTTTTCTTTATAGAGAACTGACTATCAATCGTGTCATGAATCTGTTGATCATCTAGTTCCTTATACATATCAGCTTCGGGAGATAGCCATCTATTAAATCCACTTGTTTCTTGTGAAAATCTAAAGAAAAATAGAATTACAGCTACCAACAGGATTTCGTCAAAATGCATCTTGATATTCTGTGGAAGATTCTTCAATCCTCCACGATTTCCTATTACAAATATAAACGCAAGTGCGCCAAATAATCCTTCACAAATAGAAACTAATAATAATTTTTTGAACATTTTTTCGTCGTGCGTCATCGTATATACATGAACATTTCCATTAACAATTAGCTGATTCTCTTCGACAAAATAAACAACTGTAATCATTATAAATAAAACAAGCAAAGCCACTTTTAGTTTTACCAATGATTCTAGAAATTCATCTGTATAATTATCTCGTATGGACTCAAATTTACTTGTAAGTTTTTCCCTAATTTTTTCCATATCCTTATATAATATATGAATAATATTTTATTTTCCCACATAAAAAATTAAATTATCATTGCCAGAATATGGATTTCTTCGATATCTTAAATGGCAATGACATTTGATTTCTGCTACATATTCTGTTTGCGTCATATTGTCTCTCATATTCCTCTCTATTTTCTGCACAGGTAGCACAGGTTCTTGTACAGGTTCTTGTACAGGTTCTTGTACAGGTTCTTGTACAGGTTCTTGCACAGATTCTTGTGCAGGTTCTTGTGCAGGTTCTTGCACAGGTTCTTGCACAGGTTCTTGCACAGGTTCTTGCACAGGTTCCTGTACAGGTTCTTGTACAGGTTCTTGAACTAGATATTGTTCCGGTAATTTATTTCTATTTTTCTTTTTCTTTTTTATTATGTTAACTTGTGATAAAATTTTTATAGTTTGTTTTTTCTTGAATAAAATATATAATATTTTATTTTTCATTTTAGTGAATACTTTTTTGAAAAGAAAACTAGTTCTTTTAATTATTCTATAAATTGTCATCGTAATGCATATAAACAGTATTAGTAATGTCATTCCAACAAAAACAATATCAAACAAATTGGTGTTCATTTGACCGAGTTGAAAAATAAATAATAAAAGACCTGTTAGATATAATAAATTTCAATTTTTCGTTACTGTCTCCAGCCAAAAAATATTACATACTATCATTCTCAACATCCATTTGGGATAACAGCGGAATGCGTTCGAGTTGATACGTATTTAGAAAATTAATATCCCATATACCTTTTTTTATTTGTTCTATATGCAAATCTAGCATGGACATAGGAGGTATTTGTATTATCTTTTTAACATTAAATTTCAGACATAATATTTTTTTTTCATATGAAACTGGAAAAGAAATATTTTTTTCCGTCGTGTTCACTGCATATCTGTGATGAAATATTATTATTTTTGCGGGGATTTTCTGATGTTCTTGTTCTAAATCATCGGATGATTCAGTAGATAGCATGAAATCGTTATCCTTTAATTTCCACCTAAAAGACATTATATTTAGAAATGTAATAGTTATTTTTCTAAATGTAATAAAAAAAGAGATACTTATAATTTCAATTTTTGCATACTACTAACAACATGTTTTTTATATAAAACGTAACATCCTGCTACTATTATAAATACACCTATACCATAATTTAGCTTATTCATTTATATAATAAGAAAAATTAAAAAAATTTCATTTCGAACCCACCGATATAGTTGTAGTATAAAAACTATATGGATTATATCGATAACGTGTTAAATTAGGATGTTTATCTGCATATTCTACCAATTCAGAATTATATGTGGCTTCGTGATATTTGGCAAACTTTTGTGCATCAGCCTGATGTTCGCTCATCTTTTGCATTATATTCGATGATGGAATTGGTTGAATATGAGAGATTGATATGAACCGAGAAGATTTGAGTGATTCTATTGGTACATCTTTTTTTATCTGTACATTTCTTTCATCTTGTACATCCGATTTAATTTCATCCGAAAACAAAAAACGGACAATACTATGAAACAAGGCAAACATCACGGAAATACGATAGTTACTTTTATATAACTATATAGTTCTCAATATATCATAAAATCAATTTTTTATTCGTCTATTCTATACTCTGGTAAAGTATATGTAAAATTCTTGTAAAGCCATTGATTATTTTCTTTGTCAAACGAATATTGAGAAAGATATCTATATCCGTTTATAGCAATATCTTCTATAGCATTTAATATATATGAAATAAGTTCATCGGTCATCATATAATGAAATGTTATACGGCACCATCCATAATCACTTGGATATTCACTTTCATCTAATATACCTCTACATATATTATCTTGTTTATCACTATGAATATTTAACAGAAATTGTGCATATAAACTACAGCATGCTATTCCACCACGTGATTGAATGCCATACAGATCGTTTAATAATACAACAATATAATTATAATGTAATTTATCAATTTTGAATGAATAAATAGGAACATTATCATTATTTTGTTGATGATTCAATAACAAAAGATTTTTTATATTTTTTAGTCGTAAGTATACCTGATTATTTATTTCTTTGTTTCTAGATATAATTTGTGCTAACTTCTTATCTTTTTGCTGAAATACTAATCCAGCTTTAATTGCCCCTAATATATTTAATGTTCCTCCAGTTTCCTTTGTTTCAGGATCACGATAATATTTAATATATCTATGGCATACGAAATATACAGTACCACCACCAGGATAATATGGTATGTCATTTAAAAACAAATATTTTTTAGCAATTAGAATTCCTGGACATCCGGGTCCTCCTTGAAATTTATGTGTCGATATATATATTGCATCAAAATATCCATCCTGATTATTCATATCAATTGGTACATATGGCGCCGTTGCGGCAAAATCATATAAAATTAAACCATCATATTGATGAACCAATTTTGCGATTTCGTATACTTTTTGATTAACGCCGGTAATATTTGATCCTGCCGTAAATGAACATATTTTAGGATTATTTTTGTATAAAATAAAATACTCCTCTAATTTTTTTATGTCTATATATCCCGTATCTTTATCTATGGGAATGGTTTCAAATTTAACTGGAATATGGCTCCATGGTAAATAATTACTATGATGTTCAGCAATTGATACGAAAACTACAGTGACCGGATTTGTTTTATTTTTTAGATCTAATATGTGAATCAAATGATTAATAGCACCTGTACTTCCATTACCTGTAAAAATTATCATATCATCTTTACTTCCATGAACCGATTTACGAATAGCCTTTTTTGATTTTTTGATATAGTGTGTCATTAAACTACCGCAATAAGAATTACTATGAGTGTTACTATAGTACGGTATTACATTTCGCTCCATATATTTTTCAATTTCATTATCTAATTTTCCCGTGCCAGCATAGTCGGCATATATTATCTTTTTGTCCCCGAAAGGTGTCCTTATCATATATATATATATGATAAAATTTTATATTATATATATGTTATTTCTATTTAGAAATAACTTTATTACATAGATTATAGTAATACTAAATGAATGTTGACTTATTTGATGATATCTTATGTAACGAAGAAATACCAATAGAACTAGAAATAAATGATGTAATAGAACTAGATAATATATATAAAGCAATTATGAAAAAATTGTGCATAGCAATTTACAACTGCTATTCTTTTTTAGTTTTTTATACTAAAAAAAATGAAAATTAAATTATATATAAATATATGCATATATATAGTTATATTAAATAAATGGGTATGGATCAATTTTATACAAAAGATGAGATTGCCGTAAGATGTTATAATATTTTATTTGACAAAATAAAATCATTTGATAAATTTGATATTCTACTTGAACCAAGTGCTGGAAATGGTTCGTTTTTCAAATTACTCGATAATAAAAAAAGAGAAGGTATTGATATTGAACCAAAATTTGACGGAATCAAAAAAATGAATTTCTTTGATTATATACCTGATAAAAAAAAAATATATTTAGTCATTGGAAATCCGCCATTTGGAAGAATATCTTCACAGGCAATAAATTTCTTTAATAAATCTGCGGAATTTGCAGATATTATTGCATTTATAATCCCGAGAACTTTTAATCGTACAAGTGTTCAAAATAAATTAAATTTGTATTTTCAGTTGATATATAGTGAAAATTTACCATTAAAACCATGTTGTTTTAGTCCACCAATAAATGCTAAATGTTGTTTTCAAATATGGAAAAAAACAGATAAAAAACGAAAAAAAATGATTTACGAAAAAACACATAAAGATTTTTCTTTTTTAAAATTTGGGCCAAATGATGAAAATAATCAACCAACACCACCGTTAAATGCTGATTTTGTAATGAAAGCATATGGATCTAATTGCGGAAAAATTGTTACGAATAATTTGAAAAATTTACGCCCAAAAAGTTGGCATTGGATCAAATCAAATATTAATATAGATACATTAAAAGAAAGATTTGAAAGTTTAGATTATTCAATGTCACAAGATACTGTTCGACAAGATAGCATAGGACAACAGGAAGTTATTTTTCTTTATAAAGAAAAATATGGATAATAATGCCTTTAGTATCTTATTCTTATTCATTTTCATATATTTCCAAATGCGATATTGACTTGATTTTCATTAACCAAAAATTTTTTAATCATTTCATTCCATAATTGATTTTGTTTACTTTTATTATTTTTTACAATTGGACGCAAACTATATTCTAAATTTCTACCTTTTATATTATCTTCTTTTATATTACCTAATATCTTTGTATTTCCGTGCGCATATCCACCATATTTAGGAATTAATTTATACAATTCAGTAGGTTCACATAGAAAAAAATATATTTTTCCTTTTTTTAATTCATATAAATTATAACATACTATTAAATAATAATCTAATTTATGATCTGGACGCAGTTGAACAAAATTAAATTGACCTTTTGTATCACCTAATGAAACTTTGATTTCTACTTTTTTATTATTTTTTGTTATTCCATCACCTTCATCTCTTTCTTTTGTATTTGATATCATAAATAGATTTTTCAAATATTTTTCAATAATAGAACTCCATTCAGTTGCTTTCAAAAATTTTTTGCATAATATACATTTATGTAAAAAATTATTTTCATCAATACATATTTTTTTGTAGTCTATTGGATCTCTCAATAATTTTACGATATTATCAATATCCATTTATAAATTATGCCAATATTTTTTTAACATAATATTACATAAATCAATTTTTGTTAAAATCTTCTACCTCTATTATGCACAGGTATTTTACGAATAGGTTTTGGTTTCGGAATTGGTTTCGGAGTTGGTTTTGGAGTTGGTTTCGGAGTTGGTTTTGGAGTTGGTTTCGGAGTTGGTTTCGGAGTTGGTTTCGGAGTTGGTTTCGGAGTTGGTTTTGGAGTTGGTTGTGTTATAATTTCTATTTTTGTTATTTCATATAAATCTCCAGTTAAATCTGTATTTGTTAAATACGCATATGGCAAATAAAAATATCCATTATCCCCCCATTTATTTCCCCAAGAATTACGAACAATAAACCATTGTTTTGCATCATCATATCCAACACAAAGAATAGCATGACCTCCTAATAAAATATCATTACCTGAAGGCATCGGAACAATACCTGTTTTTGCCACAGTATCAGATTCAAAAGATAAAAATATTTTCATGCCAAACACAAACGGATATCCTCCTGCTAAACATTGTTTCATATCTGTTAACGTTTGTCTGACTGCATTATTTGCAATTAATTCATGATCCATTGCTTCTTTGTAGGCTATCTCAGATGGTTTTATTTTATATTTTGTCATATAATCATCATACGGCCATAATGTTTCTTGACATAATCCATATTTTTTCAAAGCATTAATACCTTGAGTTAACGTAGATCCATCATCAATTGCTATATCATTATCATTATCTAAAAATCGTTCATTATAATATAAAAACAACCGAGATCCCATAAATGACAACTGGCAATATTGGTATGCACCAACCAGCGCATTCGCCGTGCATGACCCTAATCGTAATTGATCGTATACAGACGGCATCTTAGGTCTTAAATCAATCAAACTAGGCAATATTGCAGGAGCGGACAATGCAAAATCTTTAAAACTTATGTCATTGTGCTGTATTTTTAGTGGATATTTTCCTTCGTAATGAAGTTTATGAGGTTCCATATATATATTTATCTATATTATATTTTTATATGCAGATAAAAATTGATATTCTAATTATTTTATTAAGTACATAATATCAATTAAAGTAACTAACGCTACTGCTTGAAAAGTTCTGTTTTCTCAAACAATGCTATCATCATTCCGAAAACATAGTGCACCAAAATTCGATTTACATCTGGATGAATATCCCCGAACTCCAACAGAGTTCCACCGGTTTGAAAATATGCAAGTTACACAAATTCTTGGAAACTTATACCTCGGTAATGCTGATGAAGCTAATCCATCATCATGGATAACACAATATGACTGTGTTTTCACCATAATGGATGAACATTACAGAAGTTATTATACAACTTTATACGAAATTTATCAAAAAACACATCCTCAATTCATACATCAATTTATTAGTTTACAAGACCATTCTGATGCCAATTTATCAATTGCAATGTTATTTGGAATTGCGGGAATTATAAATCGATATATTGTAGATAAAAAAAAAGTATTAGTTCATTGTCAACAAGGATTTTCGAGAAGTCCAACCATTATTATTGCATATCTAATGATATATGGAATTCAAGATGAACGTACATTCTCCGAAATGCATACTTCATATCATGATGCATTTAATCATATTAAATGTAGACGAACACGTATTTCACCAAATTTAGGTTTTTGTCTACGTTTACGTGAATTAGAAAATAGGCTAACTATATCACGAATGTAGTGCGTACGTTATATATATATTTATATATATATATACAAATATATACAATGGAAAATACAATAGAAGACTTTTTAAGAAAAAATCAAATCATGGAATGTATCACATTCTTACGTGATAACACCAAGTGCCATAGATTAATAAAATTATTATGTGAGAAAATAATAGATGACAAAACATATGAAAAAACAGATAGTTTTTGGGATAATTATGCTATAGCATTATTTTATTTAGGAGAAAAAAAGAATGCATATTCATGCTATAGCCATATATTTCCACATGCTAAAACTGAACAAGCTGAAAGCCGTACAACTCATTATATAAATAATTTAAAATATTCGATTCCGCAAAATATGTCTCAAAAAAATAGTAAAATACCGAGTATAAATACTTTAATTGGAAATAACAATATTACAGTAGTCAACATAAGTAATTTAATCAAAAATCCAGATCCTAAATATCATTTATTTAATCCATCAATTACCAAAACAGATCAAAATTATATAATAAACATTCGTGGAGCCAATTATGCTTTTGATAATAATTTTAAATATATCAAAGTTGATACACAAGAACCTAATGATGGACAATATAATACTATAAATTATACCACTATGATGGACGACAATTTAAATATATCAGAAATGAAACGAGTTCAAGATTGTGTAATGCCTTATCAAGGAAATTATGATGGATGGGAAGATATGAGAATATTTTATTATAAATCTCAATTACACAGTTCTTTTACAACTCTTAGCGCTACTTCTAATAGACTTCAGCATATATGTTTAAGTAATTTGGAAAATTCTGAACTTACATATAACTTACTGAATGGATATGGTGATACAATTTGTCAGAAAAATTGGGTTCCTGTTGTCGTAAACAATGATAAACTTTATTTTATTTATTCTTTTTATCCGTTAACTATATTGAAATATTCAGAGGAAATAAAAAATGTAAAAATTCATCAATGTTCTTTACCAGGAATATATAATAAATGGCGTGGAGGATCGCCAGCAATATCACTTGCCGAGCTAGGATTTCCCGAATATTATATATGTATCATACATGAATCTAATTTTCCAGAATATAAGCATAAATTTGTATTATTAAAGATAAATGAAGATGATATATTCGAAATATATAACTGTTCCCCGGATTTTTATTTCATTACTCCAATTATTGAAGTTTGCATGGGAATGGTTATATCACACGACAAGAAAAATTTTTTATTATCGTTTGGGAAAATGGATAGAGAAGTATACATTGCACGAATAAATATAGATGTTATATTGCACGGGTTATTTAGTCAACAATTAAATTTAATTCTACGTCCTAATTTAATAAATAACACAACTCTAAATTCGCCCTATACATTTGTCTCATGTTTCTTTAATTTAGAAAAACTCGAAAAAAAGGGAAGATGGCGATCAATAGATACATATTTAGAAAAATCAAAATTCTTACTTAATTTAGATGTTAATCTAGTAGTTTTTGTAGACGATGATGAAATTGTCAAATATATAGAAAAAATACGAAAAAGGTATATGAATAGGACGAAAATTATTAAAATGAATATTACCGAATTACCTTATTATACGCATTTTGATGTTATTAACAATATACGTGAAAAGTATCCTAAAAATGGAATAAAAGATACTCCGGCATTTGCTATTTTAATGTGGTCAAAATTTTATTTTTTACAAGAAGCAATTAAAAAAAACTACTTTCTCACAGATCAATTTATGTGGGTCGATTTCGGAATAACACATATTGCGAAAACAGAAAATTATATTGACTCTTTCAATTCAAAATCTGAAAAAATATCCATTCAATGCATAACATTACCAACTGCAGATATTACTAAAATCCAAGAGTTGAATGTTTGGAAGTGCTATTTAGGGGGCGGGATAATTGGTGGAAATACAGAATATATGTTGAAATTAATAGATAAGTTTAATTATTATTTGACATTTTTTATACAAAATAATGTTGCGCCACTTGAAGATAATATAGTAGCATATATTTTTTATAAACATCCTGAATTGTTTGAACCATATTACGGACATTATGCATCTATTATTAACGATAGGCCATATTGTTACACAAACATACATAACTATACATGTTGGATATTTGATAATGCTAAAAAAGCATTATTAAACAATATGGTAGATCATGCACGGCATATTATTAAATATATATTACATGGTTTCCTAGAAGATCATATTAATCTAACTCAAGATCTATATGAGCAAATAATGAATTTATATAATTGTCTATTTTTCCTGCCATAAACTTTATTTATTCCAAGTTCTTTGATATGATAATTATCATTTTGCATTTTCCATTTTCCATTTTCCATTTTCCATTTTCATAAAAATTGAAAAATAAAAATAATACATAAAAAAGAAATCAAATATTATATCATAATGTATCAAAATACCGATTTGAGATATAAACAGTTACCATGGACAGAAGTATATCGCCCGTATACATTAAATGATCTATGTCTTCCAGATGGAATTAAACATAAAATAAATAATATATTAGATACAAAAAATATACCAAACATAATCATATCAGGACCATCCGGAATAGGTAAAACATGCATTATCCATACTATTGCACTTGCTCTTTATAAAGATTATTATGGTGAAGCCGTGTTAGAATTAAATTCGTTTGATGATAAGGGTATCAAGTTTATACAGGAAGATATATTAACATTTTGCAAAACAAAAATACCTTATAAAAATTCAGATAAAATAATCTATCCTAAATATAAATTAATTATATTCGATGAAGTTGATCGTATAATTGATAAAATACAAGATCAAATAAATCATGTTATTACCAAATATAGCGATAATATACGTTTTGCATTTACTTGCAATATGACGTCCGAAATTAGTGAAGCGATTCAAAGTAACTGTTTAATTTGGAGATACACTTTCCTACCAGATGATTTAATAGTAAAGCGCCTAAAATTTATTTGTGAAAAAGAATCTGTCAAGTTTACTGAAAAATCATTATACAACATAGCATCAATCTCATGTGGGGACATGCGAACAGCCATTAATCAATTACAGGTAGTTTATGTACAATATAACGAAATTAATGAGGAATATATTAAACTCATATGGGATACTCCTTCTGAAATAGTTATTAAAAACTTTTTCAAAGAAGTTATAAACAAAGATTTTAAAAAAGCATTAAATATCGTATTTGAACTTAAAAACATCGGCTATACTGGTTCAGATATAATGTTGAGTATGTTTTCTGCTATGAAATCCGATACGTATAATGATATACCAGAAAATATTAAAATAAAACTATGCGAAAAAATCTGCTATGGTATTTATCAAATATCTGATGTCACAGACAGCGATTTACAACTTGCAGGTAGCATCATTGATATGGTAAATTGTATTTGATTTTTTATTTCATATAGTTTATCTGCTTTGTACCAAACAGTAATTAGTACCAAAAATGTTCCACCAATGTGTAGGAATAGTCTTAACTTGATGTTTGTATCAAATTTACGTTCAATGTATCGTCCGTATGGCAATGTTTTCGTTCATAACATGTTTTTTTTAGTATATATCCTATTGTTACACATACACCACCACAAAAACAAACTGAACATAGAATAATGAACGAAAACAATATAGTAGCCAATGTATTATTCATCCTAATATATAACTAATATACACAATACTTTATGTATATCAATTTATTAATGTATGGCGAGAAAATTATGCTCATAGTTTTTTACTGATAATATAGTAAAAAAATTATTCATATGTTCTATTTAATGGATATGTTAACACATCTATATCAATAATATCTGCATTTGTATCGATATATGTTAATTCGATACCGCATGGTCTTTTCCAACTTCCATCTTTATATGCTCTGTAACATTCATACTTATCACATGCATATGTGATATACACTATATATTGCTCTTGACGATCAAAATTAGGTTCTCGACGAAATTGGTGCATCTGTTCCTTATTTTTGAATTTTTTTGTTATAACTCTTCCATATTGTTCATCTTCCTGTAACTTTGGAATAAATTCATCATATATTTTTTTTGATTCTTCATATGTTTTATATAAACGAATAGAATTACCGGGACTTCCATCAGAATCTACGTAAAAAATAGATACTGCAAACATATTTATTATAATAATATCATAACATTAATATAAATAGATTAATTTTTCAATTTTTTCTGTATACTTCATCGAATTGTTCGATAAACTCGGCCAATTCCTGTTTTAATTTATTGTATTTTTCACTATCTAGTTTATTCTCATCTATATATGTTACCACATTTGTAACTTTCTCAAATATTGCGATGTATACAGATTCACTTACACTACTCTTGAAACTGACATTTTCAATTATCTTTTGAATATGCCCAATATATGCTTCTAATTTTAATTTAGCTTCTATATTTTCTTTGTTTTTTTTGTCATTCTCAGCATATTTTTCTCCCTCTTTTATTTTATTACATATTTGTTCTTCTGTCATACGCCCATTATTACTTTTTATTACCAAATTATTACTGTTTCCACTATGTTCTTCGGTAGCAGTTATAGATAATATCCCGTTTGCATCCACTTCAATACGCACTTTAATTTTAGGTGTTCCTTTAGGCATCGCCGGTATATTTTCTAAATCAAATTGTCCTAATAACTCATTATCCTTAGTGAATCCGCGTTCCCCTTCAAAAATCTTAATTGTTACACCTGGCTGATTGTCTGTATACGTTGAAAATATTTGATCTATATGACATGGTATAGACGTATTTCTTTTAATTAATGTTGTCATTACACCTCCCGCTGTTTCGATACCTAAACTTAATGGTGTCACATCAGCTAGTACTATATCACGAATTATATTATTATCCGCACAACATAGTATTGCCCCTTGAACTGTAGCGCCATATGCCACGGCCTCATCTGGATTAATATCAGAATGTAATTTATTTCCAAACTTTTCTGTTAGCATTTCACGTATTTTTGGAATTCTTGTTGAACCACCAATCAAAACAACGTCGTGTATATCAGTTTCTTTTAGTTTGGCATCACAAAGTGCATTATCTATCGGTGGAATACATCGCAAAAACTCATTTTTACAAATATTTTCGAAAGTATTTCTTGTTATATTAATTTTCAAATCATAAGATTTATTATCACCGTAATAAAATGAATCAATTGTAATATTGGTCATATCATTAACGGATAATATTCGTTTAGCATTTTCACATATTTGTTTTAGTTTTCCTATAGATCTTGTATTTGAAGAAATACTCTTCAATACATCTTTGATTTTTATAATTTCTTGCATGTATACTTTGTATTTTCCGTCATAATTTTGTATATATTCATTTATTTTTTCCTCAGATGCTCTATATAAATCCTGAACAGAGTTAACATTACTTTGTTTACATATATGTAATGTTTCTTCGGTTGTTAACTGTGTCTTTGGTTTAAATGTTTTTCTTGTAAATTCCATTAAACAATAATTAACTAAATTATTATCAAAATCTTCTCCTCCAAGATGTGTATCACCAGAAGTAGATTTAATATCTAATACTCCTCCACTTGTAGTCAATACAGTAACATCTAATGTCCCCCCTCCTAAATCAAATACTAATATGTTTTTGTCAGTTTCTTTTCTATTTGATAAATTATATGCTATTGCTGCCGCAGTTGGTTCATTTATAACACGAATAACATCTAATCCTGCTATTTTTCCTGCATCTTTAGTTGCTTCTCTTTGCGCATTATTAAAGTATGCAGGAACCGTAATAACAACTTTTTCTATTTGTTGACCTACATATTTTTCGGCTCCTTGTTTTAATTTTCGTAATAACATTGCAGATATTTCTTCTGGAGTAAATCGTTTAATTTCATTATTGTACTCGGCTTCTATTTCGCAATTATCATTGACTTCTATGACTTTAAATGGAAAATTTGCTATGTCTTTCTGTATTATAGAATCTTTAAATTTTCTTCCTATAAGACGTTTAATATCATAAAATGTATTAGATATATTATTTACTTGTTGCTCTTTTGCAGATTCTCCCACAATTATCTCATTATCACAAAAAGATATATAACTAGGTGTCGTCCTATTCCCTCTTTCATTTGTAACTATCTCAACCCGGCCGTTATGCCATATTCCTACACAAGAATAGGTTGTTCCAAGATCAATTCCGATAACATAAGTTTGTTTATCTGTCATTATTATTGTTATGATATAAATATTTACATATTTTGAACACAAGTATACATCGCCCGTTTCGAAAAAATTTTTTGTATACCTTAAATATACTTATATCTGTATGCTTAATTCTGAAGATTATTATCAAATTCTTGGAGTTAAAAATGATGCTACTGAAGATGATATTAGAAAAGCATACCTACGTTTAGCATCTAAATATCATCCTGATAAAGTAGAACAAAGTCAGAAAACAAACGCACATGAAAAATTTATAAAAATAGGAGAAGCATATTCTGTTCTATCAAACAAAAATAAGAGGAGAGAATATGATTTACGTAAACATTCAACTGGCTTTTTTAATAATTTCCCGCATTTTAATGATTTTAATTATTTTGATGATCTATTCAAAAGACATTTACAAATGTTCGAAAAATTTTTCCATAATGATTTTCATAACATAGATATATCAAGCACACAAAATAATACTCCCAACACACATTTTTTCCAAATGCATTCGATGCAGACATTTAATAATGGCGAAGGATATAAAAAAGAAATTATTAACAAAAATGGTACAGTCACCGAAAAAATTACAAAAATTGATAAAAATGGAAAAAAAACAGAAACAATAAGAACATTACCGAATAATCGAACTATTAAGTTTTGAGATAAATTGTTGGCCAGTTACACCTCTAAAGAATAGAGTGCTTTTTTCGTAAAAACATTCTGTTTTCACGAACAATTTGTTTCTTTTTTTCATGTTGTATTATTTTTTCGTAAACAACATTATTTGTTTTTATCAAATGTCCTTTATATATACTAGTTTTTATGCTTTTCGTACTATGAATGCTACCTGTGCTATGGATACTTCGCGCACTACTCTGTGAAAAATTTTGATTTTTAACGTTATCTATTTGCAGTCGTGTAATATTTTGAAATTTAGGAATCTTATTATTTTTTAACAGATACGGAGGAATTTTGTAGACAGTTAACAACTCTTCTTTGGTACCTGAATTCACCAAAAAGCCAGATGATTCTTTTATGTCATTATTGGATGCTAAGACAACGACATAATCACGACCTATGTCATTTAATTTCATAGATAACTCTCGCAATAACATTTCATTATTGATGCTATATTCATGACTACCCAATATTTCCAATAATCGTGGTGTGATTGAACCGGAAAGAGTTTGTTTTCGTGTTACGGATTGTCTCAATAAATTTGAATACATTGATAGGATTTTTATATTCCACTGATTTTCGATTTCATCATTTTCCTCTTTATACTTTGATGAACTTCCGACTATATCTATATTATATTTATGATAGATACTATTTGTATCATTAATAAGTGCCCCACCAATGGATTTTATATTATATTTGTCCTCATATCCGTAGCCACCGTAGCAACAGTCTAGAATAAGATATAAATTGCATTGAATTTTAGATAATAACACACGCAAATCCAAATCAAATATAAATCCATGTTTACAGTAATCCATAGGAACTATCCCTTTAGGAATATAATCGTTTTTGTAATCTATAATTTTTGTACTATGACCCAAATAATAAATAAATAATTCCGAATAATCTTTAGATTGCTCTATAAAAAGTTTAATATTTTTTATAATATTTTCTTTTATTGGTTTCTCATAGTTATCCCCTGTTTCTGCTATATAAACAATATCATTATACATATATTTATTTTTCAATACCAACCCAATACTTTCTATAGTTACCTCATTATATGTTTCGTATTCTGTATCTATATAATTAATTTCAATTATCAATGCTTTCTTCATTTGATTATATATAAGATAATATTTGGTAATTAAAAAACGTATATGAAAAAATAATATGTTATATCTGATATATATTTTTTTCTGTTTCCTAATATAATGAATTCACAAAAATATTCTATATCACAAGAATTTGAAATTATTGATAGTGTTATAATAATGACAGATGATATTGAAACTGATACAGAAAAAAATCAAAACAATGAAACAGCCATATCGACACATATTATAGATTCTGGTAAGGAACAAACTCAACAGAGTACTATTTCAGACAATATAGTAAAAAATGAAACAATCATATCAAAAAATAATAAAATAGATGATCCGGCAGATTCTATGTTATTAATTCAAGTTACGAGTATTCAACAAAAATTTCAAAAAATAATAAACAAACTAATTGAACATAAATATAAATTAGTGCTTGGCATATCTATAACATTATTATATGTTATGATAAAAAATAAAAAACATAATATAGATATGAACTATATGTGTGATTATTACATAAAAAAATATGATAATATTAACATATAATAGTATGGAAAAAAAATCATTTTGGGATACGAAACCAGTATTACACAACAATGAAATAGCAACAATATCGTGTGGTATTGAAGATCTAAGTCATAGAAAATTATATAATAATTCAGAGCAAATCGCACTACCAAATATTATGAAATGGGAAAATATCAATATAGATAATCAGGACAATAATAATAAAATTTGTCAATTTCTGAACAAACATTATGATAGTGATCCAAGAATAAAATTTACATCTCAGTTGCTAGAATTAATACTAGGGCTGAGGTACGTCGTGTTGGGAGTGGTACGGACAGACAATAATACTTTATGTGGAATAATCGGTTGTAGTATTCACAATACAGTTATATACGATAAAAAAAAAGTTTTTGCCAATGTAGTACTATTGTGTGCACATGGCAAGTATCGTAAAAAGAATATGACTCAAACAATGATTAACGAACTAATTAGATATCTTTATGTTAATCATAATATTTCATATGGTATATTTAGTTCAACAAAAAAGTTTTTTAAGCCAATATCTGTGTATAGTACCTATATAAGACCGATTAATTATATTAAATTATGTGATGCAAGGTTTATTGAAAAAGTTCCTAACTCTGAACAAATACACAAAAATTTGATAGTTAATGGAACTCCTGCTGATAATTATATACCAATGAAAGAATCACAATTAAATGATGTATACAGCATATACATAAAATTTATTTCCCGTTTTAATTTATACTATGAATATACCAAAGAAGAATTTTTTTATTTGTTAACAAACAAACATGTTAAAAGTTATGTTATAACAGAAGATGATAAAATAGTTGATTTTGTTAGCTATTATACCGTACAATATGAAGGTGCCGTAGGAGATATAAATGCTGGACATTTATTTTTATATACATCAAATATTGAATGTGGAGACTTAATAATGCAAAATCTTTTGAAAATAATTGCGAATGATGTTGATGTTTTAATTGTAAACGATATGGGAACAATAGGAAATATACTTCTGACAACTAAATATAAAAATGTCAATGAAGATTCCGATCAGGAAACATACACAAAAATCTATGAACATAAATTTTTAAAGAAAAAAAAAATATATATAAATTTTTTCAATTGGAAAACTCCATATTTATCATCGAATCTCATTTCTTTATTTAGTCTGTAATTGAACAATTCTTAGTTCTAATAACATATTTATATTGACATTGGCAATATTCGTCTAAATATGATTTATTATGTAATTTAGCATGTTTCTTACAACATTCGCTATCATGTATTCTATTTGGTTCAACAAAAAGTTTATTTCTTTCCCATGATTTACATAGCATTTTCCCACAAACAAAACACCAATCATTCTGACATCCCACCCAATCATATCCTTGTGTTATATTGTTATATCCACATACTACATAATTTGTTTCACTATTTCCATGAAATGGATTTCCACAATGAGGGCATTTTTTAACAAAAAAAGGATAAAGAACCCTATTACTGGAATTAGTTGGTACAGCATTCGAACTGGTAAACTTAGACACTTTGTTTTTCGCAATACGTATAAGTGTTTGATATTGTATATCATTTTCATTATTTCTATTGGGAAAATTATCATTTATTATTTGATATACATCTTCAGTATATATACAGTTATTACACCTCTCTAATAGATTTTGCATCGTTATAAAATCTTTATTGTTCAAATATCGACGACCTTTTAAAAATCCATATATTAATGTTTTCATTTCTGGATTTTTTTTTCTATATAATTCACCAAACAAAGCGGCATCCGTAAAAGTCGAACATCCACTTAAAATATTTTTCAATTCCCTATATTTATTCTCATCAATTATATTCATTCCTATAACATATTATAATGTTATTTTTATAGCATTTCGGATTTTTTTAGGCCAAACAAAAATTGATAAATTTAATCTATAATACGTAATCTAATTCAATTTTTTTAACTTAATGCAAATGGCCAAAATAATAAACAAAGGAACTGGCGCCGGCGGTGCTAAAACAACAAAAAATGGAATAGAATTCGAGGAAAAAACATCCATTGAACACACACTATCAAGTAATAATTTTATTAAGATCGTTGTGAATAAAAGGAAAAAAGATAGTTATTATTTCGAAAATAATGATTCACATAAAAAAATTATATATATGAAGCAAAATGGTCTTAAATATTATTTCAAACAAAATTTTGATATTGATATTTATAAGAAACCAGATGAAGCCTTTCTTGTATGTTCCGGCAACAAATATCATCTCAAAATTTTGGAAAAAAAAAACCAAAATGTTGGTGGCTCTGTCGAAGATAAACTAAAAACTGGATTATTTAGCAAAAAAGAATACGAAAAAATGCTCAATAAAAAAAAATTACTGTATACTTTCGAAGTATCATATGCATTTTGTATAAGTAAATTTTTACAAAATAAATTTGAATCAACTGAAATAAAATACTTAAATATGAAGAATATAATGATGGAAGATGGTATAGAACTATTTTATGGTGATAATGAAGATTATTACAATAAAGTATACGAATGGATAAATAAAATCTAATACGATGTGATCAATACTTCATCCGCTTGAGATGCAGGTTTTTTTGAATTTATAGATCTTTTACAAGAAATAATTTCGATTGTGTATTTTTCTTCTTTGAAATTATTGACAACCAAGTCTACATTAGCATTACTCATTAAAAATTTATGTTGTTTACACATAGTAAATAATTGTTGATGTTGAACCAAAGTAAAACCATTGAATGTATAGCCAACAAAAGACTTTTCATTTACAGGTGCATAAGGAGGATCTAAATATAGAAAATCATTGTTTTTTATATTTTTGAATGAATATTCAAAACTTGCACATACAAAATTTACATTTTTAATTAGATTTGAAACGGCTATAATATGTTCATCATTTATAATTTCAGGATGGATATAATGACCAAACGGAACATTAAATCCATTGGGCCCTTCGCGATATAATCCTCGGAAACATGTTTTATTTAGAAAAATGAAATATGCTGTTCCTATTGGAGTATTTCGCTGTTCTTGTGTCAATTTATTGAATTCTGATCTAATCCAATAAAAATATGATTCTTGTGAAGCTATACCTTCTGTAATATCTTTTGGTTTTTTATTTATAGTATTTCCTTTTAACGTATTGTATATATCGATAATTTTCCTTATTTCTATCAGTACATCACCAGGATTTTTTTGTATATTTTTATACAAATTGATTAGTGTTTCATTGATATCATATGCATTGATATTTCCAGTTAATTTGATTTTACCATTATTTATGTTTTGTAACAGTGCAAATAAAATGCTACCGCCACCTAAAAATATTTCATGATAGTTCGTTATTTTTTTCGGAAATTTATTGATAACTTTATCAACAATTTGTGTTTTCCCTCCAACCCATTTTATTATCGGTTTGATATATTCACATTTATCATCCATATTATTTATTACTGTTAAAATAGTACTTTTATTGTTATTTAAGTTCAATTTTTTTCTCCCGATCATATTGTTATAATATGAATATGATTTTATATGGTTCGCTATATAAAATTATAATATTTTTTTAAGTATATAATAAGAAAAACAAATACACGATTTATTATTTTTTCCTATATAGATTGTTTACCATGGATAATCAGTATAGCGCGTATTAAATATTTTATTATTTTTATCATATATATAACTACATAAGTTATATCTATCAAGATGTGAACAATTTCTATGTATTCTTTCTTCAAATAAATAATATTTATTAGCATTTAACCCAAATCGTAAATCATCTTTAACATATTTATTAACTAATACATCTCGCATATGTTTAATAAACATATGGTATGATGAAATATTTTTATAATTTTTTACAATATATGTTATTAAATCTATAAATATTGGTTCATTTGGTTCACATGCAATTATTCCTTGATATATAACTCCAGATTCTCCAGTTAATACTGTATAAAAATAATTTTTATTTATTATATCTTTAATTGGCTTAATTAACTCTGTTTTTATATCTAAATATATACCTCCTTTTATATATAATAAGCAATATCGAAATAAATCAGCTTTGTGTGGTCCGGCCTTAATATTTTTGAAAGCTTCAACAACATTATCAGAATAATTTTCTTGTAAAAATTTAATGCATTCTTTGTCATCATATATAATATGTTGATATTCGGGCGCATATTTTTTTATATTACTATAAACTTTCGATTTTATTTTAGATTTATCAAAATATGTCTGGTATATAATTTTCGGTATATCATTTGATGAAAAAGTAGCAAAAGATTCGGTATAATTTGATAAAAATATGAATATCAATACTAAAATAATATATACAATCAACTCCATTATATATATATTATAGAAAATTATAAGTATACATTATATCAAGCAGGCATAAATGTTCCTGTATAACAAGGTAAAGGCTCATTTTTTCTTTCGCAACAACATCCACAACAAACATATGATGATTCCGCTTTTACATAGTCATTATATGCTACAGGTATTTTTTCAGCACTAAAACAACTCCCCATAATTATATGCTTGATGTATAACTAGTTCTTTATATCATTTCTTTATCTAATTTGATAGTTATATCGATTCTGTGTTCTATAAATTTCTTTTTGTAAAAGCGTATTAAATCTTTTAATTCAATTTGTTTACAGTTATTCATTATTACTTCTCTAAAATCATATTTCATATATTCATTTTCAAGTTCATTCGTAAAAATATGCAAAGCATGACTCAATAAATTACTAAATGGTATATTTAGAACCGATATGACGCTTTTTTTTGCAATTTCCAAATCTTTCTGTGATAAACTTTCTAATTTTTTTAAATAATTATTCATAAACACACCTGTTCTATCAGTTATTTCATTTACTGTTTTATGTGGTGACTGGATTAGAAACATATAGTAAATAGATGGTCGAGATGTCTCTCCTATTGTTATAACTTTACCGGATACAATATATCCATAAGATTCTTGCGTTCGTAGTTCATTATAATATTCTGTTGCCATAAAATTATCTAACAAGTTAATCAAACATAATGTCTTTGCCCATTTGGTATCGTTATAGCAGATTGTATTTATATATACAAATATTCCAACAGCGATATTTTTTTCTATCTTATTTAGATTGATTATAGTAATAGATAATTTTTTTCGTGGTATACGATATGATATAAACTTATCATACGATTTATTATTTTTATTCAAAATTTCAAACATTGTATTTAATTTCGTACATAAATTACGATCGCAATTCCCTGTCATATATAATAGTGTCCGTTTATATGCAAATAATGTTTTGAATACATTAACTACATTTTCTTTTTTAATCGAAGTTATTGTATGTAATTTTTCCTCAGCATCATAGTAATATTTATTAATTATTTTATTAAAATATCCATGTATTTTCATATATGGTGAATCATATATTTCATTTTTATATTTTTCTATTAAAGAATATTTAGCCGTTTCAAAACTCTGATCGGTTATCATACCACAGTCTATTATTTTAGATAAAATAAATTGACAAACTTCATAAAATTTCTTATAATTCCCATGTAAATTCATATATATTCTTCCCCCGTCAATTATTATACTAAATTTATATAATGCATTACTACACATATATAAAATATGATTAATCTCTGTCAATAACGAGTTTAAATACAATAAAATACATATGTTTATGTATATATTCTTAACTGCCATATCTAAGTCGAAACGTACCATTAAAAATACATTTGGTGTATTATACTTTGTATAGGGAAACCAATAAGAACATATTTTATCAGAAACTAATACCGGCCTATCAAATTCAAATTGATTGATATTATTTGATGTCGAAATAAATGAATTTAATGGCGGAAACAATATTGTTCCAAGTGAACTTGTACACTCTATTTTTTTATTATATATACAGTATTTAGTACCGTAATGCGGATATTCCAAAATACATTCGCTAGTATATTTTTTAGAACCAAATATAACTATTAAGTTATCTATGGTCATCTCTTTTACAATAGAAAGAATATTATGTTTTATATCATCTGAATAACAATCTTGTGTAACATTGAATACTAAAATATGTTTTGGATTAATTACATAGTTATTTAATGTTTCACATATATTCAAAACCGAATCTATCGTATTATTTCTCTCAAAATTTATAAATTTATATATTTCGATTTCTAAAAGTTCATTATATATTTTTTCAAAATGTTTTGACTTAATATTTTTTTTTAAAGAATCAATATATTTTATAATTGTATTAATAATATTCTTTTTA
>Ga0209343_10001347_pt1 | contig 33220 bp, 41 predicted proteins | sample RifCSPlowO2_02_FD_184026 | JGI IMG/M metagenome (GOLD analysis project Ga0209343, IMG submission 184026) | Groundwater microbial communities from Rifle, Colorado - Rifle CSP2_plank lowO2_0.2 (SPAdes) (version 2) | ecosystem: Environmental > Aquatic > Deep subsurface > Groundwater | place... | reverse complement strand
TGTTTTGCGTCTCTTCTCATTTTATTGTTTTGTATTTATTCTCATTTCATTATTCTAAATCACATTTTATTTATTTTCAAATCCTGCGCTATTTAAGCTCCAGCAGAATTAAGATACACATTTTTATGCTAACATTTTAGTATATTTTGGCGGGTGTTAGTTTTTTTAGTGTTTTTTGTTTAGAATAATGTTAATAAAAAAACCGCCGCGCGATTTCAAACCTTTTTAGATTTGAAATCGCGGGCGGATGAATCTCTTATTACTTAACATCAATCCATGAATCCATGGAAGTACTTTTTCCGCATGATTCTATTTGCCATGCTCCAAATCGTAATTTTTCTATTATCTCCTTAATTTTTTCAGGGGTGTTATGCCACTTTTTAAGATCATTTGAAATTTTCGGATATTCCACCCTCAACCTCTCTACTATCTCTCCAATTTCTTCTAGATTGCCGATGTTCTTTTCAAGATTATCGGCAATGATTTTAATAACTCCGGATTTTTTCTTGTTGTCTCCGTATATCTCCGCGTGCATCTCCGCCACGACATCATTGATGTCTTTATCGCCTACCATTATTCTAAACATAATTTTCTCCTCTTTCTAAATGTCAAAGAATTTAATCAAAACCCGATGTTTTGATTTCTACCGAAATGATAGCAGAACAAGATTCTTTTGTCAATGTTTCGGAAAAAATTGTAACTGCTAAAATGAAAGCATTATGTTTTTCAAAAATAATTTTGACTTCGTCGCCGTCGGCGACACGACGATAGACGCTTTTATTAGGATCAAAGAAGCATCAGTTAATTGCGATATCAACAAAGAGAATTGCCAAATATGTTTGGATTACGGCAATAAAATTCCTTACGAATCAGTAACAATCGTTCCGGCCGTGGGCAACAGCGCCAACGCGGCGGTGGTGGCGGCAAGGCTGGGTTTAAAGTCGGCTTTTGTCGGCAATGTCGGCGATGATTTAAACGGTAAAGATTGTCTCAGCGCTTTTAAAGCGGAAAATGTCAGTACTAAATTTATAAAAATTCACAAAGATAAAAAAACAAATTATCATTATGTGCTTTGGTACAAAGATGAACGGACCATCTTGATAAAACACGAAGAATATGATTATGAACTGCCTCACATCGGTTCGCCCAAATGGATTTATTTGTCATCGCTGGGCGAAAATTCCCTACCCTTTCATCAAGAAATAGAAAATTATCTTAAATTTCATCCTGAAACAAATCTGGCTTTTCAGCCCGGGACATTCCAGATGAAATTCGGCGCAGAAAAACTGGCTGGTCTTTACAAACTGACGAAAGTTTTCATTTGCAATGTTCAAGAGGCTCAAAGAATTTTGGAAACAAAAGAAGAAAAGCCGATGGAATTGATGAAAATGATTTCTTATCTCGGCCCGAAAATTGTCGTCGTTACCGACGGCGTCAAAGGAGCTTATGCTTATAACGGCGATGAAGCCTGGTTTATGCCGCCTTACCCTGACCCCAAACCGCCGTTTGAGCGCACCGGCGCCGGAGACGCTTTCTCCGCCACTTTTGTCGCCGGCTTGGCCATGGGCAAATCAATTGAAGAAGCCTTAATGATGGCGCCTGTCAACTCAATGTCCGTCGTCCAGAAAATCGGCGCGCAAGAAGGATTGCTCACCTTGCCGGAACTGGAAAAATATCTCCAACAAGCGCCGGAGGGTTATAGGCCGAGGAGGATAAATTAAACAACTTTTATTTTCTTTTTATCGCCTTTTTCGCCGATTCAATTATATTTTGAGCTGTCAGTCCGAATTTTTCCAAAAGCTCGCTTGGCTCTCCCGATTCGCCGAAGCGGTCTTTGACGCCGATTATTTCCATCGGCGCGGGATGATTTTGAGACAAAATTTCGCTGACGGCTGAACCCATTCCGCCCGTCGCCTGGTGTTCTTCTATCGTTACGACACAGCCGGTTTTTTGGACTGATTTCAAAATGGTATCTTTGTCCATCGGCTTAATGGTGTGGTTGTTTATCACTTCCGCTTCAATTCCCTCCTTCGCCAATTCTTCCGCCGCTTTCAAAGCTTCGTATAATAATGGCCCGCAAGAAATTATGGAAACATCCCCACCTTCTCTATAAATTTCCGCTTTGCCGATTTCAAAAGGTGTGTCTTCCGTCGTCATCACCGGCGTTTTTTCTCTGGTAAATCTTATGTAGACCGGGCCTTTATGTCTAGCCGCGGCAATGGTCGCTTTTTTCGCTTCTATCGCGTCGCAAGGCGCGATGACAACCATATTGGGAATAACCCGCGTGATAGCCATATCTTCTATCGCCTGATGAGTGGCGCCGTCGGGACCGACGGACACGCCGCTGTGCGCGCCGGCGATTTTGACATTTTGATTATTGTAGCAAACAGTCGTTCTTATCTGCTCCCAGTTTCGGCCGGGCGAAAACATCGCGTAAGAAGAAATAAACGGAACTTTGCCGACCGCCGCCATTCCGGAAGCGAGCGATGCCATATTTTGTTCGCCTATTCCGACCTCCACAAATCGGTCCGGAAATTCTTTTTTGAAAACCGAAGTGCGGGTGGAATCCGTCAGATCGGCGCAAAACGCCACGACATTCGGATTTTCCTTTCCGGCAATCACAAGTCCTTCGCCATAGCCAAAGCGAGTCGGGATTTGTTCAATGTCCTCTTTAAACAATTTCGGATTAAGTTTTGCGTTTTGGTTAAGCATTTGTTAGTTAATTAAAAAGTCTAATTGTTCATTTGGAATACCGACTGATAAACCGTATTCTATCGCCGGTTGCCAACTAACCTTATCGTCATAATTAAATTCAAAAATCTTATTTTTAAAAACAACGATAATGTTTCTGTTCTTCCAAAAATGCGCATACCAGCCTGATTCTATAAATTTTGATACTTGTTCAATTTCTTCTCTTGACACTTGGACTGTATATAAATGCCATCTTTCAGAAAAAATAACATCGTCTGTGATTTTAAAACCAATAATATTAAAATCATTCAGAACAATATTATCCTCTAAGCTTTCTTCAATTATTGTTCCTTTGTAATCTTTGTTTGAAAATCCTTTTTGGTTAGACATAAAATTTTAGTTATTTGGTAAAGCTGAATAAGTTTGACATATTTTTTGCTTCGTGTATATTGTTAATATCACCACGAAAAGTCCCCCGCAGGGTTCCGTCCCTACGGGGTCCTTTTCTTTTTATACTCCAATTTATTTCTTAAATCATTCATAAAACTTAGTTGCTTGCGTCCAAATCTTTTTAAAAGCGCCGAGTATTTAAAGAGATTTGGTATGACAACGCGCTCAAATTTCCCCTTTTCTATCAAGTATTGCACCAAACAATAAAAATCGCCATCGCCAGTTACAATTATCGCTTTATCGTAGTTTGGATATTCAATCATTGCGTGAAGAACAAGCTCTGCGTCGCAATTGCCTTTTGTTGTGCCATCTTTGTATTCTAGTGTCGGCTTGAAAACACAAAGAAAACCAGCTGACTGGAGAGAAACATACAGGTCATTATTGCCTTCCACATAGCCAATAAACAAAAACGCCTTTGTCACTCCGTATTTTTCTTTGAGATAGATGCGGAAACGAGCAAAATCAAGTTTCCACCCGAGCGAGCGAATACTTAAGTTTAAATTTTGGCTATCTATAAAAGCGTAATTGTTTATTTTTTTCTTCATCTTTATTCCCCGCTTATTTTTCCTCCCAGAGTTCTTAATTCTTGCAAGGCTTTTTCTCCTTCCTCTTTATTTGGCGGTTTACCGTGCCAGTTGAAATCTTGCTCCATAAAGTCTACGCCCTTGCCGGGAACGGTGTAAGCGATAATGCAAACCGGCTTTTCAAAAATAGCGCGCGCTTGAAGAACAGCGTCATAAACTTGTCTTATATCGTTACCGTTTATTTCTATCGCGTGCCAACCGAATGATTCAAATTTTTCCGCAAGCGGTTCAAGAGGCATTATGTCTTCCGTAAATCCGTCAATCTGAATGTTGTTCCTATCTATTATCGCGGTAAGATTATCCAGCTTATTTTTCCCAGCCCACATCAACGCTTCCCAGCTTTGCCCGCAGTCAAGCTCGCCGTCGCTCATCAGACAAATTGTCTGATTCTTTTTTTTATCTAAACGAAACGCGTAGGCCATTCCGGCCGCCTGCGACAGGCCGGAACCGAGCGGCCCGGAAGAAGTTTCCAACCCGGGTAAGGCAAGCCGATGCGGATGCCCTTGCAACCTTGTCCCGAATTTTCGCAGAGTTTTTAACTCTTCAACCGTAAAATATCCAGCGCGCGCCATTACCGCGTAAAGCACGGGGCAAATGTGGCCGTTGGATAAAACTATTCTATCCCGTTCCTCCCAATCCGGATTTTTCGGATTATGCTTTATCGCATCCGTGTGATACAAAACCGTAAAAACATCGGCCATGCCCAAAGGCCCGGCCGAATGGCCGGATTTGGCTTCCAAAAGCATAGCGATAATATCCTGGCGGATAGTGTTCGCCATCGCTTCCAATTTTTTTATTTGTTCATCGGATAACATTTTTTAATTCTTCAATCGCTTCTTTAATATCTTTTCCGCTATTAAATATCGCGCTGGCGGCCACTATTCTGTCCGCCCCCGCTTCAATCGCTCTCGGAATCGTCTCTTTGTTCATTCCCCCGTCAATTTCTATTATACATTGCGGGCAGAATTTTCTCACTTCTCTGATTCTTTCAAAAGTATTTTCGCTCATTTTCTGCCCCGGCAAACCCGGCTTAACGGCCAAAATTTGGAAAAAATCAACCTTGCTTTTGTAGGCCAGCGCTTGAGCGACGGATTCATCCGGGCCTATGGCTATTCCGGCTTCTGTTTTGTTTTTATGACATCTGTCAATGACAAAGCCAGCGTCTCTTGTTCCGCCCATATGGAAAATTATTCTTTTTACGGACGGACTAAGCCAATGGTCAATTTTTTCCTCCACCTTGTCTATCATCAAATGAAGTTCAAAATTAAGTTCGGTTTCAATCAAGGCGAATTCCACCAAATTATGCCAAAGCGTGTTTCTAGTGAATGTCCCGTCGGCGACATCCAAATGCGCCCAAGAAAAATAGGGCTCAATGAGCTTTATTTTTCTTTGAACTTCTTCGAAAGTATCGGCGTTGATGGCGGGGATCAGCATGGCGATATTACAAATATTTTTTCAAAATTTCCATGTGTTTTATCAGCATCGCCGCGTACCCCCATTCGTTGTCGTACCAAGCGAAAATTTTTACCAAATCTCCGTCTATGACTTTGGTAAAACCAAGGTCAACAATGGAACCGTATGGCTCGCCGATGATATCAGTTGAGACCAATTGCTCATTGGACACTTTGATTATTCCCTGCCATTCCGGCTTTCGCGATTCGGCCGTCAAAATTTCGTTTATTTCTTCGACACTCGTGTTTCTTTTTGAGACAAAAGTCAGGTCTATCAACGAGCCAACCGGCACCGGCACTCTCACCGCCACGCCATCAAAAATTCCTTTCATCTCCGGTATGGCTTTGGCGGCGGAAATAGCCGCTCCCGTGCTGGAAGGAGAAATGTCTATCGTTCCGGCCCGGCCTCTTCGCCAATCTTTGGCGTCCGGCTTATCCACTATCCCTTGAGACGCCGTGTAAGCGTGAATAGTGTTTAAAACCGCTTTTTTTACGCCGGGATTTTTGGCGAGAATGGAGATAAGCGGAGTGATGGCGTTGGTGGTGCAAGAAGCATTGGATGTTATTTTTGATTTTGAAATATCTTCAGGATAAACATTGGGCGTAAAGGTCAGCGCTATGTCGTCCTTGACCGGCGCGGTTATGACGACTCTTTTCGCTCCGGCCTCCAAGTGGGCTTTGGCTTTGTCGTAAGAATCAAAAAATCCGGTGGACTCCACGACAATATCTATGTCCAAATCTTTCCACGGCAATTTGGCCGGATCTTTTTCCCGCAGAAATTTTATGTCTTTGATTTTTTCCGGCAAAGCAAACTTCCCGTAAACCGAATCGTGTTCCAGTAAGTAAAGCAAATTATCTTTATCGGCTAAATCATTTACGGCGACAATCTCAAAATCAGGATTGCTTAATGTTTGCCTGTAAAACACTCTGCCTATGCGGCCGAAACCGTTGATGGCTATTCTTATTTTCATGCCGATTAATTATAACTTAAATAAAATAAATTGTATCCGTCCATCACTATTTGGGACTCTTTGGCTGGCGCTATAGATACTTCAACTCCTTCAGGCCTTTTTCGTATTGGGCCAAAGCGGACTTGACTTCCTCGCGAGATATCTCAAAACGAGCGCCTTCTCGGGCGATTCTTGACCTGATTTTATAAGCTTCCCAAACATCTTGGAGGCTGGCAAAATCGCTGGGCTCTATATTCTTCAATTTTTCCCCCAGCCCGTCCATCTTAAATCCGATTCGGGAAAAAATATCGTCCAAGATTGAATCCGCCGCGATGATGGCTTCTTTCCAATCCTCAACGTTGTCGGAATTGATTTTGTTTTTGATGTTTTTCCATTTACCGGTTCGGTCTTGGGGCAATTTTTCCTCTTCTTTGAAGCTGACAATGGAGGCAATTTTGATTTTTCTTTCAAGCTGACGGAATTTAAAGAAAAGGAAAGCCATAACGGCGATAAAGACAAAACCGGCGATAATAAAATACGCTTTTATCGGAACATCGGCCAGCAAAAGAATAAACTTCTTGATTAAAATCCAAGGCCACCTTAAAAGATTAAGAATCTGGTCAAACAGATATTCCAAATTAAGCCACTTAACTTCTTTGGGAAGAAGACTCATATTTTTTTCCTATCTCAAACAATAAATTTTCGCCGAATCCGGGCGCGATAATCTGCAAGCCTATCGGCAAACCTTCCGAATTAAGTCCGGCCGGAACAGACATCGCCGGCAGTCCGGCCATTTTTGCCGGAGCGGTAAAAATATCTTCCAGATACATCTTTAAAGGATCGTTCGCCTTTTCCCCGATTTTGAAAGCGACCGACGGAGAAACCGGAGAAATAACGGCATCAACGTTTTTAAAAACGTTCTCAAAATCTTTTTTTATCAGTTTCCTGATTTCTTTGGCTTTGACATAATAAGCGTCGTAATAGCCGGCGGAAAGAACATAAGTTCCGAGCATTATTCTTCTTCTTGTTTCCGGGCCGAATCCGGCCTCTCTGGTCTTCATATAATCTTCCGTCAAACTTTTTCCCTCTTTAAAAAGTCCGTATTTTACGCCGTCAAATCTCGCCAAATTGGAAGAAACTTCGGCCGGCGCGAGTATATAATAACACGGCACGGAATATTTTATGTTGGGTAGTTCAATTTCCGAAATTTCATAACCCAAATCTTTAAAAATCTTGGCTGATTTTTCCATAGATTCATTTATTTCTTCATCCACTCCTTTTTTGTCATATTTCAAAACGCCTATTTTTAACTTTCCATCCAATTTTCTCTCATCGAAGTCCGGTGTCGACGAGGATGTTGAGTCCATCGGGTCTTTGCCTTTTATGACGTTGAAAATTATTTCCGCGTCTTCAACCGTTTTGGCCATTGAGCCGATTTGGTCAAAAGAAGAAGCCATGGCGATAAGGCCGGAACGGGAAACGGCGCCGTAAGTCGGATTAAGTCCGACCACTCCGCAAAAAGACGCCGGCTGCCTGATGGAACCGCCTGTGTCCGAACCGAGAGCGCCCAAACAGCCGTCCATCGCCACCGCCGCGGCGCTGCCGCCGGACGAACCGCCGGCCACTCTTGTCAAATCTTTCGGATTTTTTGTCGCTCCATAGGCCGAATTTTCGGTGGAAGCGCCCATGGCAAACTCGTCCATATTGGTCCGGCCCAGAAAAACAGCTCCGGCCGATTTAAGTTTTTTTATCGCCGTCGCGTCGTAAGACGCTTTATAATTTTGGAGCATTTGGGAACCGGCCGAGCAAATTTTTCCTTTTATTAAGATATTGTCTTTAATGGCCATAGGTATGCCCAGGAGCGGCCGGTTGCCAATACCCTCTTTGTCCAATTTTTCGGCTTCGTTTAATGCGTCGGCAAACACTTCCAAGTAAGCGTTGATGTTTTTGTTTTTTTTTTCAATATTTTTCAAAAAATAAGCGGTTAATTCTTTGGCGGAAATTTCTTTATCCGTTAAAAGTTTTCGCGCTTTTTTAATTGTAAGGTTATTCAAAGACATGTTTAACTTTTACATATCCATTTTCCGTAAAAGGCGCGCCCTCGAGCAATTCTTTCGTGAATTTTCCGGCTTCGTGAGCGTTCTCATCCGACCTCATTGCGTTCAATTTTTCTTTTTTGGAAAAACTCTCCCCCCAATCGCCCGTGTCGGCTTCTTTTAGCGCGGAAATGTAGTTCAAAATGACTTCAAATTCTTTTTGAAGTTTTCCTTTCTCTTCCGGGGACAAATTTATTCTGGCCAATTTCGCCAATTTTTCAATTTCCATAATTATCCCAACAACTCCCGCACAACCTTATTGACCAAGGCGCCGTCGGCTTTGCCTTTGACTTGCGGGGCGAGAACGGCCATTACTTTCCCGATTTCTTTCTCTCCTTTTGCGTTAGATTGTTCCACCGCTTTTTTAGCCAAATCCCTTATGGCGGCTTCGGATAATTGCTCCGGCATATAAGCCATCAGCGCCGCCAATTCCGCTTTTTCTTTTTCCGCCAATTCTAACCTCCCCGCTTTCTCAAAAGCCTCAATGGAATCTTTTCTTTTCTTTACCTCTCTGGAAACGACCTGCAAAACTTCTTCGTCGTTAAGCGCAGACGCAACTTCAACATTTTCCGATTGACTGCTTTTTATCAATTTCGCCCTTTTGTTTATCTCGGCGTTGCCGATTTCGGAACTAACCATTTTCAACACCGACAACTTCACTTGATTTTTGACCTTGAAAGCCTCTTTAAAATCCGCTTTTATTTTGTCTTTTAGCATATTTTTATGTTAACACACTATTCCAATAACTTCAAAAATTCTTTTTCGTCAATTATTTTCACGCCCAGTTTTTTGGCCTTGTCGTATTTTGAACCCGGTTCGGCGCCGACAACCGCGAAATCGGTCTTTCTGGACACGAATTCGCTCACCTGCCCGCCTCTTAATTTTATTTCTTCTTTGGCTTTACCTCTAGATATGTTTTCCATCGTCCCCGTCAAGACAAAAATTTTCCCTTTGATTTTGCTGTTTTTCAAAAGCGGAGATTTTCCCGGGAAAATTATTTTGATTCTTTTCAAGAGCCTTTCGAGTAATTCCCTGTTGCGTTTATCTTTGAACCAATCAAAAACGCTTTCCGCCACTTTCGGGCCGATTCCGTCAATTTTTTGCAATTCTTCAGCCGACATACCACTCAAGGTCTTAACAGACTTGGCCGATTTCGCCAAAAGTTCGGCCGTCTCTTCTCCAATGTGAAAAATCCCCAGCGCGGTTAGAAATCTGGGCAATGTCGTTTCTTTTTTTTCGTTTATGGCGTTGACGATATTTTTGGCTGATTTTTCCCCGAATCTTTCCAGCGGCTCCAAATCGCCTTCTTTCAAATCGTAAATATCGGCCGCGTCCCAAATAAGGCCGTTGTCCAAAAACGCGTCAATTATTTTCGGCCCCAATCCTTCTATGTTCATCGCTTTTTTGGAAACGAAATAGTATAAAGATCGGCGATGTTTTACGGAACAATTTTTATTGGCGCATCTTATAATCGGACTGTCTTTTTCCCGCGCCAGTTTTCCGCCGCAAACCGGACAAGTTTCCGGCATTTTGAATTCTTTTTCTTTTCCGGTCCGCATTTCTTTCAAAACACGCGCCACTTCCGGTATAACGTCGCCTGCTTTCTGAATGACAACCGTGTCGCCTATTTTAAGCCCCAACCTTTTTATTTCGCTGTCATTGTGAAGAGTGGCCCGGGAAACAACGCTTCCCGCCACCAAAACCGGCGCCAGATGAGCCACCGGCGTGAGAACTCCGGTTCGGCCGACCTGCGTGACAATATTCTTCACGACGGTCGTTGCTTGTTCGGCCGGAAACTTAAAGGCGATGGCAAATCGGGGCGCCTTGCCGGTATAGCCCAGCTGTTCTTGCCAATCGCGTCTGTTGAGTTTTACCGCCACTCCGTCTATCCAATAATCCTCCTTGTCTTTTTTCTTCTGCCACTCTTTCCAGTAGGCGATAACTTCGTTTATATCTCGGCAAAGTTTGTAATTTTTGTTCACTTTGAAGCCAAGTTTTTTTAGCAACTCTAATTCTTTAATCTGCGTTTCTGGGAAAGAGGAGGAAATGTCTGTTTTGGACGACTCCCCCTCATCGCCCGAGAGGGAAAAACTGACATTTCCTCCTCTTTCCTTTAATACAAAAACAGGAGAAGAAACCATTTTCTCCCTCTCGGACACAACGGGGGATTCGTCCGAAAATGGTTTCTTCTCCTGTTTTTCTATCATCGCTATATCGTAAATATAACTGTCCAGTTTTCTGGAAGCGGCGGCGGAAGAGTCAAGCTGACGGATGGAGCCGGCGGCGGCGTTTCTGGGATTGGCAAACGGAGGTTCTCCTTTTTCTTTCTGCTTGACATTAAGTTTTTCAAACTCTCTCCTGCTCATCCAAATTTCTCCTTCCGCCACGATATTTATAGGCCTTTCCAATTTAAGAGGAATGCTTTCAATCGTCTTAATGTTCTGCGTTACATCCTCGCCAGTCGCGCCGTCGCCTCTGGTCGCCGCCGTCCGCAAGATACCGTTTTCGTAAGTTAAAACTATTTTGAACCCGTCTATTTTCAACTCGCAAACATATTCTGTTTTACCCCCCTCGACATCCGATGTCGAGGGGGGTTTCTTCGCTAGCATTCGTTTGACCCGCTCGTCAAATTCCTTTATCTCTTCTTCGGTGAAAGCGTCGGCAAAAGACCACTGCCTGACCTTGTGAACAACTTTGGCGAATTTATCCAAGGGTTTGCCGCCGATTCTTTGAGTGGGAGAATCGGGACTGGCGTATTGGGGGTATTGTTTTTCCAGTTCCGTCAGTTCATGTTTTAGAGAATCAAGGGCGGCGTCGGAAATTTCCTGCCGGTCCAAGACATGATAAAGATAACGATGGCGGTTTATAGTTTCTTTAAGTTTTTCAATTCTTGTTTTTATGTCCCCTGTTGTCATATTTCGTTCCGCGCGCCAATTTTACTTGGACGTTACTCTTATCGCTCTTTCCACTTTGAAAGACGAAGTTGAATCGCAATCTTTGGTGTTATATCCTCTTGATTCAACCGTGGTAAAACTGCTTTTGGTCACTGTGATTTTGGCGCAAGAATTGTCGCTTAAGTTGATCTTATACGGGCCGTACGGACTGTTGGATTTGGCCGGTATGGTGAAATTGTTGCCGGCGCATTTGATCGTCGACGGTGCGTCGTAGTAGCCAAAAGCGCTGTCGGCCAAACCGGGGTGTTTGATTTCCCAGTAGAAAAAACATTCTATGCCGGCGTCGGCGGCGTAAAAAGCGATTTGCGATTCCCGTCCAACGCCGGAAAGCTTAAATTCGTTGATTACAACGCCGGAAACACCCAAAGAAACTAAAAGAACGACATTGATAACAAAAATGGAAAGAAGAAGAGCGAAGCCGTGTTTTAATTTGTGATTTTTCATTTTTTAGATTTTATTTTTTAGATTATTGGCTATCCAACTTTCTTTGCGAAACCGTCGCCTGCAAATTAAGTTTTGATTTTAATTTTTCTTTTATTCCCGTTTCTCCGCTGATGGCTATAGTGACCAATGGTTGTTTTTGGTCATTCACCACATTGCCTCTTACGGTAAAAGAAAGCTTGGTAATTTTAATTTCGTCGGAGGTCAACATAAGCCAAGATATGGATTCGGACGGTATTTGCCTTTCTATATGTTCCCCGTTTAATCGGTAGTTAACCTTTTTATCGTCTTTGTTGGTAAAAGAAAAAGTCCCAGTCACGCACCCGGAAGGACAATAGTCTTCGCCTTCCCTTATTTCCCTCATCATCGCCTCCATGGCGAAGTTCAAATTATCATTCACTTTTCTAAATGCCTCCGTTTTTTTCTGAATGTCCATTATATTGAGAAAAGCGGACAGGGTTATCGTCATCACCGCCATAAACACCCCCAGCGCGACTATCATTTCTATCAAAGTAAAACCGCCTATTTTTGATTTTTTATTTTTCATCTCCAATTAAATATATTATCCTGCAAATTCATCGTTTTTGGGATGTCTTTGTCCTTCCAGTTCACGAAAACGCTTATTTTGGCTTCATCGCCGTCAACTCTGACAGCGTTGTCTATTTTTACCGTTCTGGTAAAAATAGAATTGCCGTCTGCTCCGCCCGATTTGTATGTGTAATTAACCCCGTTAAAATCAAGCTTGGGGCAACTTGTTGCGCAAACATTCACAGTAACCGGGATTTTTATAATATCTATATAACAACCAGTCGCCCCCTTGCAGACGGTTAATCCGTTCAGCCAATCGCCGGACGAATTTATAAGATTGGTGTCTCTGACATTTCTTACATATTCAATAGCTTCCTGCCCCAAATAAAACGCCACCAGTTGATTTTGGGAAAACGAAGCCAATTTTATGTTTTGGGCGGATGAAAACATCGGCCCGACCACGGCGATGGAAAGAATCATTACGGCCACAAGGGTTTCTACCAGCGTAAAAGCTTTTTTAAAATTTAATTTTTCTTTTTTCATTTTTCATTTTAATTCACCGTTATTGTTCCGTTTATCCATATTTTTATAATTTTTTTTTCGCCTCGGGGAGATGTTATCGTTACTAGCGCGTAAGACGCGTTGCCGTCGTTTATTACCGCTATGGAAGATGCTCTCGGGTATACAACGTCCAAAGTGATTGCTGGGGAGCAAACATCGCTTGAATTGCAGGTCTGCAACTCGGAAACATAATCTCCCGTGCCTATTTTAAATTCCTGAAAACATTCCGGGCTAGCGCCACAGTTTCCTTTATCATCGTAAATTTTGTTACTACTACTCTTCAAATCCGTGAACAAAATCAAGGATTTTGATTTCAACGCGCTTTTATCAAAATGAACCCCGAAGCCGAAAATCTCGCCGCCGGAAACGGACCTTTTTACGCCCAAAGAATAAGCCTGCGCCTGACGGGCGATCAGAGCGACTTCTTCGCTTGTTTTTTTTAAAGCCATTCTTCGGTTAAATTCCGGATAATTGGAAAGAATTATTGAGTTCACCAAAACCAAAATCCCAATGACGACCATAAGCTCTATTAAGCTGAAACCTCTTTGATTCATTTCTTATATTGTATCATTTTTTATCAGAATAAAAAGCCGATTATCTTTTCTCCCCAAAAGAAAGAAATTATTGTCCCTAAAATCATAAACGGGCCGAAAGCGATACTGCTTTTCAGGCCGTATTTGTTTTTATTTAAATAAATCAACAAAACGCCAACAATCGCCCCGACCCAGAAAGCCAAAGTTATAGCGGCTATGCCTTTAGTTATCCCAAGAAGCCAACCGATGCCCAAAGCCAGTTTGGCGTCGCCGAAACCCATCCACCTGCCTTTAGACATACCCCAAAGCAAGGCAAAAAAAGCGAATAATATAAAACCGGCCAATAAAGCGTTCCAATCTAAAATCCGAAATCCGAAATCCGAAATCCGAAACGAATTAAACAGCCCTAAAAATGCCAAACCGTTAAAAATCCAGACAAACAGATTCGGGATTATCTGATGACGATAATCGTAGACGGCGATAATAATTAAAAAAGAAAATACCAAAATCCAAAATCCAAAATCCAAAATGTTTTGAGATTTGAGATTTGAGATTTGAGATTGTTGAAACAATAATACAAATATAATTCCAGTTATTGTCTCAACAAGTGGGTATTGCCAAGATATTTTTGTCTTGCAAGCCGAACACTTGCCCCGCAGAAAAACAAAACTGACTATGGGCAAAAGCTCATGCCATTTTAATTTTTTGGCGCAAGTGAAGCATTTTGACCGGCCGGAAACGATTGATTGGCCTGTATTCAACCTCAATATGACGACATTGAGAAAACTGCCGACAACGGCGCCGAAAAGAAAAACAAAAACGGAGAAAAAAATCATCTATTTAATGTTTGCTTATATGATAACTCTTTTTGTTCCAAAATCAAATTAAAATATTGCATCAGATAATCAAATATTGCATCAGATATTGTCACCATCACCATTTTCCCGCTATGGCAAATTAATGGGGATGGTAATTTTTTTATTCCAATTTATAAAACATTTTTAATTTTAACTCCTCACTCTCGCCCAAATCGCCGGCTATCACATAATGCACAAATTTTCTTACTCCAAAAACTTCACTTACAAAATCAATTTCGTCTTTACAATGAAAAGGACAAACATAGACGCTTTTCTGCATCGGATAAATTTCCATATCTTTCATTTTTTTTGCCAAGGCATCTCTGCCTTTTTTAAATTTCTCCGGAATGTCAAACATTATGATTCTCCACTGTCCGTCCCATTTTTTCGGTCTGTTTAATTTAAGTTCGTCTATTTGATATCTTACAATTCGTTTTTTGCCTTTTTCCGTTATTTCTATTCTTTCCTTTCCTTCTTTTTCATAAATATCAAGGAGTTTTTTATTTTTTAATTTTTTCATAATGCGAGTAATTCTGTAACGATCGCGATAATCATTGGCCTTAAACATTTTTAATACCAGGGGCATATTAGGCAAGGCAAAACTGCTGACTATAATTCCCCCTTTAATTAGTCCCATTAATATTTCTTTAGCCAATTCTCCTTTTTTATAGGGGTCTCTTATGGACTTTATTTTAGATTTTGCTTTAATTCTTTTTATCATCAAAAAATAATAGCACCATTTTACCGCTATGGCAAATTAATGGGGATGATTTTCAAGTTTATTTCTATTCCGGTATTCTATTCCGGTATTTTATTCCGGTATTTTATTCCGGTATTTTATTCCGGTATTTTATTCCGGTATTTTATTCCGGTATTCCAGCATTATGTTCCGATGTTTATTTTTTATTTTTTATTTCTATTACGATAAAGCGTAAAAACAAAAAATATGCCGACTGTTTGTATTGATTATATCAAAAAAAACGCCCGCGACACAGTACAAATCCTCGTCGACACCGGACTTCGATGAGTAAAAAATACTAAAAATTCCCCGATGGCCGTCGGGGAATTTTTAGTAAAACTTTCCAGAGAGATTACGGTTTTACATCGTAGATAAGAGTCGCTGTGCCGTCAAAAGTGTCTCCGGACGCGCAAGTCGCGACATTGACATCAGCGTCGGAATTAAGGGCCGGATTAGAAGACTCTTCCAAAGTGGCGGCAAGGTTATAAGTTGTCGCGTCAGTGGCGCTGTCGGCGCAATACTGATAAGCCTGGCCGCCTGCCAACGGGTCACTGGGAAGCGCGGGAATGAAGTTTTCACTTACTAATGAGGACGACAAATCGCTGTAACCGCCGGCCGGATACTTTGAATTGGCGTCAAAATACAAGTCCAAAGCCGTTTGCACTTGTTTTATGTCCACCAACCTTCGGGCATCTCGGGCTTTCTTTCTCGCGCTATTCAGCGAAGCCAAAACGACGGAAGACAGGATGCCGATGATGGCGATGACCACCAAAAGCTCTATCAGCGTAAAACCCTGTCTGCCGTTGGGCATGACTTTTTTTGAAATTTTAAACATTTTTTTAATTTAATTGTTAAATTGGTCTACCTTACCTACCTTCCTTACACTTCTAATTTAAACACACACCACTTGCATTAATTTTAGCAATCAAAGCATTTATGACAGCCGATGACAGTGTTACTTGCTTTGCTGCGCTATTGCTGTCAACGCACCACGCTGCCAAAGGATTCGTTTTTAATTGGACAACCACGGCGTAGGCCGTTCCGCCTGCGGCGGAAGAACAAGCGGCAAGATTATTGGCGCTTAGGTTCTTGGCGTTGTTTATTCCTAGGGCGATGACTGATTCACCAAAAACACTCGCCACGCCGGAATTGGGACAAGCAGCTGGAGCGAACGCGGCGGCGGCGCAAGCAGCAGTATTAGTGTAACAACCTTTGTTATCATAAACAATTTCCGCTTGCGTTCTCACGCCGGACAGATTGGCCTTTATCGCCACATCCGCTCCTTTTCCTCTAGCCGAGTTCAACGAAACCAAAACAACGGAAGACAGCATGCCGATGATGGCGATGACCACCAAAAGCTCTATCAGCGTAAAACCCTGTCTGCCGTTGGGCATGACTTTTGAATTTCTTGAATTATTAAACATTTCTTAATCTTCTCCTCTTATTACACTTTTAAATTAAGTGCAAGAAGCATTGGTGGTAGCGCTGACAGTAATTGCAGCTATTGCAGTTCCTGTATATTCTTTCGCCACCCCGCGGCTATCAACGCAAAACGCTTTGGCGACGTCTGATTTCAAACTGGCTGCCACCGCCCAGGATACATAGATTCCGGTGTTGGCGGCGCAAGCGGTATTAGCGAGAACGCCACCATTAAGACTCCTCGCTTGGGCAATTTGACCGACAATAACGGGATCAACAAAAAACATAGAAGAACCTGATGTCGGGCAGGCGGCGGATACAACTATACCGGTGCCATAACTGCCGTATGTATCATAATAAACTTCCGCTTGCGTTCTCACGCCGGACAGATTGGCCTTTATCGCCACATCCGCTCCTTTTCCTCTAGCCGAGTTCAACGAAACCAAAACAACGGAAGACAGCATACCGATGATGGCGATGACCACCAAAAGCTCTATCAGCGTAAAACCTTTTGAATTCTTTTTAAATATTTTCATAATTTTTAATTTTAATTTTTAATTTCCCTCGTTAAACCCCCGAAGGGAAATCTCGCTTTGAGCAAAATTGTTTAACGGGGTAAATCGACCAAAATTTTATTATTTGCTTATATGATACCAACTGGCGCCAACGCAAGCAATAACAGGGGTGTGGATAACTCGCCTCATCGGCGAGTCGCCGATGAGGCGACTAAACTCCCGCCGTGATGTTGTAAATCGGCCCGAGAATGGAAACAAGCAGAAGACCGACCGCTCCGCCCAAAACGACTATCATCGCCGGCTCTATCAAACTCACCAAAGTTTCCACCGCGTTGTCCACTTCTTTTTTATAAAACTTGCCTAAAGTCTTGAGCATAAAATTTAATTTGCCGGCTTCTTCTCCTATTTTAATCATTTGAACGACCATTGGAGGTATTTCCTCGTGTTTGGAAAAGGCTTCGGATATTGAATTTCCGCCTTTAATCTCCTGGGCGGCGGCCAAAAGAATGTTTTTATAGATTTTATTGCCCACCACGTCGGCCGCGATTTCCATCGTTCTGACGGCCGGCACGCCGCTGGAAAGCAAAGTTTCCATGCTGTCGGTCATTCTGGAAAGATAAAACTTGCTGTAAAGAACGCCGACAAAAGGAAAACTTGTCTGGAATCGCGACACGGCCGCGTTTCCTTTTTCCGTCTTGGAATATCTCCATAAAAATATTCCGCCCATCGCCGCGCCGGCAAAAAGGAAAATTTTAAAATCATTGAAAAAATTGCCCGCGCCTATCAAAATTTTGGTGTAGAACGGTATTTCTTGATTGACTTCGGACAATATGGCGGCCAGTTTCGGAACCACTAACGTCAGCATCAATGTCATAACGATAAAAAAGACCGCGGCGACGAAAGCCGGATAAATAAGGGCGTTTCTGGTCTTGCTGGACAATTCATAGGAGCGTTCCATATGGTCGGCCAAAGTGGCGAATATCTCTTCCAGTTTTCCCGACTCTTCTCCCGACCTGATCATATTTATGTAAAAATCCGAAAAAATATCCGGGTGTTTGGACATCGCCAAAGACAGATAAGAACCGCCTTTTATGTCCTCTATTATTTCCATAAGGCTCTCTTTAAGTTTTACGCCGCCGGTCTGTCCGGCCAAAAGCTCCAAGGAATCAATCATCGTTATTTTGGCCTCAAAAAGAGTGGCCAACTGGCGGGAAAGAATGACAATGTCTTTTCGTTTTACTTTGTTGAAAAACTTTAATTGGCCGAGGCTTTCCAATACCGAACCCGATTGCTTGGCCGATTTTATGTCGGTAATGACCAAACCTTTCGCCTGAAGAGCGTTTATGGCAACATCAACATTGATGGCCTCAATGGACCCTGTTTTCGCTTCTCCTTCCAAAGTTGCGGCTGTGTATTCGTATAACATATTTCAATCTAAAATCTAATTATACTAATGATTCAAGCTCTTGGGGGTTCAAGGAATGGGTAACGGCGTCTTTCATCGTTATTTCTCCGCCGCGAACCAGCGCGGCCAAAGATCTGTTCAAACTGACCATGCCGATTTCGTAATTAGTTTCAATAATCGTGTCTATTTCATGAGTTCTTCTTTCTCTGATAAGCGTCCGGACGGCCGGAGTGCTGATTAGAAGTTCGTAAGCCGGAATTCTCCCGCCAGATATTCTGGGCACCAGACGCTGGGAAAATATCCCGAGAAGAACGCTGGCCAGCTGGACTCTTATTTGATTTTGCTGGCTGGAAGGAAAAGAGTCTATGATTCTGTCCACCGTCTGGGCGGCATTGTTGGTGTGCAAAGAAGAAAGAATGAGATGACCGGTTTCGGCCGCCGTCACGGCGGTGGAGATGGTTTCAACGTCTCTCATTTCGCCTATCATCGCCACGTTCACATCCTGGCGAAACATTGACCTCAAAGCCGTTTTGAAGTCGGCGGTATCCGTTCTTACTTCCCTTTGGTCTATTATTGATTTGTCCTGGACGAATAAATATTCCATGGGGTCTTCAATAGTTGTAACATGTTTCGCGCTGGCATGATTTATGGTTTCAATCATTGCCGCCAAGGTGGTTGATTTGCCGTGCCCGATAGGACCGACGACGAGAAAAAAACCTTGTTCTTTTTGGGCAAAATCATTCAGAATGTCCGGCAAATTAAGTTCTTTGACGGTCTTAGCCTTGTTGGGTATAAGCCTTAAGGCGGCTCCCCAGTAACCCCTTTGAGTGAAAGCGTTGACTCTGAATCTTGACTTGTCTTCAAAGGAGTAGGAAAAGTCGTATTCTTTTTGTTCTTTCAGAACTTCCCCGCTTTTCTCGTCCAGCATGGACAAAATCAAGCCTTCCGTATCCTCGGCGGACAAAACGGGATTTTTAAGAAGAGGAATAAGCGAACCGGACACCCTGATGGTCGGATGTCTTCCCGCGGTTAGATGCAGGTCGGAAGCGCCCTCTTTTATGGTGGTCAAAATAAGTTCTTTTAATTCTTTTGCGTAATCCTTCATAAGTTTTTAGATTTTAGATTTTAGATTTTATTTTTAAGATTGCAACACGGTATTTACCTTTTTAACGACTTCCGAAGGGGTAAAATAGGCTTTCACCACATAGTCCGCCACCCCTAAATTTGTCCCTTTGTCCAGATGTTCTTTTTGGCTGAGATTGGACAATATTATAATCTTGCTGGTCGGAATTAACTTTTCTTTTCTTATTATTTCCAACAGCTCAAAACCGTCCATTCCGGGCATAACAACATCAAGCAAAACGACCTCGGGATAAATTCCTTCCTTAATCTTATTCAAAGCATCCTTCCCTCCGCGCGCCAACTCAACTTCAAATCCTTCTTCTTTGAATTTGACGGCATACATGTCCAGAAGGAATTCGTCGTCGTCTATTATTAAAATTTTATGTTTGGTTTTATCCATCTTTTTAATATGATAACATTTATTTTTACAAGTTCAAAAAATCATTAAAACTTATAAGTCCGTTGAGCGTTTTTATCAGGCCGTCTTCTTTGATGGTTATCATCCCCTGTCTGCGCGATTCTTTCAGAATGTCTTGTTCGGACGGCTTAGTCAAAATAAGATTCTCCAAAGCCGGAGTTTTGTAAAAAATTTCAAAAATACCGATTCTGCCCTTGCTTCCCATCGGGCAAGACGAAGAAAATATTCCTTCATAAGTTCTGTCAAAAGAAGTTATTTTTTTTCTGACTTCGTCGGGAATGTTTTTTAATTCGTTTTGCACCATTATTTTGAAAGATTCTTCCAGAATTTTTTCTTTTCTTGAATCAGGGCAAAGTTTCCTGACCAATCTTTGCCCTATAACCATCAACAATGTCGGGGATATCAAATACGGGTCAACCCCCATATCTATCAATCTGGGAACAACCCCGGCGGCGTTGTTGGTGTGCAAAGTGGACAAAACAAGATGTCCGGTCAAAGCGGCGTGAACGGCCATGGCGGCGGTTTCTTTGTCTCTTATTTCGCCGACCATTATGATGTCCGGGTCCTGCCTCAAAATAGTCCGGAGGCCGTTGGCAAAGTCATACCCGATTTCCGGCTTGACCTGGGATTGATTCATTCCTTCAATGTTATATTCTATCGGGTCTTCCAAACTGACGACATTGTTGGCCTCCCGGTCAAACTCCTTAAGTATGGCGTAAAGAGTGGTTGTTTTGCCCGACCCGGTCGGTCCGGTAAGAAGAATGAGCCCATACGGTTTGGCTATCATCTCTTTGACCACCTTCAAATGGTCCGCCGACAAGCCCAATTCCTCCATAGTTTTGACGCCCCTTTCTCTGTCCAAAATTCTTATCACCACTTTTTCCCCGAAAAACGACGGAAATGTTGAGACGCGAAAGTCTATGTCTCGGCCTTCTATGCGGGCTCCAAACCGGCCGTCCTGGGGCTTCCTCTTCTCGTCAATTTTCATATCGGCCAAAATTTTTATCCTTGAAACTATCGCTTCATGAATGGCCAGGGGCAAGACAATGCTTGTGTATAAAATACCGTCCATGCGGAATCTTATTTTCACCCTATCGGAAACGGCTTCTATGTGGATATCGGAGGCGTTGCCTTCAATGGCGTGTTTTAAAATTACGGCGACTATTTTGGTCACTGGCGCGTCTTCCACAATTTTAGAGTCCTTGCTCCCGCCTTTTGAAAGCTCTTTTTGTATTTCCGCCGCGGCCGCGGCCGAACCGATGCCGGAAAGCTCCATTTCCAAATCGCCAAGAGCCCTGGAAACTTCCCCGCCCAATCCTTTATATTCTTCTAAAACAGTTTCCAGTTCATCTTCTGAAATAATGAATGTTTTAACGGGCAAATTTGTTCTGGAAACAATGAACTGCAAAGCTCTTTTTGCTTCAATGTCGGCCGGGTCAACAACTCCAACCTCCAAAAAACCGTCTTTTACCCCCAAAGGAACAAAACGATAATGGCGCGCCGCCTCTTCCGGTATTTTTTTAAGAACGTCAAAATGGACTTGGCCTGTCAAAACTTTTTTAACGGCCAAACCGGAAATTTCCGATTTCGCGTTAAGGATGTCGTCTTCGGAAATTCCTTCCGCCTTAAGCGCTTTTTCCAGCGTTATTCCGGTTTCTTCGGATTGAGCAATAACCTTGGCCAGTTTTCCCTGCCCGATAAATCCATTTTTGATTAAAATATCGGTGAAAAGCATTTTAAATTATTGGGATTAATAAGCGGCAAAAGGATTATTTCTTCCCATTTCCCCTTCGGTCGGCGGAACGGACAAATCTTCCAGGCTTAAAAAAAGTTTATCTTCAAAGAAGTCCGTTTTTAGATTAACCTTGTTTAGCGCGGAAAGAATTTTTAATATTTCATCGCCTTCGTTGGGCGCGCTTTCGCCGGAAACGCCGTTAACGGCTTGGTCGCCGACGGCAACAACTCCGTTGCCGGCGCTTTCGGGAGATTTGAAGCCGTAAATAAAAATTATCGCCAAAAAAATCGCCCCTCCGATTAGAAATATTATTTTTTTATTTTTCATACGATTATTTTTTATCGCCCGTTTTTTGCCAATACGAAACGGATTCTATGGAAAACGAATAATTATTTTGGTCGCCGGGGTTTATACTTACGGAAACAACGTCAATCAAACGCAAACTTTTTTCCAACCCTTTAATGAAAGAACGGAAAGATTCGTAGGAACCCTGGGCGTTCATGGATAAAAATACCGATTCCGCGATTTTGCCGTCATTTTTTGGGGAGTCTGAAGAGGAATTTTGGGAAGCGACATCTTTGATGTTAATCGCTTTAAGGGTCAGGCCGTTTTTTCTCATCATGTCGTCAATTTGGACCACCAGTTCCATCGACTCGTCTTCAGACGGAACCATTTTTTTTATCTTGTCCACATTTTCTTGGGAAACGCCGTTATACTCCAGGAGCGTTTTATCAATTGAGCTTCTTATTTTTTTGGCCGTATTTATCGTTTCATTGTAGGAAGAAACCTGTTTTCTCAAACTTTTTATCTCAACAAAATAACTTTCTGACCTGACAAAAAAAACTAAAACGGCTCCGGCTATTAAAAACAACGCAATAAAAATTTTGAACATATTATTTGACGGTGTAGGCCGCAATGGCCGGATTAAGAATTATTCCCAAATTAAAATTAACCGCGCCTGTCGTGTCCAAAGACAAGCCGGAAAGAGAAATCCGTTTAACTTGGTTGTATTTCCCCAAAGTTTTGATTTGAGCCGTCAAGCCGGCGTAGCTTCTGGTTGTTCCGGACAATATCAAAGACGGCTCCCCCGAATCGGCGTAAGAATAATCCAGGCCGTTAAATCTGACATCCTTCATTGTAAAGTCCTGGAGAAAATCCAAAACGCCGGAAAAATCCTTGTGCCCGGCCAAAAGGTTTCGGGCGACGGAAATCTTTTCCGAAAAATCAATTATTTCATTTACGGTGGGAATTTCAAAAGAAGCTTTTTGATTTTCTATGACTTTGCCGAGTTGGGTTATGTTGTCATTAAGATAATTTTTATACATATACAATCCGCCCCACAGCGCCATGGAAATTACAAAAATAAAAAAAGAAAGCAACACAAAACCGCCCCAACCGCGCCTTGAAATAGCTTGAGAGCTTAATTTTCTTTTTGGTATGAAAGAAAGTTTTTCATCCATAGCTGTATTTTAACCCCCCGTCGTTTTTAAAGCAAAGGTTGCTATCCACAGGGCAAACCGACATCCGGCAAACCGACATCCGATGCCAGCTTGAAATTAGTTTGAAGCTTTTTTTAAATCCTACCACTATTTAAGCTGGAGCAAAACAAGCGTAGGATTTTAAAACGCGCAAAATTTTAATTTTTGAAGCGCTGATTTAAAATAACCCGAAATTGATTCTTAATTTTTCTTCGTTGGTAAAAGACTTCACTCTCATAAACTTCACAAACGGCCTGATTAGAAAAACTTCCGTTATGAAATTTATCTCATCCTCGCATTCGTACGGAAATATAAACACCGATTCCTGCAATTTTACAAAGCCCAGATCTTTTAATTTATTTCTCAACGCTTCTCTGGCTTTTTTGAATTTTTCCGGAATGTCAAAGATAACGACTCGCCATTCTCCGTCCCATTTGGCCGGTTTTTTGATTTTAATTTCATCAATTTTGAACCTTATGGCTTTTGTCTCGCCGTCTTTCGTCAACACGATTTCTGCCAGTCCTTCTTTGTTTTCTTTGAAAGAAACAAGTCTATCGTTATAAAATTCTTTAACAATTTCGTTTAGTCTTCTCCGTTTTATTTCTCTCCATTCTTTCGGCAGATTTCTTAAAATTTTAAAATACCCCTTTGGCGATTTGGTCAAAGATAAAGAAACCCCAGCCAATAACAATAATAAAATTTTTTGTTTTGTGTCTCTTTTCATTATTTCAAATCCAAATTAATAATTTTTTTATATTTTTTAAATCCTACCACTAATTATGCTCCAGCAAAATAAGCGTAAGATTTTGTTTGTTAGTGGTTGATACTTGAGAAAGGATGATTATCTTTTTTGTCTTTTTTGTCTTTTTTGTAAAAAATTTACAATTCTCCCAAGGCCAGGCCGGCGGCGACGGAAAAATCGGGTCCGACGCCTTTCAGAACTCCGGATAAAAAAGCCGGGTGCTCCGTTTTGCCGAAAGGATTGGCGTATTCAACTTCAATCGTCAATTTTTTCACTCCGTAAACAGCTAAGCCTTTCAACAAAGACCCTCCCCCGGAAAAAATCACCTTGCTGGCCGACCGGCCGTATTTATTTTGAAAATCTTTCAGAAAAACCGCCGCTTCGTGGAAAATATAATCCAGAATCGGCTCCATAACGGCGACGATGTCTTGGTGTTCCGGCAGGTCGGATAAGCCTATTCCCCTTTTCATCTCTTCCGCTTTGGCAAAATCAACGCCCAAAGACTGGGACAAGGCCAGAGTCAAATCTTGAGAGCCTTTGTTTATAAGGACGGATGATTTCATCACGCCGTAATCAACTATGGCCATCTTCACGGCGGCCGAACCGATATCCATCACGGCTATCGTCGAACTGCCTCGGCTTATCCCCGACCTTACCAAACTGAAAGACTCTATCTCAAAAGATGTCGCCGTCAGGTCGGCCTTGGAAATTATCTCCTTATATTCTCTGATAACATCGTTGTGAATGGCGACAAGAAGCACTTCCGTTTCCTTTTCGCCGCTTTTTTCCAAATCATTTTCGTTCTCGGGAATAATCCACCAATCCAAAACCACTTCCGAGACCGGTATGGGAATATGCCTTCTGGCTTCCATGATAACAACATCGGCTGAAACGTTTTTTTCCCGACTGAAAGGGAGGGTCATTATTTTCACGAAACTTGATTTCAGCGGTATGGAAACTCTGGTTATGCCGATTTTGCTGTTTGATTCTTTCATCAAATCTTTTACGGCTTGAGCAATCATATCCGGCGGCAATTTGACATTTTGACCGATCTTCATTTTGCCGTAAGGGCCGAGGGCGATTTCGCCGTATGTTTCCAAGATTGCCCTCTCCTGCTCTTTTCTCAATTGAACCAACTTGATGAAAGAACTGCCGATATCCAAGCCCAAAACGCTTTTCTTGGGGTTTAAAGCCGATTTGAAATTTTTGAGCAATCCGCCTAAAGAAAATTCCATATATGCTGTATTATATACCATAATCGCCGGCAAGTAAAAAATGAAAATTTTTAATAAAATATTGGCCGTTTTGTTCCCCCAGAAATGCCTGGGCTGTAAAAAGGAAAACGAGATTTTATGTTCCGATTGTCTTCTAAAAATCAACCGCCCCGACACGCCGTATTTAAACGGAGTCCATATCGCGGCCAATTACCAAGACCTTGTCCTTAAAAAATCCTTGTGGTTGTTGAAATATCGAGGAGCAAAACAGCTGGCCAAGCCCTTGGCGGAACTTATCAAAGAAAGGATATGGAAAAAATTGGAAACCGAAGATTGGTTCATCGTTCCCATTCCGTTGTCAAAAAATAAAATGAGACGCAGGGGGTATAATCAAACGGAGTTAATCGCCAAAGAATTATCCGATAACATTTGCGCGGATGTTTTATTAAAAAAATTTCACACGAAATCGCAAGTGGAGGTAAAAGACAAGGAAGAACGGCTGACCAACATCATCGGCAGTTTCGAAATAAAAAACCCTGAAAAAATAAAAGGTAAAAAAATCATTCTGATTGACGATGTCTACACCACCGGCGCGACAATGCGCGAAGCGAAAAAAATCCTCATATCGGCGGGAGTGAAAAAAGTAGTTGGGATAGCGGTGGCAAGGGGGTAAAAAGGACGAGAAAGTCCGATGAGGCGCGCGTCATTGGCATCAAACCTGCCGGACTTGGACTCGAACCAAGATTAGCGGATTCAGAGTCCGCGGTCCTACCGTTAGACGATCCGGCAACAAACTAAATCTAGCAAAAAAAGTCTTTTTTTGCTAGCTGGCGCGCGCCTAAAACCGTTTTATATCTTGAGATACCTCCTGACCGCGATAAGGCTGGAGACGGAGCAAATCAGAACGCCGACGCCAAGCAGAATCGCGAATATCTGGCCGAAGTTGTCCACGTAATATCTGAACAAACTCACTCCGCTGAAAACGGAGGCGATTTTCGGGTCCACCCAAACGATAATCGGATAAAAAATAATCATCGCTATCAGAGCCGAGAAAAATCCGTACATCGCGCCTTCCACGATAAACGGCCCGCTGGCAAAACGGTTGCTGGCGCCGACCAGTCTCATCACTTCTATCTCCTCTCGGGAAGAATAGATGGCCAAGCGGATGGTGTTGAAGGTTACTAAAATGGAGACCAGCGCCAAAACAAGGCTGACAATCAGGCCCAGCTTTTTTGCCGAATCAAGAATGTTGGAAAGCCGGTCAATTATTTTTTTGTTCTGGGAATAATTGATTTTGTATATGATGGAATCCACCGCCTCTCCGCTCTTGCCGTCCAAAAATTTGGCCACCGAACCGTATTGAGAAATTTGTTTGGCTTTTATGTTGAGCGCCGCCCCTAACGGATTTTTGTCCAACTCCTCTATGGATTGAAGAATGGTGGCGTTATTTTTGTGCCTTTCTTTGAAGTCCGCCAAAGCCTTGTCCGCCGAAACGTATTCCACGCTTTTCACTTCGCTTAATCCGGCGACAATATCTTTCATGGCTAAAACATCTTTTTCTTCGGCGTTGTTTTTGAAGTAAACGGTTATATCCACCTTGTCCTGAATGTGATTAAGAGCCGTCTCCATGACCGCTTTGGAAAATATGAGCGAGCCTATCGCAAACAAAGTTATCACCACGACCAATATCGCCGCCAAAGAAACCCAACCGTTCCGCCAGAAATTCACGAACCCCGCTTTCACCACTCTTTTTATTTTTGTAAAAATCATAATTTTATTATATCTCAAATTGTGAAATTAATATCGTTTGCGACGTCTTGCGCAGCGCGGCGGCGCGAGCAGAGCAAATTTTCAGCAGAAAATTATGCGAACCGAGCAAATGATGTTAATTTCACAATTTAAGTTAATACGTTGTATCTTCCGCTTTTATCATCTCTTATTATTTTGCCTTTTTCCATGGTAACCACCCTTCGGCCGAGAGAATCCACCACCTCTTTGTTGTGCGTCGCCAAAATAATCGTCGTTCCCAGTTTGTTTATTTTCTCAAAAATCGTTATGACTTCTCTGGTGCTTGCGGGGTCAAGGTTGCCCGTCGGCTCGTCCGCCACCACCAAATCCGGCCGATTTATTATCGCTCTGGCGATGGCTACTTTTTGGCGCTCCCCGCCGGAAAGCTCGTCCGGGAATCTTGAGTTTTTGTCCGTCAAGCCAACAAGGTCAAGCACGAAAGGAACATTTTCTTCTATCTCTTGGGAAAGACGGCCGGCCGCCTCCATGGCAAAGGCCACGTTTTCATAAACGGTTTTGTTGGAAAGCAGGCGGAATTCCTGGAAGACGACCCCTATTTTCCTTCTCAACAAGGGCAATTTTCTTCTCGGCAGAGAATGCACGTTGACCGATTCAAAATAAATACTCCCTTTGGATGGCGCTTCTTCGGCCAGCAATAATTTAAGAAGAGTGCTTTTGCCGGCGCCGGAATGGCCTACCAGCGACACGAATTCTTTCGGCCCGATGGACAAACTGACCCCTTCCAGGGCGATGGATGTTTTGGAATAAATTTTTGAAACCTTGTCAAAAAAAATCATTTTACATTTTCGTTATTCACTATTGGCTAATGGCTAATTTTTTCTCCGCTTCTATAAACTCGTCCAATTCTCCGTTTAGCACCGCATCCACATTGCCCGTTTCCACTTCCGTCCGATGGTCTTTTACCATCTTATACGGATGAAAAACATACGACCGAATCTGACGCCCCCATTCGGCTTCAACCGTTTTGCTTATCCACATCGTTTCTTTTTCTTTTTCCCGCTCTTTTAATTTTAAACTATAAAGTTTGGATTTCAAAATCCCCATCGCCCTTTCTTTGTTTTGCCCCTGCGATCTTTCCGCGTCCACGTGAACGGCTATGCCGGTGGGAAGATGGACAAGCCTGACCGCCGTTTCTCTTTTATTGACGTTCTGCCCCCCCGCTCCGCCGGATCTCATCAAGTCCGTTCTTAAATCTCTCTCGTCTATTTTTATCTCTTCCGGCGCCACGAATCTCGGTATCACTTCCAAAAGGGCGAAGGCGGTATGCCTTAATTTCTTGGCCGAAAACGGCGATATTCTCACCAATCGGTGGACACCGGCTTCGCGCTTTAACGTTCCGTAAGCGCCCTGCCCGCCGGCAGGCAGGTTTTTTCCTTCCAAATCAAAAGTTATGTTTTTATAGCCTCCGTGCTCGCTTTCGTGCTTATGCAAGATTCTTATCGTCCAGCCCTTCTTGTCGGCAAACTTCCTGTACATTTCAAAAATAATCCTTACCCAATCTTCCGCGTCGTCGCCTCCCGCTCCGGCAAAAAGGGTCAAAACCGCGTCTCCTTTGTCGTATTTTTCTCCTCCGGTCAGTTTTTCTTTAAGCTCGCCCAGCTCTTTTATAACCTCCCGCGCCCTTATCTTATCGCCCCAAAAATCCGGCCTTTTCATTTCCGTTTCCAGCTCCTCTCTTTTCTTTTTTATCTCCTCCATTGCTTGCCATTATAACACAAATAATATTTTGATTTTTTTATTTATCTCTTTTTCTGTGTCTGCGCTTATTTCGCCAATTTCTCCCAAAATGATTTTTTTATCCAGTGTGGCAAGTTTTCCTGTCTTTATAACAGAATCCGCCTTAAGTCCGGTTTTAGAAAAGTCTTTATCATAACTATTAAGAACGACGTCCGTTTTTTGTATTTTGCTTTTCACGGAAGAAATAAAAGCAACGATAATGTCTTCGCCTTGAGCTAAACTGGAAACAATCACCGCCGGACGCACTTTTGACGCCGAAAGGTCGGTAAAAGGAAAAGGAATCAGCACGATTTTTCCTTTTTTAGGCATATTTCTTTTTTAAATCTTTTACATCATAAATATCCGGTTCATTTTTCAAAAAATCAAAGCTGGAAGAGTTTGCGTTTATGTTGGCAATTTCGCTTAATTTTTTATTTAAATTTTCCGGGTATTTCATAAGAACGGCCTCTATCCTGTTTCTTCTGCCAATGCCAAAAATTTGGTCATTGTATTTAACACTGCTTATAATTTCCGAGATATGTTTTCTCATTAAAGTCGCGCTTATAAGTTTCATTTTTAAATTGTATCATTTTGTACATTTCAACGCAAATTTTGCGGAATACGAGAATCGGACTCGTGTCTACTGCTTGGGAAGCAGTCATTTTGCCACTAAACTAATTCCGCTCATTAAAAAATCAAAACCAATTTTTTACCCATCGCCAGATTCCGGGGAAAAAACCGGTTTTGACATTCGCGCCGCTTATCTTAACATCCTCGCTGGTTTTATCCACGATGACGATAATTTTTTCGCCCGGCTTGGCCACGTCAAATCTTTTCCTTATCTCCCTTTCCTGGCCCGATTCGCTTTCCAGTCTCGCCGCTTCCGCCGCCAATTCTCCGTTTCTTTTTTCAAGACCGGCCATTTCTTTTTTTATTTCTTCGGACTTATCGGCGCTTAACCGGCTTTTTTTGTACACTTTCACGGCGGAAAAAACAAGCGCTAAAAAAATAATGCCAAGAATTGCTTGCGACCACGCGGAATAAACTATTTTTTTAAATTTTCTTTTTTCTTGAAATTCCCTCATAAAAAATGTATAATATCGCCAATATGTTTAATTCCAACAACAAGAAGAAACATCGGATCGTGTGGACGGTTATCAGCCTTTTAGCCGCGCTGGCTATGGTGGTTTCTTTGATTTTACCTCTGTTCGGATAATTACCCTTGCATCATTTTAATGAAAACATCGTGCGGAATGTCGGCTCGGCCCTTGCCCAATTTTTTCATTTTCTCTTTTCCCTTTTTCTGTTTCTGCCAGAGCTTCATTTTTCTGGTTATGTCTCCGCCGTAAAGATAACCGGTAACATCCTTTTTCATCGGAGCGATGGAGCGGGCCGCCAGAATCCGCCCCATGGCTTTGGCCTGAATTTTGACGGTGAACAGCGCCCGCGGTATAAGCTCTCTTAATTTTTCCACGGCCGCCTCCGCGTCTTTCTGAACTTTGTTTTTGCTGACGATTCGGGAAAACGCGGGCACGATTTCCTCCGCCACCCAGATGTCCAATTTGACCACGCTCCCTCTGGGCGTTTCCCTCATTTCCGATATTTTGTAATTCAGCGAACCGTAGCCGGCCGTCGCGCTTTTTAAAGCGTCAAAAAAATTTCTCATCAACTCTCTCAAAGACATCTTGGCGTTTATTATAGACCGTCTTTGCCCGAACTGCTCCACTTCTCCCACTTCCGCTTCATGCTCGTAAAGAAGCTGGATGGCCGCCCCCAGCCTTTCCGGCGGAATGATTATCTGCGTATCCGCCCACGGCTCAAAAATAGTTTTTATTTGACTGTCTTCCGGAAAATTCATCGGCGAATAAATTTCTTTGACTTTCCCGTCCGATGTTTCCACTTTGTAAGTGACGGTCGGAACCGCGGCGATGAGCTTCAGGCCAAATTCTCTTTTAATCCTTTCCATTATTATTTCCATGTGAAGCATCCCTAAAAAACCGCAGCGGAAACCGCGTCCGAGCGCCCCGCTTGATTCTTCTTCATAAGAAAGAGAGGAGTCCGACAGCTTAAGCCGTTCCAAAGACTGGCGGAATTTGTCCAAGTCGTCTTGCGATTCCGGGTAAACACTGGCCCAAACCACCGGTTTCGGCCGCGTATAGCCTTCCAAAGAAGGCAACGGGTCTTTAAAGGAAAGAATGTAATCGCCCACCGCGCCGATGCTGGCTTTCTTGATGTTGGTCACGATATATCCTATCTCGCCGGCCGAAAGAGCGACGCAAGAATTTTTTTGGGGCGAAAATGTTCCGACTTCCGAGGCGACAAATTTTTCTTTGGAAGCGCCCAAAATAAGTTCATCCCCTTTTTTGACCGAACCGTCAGCAATCCGGACATAAACTATCATTCCCTGATGCTCGGAATACTCAAAATCAAAAATCAGGGCGCGCGGCCTGTTGTCATACTCAAACTTCGGCGGAGGAACGCGCGCTACAATCTCTTCCATAAGCCGGTTGACTCCTTCGCCGGTTTTTCCAGAAACGGCCAAAATTTCACTTTCTCCGCAACCGATAAATTCCACTATTTCTTTTTTTGTTTCTTCCACTCTGGCCAGCGGCGAATCGATTTTGTTGATGACCGGTATGACTTTCAAACCCAAACTTCTGGCCGTTTCCACATTGGCGATTGTTTGCGCCTGCGCGCCTTGCGTGGCATCCACCAGCAAAACAGCGCCTTCCACCGCCTTGAGCGCCCGGGAAACTTCGTAGCCGAAATCAATATGCCCGGGAGTGTCTATCAGATTTAAAATGTATGGATTTGAATTTTCTAATTTTTGAGATTTGAGATTTGAGATTTGAGATTGATGATGCCATAGCATCCTCACCGGCTGCATCTTAATCGTTATTCCTCTTTCTCTTTCCAATTCCATGCTGTCCAGCATTTGTTCCTTCATTTTTCTTTTTTCCACCGTGCCTGTTATTTCCAGCATTCTGTCGGCCAGCGTGCTTTTGCCGTGGTCAATGTGGGCGATAATGGAAAAATTTCTTATGTTTTTATTTTCCATATAATTTATCGCGGGCGCCGCTCCCCGACACCGGACTTCGACGAGCGATTAATATATTACCCAGAATTATTTGTAGTGTCAATTGAGCTGGCGGTTGACGAACTCGTTTCCGATGAACTTGATGATGACGAACTTTCCGCCGCTACCGATGACTCGCTTGAGGAGCTTGAGCTCGCAACGCTTGATTCCGATGAACTACTGGAAGATGGTGGTTCTGATGATCCGGCGGAAGAAGTTTCAGATGATGATTCAGAAGACGAACTCGCCTCGCTGGAACTTGAGCTTGAGGTATCGCTTGAAGAAGATGATGAACTTTCTGCGCTTGATGAGCTTGCCTCTGAACTGGATGATGAACTGTTTGAAACGGAGCTTGCCGACGACGCGCCGAACACGGCCTTGAATTGCTCTTCCGTCACGCAAGTTTCCCCGACGCAAATCTTGTTCGCTTTAACGGCCCCATTTTCAAACGATATTCCCAATATCGTTTTGAATTTATCCAAAATCCAAGCAAACAAACTATCCGTCCCCGTTCCGCTTGAAGCCGCGGCACTCGCCTGCAAGTCGCTCACTTTCAAATTCAACTCCTGTATCGCCTTAACCAAAAGAGAGGTAATCTTCGGATAATCAATGCTGTCCGGTCTTCCCAAATCGTCATAAGCGACGACTTCGGGAATGAGCGGGGCGACTTCTTCGGCGATAAAGCCTATCTTGCGCTCCCTGTCGGTCGGAGCGAACGCTTCGGTGTATTGGAATGACACCGGATTTAATTTCATTAAGTCCGCTAAGCCATAAGACAGTTTTTCCACATTCTGTTTGTAGCGCAAGGAAGAAGCTCCCGAACAATCGGTCGTCCTTCGCGTTATTTCAAAGGTTACGACGTCAATGCACACATCATTGGCGTTGGTGGTGGTGGCGGACAACGAAGAAGAGAATCCCACCGTGCCGGTTACTGACAAAGTCCTCCACGGCGTCGTCGTCCCGATGCCGACGTTGCCGTTGGTATCTAATACCATATTTTGAACCCCTGCTGTCCATAGGCTGAATTTGTCAGTAGTGTGGTCATATACTATTCTTCCGACATCGTTGTCCTCAGGGTCGCCCCAAACTATTCCCACCGTGGATTGGGTATTTGCGCTTTGAAATTGCAGAATAGGATTGCTTCCTTGTTCTAAAATCAGAACTGCCGATGTATGGTCTGTTACCGCTCCGGCATTAGATGACCAAATATGAAGTTTCGCCCCTGGCGCCGCGGTGCCAATGCCTACATCGCCAGAGGTATCAATAGTCATACGCATAGCCGTATCAGTAATATCATAAATTTCAAAGTTATTATGGCCGGTGCCTGTATAATCCAATCCCGCAAAAGTTTCTTGACTGGAATTTGTAAATTTTACCCCCGCGGCTTTGCCTAAAGTTGCAGAAGGTTGTTCAATTCTAAAATATGAACTATCAGCGGCGCCAGAGTTTAGGTGCAATAAAGTATTTGGCGTCGTTGTCCCGATGCCGACGTTGCCGCCGACAACAAGCGTTCCGGCGATATTGCGATTGCCGGTAATCACTCCACGGCCAGATTTGGGCGGATTGACTTTGACCAGGTTGGAAGAAGTATAAGGCACTAGCCAGATAGATTCGCCGTCAAACACGCCACCATGAAAAGCGGAGGCCCCCTGGCCGTGAGCGTAAGTAGTCATAGCCCCGGTGGCCGGATTGACTTTGACTAGATTGGAAGAAGTATAAGGCACCAGCCAGATAGA
>Ga0209343_10001346_pt1 | contig 33226 bp, 37 predicted proteins | sample RifCSPlowO2_02_FD_184026 | JGI IMG/M metagenome (GOLD analysis project Ga0209343, IMG submission 184026) | Groundwater microbial communities from Rifle, Colorado - Rifle CSP2_plank lowO2_0.2 (SPAdes) (version 2) | ecosystem: Environmental > Aquatic > Deep subsurface > Groundwater | place... | reverse complement strand
CCAAGAATAGTGTTATGCCATTAAGGATAGCTGATCTTCGATGCAGGCGCTTGAACTCAGCCGCCAGTATTTCCTTTTGTGCCTTGTCTTCGATGATGCGAATCTGGGCTTTAACATCTCTGGCATTTGCGCCAACAACAAGGCCAGAATAAAAGACAATGCCAGTCATGAAAACGAGCAGGCCAATCCTCACCCATGGATAGGCGCGTTCCAGGTAAGAGAGCATCATGATGGTTGTGAGGGCACTAATACTGCAGATATAGCCCATGAGCCAATACTTTGGAAAGATGTCTCCAACCACATCGCCAGCAGTCTCTCTGGGCAAGACCTTAAAGATACTGGGTGCAGCGATAAAAGAAAAGAATATGATTCCGCCTATCCATACTACTAAGGAAAGGAGATGCAGGAATTTAATGAGTACCATTTATAAAGCCTTCGATGTTTATAACGAATTACTCTACTGAAGCGCTTAAATTTTAATAAATTCTAAATCCAAAATTCTAAACTCCAATGTAAGCATCCAAAATTTCGGCTTAAAGCAGTATCTGCGGGGTATTGCTGGAGCGGAAAATTTGGAGCAAGGCAACCGTGTTGCCGTTTGTCTTCACGCCGACACGGTCGGCTCGCTCCATAAGTTGCACTACACGCACACAGGCACCTGAAGCGGAAGCAATGCCCCGCAGATACTTATCCCGACAATAGGGAAATATGCAAAACCAAAATTTTAGAAACTTCCAACCCTAAACAATATCAAATGACAAAATATCAACTATTTCATCACTGCTACTAACCCGCTTACGCCGGTCAAAGGAACTTCCAGGGTAACCTCAGCGCTGCCGTCATCTTTGTATTCTTCCTTGATTATACGTGCGCCTTTAACAAAACCTTCGACTCGACTTATCTCTATATGCCTCTCATCAAGATATTGCTTCATGCCCTTGTCAGGAGGGGTTTTTATCTTCATGATTGTTTCAAGGAGCGCCTTGTATCCCTCAAGCTTTGCAGCGCGCATGGTAAGGATTCTTACCTGGGCGGGATTTGTTATATCCTTTGGCGGATAACCACGGCCAACCGCAGTTATTACCCCTTTCTGCCAGTCAACGCCATCTACTTCTGAAACCACAAAGACCTTTTTGTATGCCTCGGCAAATTCTGTCGGTATTGTTTCAACAGTCGGTGCCACCTCTGCTCTTTTTTCAACCACTGCAACCTGAGTCTCCTCTGTTATGGCTTCTTTCTCGCTCTTACCGCAACCTGTAACTACAGTATGCAGTAAGCAGTATGCAGTAAGCAGCAATAAAAATACAGAACGCCTTCCCCTTTTTTTCTTCTGCCTCCTGCCTACTCCATACTGCTTACTTGCTTTGACATTCTGAATCTCTGACTCTCTCATTTCAACCCTCCTCTCTAACCCTTCTCAACGCCTTCTTCATCGCAATCTTTCTCTTTTCTTCAAGTCGCTTTCTCTTCCGGGCTCCTGAAATAACAGTGGGAATCCGTTTCTTTGGCTTGAACGCCCTCTTTGCAAGAGCTGTACTCAGCCTTTCCATTGCTATTTTCCTATTCTGAAGCTGTGAGCGCCTCTCGGAAGCATGCACAACAATCCCTGTTGGAATATGTCGGATACGGACTGCCGTTGCAGTCTTATTCTTGTGCTGACCGCCAGGACCGGAACTCCGATAAAATTCTATCTCTATATCGGATTTTTTTATATTGATAGCAGAATTTGCAGACATGCGCAATCCAATTTTCTTTCCGTAAAATAGCGATTGAAAACCTCGCTATTTTACCCCCACACCAAAAATTTTGGTGTGGGGGTTTACAAACCGGCGATTTGGCTGCCATACTTTGTTATCGGACAATTTTTACTCCTCACCGTATCGGTGAACATACGGCTCGTCGCAAAGAACACACCCCTTTAGTCCCCTCTCGAGAGGGGATTTAGTGGTGTGTTGTCTGGCAACCAACTTGTCGGTTTACCCAAAAATCAAAGTCTATTTTTGGGTCTTCCAAAATTCCTTTGCAATCTTTGAAATTTCTTTAACAGGCAATACCAATACGGTGATATTTCGTGCTACAGGATAAGATTCTTTACCCGGATAAACAATAAACCCCTTTTTACACGAGCGGTCTTCACATGCCATCCGGCATCCCTTTTCTGCCTTCGGACTTATAGAATGTCAAGATAGTGTCTTGCTGTCGGCGCTGGCTGATGGCAAAGGGTTTTAACTCATGGTAGATTATGCGGCCTGCTTGCATTTTAAAATAAGAGGTTTCATTTTACAAGGATAAAACCAGAGGCAAATTTTTTAACGTCTTTATTTATTGCCGCGATAGGTTATGTGATAAACTGCACGGCATTGCTACCAAAGTTTATAGCATTTAAAAATCTATTTTGACTTTAATCTGATGCTATGGTAGATTTGTCTCATACTATGTAATGTAAATTCTGCATTAAAGAAGATGATATTCATGGGACACACCACACTGAATAACTTTACTGTGCTGCATAAGTTAGAGACCATTGAAAAAGAGGTCTTAAACCTAAAAATTTCCATCCTCAAAAAAATCACCACTACAGGCAAAAAAATAACTTCCTTCAAAGGAATTCTGAAGGGTGTGGATGTTACTGATAAAGACATCACTCTTGCAAAAAAGTCCCTTTGCAGCAAGGTAAAGATATAGAGCAACATGGAATTTGAATGGGATCCGCATAAATCCGAAGCTAACCTCAAGAAGCATGGCGTCTCTTTTCATGAGGCGTCAACGGTATTTGGCGATCCATTGGCTATAACCTTCAATGATCCCGACCACTCAACAGGAGAATATCGGTTCCTGACCTTCGGGCAATCCAGATTGAATCAACTATTGGTTGTAATTCATACGGAACGACATGGAAAAACAAGAATAATAAGCGCAAGGCGCGCAACAAGACAAGAGAGGAAAATATATGAAGACGGCTAAACATGAAGAAATGCGTAAAGAGTACAAAAGGGAAGATTTGGGCAAAGGAATAAGAGGCAAATATTTAGAGGAATACAAAAAGGGAACCAATCTTGTTCTTCTCAGTCCGGATGTGGCGGCTGCCTTTCCCGACGACGCCTCTGTCAACGAGGCGCTCCGCAGTTTGCTAAAAATAGCGCGGCAATCAACCGGTCTAACAAAGCGCTCCATCGGATCATAATGCTCTAATGACAAGAAAGTACGGGCTGTTGCCCAAACCTGAATCTGATACCTTTTGCATTGTTTGCATGGTTCAGGATTTTATAACTTGTTGATTTTATTAAATGCCCAAACCAGCTCAGTATGAATTTTTGTGATTTTTACCGTTTGGGCAACAGCCCGAGTAGACCTGACCCTCATGACCCTGATGGTGTCCCCTTTTATTCTGCAAAATACCACCTTTATTGATACTTTTCTTTTAACTCTTTTGCTTTTTTTAGAGCATTTTTATAATCATCTATTGCATAAATATCAATTTGATTCGGCAATGTGATAACTTCAAATATTTGCTCAGGGCGAAAACTAATTTCTCTTATCCACTCAATGTGCGGGTCTTCACCATGAGGGTTATAAATTTTTGGTCTATATCCTTCAATTTTTACGTAGTATTCATTCTCACCCTCTATATTTGCACTCTCAAATTCAAGAATATCTGCGTCCAATGTTTTACCTTTTTTGAAGACAACAACGTGGTGAAGCCTTGTAGAGCATAATTTTTGCCATTTTTTTTGTTCGTCAACAACAGCATCTCCAAATTCTTCTCTTTCTTCCGCTTCACATATGGCATTTTGCTCTGCAATATATTCATCGTATAGTTTTTTATATTTGGGGTCTTTTTGTACGTCCTTAATGAGTTGCCATACTTCACGACTACTCATATTTGGCTTTACTTCAAGACCAAGTCGCTCACATTCTTCAAGTTGTTTTTTGCTTGGAGGCTTAAAAGGTTTTTCAGGCTGTGAAATTTCCATAATTTTAGGAGGGTCAATAGACTTGGTGGGGGGTTCTTCTGAAGGGGCTACAGTTTCAGCGGGTTTACGCTTGAAAAAATTTAAAAACCCGAACATAAGCCCTCCCTTAGAAAAATTTTCCGCTTTTGCTCTGCTAATATTACGCGTGAGGCGACTGTCATAGTTAGTAGGTTGGGTTGAGCAAAGCGAAACCCAACAATTCATTCATATCCTACATCCTCATCAAATTGAATCTCACAACCCGCTCCCCAATCGTTCTTGTAAATGCCCTGTTTTACATAACTGTTTTACATAACGATGAAAACTTGAATATGCCCAGTCGCGGGGCAATGTTACCAGACTATGTTTAACAGGATTGTAATGGATGTAATTACAATGCGCCTCAAAATCTTTCTCGTCTCTAATCTGATGCTCCCAAAACCGCCTCTGCCAAACTGCTTGTTCTCCCTTGCTTAATTTTGAGGCAGATCTAAAGCCTTTATATTTATCCTGACATTGTCTGCTAAAATAGCTTTTTATAAGCCTCCATCGCAGGGAAAAATCATTATCGTTATGCGGCAATGTCCAGATACAGTGAATATGATCAGGCAGCAAAACAAATGCGTCAATCCGAAAGGTGTGCCTGTTAATAACATACTGAAACGCTTCTTTTATCAACCGTATATTTGCTTCGTGGCATAAAATCCTTTTCCTTCCGTGCGTTACCACCGTAAAGAAAAATGCCGCCCCCTTTGCCTTTGACCTGCGATAGCGCATTGTTTTTTATGATTAGGTTGGGTTTCGTTCCTCAACCCAACCTACCAATTGTCTTCGTTACCTCTCAAAAAACCTCTCTATGAGCTTGTGCCCTTGCTCTACAAACAGGCCGCTATTTTTTGCCTCTGCCTCTGTATATGCCTTGCCGTGACTATCATTGGAAGGATACAGGGCAAACGGCACAGGGTCTCAAGAGTACTTAGAAGAGTACTTAAGTACTTAAGTACTTACTTACTTAAGTACTTAAGTACTTACTTACTTAAGTACTTAAGTACTTACTTAAGTACTCTTAAGTACTTAGGGTCAGGTCTACTTTCATAAGTACTTAGGGTCAGGTCTACTTTCATGTCAATTCAAACAAAGTTATGGGCAGAAAAGACTAAATGACAACTAAGTAGACCTGACCCTATGAGCTTGCTTGACCCTATGAGCTTGCTATGAGCTATGAGAGAAGTGATCTCATGCCTCATTTACTGCTGTTGAAGTGCTGAAAGCTTTGGCTACATCCGGCTCATGAACAACTCCCCTTTTTCCATAGGTCACGGCTTACTCAACACTTGTATTCAACAAATACTCCTCCAAATCCTTTCGCTGCTTTTCATAGGTCTCTTTGAGCTGATCTGTTTGAACCTGCAATTTTTCGATCTTTGTCTCCTGCTCATTCAGTTTTGTAAGGAGCCTTGAATAATACTGGCTTGTTTGATTGACGGTTTTCATGTTTTCACGAATCCTTTGCTGCTCCTGCGTAATCTCTGACACCTCTTTTTGTTTGTCCGAGATTTTCCGCTGCGTATCCAACATACTCTTTTTTAGCTCCATTGCCTTCACCAGGGCATCTCTTACCTTTTGGGGAATCTTGCCGGAGCGGCTGTAAAATTCAAGCTGGCCGAAATCAGCAGGAAGTATCGCTATGGTATCGGACTGAATCATTTCCTCATTTATGATGAGCTTTGCAGTCTTGCCTGGTCCGACAGAATCTTTAAAACGGTATAACCTGTCTGTTGTCTCTATGGGTTTCGGACTGTCAGAAAGCTTCCAGCCCAGCCGGAACGGATGCTCGATAATGATTACCTTATCCTTATCGCCTTTGTTTTCTATAACATATTCTTGCGTGAAGACATTTTTTCTGGTGAGATGCAAAATACCCTTCACGATTTTTCCTGTCTGAATGGTATCTTCCTGCTTTGTCTTTGATGCATCTACATGGACCTTCATGTCAATAGCGTAGCTCAACAGCCGCTCCTGCCCGGGCGGGATATCGTCAATTTTGGCATCACCAGCGTATGTATTGCCGTCAAAGATCGTAAGAGGGCCTTGCAAGAGATGCTTGCCTGTATTATTTATGACCCTTACGCCGCTTAAAGGTTTTTTTGCTAAAACTCCCTGATTGTAGATGCTGATACGCTCTGCCTGAATATCGCCGGCAATAATCGGGATCATGGCGGACTGCTGCCGCGGAAGCGACACATTTCCGACCGTGTATTGAAAAAGTTCTCCTATTTGGCCGGCATCAGCGACAGATGCAATACTGTGTATCGGCTCCATCGGTTTTTTAATAAGAGGTTTTGCCGCAATGCCGCCCATCACAGGGGCAGCCGCAAAATCCTTTGCCTTTTCCATCTTTCTGGCAGCGAGCTTTTCTTCAGCAAGGGAAACCTCGTCCGTTGCTGCGAATTGTTCCGCCTCTTCCTCTTGGGCCAATCCTATGCCCGCTTCATAAGTCTGTGGGCGCAGGCTTGTGTAAAGTTCCGGCTGCACCAACTGACGTGGAATGTATAAGGGCTGATACAGGTTATATATAAACGAAATGGGCCTTCCGCTTATAAGGGAGAGTTCAATATTATTCCAATCGTTCTCGGTTTGATTCTCTACAATCGCCCACCCCTGTAGATGCGATTTGTCCTTTGAAACATCGGATAAGATGAGACGGTAGCTTGTTTTCCAGACAGGTGTTTCAACAACATACCCGAACCGAACACGCCTTTCCCCCTGGCCGACAAAGTTCATGGTCACAGGCTTTTTACCTTTATCTCTTTCCAGCGCAACTGTTGTCAGCGCCTTGTTCAATTCCACCTGAAGCTGTGAATCTTCAATTTCCAATTTCTGAACATCATCCAGCGAAACAGAGCGGATATTGGCGCCTGATATGATATTTAACACCCAAACATCTATGACCTTCTCCTTTTCTCCAACAGCCTTTTGTTTTGCCTCAACACCGAGGATGGAGCCGCTGATTTCTTCGCCATGAACCGTAGCCTTTATCTTTACGCCGCGTATTTGATTTAACAGCGCTGGCAAAGATGGATTCTCCGAAATATCCACCTGAAAACTGCGCAAGGTTTTTGCAACCGGGTCCTGCGAGGGATATACAACAACTCCGGCCTTTCCGCCGTCAAGGTCTTCCAGCACAAGCGATTTAAGGATGTCATTTATCTGTTCTGTTTTAAACCTCAACTCAACGCTGCTATTCCCCTTAACCGTGCCTGCATGTTCAAAATATCCAACACCGCTGCTGAATAGTATTACCCGTTGCGTTGACACAGGGGTTTGCCTTGCCTCTCCGAACACAGACTGGCAGAGAACGAGGCTTATCCCTATTGTTGCTACAACAAATATTTTTGCTCTCAATACGAAGTGCATGGCGTTTTCCTCTTTTTCTATAGGTTATGAAGTCTATTTGGTGTGTCGCAAGCTATACTGCCGGTACAGAATACGCCTATCTTCTCTCCGTCCGCCTTACCGGTTTATATTCCGGCATAACGCGGGGCTGAGCCGCCGCGAAGCGGTCGGTTTCGTGCCCCTGGTTCTCCCGTAGCGGAGCGGAGGGAAGGGGCACCGGCTCAGCCCCGCGTTCTCCCTTCGCTTCGCTCAGGGAGAACAAGTTATTAACTGAACGGTTGAGGCAGAGATTATCAGAGGTTTTCTGTTCCGTCAATAAAAAAATGGTTTGACGTATCTGATGAATTTTATTAGACTTTCTCAGGGACTTATATTCAAAATTGAATATTAGTCCCTCTGTAGCTTTGGGGTCACTGTAGCTTTGGAAATTGTGTGCAGCTTTGGGGGTCAAACCTTTATTATTCATTTATAGGGTTAAGTGGTCAGTTCCTTCACATTGACAACCTTGACACAATTCTATCTATTTACCAACTGCTATGATTTTCTGACCTTCTCATCACCTCTCAAAAAACCTCTTTATGAGCTTATATCCATCCTCGATAAATAACCCTGATGCCTTTGCATCTGCTTCTGTAAACGCCTTACCGCCTCCGCCTGAGGCGGATGCCTTTGCAGGAAACATTGCAAACGGCACCGGGTCTCTGGTATGTGTCTTTTTTACAACAGGCGTAGGATGGTCTGGAAGCACGAGAATTCTATAATGCTTGAATTGGGTAACACCGTCCATAACTCTGCCAACAACCTCTTTATCAAAATCCTCAATGGCCTTTATCTTATTCTTTAAATCGCCATTATGACCTGCCTCATCCGGCGCCTCAACATGCACGCAGACAAAATCCCGCGTCTCTAATTCCTTCAACGCATACTCTGCCTTGCCTTGATAATTCGTATCAATATAGCCGGTTGCTCCAGGCACATTCACTACCTTAAGCCCTGCATATATGCCAACCCCCTTTACCAGGTCCACTGCTGATATAACTGAGCCTTCGATATCAAATCTTTCTTTCAGCGTTGGCATCTTGGGCGCCCTCCCCTGTCCCCAGAGCCAGATGGAATTTGCTGGTTTATGGCCATCTTCTTCTCTTTTCATATTTACAGGATGCTCTTTGAGAATCATCTGAGAGGCAGTCATTAACTGGATAAGTCTTTTCGAGCCTTCACCCTTTGGAAGATACTCCTCTATTATTCTGCCTGTTATATCGTGCGGCGGCGTTGTCTGAATGCCATCCGGCCCTCCATTCCAGACCATTAAATGCCTGTAGCTGACACCAGGATAAAATCTTATGCCTTCGCTGCTCAGCTCCTTATCAATATCCTTTATAATCTCCCGCGCCTCATCTGTAGAAATATGGTCTGCGCTGAAGTCACCCATAAAGACCCTTCCATTCTGCTGACCGAGGGTAACGAGATTGCATCGAAAGGCCAGATCATTTGGGCCAAGCTTAACCCCCATGCTTGCTGCCTCAAGCGGAGACCTGCCTGTGTAATATTTTTTTGGGTCATAACCGAGGACACTCAGGATAGCCACATCGCTTCCAGGCGGATAGCCCTCAGGCACATTCTTCACAAGGCCGATTGAGCCTTTTTGAACAAGCATGTCCATATTTGGCGTTTTTGCCGCCTGTAAAGGCGTCTTATTTCCGAGTTCTTCAATGGGTTCATCAGACATCCCATCGCCTATTAAGATTACATATTTCACTGGTAAACACCCCTCACCCTTGCCCTCTCCCACAAGGGAAAAGGGAATTATTTGTCACCCCTTTTGCAGGAGCAGGTTTGTAACCTGTTCCACAAAATTCGTATCTGCCTGATACAAACTATTTGGGTTCAAGTTACAAACTTGAACCCGCGAGGGAATTATTTGTCACCCCTCATCTGCCTATTCGGGAAAATGCTTCATATTCACATTACCGTACCGTTGCCCTTTATGGGCAACGGTTTTTCGTTGGGGATAAACCCCAACGCTACAAAAATCCAATTTTTATACCCTCCGCCAAAGGCGGATGAGTCCGCCTACGGCGGGATCATGTGGTTTGCTCAGGAATTGTAGGAATTAGATAAGAAAATCTGGAATTTCTTAATTCTTTATGCTCGCATAAAGTTGCTTCTCAATCTCTGCCTTTTTTATCCCCTTATCCGCATTCATTGCACATCGAAAGCCTATGAGATGGCTTATTTCATCAGACCTTGCCCCTTCCTTTGAAGCGCTTCTTGCCCTGGGTCCAATATGCACCCATGCAGCACCTTTAACAACCCTTGTCTTGCCCTTTTCATACCAGCTATCTGTCCACTCCATCACATTCCCAGCCATATCATAAGCACCATATGGGCTTTCATCTTTTTTAAATTCATCTACTGGCGCTGCATATTTCACAAGTTCTCTTGGGCTTAAATACGTAGCTAATAATGCCTCGGCAGTCCTGACATTTTCTGGATTAAATTCATTCCCCCATGGGTATACCTGTCCGTTGTTGCCCCTCGCAGCCTTCTCCCACTCCTCTTCAGTAGGCAGTCTTTTGCCAGCCCAGAAGGCATAGGCCATAGCATCATCATAGCTTACATTTATTACAGGGTGATTATCTTTACCTGCTGGATAGACGCCCTTTTCCCAGTGATGAGGAGGTTTGTAGCCTGTCGCATCAATAAATCTTTTATACTGGGCATTCGTCACCTCATACCTATCTATATAAAAGGCCTTTACATGCATCTGCCGTCTGGGTGTCTCTTTTTTGAAGTCATAATCAACAAAATCTCCCCTTTTACCATATTCCTTAATAACCCCCTGTATCTCTTCTTCGCTGCTTCCCATGATGAATGCACCGGCTGGGATTAGAACCATCTCGCCCTGATTCGGTGATTCTTTAAAAAATGGAAATATACCAGCGTTTGTATAGCCTCCGTAGACTGAAACAGAAATAATCGCTATAAAGCAGCTTGACAATAAAATATATCTTCTAAATCTATTTTTTATTATGAACTCAGCCATTCTTACCTCTATTATTTTAAAATCCCAATACCTTTACTACCTTCCCCAATTCTGCTGGTACAGTGATTGGCTTGTCAGATGACTTGATTGCTGTATCAGGGTCTTTAAGACCATGCCCTGTTAGTGTGCAGACAATCGTATCACCATTTTTAAAAATGCCTTTTTTATGCATCTTTATCACACCAGCAATGGATGCAGCAGATGCGGGTTCGCAGAACACCCCTTCCCTTGACGCAAGGAGTTTATATGCATAAATAATCTCATCATCAGATACCATGTCTATCACGCCGCCGGACTCATCCCTTGCCTTTACAGCAGCCTGCCAACTTGAGGGATTTCCTATCCTGATTGCTGAGGCAACAGTCTCTGGGTTTTTTATGGGATAGCCCCTTACAATAGGCGCTGCGCCCTCTGCCTCAAACCCCATCATCTTTGGAAGTGTATTTATGATACCCCTTCCTCTATACTCTTTATATCCATTCCAATACGCAGTAATATTACCAGCATTCCCTACAGGCAAAAAATGATATATTGGCGAAAAACCCAGATGATTGCACACCTCAAATGCTGCTGTCTTCTGGCCTTCAAGCCTGTAAGGGTTAATTGAATTAACTAATGTTATAGGATATGTCTTGGCAATATCTTTTACAATTGATAGGGCCTCATCAAAATTGCCTTCTACCTGTACAACTGTTGCGCCGTGCATCATTGCCTGCGATAACTTACCAAGCGCAATCTTACCTGCCGGTATCAGGACATAGGCGCGAAGACCTCCCCTTGATGCATACGCTGCTGCAGCAGCAGAGGTATTGCCTGTTGAAGCGCATATCACAGCATGGGAACCATCATCCTTGGCCTTTGATACAGCCATAGTCATTCCCCTGTCTTTAAATGAGCCGGTCGGATTAAGGCCTTCATATTTCAGATATAACTTGACATCCCCGACAATATCCCGAAGGTTTTTCACCTCAATCAAAGGTGTATTGCCCTCATTCAGGGTCACAATTGCATCTTCCTTTACCCTGGGAAGAAAGTCATAAAATTCCCGAATTACTCCGTTCCAAACGCCTGTCTTTATTGCCTGCACTGATGTCCTCCAAAATGATGGCGTGTAGGAGATGGGAAGCGGGATATGGGAAAGTCCTTTTCTATCTCCCACTTCCTACTGCCCTCATCCATGTATTAAAAAAAGATTACCAAAAGAATGCAAAAAAGTCATTAAGAAACTTCTAATTCTTTTTTCACATTTGCCAATATCTCAGAGGCTACCTTTTCCATAAATCCGCCTGTCACGACCTGCGCGAGTTTTTCCAGAATGAGGTTAGGCAGATGATATTCCATAGAGAATATAACATTTGTGCCGTCTTTTGTAGACTCCAGTATATAAGCGCCTGAATTTTCGACGCCAGATATTGATTCCCACGCAAACCTTGTTGGTTTTATGTTCTCAACCACCTTTGCCTCCCATTCAAGCTCAATGCCATATACATTAACAATCCAATGATATGTTGCCGCTCCGCTTGCGGTAATTGACTTTATAAGATTTGAAAACCTCCAAAAATTCTCTACATCTGCAATAACATCATAGACCTTTTCAGGCGGAGCGTTTATGTAAACCGTCTCTTTTACGAATGGCATAGGCAAAATCTATCAAAGATAAGAAATAAAGTCATTACAAATTGAATTTATGTCATCATCATTTATCCCAAAAATAGACATTGATTTTTGGGGAAACTGGCAAGTTGACTGCCAGACAAGGCGGAGGCCATTTTTGCGATGAGCCGTATGTAACCAATACGGTGAAGAGCAAAAATGCGCCGACCACAAGCTAAGCTTGGTCAAGGCACGCTGAGCGTGCCGACAACGAAGTATGGCAGGCAAATCGCCAGTTTGTAAAATAGCGAGGTTTTCAATCGCTATTTTACGGTTTATACATCATCTTGACTTTATTACTATACTCTGCTAATAATTAAACATATGGCTGTTAAGCTCTGCAAGAAAAAAAAGCATTATATTCTGTTGTCTCTGTTTGTTGTAATACTTTTTTTCATAACCATATTTGGAGAGCGCGGGCTTATTCGCCTGTATAAACTATCCAGAGAAAGAGATTCAATATTAGGATATAAGAAAAAAATCGAAACCGAGAATGCATCTCTTAGAAATGAAATTGATTTGTTAAAGAACGACGATAAATATATAGAAGTGGTCGCACGAAAGGAACTCGGCATGATTGGTAAAAACGAGTTGGTTTATCAGTTTGAGAAGTAGACCTTCCCGCCTGTGCCGTCAGCACGGTAGACAGGTATTAAGAAGATTTTATACGCAAATAGCAAAATATTATATTTTCATCTATCCTCCCAAAAATAGACATTGATTTTTGAGGAAACTGGCAAGTTGTCCCCGATAGATTCAGTCGGGGAAAGGGCCATTTTTGCGATGAAGCCCTCCCCCTTAATCCCCCTCATAGAGGGGGACAGGGGGAGGATACGGTGAAGAGCAAAAACATGTCCCTGAGTGCTTTTATCAGGGATGCGCCGACCACAAACTAAGCTTGGTCAAGGCACGCTGAGCGTGCCGACAACGAAGTAGGGCAGGCATCCGCCTAAGGCGGACGCCAGTTTGTAAACCCACACACCAAAAACTTTGGTGTGGGGGTAAAATAGCGATGTTTTCAATCGCTATTTTACGGCACCATGCAGAAACTTCTCAATCACATCAGTAATGGTTGGCCTGCCTATCTCCTCTATCTCATAGTTTATCCGCATGGTAGGCTTGTTAATCTTTATTAGCTCAGTCAAATCCACAGGTGTTGCAATAAGCACAAGCTCACAGGGTGTATTGTTTATCGTATCTTCTAAATCTTTTCTCTGTTGAGATGCGTAACCCATAGCTGGTATAAGATTCTTTACCGCAGGATACAGAGCCAGAGTTTGCTTTATACTCCCAACTGCATATGGCCGTGGGTCAACTACCTCTTTTGCATGATACCTTTCTGCAGCAACAATCCCTGCCCCATAGGTCATGCCACCATGGGTAAGGGTCGGACCATCTTCTACCACTAACACCCTTTTGCCTTCGATTAATTTCCCATCTGTGACCTCTATGACAGAGGCAGTATATACAACAGTTGCCGCTGGATTTACATCTCTTATATTTTTCATAACAACATCTACATCAGAACTTTTGGCAGTGTCCATCTTGTTTATTACCAATACATCAGCCCTCCTAAAATTTGTCTCTCCTGGATAATACTTAAGCTCGTGACATGGCCTGTGCGGGTCGAGTATAACGACTTCTAAATCCGGTCTTATAAAAGGGAGGTCATTATTGCCGCCATCCCACACAATGATATCCCCCTCTTTCTCAGCGTTCTTTAAAATATCTGTATAATCCACCCCTGCATATACGGTAATACCTGCATGAACAAGCGGCTCAAACTCTTCTCGCTCTTCAATGGTGCAATCACATTTTATAAAATCTTCCTGAGTGGCAAATCGCTGAACCCTTTGTTTGATAAAATCTCCGTAAGGCATTGGATGACGGATGGCAACAGGTTTCCTCCCTTTTTCAACAAGGACACTACAGATACGTCTTGTAACGCCGCTCTTGCCGCAGCCTGTCCTGACAGCGCATACGGATATTACTGGTTTATTTGCCTTAAGCATGGTCTTTTCAGCGCCAAGCAAAATAAAATTAGCCCCCAGACTTGTTACCAGAGACGCCCTGTGCATTACATATTCATGTGACACATCGCTATAAGAAAAAATTACCTCATCGATCTGATACTCTTCTATGAGTGACGCAAGTCTTTCTTCAGTATATGTTGGAATTCCATTGGGATATAAATATCCCGCAAGTTCTTTTGGATATAATCTATTCTCGATGAATGGTATCTGGGTTGCTGTAAAGGCAACAACTTCATACGCAGGATTATCTCTGAAACATACGTTAAAATTATGGAAATCCCTACCAGCAGCTCCCATGATGATTATCCGTTTTTTGCTCCGAAAATGCTTCACATTTAAATTACCGTAGCGTTGCCCTTTATGGGCAACGGTTTTTTCGTTAGGGATAAACCCCAACGCTACAAAAATCCAATTATCATGCCCGCCGCCAAAGGCACATGAGCCAAGGCTCCTGCGGGTTTACCCTGTTAGAAAGTCCAGCTGCTTTCAGCGCGAATAAAAACAAAATTCCTTTTTGAACGAAAATGGGGTCTAATACCTCGTGTGAGTCCTTGAATTAGAAAGTCAAAAACTTTCTAACGGGGTTTACTGATAAATTCCCACTCACTGTATTTTGTCTTTCCCTCAAAAGATTTATATTCATCGGTGAAGCCGGCCTTTTTCAGAGGCTCTTTCTCGCTTTTGCTCCTTACCCCTATGATGCGGCCTGCCTTATCAATGATTTTATCCCACTCTTCTTTCGTCACAGGGTCTTTATATAATTTCCTCAGATGCCTTTTTGGATTCACCCCTCTCTGGTCTTTTAAAAGCTCTTCAAAATCTCTGGGATAGGTATTTCCAATCTTAAAATATGAATCAATGGCATCCTTTATCTCATCGCCACGGAATAAGAGTTCCTCTTCTACATCCCGCTTCACCACAGTGCTGTAAACACGGCTCACAGTCATCAATACAATCCCCATGATGGCTATAATCACTGCAAGGCCTATGAGGGTGAAGCCTTTGGAATTCATAAAACTACCATTCATTATACGGCGTGCTATCAAGGGCAACGAGGTCGCTCCCACTATGCACATCAAATATCCCCTGCTCATCGCCTTCGGTGCAATCAGCACAGTATTCGCCCTCTCCTTCGCTATATATGAGCTGCCATGTTTCAGTAGAATTTGTAAACGGGTCCTTTGGAATCGTCCTTAGGTAGCCTCCCTGGACAAGGTCATCGAGTGTAGCCGGATATTTACCGTGGTCACTGTAATATTTATCAATTGTATCCCGGAACACAAAAAGGTCTTCCTTTAATACAGCCTCCCTTGCCTTGATAACCGCCTGTCTGAAAGAGGGCTGGGCAATCGTCGCAAGTATTGCTATTATGCTCATGACGATAAGGAGTTCTATTAATGTAAATCCCTTATTATGTTTGAACCATTCCATGGCAGTCTTTTTACCAATACGCTTCATAAGAAAAACTGGTTGTGGTTAAGGCTAAGATTGAGGGCTACTTATTTTCGCTTTTTTCTTCCTTAATCTCAGCCTCAGCCTTAACCTTGCTTTTCTTCCTAAACCTTATCCTCATCCTTAACCTTAGTATGTTACCATTCACTATATTTTGTCCCATCCATGGCAGTCCCATTTGAGGCAGACCTTATATCAAACACATCTTTCTCATCGCTAAAACTGCTTTCAGGGTCATCTGTATATGATGCGGTAATCCAATCAGTCTTGCCTGTGAACGGGTCTATAGGGATGCGCCTTAAGACCTTCTTTTCTACCAATTCCTCAAGTGTCTTTGGATAGCCTGAACGGTCAACCTCTTCTTCTTTCTTGTAAAGATGTTTATCGTAGTTCTCTTTGTATTTGTCAATAGCTTGCCGCATTATCCTCAAATTTTGCCTGAGCTCAAGTTCTTTCCCCTTCTTTACAGACATCCGGGCCAGCGGCATGGCAACAGATGCTAATATCGCCAAAACAGCCATGACTATCACCAATTCTATGAGGGTAAACCCAGTGATATATTTATTGAGAATTGATTTCACTGCGGCATTGGCGGAGGGGGTGGAGGCGGGGGTATGAATCCAGCCGGCTCTTCAGGAGCCCCTGATGGTGCATGGGGAGGCATAGGCATTGTCGGAGGCATAACAGGTTGCAATGTTCCCCCTGTATATGTCTCTTCCCTGCCTGATTGTATAGGCTGATTCTCATCAGGTAAAACCTCCATTGCCCTAATAATCCTTGGAGTAATAGACATTAATATATCTGTTTCTTCGGTTTTATCGCCCTTTGCTGTAAAAAGCGCGCCCAATGCCGGGATATCAGATAAAAATGGTATCTTAGATACAGATGTCCTCTCCGTATCTGAGATAAGTCCAGCAAGCACAGCCTTATCGCCATCTTTTAATCTTAAAAAGGTTTCTGCATTTCTGCTCCTTGTAGTATATGCCTCTGTGGATTTTCCCTCTGACTGAAGCGTGACCTTTTCGCCCAGTGATGAAACCTCGAGTTTAACTTCAAGGGTAATCTCGTTAGTGTCTGTGTGCACAGTGGGCACAAAATCCATCTTTACGCCGACCTCTTTATATTCAGGTGTAGTACCTGTTGTAGAGGTCTGTGAAACTGTAGTTGTGGAGATGGCAACAGGCACCCTGTCTGCAATGGCAAAACGCGCCTTCTTCCTGTTTAAAACCCTTATCCTGGGATTTGCGAGCGTCTTTACCAATCCTTCAGATTTTGCAAAGTTTATAGTTGCGTATGGGATTGAAAAAAGATAGTTGCTATCTGTGAGGTCTTTTAAAATGCCAAGGGTAAGAATATCGCCGAGGCTTCCACCTGATGGCGCTATGCCAGCGCTCACTGAATATTGACTTAGTTTAAGGCCAATTTCTCTGAGTTTAGAACGGTTTACCTCCAGCAGTTCCAGCTCAAGGTATATCTCTGCATCAGCCTTATCATTGACATCGATAAGTTTCTTTACAAGTTCCATCTTTTCAGCGGTTTCCCGCACAACGAGCGCATTGAGTTCTTCATTTACATGGACCTGCCGAATATTCAAGAGGGTCCTGAGCATATTGACAGCCTTCTTGGCGTCTGCATTAGAAAGATAAAATATCTGTATTAAAAGGTCCTCGTACTGTTTCCTCTTTGCAGGCGTATCAGGAATAATCAGAATTGTATTGTCATCTACCTGTTTCTTAAAGAGATTGTTTGTCCTAAGCATTAGTTCAAGGGCATGGCTGAAAAGATTATCCTTAATAAAGAATGAAGTTTTCACATCTCGGACCCCTTCATCGAAAAAAATACTTACACCAACGGTCTTTGCCAGTATCTCAAATGCCTGTTTGAGTTGAACGTCCCTGAGTTGGAGGGTAATCGGTTTTGTGGAATATAAAGGCTTTTCTGCCCTATCCTTAGTCAGTTGCGCCTCTAATGCCTTCTTTTGTCGCTCAGAAGCAGCCTCTTTTGCGGTTTTGGCTTTAATATTTTTAGGGTCTATCCTCAAGGCCGCTTGAAACTCAGACATTGCCTCTGAAAATTTTCCCTGTTTTTCGAGTTCTAACCCCAATTCATAATGGATGCGAGACTCCTTTATCCTTATAGCCTTTTTCATCTCTGAATCTGCTGCATCATGGGCAGAATTCAAAGCCACAGCCACCTGAAATTCGCGAATAGCATCATCAAGTTTATCCTGTGAGACTGCATCTGTCCCCTTTTGATAATGAGATTCTGCTGCCCTTTCTTTAGCCATAATAAGACGTATATTGTATTCTATATTTCCCGGGTCTTTACTGAGGGCCTCTGTAAAGGCTATAACTGCTTCATCCCATTTACCCTGACTGGCAAAACCATCCCCTCTATGATACGCCCATCTGCCAGCGCAACCCGCGAAAAACAGTATGCAGTAAACAGTAAGCAGTAAAAGACTGAACTTTGGAAGTTGAGAAACTGAGAAGTTGAGAGATTGAGGCTTCTTAACTTCCCAGCTTCTTAACTTCTTATCTTCTTTTTTGCAGTTTCCAACTCCTGACCCTAAACTCCTGACTCCTGACTTCTCTATCATCTACTTCTCCTCAACAGGGATTGTAATCCTTTTTTCAGAATCAATTCCAACTATCTCTACAATTCCAGGCCGCACATCCACTTTGAATCTTCCTTCGATAGTGTCGCCACTTTTTACTATATAGATATTTTGGCCTTTAGCCAAGAAGAATTTTTTATCACGACCAGCAGCTTCCTGTTTTTCCAAAAAACCCATAAAGTGGAATAGTTTTAATTCCTCCTCAACTGGATCAAGGGGCGGCGGTTGAATAGGCGGCGGCTGTTGCGGTTTAGGAAGCTCTGCCTTTATAAAAAATGGATAGAATAGATTTACGCCATCTGCAGGAGGCCCTCTCTTAACAGACTTAAGTTTTGCCAGCTCTATTCGCGGCATCTCATCCTTACTCAACGTCTTAGGGCTTCTGGCTGCTTCTACACTCCCTGTCTTATACTTTAAAGGCACTCGCTTATCCTCTTGAGTAGTCGCTACTCGATACAAAATAGAAAGGCCGAGGACTGCCAGTAGTATGTATAATAGTTTTTTCCTATCCATATTTAAAACAACTTAACTTTTAAGATAAGCTGACATCCTGATTTTAAGTCTTATATCTTCCTTGCCAGATGCCTTTTCAAGGCTCAGACTGTCTATAGTAAACATTCTTCGGGAACTTTCGAGTTTATAAATCAAACTTTTAATTTTGACATATCTTCCCTCAACAGGAAAGGAAAATGAGACCTGAAATATACCGCCCTCTTCAGTCTTTTTAGGCTCATATGTAATATCATGGATAGCAAGGGATACTTCCCTGGCAAGCCCATCTATCTCCCTTATAATATTCGTCATCTCTGCCTTTTTCGGAAGCATATCCTTAAACTTTGTAATATCAGCCTTTATCTCAGAAAAGGTAGCTGACGGCTTAATTGTCACCATCTCAGCCCTTTTCATCTCAATCTCCTTAAAGATACTGTCTGCCTTTGCCTTGTGGGGAAGGATAAGGCCGTAATAAAAACCGATGTTAATTGCAACTATTGCGATAACGCTGTATAAGTAATGTTTCCTCATTTGCCGATATACTCCAGCTCCATGATAAAGTTAACCAGTCTCTCTCCATTGACATCTGCATCTGAAGAACGCGATAAAAATACGCCTTGAAATGCAGGTGACCTTTCAAGCTTGTCCATAAATCTGGTAATGGTCTTAAGGTCTCTGCCCACCCCTTTAACATCTATCCTCACCTTATCCTCAACTACCTTTGGGGTTAAACTGACCAGGCTTATGTTAGGTATAATCTCCTTTTCAAGGTGCGCAAGAAAACCTGACCAGGATAGAGACTTGCTTTTGATAATATTATTGATAAAAACCGCCTCCTTTATCAGAACTTCTTTTTCTTTCTGTGAAACAGATTCTTCTGAAACTGGTTTTGATGTTAAAGACCCTTCCACTATTTTATTTAGTTTTTCGCGATACCTTGCCATATCAGAGTTTATAGAATGATACCAGAGATAGTTTCCAACGAAAGTAATTAACAGGAGTACTGCTAAAGGTAGATACAGCCGATACTGGGGCTGTCTTTTTATATAATTTGACTGCGCAAGATTTATTGTAAGCCGCATCTTCTTATCTCATTTCCCACTTTCTGTTCTCAATGCCGCGCCTGCAGCGCCTGAAAAATTATCGAGAGAGCCATTAACATCCTTTATGACGCTTGACATCCTCAGAGGTCTTATATCTAAACCCTCCAGATTTTTCTCAAGCCCTTCTTTTAAATTTGCAAAACCAAATCCAAGGTCAATAAAATATAACTTTTTAGGCATTGCCGCATAAACATCTTGATAATAGTTGATAGAAGCCACTATCTCCCTTACTCCTTGCTGCTCATCATCTATCCCCTTGTTTCTAAAAAAACAGGGCTTGCGGTCTTTAATGACAGTAGCGCTTATTTTTTTCTTTGATGCTGTTAGTAAGGCGCACAATTCGGCCCCTGCGAGATTGTCATGATAAAGATTATACATAGCAAATGAGGATGGAAGGATGGAATCCGGATGGAACTGACAAGCAGTAAGAAGCCTTTCATACTGGTCTAAAACAGTCCTTCTCATAATAGCAGTTGCCAATTTGTAGAGACGATTCGCTCCTGCAGGGGATTCCATAATCTGGAAATCAATTACAGCCTCGCTATCCGGGAAAGGCAGAGCCTTTTTAATATTCCATTTTATGAGCTCCATTACCTTATCCCGCTCTTTTGGAATATCTTCAAATTCAAGGAATGAAACCTTTACACTGTCATCAGGAAGGGCTACAGATACATGCCTTGTATTTATTAAATTTCTTTGAAAGAGGTTTTTTACAGCTTCTTTAAATTTTTCTTCATCTGCAATATTCTTTGCGCTGAACGATGGATTTATAAGCGAAGATATGTTTTCTGTCTTCCCATATCTTTTAAGGGCAAATCCATTGCCATTAGACTCAAGCTCAACAACGCTTATAAATTCCTGGCTAATCTCCAGACCAACAGAACTCCCTTTTATAAAACCCATCAATCCTCCCAACTCTCAGAGACAGTCCCCGACCCACTGGCGTGGGTTCCCCGACGCATCCTAATTTCCGCCTCACCGTAAATGGGGACAGTCCCAATACTGTTCGGAATAAATATTGCATACGCTATTTTAAGAAAAAACCTATAACTATATGATATTATTTATAAAAATAATTCTAGACATTTAATTGTCTTTATGCCATAATTCAAACCATGTCTAATGGTTCAGTAAAAAGTGGCAGAGGGCGTAAGAAAAAAGAACTTATCAAGGAAAAAGACCTGCAAGGATTTAAATACCTCCGTGATTTTTTCCATTTGCTCAAACGCTTTCATCTCGTTAAAGACCACCATAATAGAGACCTCCACTTTGACCAATATATCTCCCTAATACTTCTCTACTTCTTCAATCCTGTATTGACCAGCCTTCGTGGGATTCAACAGGTCTCTCACCTTAACAAGGTCAAGAAAGAACTTAACATTAAAGGATTAGGTCTTACTACACTTTCTGAGGCCTCCACTGTCTTTGATGCCGACCTTCTTGCCCCTGTAATCAAAGAACTGGCTGATAAGGCTTCTCCTTTAGAGAAAGACCCTAAACTTAAAGTCCTTCAACAATCGCTTGTAGCTGTAGACGGCACACTCCTTCCAGCCCTGCCTAAGATGCTCTGGGCTTTATGGCTTGATGACCGGCACAGGGCCGCTAAACTCCATCTCGAGTTTGATATCTTAAAAGCTATGCCTGCTAATGTAAAAATCACTGATGGCAACACCAATGAAAAGACCATAATTAGAAGCTTCCTATCTCCCAATAAGCTCTATGTGATTGATGCCGGTTATAGTGAGTATACACTCTTCCAAGATATTATAAACATCAAAAGCTCCTTTGTAGGACGTTTAAGAGATAACGCCATATGGGAAACCCTTGAAGAAAGACCTCTAACAGATGATGACAAAAAAGCAGGAGTTCAAAGGGATCAAGTTGTTTCCTTAGGTTGCAAGAGCAAACAAGGTGACATTACCCAAAATGTTCGTATCGTAGAGGTCTTTTGTAAAGGGGACAGATCAAGACCTATAAAATCAAGGGTGTCGAGTAAAAAAACCTTTAGAATAACCGATACTGATTATACCCTTCTCCTTGTAACAGACCGTATAGACCTCCCTGCCGAGCTTATAGCCCTTATCTATCGCTGCAGATGGCAGATTGAACTATTCTTCCGCTGGTTCAAGTGTATTCTTGGATGCACGCACCTGATAGCCCTTTCTGAAAACGGGGTTACTATCCAGGTCTATTGCGCCCTTATAGCCAGCATGTTAATCACCCTCTGGACAGGGTGTCCACCTAATAAACGCACCTTTGAAATGTTATGTTTCTACTTTATGGGGTGGGCTGATGATGAAGATTTAGCATGGCATATCAAAAAACTCAAAGAGGCCGAAGATAAAAAGAAAAAGGTCTGAGTGTCATAGGGGCTTTTTTACCCTATGTAACGCTGATGTATAGGTGCGCCTTTCTCCTGCCAATTGCTCTAACTAAACTCTTTCTCCTTTCAGCTTCCCCATTAACTAAACTATAAGAAACCCTACCCTCACTTCCTTTCATATCCCCACAGTAAACTCTCAATGCCTATACGCAATAATCATTCCGAACAGTATTGGGGCAGTGGCCATTTTATTTTTCCCCTTGAGTGTGGCTGTGGGGTCTTTAATCTTGTGACTATAATTTAGAAGAGCGGGAATATCGTAACCATATTCAGAACCAAAGACGCAGACACAAAAAACAGGGTAATCTGTTTCAGGTATAAGGTTGGTTTAAAGGATTGTCAGTGTCAGATGAGGCTAATATAAGGAGGGCAGCGTTACTAAAAAAGGCGGTTGTCTATGAAGTTTAAAACAATATATAATAAAACAGCGAGGAGAAAAGGAGGATTTGAACAAATGAGACTAAAAATAATCTTCAACCTGTTTGCCATTAGTATTGGAATTGCGATTTTTTCAGGATGCGCGACTGACATGGGTGGATTCTCAACCTGGGATTCAAGCCCTACAGCCGTTACATTACAAACAGCTGAGCAAGCGAGACAAATACATTTAGCCCGCGTAAAAGAAGTGTTGAGCCAAGTATCCAAAGGTTCCATGGACGACCAAACAAAATTAGCAGCCAAAGAAGTCTTTCTCAAGCTCAAAGATTTGGATTCCATAACCGAGATGGGGGTCAATTACAGAGACTATCCAACCTATGTTCGCAATGTGCGCTTTGAGCTTAACCGATTCTCAGGTCAATACAGTCAGCACTCCTCTCTTATAACGGCCTTCCAACTTTGTCTCGACCCATATGTCCAAGCGCAAAGTTACTTTAGTGAATACGTTCAGATGCCGCGCGGCTCAATGGGCGAAGGCAAGTACCGTTTTTACTTGCATGATAGTTGGAAGACTGGACATGAATCCATCATGATAGTAGAGTCTCAATTACAGGAGATGTGAACAAATGAGGTTGTAAGGGTAAATAACAACAGGGGGGTGGGAAAATGGTAAAGCTATTGTCCGTGGTTTTGATTTTATTGTTTGGTTTGGTTTCGAATTCAGTAGAAGTAAAGGCATTTGATTATCCAAGAGACTGTAAGAGTGATTGGGAAGTATCAGCCTTCGATATTTTGAAGATGAGTGACAAGGAACTTCTTGATATGTATTGTGATACAGGTAAAAAGTTTGATTACAATATGGAAGAATTTAGAAAGTTTTTAATGAAGGGTGGCTCTGAAGCAACAAGAAGACATTTTAGGGAAGCAATAGAGAATTGCAAATATTTGAATAATAAACTGGATGCTGCCATGGAGGGTCGCATCAAAAAAGGCGTTTACAAAATGTCTGACTTAAAATGTCTTGATGGAAATTAGCAGGCTGATAAAAGGAGGGTAGATTATGCGGGTAATTTTATTATGTCTTATCATAGCATTGTTATATGGTTGCACTGTAAAATATCCTGTGGTTGGGACATTTGCAGATCGCAGCGATACACTTTATGGAACGGTAACTCACAATCTTGCATTAGGCACAGCTTATATACAAATACAAGGTAAGGAAACAAAAATAAAATGTTCAGGAACATCTCAGGTTATTTATATTCCACCCATTTCGTATATTTTACCTGTATGTAAAGGACAGAAGGGAGTTGCTATTTTAAATTGTGACGATTCTCGCGTTATTGATGCAGAATGGGAATCTATATCATGCACTACAGGCATAGGAACGGGAGCCGATAAAAAGGGAGATAAATTTAAGTTCGTTTTTGGAATGGAGGAATCTAATGCAATTGATTATTTAAACAAAGAATTTAATGAGACAATTATCACCAATCCAACCTCCGACAATGAAAAAGGGAAATAATATATCTAAAAACTGACTTTTCCGATGCCTTACCTCTGCAGGGGCAGAAAAAGGGACGGTTCTATTGGAAAAAATAAAGGGGACGCCCATTAAAAGGCCCCTGTCAAGAGAAAAAACTATCCCGAAGCAAGGAAAAGAGTTTTTCTTGTTTTAGTCTGTTGCTCTTTTAGTTATCAACCATCCCTACCATTCCCGCAGTTTCTTTAAGTTCGATGTCAGTTCCTCGCTTTGGAGATATTCGGGACACATCCCATTTATTTGACAAAAGGGAGGCTATCCTGTAGAATTCCATCATGTCAAGGATGGCACGGGCAGTTGCATTAGGATTCCCCCATCATGTTGTTCAAAGAGGCAACAACAGAGAAAAAGTCTTTTTAAGTAAGGCCGACAAAGAGAAGTATCTATCGCTCCTCAAGAAATATTCAGGTAAATGGAACTCGCCTATCCTTGCCTACTGTCTTATGAGCAATCATGTGCATTTGCTGACAAGACCGACAAAAAACGAGTCTTTATACAAAATGATGCAGGGGATAACCCTTTGCTATACGCAATACATCAACAGGACATACAAGAGAACAGGCAGGCTATGGGAGAGCAGGTATCATTCATCCATAGTGGATAAGGAAAAGTATTTATGGGGTGTGGCGAGATACATAGAACAAAACCCTGTGCGGGCGAAGATTGTGAATAAGGCGGAAGATTATCCCTATTCAAGCGCAAAGGCTCATATAGACGGCATAAAAGACGAGATACTTGGCGAGGCGCTGTTTGAAGGCAGACAAAGGGAAGATTACAGAGAATTGATGAAGGCGAGCATTAAAGAAGAAGAGATAAACAACATAAGGAATCATACAAGAAATGGCCGTCCTATGGGCAGTGAAAGTTTCATAGAGAAAATGGAACGGAAACTTGATAGAATCTTTAAATCAAAGCCACGGGGAAGGCCAAAAAAGGAAAAAAGATAATAAATGGGATGTGTCCCGAATAAACCAGCAACAAGGAACAGCATAAAGGCTGGCAAGGGTGTCAAATTGGAAGATATATAAACGTGCCTAACCTAATAAGCCAATCCACTGGACGTCTTATAGCCGCCGCTGATTTCGGTCGTTATAACTCCCCAATTATCGCCTCGCCCATCCCTTTGCATCCTACAAGTTTCATCCCCGGCTGGTTTATGTCTAAAGTGCGATAGCCTTTGTTCAAAACACTCTCCACTGCCCTTTCAACATCATCTGCCTCTTTTGTGAGATCAAAAGAAAATCTCAGCATCATTGCCACAGATAGGATTGTTGCAATAGGATTTGCCTTGTCAGTGCCTGCAATATCCGGCGCGCTGCCATGAATGGGCTCATACATACCTACTTTGCCGCCGAGGCTTGCGGAGGGCAACATCCCGATTGAACCTGTAAGCATTGCAGCCTCGTCTGAAAGTATATCTCCGAAGGTATTCTCTGTTACAATCACATCAAACTGTTTTGGATTTCTCACAAGCTGCATGGCGCAGTTGTCAACATACATGTGGCTAAGCTCAATATCCTGATAATCTTTATGCACCTTGATAACCACCTTTCTCCAAAGCTCTGTAGTTTCAAGCACATTTGCCTTATCAACAGAGGTAACTTTTTTTCTTCTCTTGCGGGCCACATCAAAGGCAACCCGTGCAATCCTCTCTATCTCAGGCGTTGTATACACCATGGTGTTTACGCCGCGCTCTGTGCCGTCAGGAAGTTTTGTAACTCCCTTGGGAGTGCCGAAATAAAGTCCGCCGGTAAGCTCCCTTATCACCATTATGTCAACGCCGTCAATAATCTCTTTCTTAAGTGTTGACGCATCTGATAGAACAGGATAAATCTTTGCAGGCCTCAAATTTGCAAAAAGACCAAGTTCCTTTCTTAGGGCCAACAACGCCCGCTCCGGCCGTATGGAATAATCAAGCCCCTCCCACTTTGGCCCTCCGACTGCGCCCAACAAGACCGCATCGCTTCCCTTTGCGAGCTTTAAGGTCTCGTCTGTGAGCGGAGCGCCGTATTTGTCAATGGATGCACCGCCTACAAGGGCTTCTTGCAGGTCAAATTTTATATTGTTTTTTTTACCAATCGCTTTTAGAACTCTAACAGCCTCTCCCACTATTTCGGGTCCGATGCCGTCGCCGGGAAGAACCGCAATCTTATAGTTTTTTGCCATCTCTACTCCTTATCAATTGCAGACATCTTTTGTAGCGCCTCCAGAAAAACAGGCAGCCCACTGTGAGGAATGACCACCGTGCTCCTTCTGTCATTGGAAAGCTCTGCAATCTGCAAAAACTTGCCTCCATCGTTTTCCTTGAGGTCTACAAAGATTGTTTTATTCTCGATGTGCAGCTTGTCGCTGGTAATAACCCTGCTCCTTGTTCCTTCTCTTTTCATTCAGTTCCCCCTTTTTAAAATTAAGGCTGAGGTTAAGGTTTAGGTTCAGAAAAGCCCTATTTTTTCTCTCAACCTCAACCTTAGCCTTAACCTATTTTTTTCTTCACCCACTCCATCAGCCCGCCGGTGCTTATGAGTTCTTGCATAAACGGCGGAATTGGCTGGCTGTCGAATGTTTTATTCTTGGTCAGGTTAACAATCCTTCCGGTATCCATATGGACCTCGACTTCATCACCTTCAGCGATGCTGTCAACTGCTGCAGGCGACTCAAATATAGGCAGTCCCATATTAAATGAATTTCGATAAAATATCCTCGCAAAGCTCTTTGCAATAACACATGATATACCTGCTGCCTTGATTGATATGGGCGCATGTTCCCTTGAAGAACCGCAACCAAAATTTTTGCCGGCCACAATAATATCTCCGGGCTTCATCTTCTTTATAAAATCAGGGTCAGCATCCTCCATGCAGTGCTTTGCAAGCTCTTTTGGGTCAGAAGTATTCAGATACCTCGCAGGGATTATCTGGTCAGTATCTATATCTGCGCCAAACTTCCATGCCTTGCCTTTGAATTTCACACTTTTCTCCTTCTATACTGATTATGCAGATTAGTTTTAATCGGTGTAATCTGATTTTCCATAATCTGCGTAGCTACGCTTAGCGTGGTGTAATCGTATTACTCACTTTTTTCCCACTGCCTCATTCAATTCTCTTAATAACTTTTCCAAATCAATAAAATGCAGTTTGCACGCTGTTTCTACGGTAACAAGTTTTGCCAGGGATTTTCTTGCTACAGGATTTGCAAGAAGTCCAAAACAGTGTCCTTGCTTTGCAAACACATCAAGGGTTTCAGGGTATTTTGAAAGAACATCCTCAACTACCATATCCTTTGTAATCTTCAAGACACTTACCTCCTTTCAGACTGTTACAGTAATAATCTGTAACGCCCCTTTCGCCAGTAACCCCCTATTAAAGTTTTTAAACCCAGCCTCCCTTAATTCCCTTTGCAAATCAGCCCTAATAAACTCCCGGGCTGGGCCATGTTCTGCAAACACAAAAAATATCTTCTGTAAAAATCCTGCAAAACCCTCTCCCTGATGATAATCAAAAATTACAAACCTCCCATTATCCTTAAGAACCCTTTTGATTTCTTTCAATACACCTCTTGTTGCATCAAAAGGGATTTCGTGAAGCCCCATTGATGCAACTACCCTGTCAAAAACCTTCTCCTTAAAAGGCATGGAAATAGCATCGGTCTGGATAAGACCGAGTCTGGCTCCTTTGTTCCTGGCCTTTTCTTGAGCAACGTTTAGCATGCCATGAGTTATATCCAGGCCATAAACTGATGCGCCATTTTCCGCAGCCATCAAAGAAAGAGTTGCTGTGCCACAACACATTTCAAGAATCCTGCAGTCTTGAAGAGGCGTCATCTTTTCAATAACAGCGCTTCTTAGCCTTCTTTCGCCGCCAAATGGCAATCCTATAAGCCACATTCCTAAATCATACAATGGCGCGAAGATATCAAATGCAGGACGATAGTAATAAGGCCGAGACATATTTAAAATTGTAAATTGCAAAGTGCAAATTTCAAATTGCAAATTGATAAAGCTTGGCTTTTTATAATTTGCACTCTGCATTTTTCATTTTGCATTATTTTCTAACCACTTCTTCCGGATGCGCAATCCTGCCTTTTACTGCTGTTGCTGCTGCAACTGCTGGATTCGCAAGATAGACCTCGCTCTTTGGATGGCCCATCCTGCCGACAAAGTTCCTGTTTGTAGTTGCAAGGGCCCTTTCACCTTCAGCAAGGATTCCCATATGTCCGCCAAGACATGGGCCGCAGGTTGGCGGACTTATGATTGCCCCTGCCTTTAAATAAATCACAAACAAGCCCTCTTCCATGGCCTGTTTATAAATAAGGGGCGTTGCAGGGATTATAATTAACCTCACATAAGGGGCAACCTTTTTACCCCTCAATATCTTCGCTGCAATCCTCAAATCTTCCATTCTGCCATTGGTGCATGAGCCGATGACAACCTGGTCAATGGTGATAGTGCCTACATCGGTAATATTTTTTGTGTTTTCTGGCAAGTGGGGAAATGCTACCTGCGGCTCTATCTTCGAACAATCATATTCCCTTACATTGCAATAAACCGCATCTCCATCGCTTGTATAGAATTTATACGGCCTTTCTGCCCGTTTATCAACATATGCCTTTGTGATTTTATCAGGTACAATAATGCCGTTTTTTCCTCCTGCCTCAATAGCCATATTGCACATAGAGAGACGGCTGTCCATAGAGAGTTTATCAATAACAGGGCCGCAGAACTCCATTGCCCGATACAATGCTCCGTCTACGCCTATGTTGCCAATCGTGTAGAGTATCAAGTCCTTGCCATCAACCCATTTGTTCAATTTTCCTCGATAGATAAATTTCATGGACTCAGGTACTTTAAACCACGCCTCACCAATAATCATAGCAGCAGCCAAATCCGTGGAGCCAACACCTGTTGCAAATGCGCCGAGTGCGCCGTATGTGCAGGTATGGCTGTCTGCGCCTATCACCAAATCACCGGGGACAACAATACCCTGCTCGGGAAGCAGGGCATGCTCTATACCAACCTCGCCGCCTTCAAAATGGTGCGTTAATTTCTGCTCCTTTGCAAAATTTCTTAATATCTTACACTGTTCAGCAGACTTTATATCCTTATTAGGAGTAAAATGGTCTGGCACAAGCACGACCTTGTTTTTATCAAATACCTTTCCTGCCCCTACACCTTTAAACTCTTTTATTGCAATTGGCGCTGTTATATCATTCCCAAGGGCAATATCCACCTTTGCATTGATAAGCTGACCAGGACGGACCTCTTTCAGTCCAGCATGTTTTGCAAGAATCTTTTCAGTAATTGTCATCGGCATTTAAATTACCCTCTCCTTTTTCTCCCTCTTCTTATACTCCAGTTTATTCAGCGCATTTATGTATGCCTTTGCGCTGGCAACGATAATATCTGTATGCGCGCCCTGTCCAAGCACAACATGGTCATCTTCCTGCAATCTAACCGTCACCTCGCCCTGCGCATCTGTACCGCCAGTTATCGCATTCACAGAATACCTTAATAATTTGCTCTTTGCCTTTGTCATCTTTGCAATGGTTTTATATGTAGCATCTACAGGCCCATCGCCAAACCCAGCCTCTTTTACATGTTTCCCATCTATATACATCTCCACAGTCGCAGTAGGTGTTGAGTCTGTGCCGCTTACTATATTCAATTTGTCCAGCTTAAATCTTTCAGGTATCTCTATTCTCAATATCTCATCAGCAACGATTGCCTCTATATCTTCGTCAAAAATCTCTTTTTTCTGGTCTGCAAGGACTTTAAACCGCTCAAAGGCCTTGTTGAGGTTTTCGTCAGATAACTCATAGCCTAATTCTTTTAATCTTGTCTTAAATGCATGTCTCCCCGAATGTTTGCCCATAACAAGCGTTGACTGTGCAATGCCGATAGATTCAGGCCTCATTATCTCATATGTCGTCTTTTCTTTTAAAAGACCATCCTGGTGAATGCCGGACTCATGGGCAAAGGCATTGTCGCCAACAATTGCCTTATTTGGCTGAACCATAATGCCGGTGATGCTGCTTACGAGCCTGCTCGTCGGATATATCTGTTCAGAAACTATCTTTGTATCAATATGGAGAATATCCTTCCTCGTCCTGAGTATCATGACTATCTCTTCAAGAGATGCATTGCCTGCCCTCTCACCGATGCCGTTTATGGTGCACTCCACCTGCCTCGCTCCATTCATTACAGCAGCCAGAGAATTTGCAACAGCAAGACCAAGGTCATTGTGACAATGCACTGAGATGACGGCCTTATTTATATTTGAAACATTATCTTTAATTCCTATAATCAATGCCCCAAATTCAGAGGGGATTGCATACCCCACTGTATCAGGGATATTTACGGTTGTAGCCCCTGCATCAATTACAGCCTCTATAACTTCATAAAGATATTTAACATCTGAACGACTTGCATCCATTGGAGAAAATTCCACATCATCCAGATAACCTCGTGCGCGTTTTACCATCTCTACAGCACGTTTTTTTGCCTCCTCCCGTGTCATCCTGAACTGATGCTTCAGGTGAATATCAGAGGTAGAGATGAAGGTATGGATACGCGGTTTGGGTGCGCCTTTTAATGCCTCCCATGCTTTGTCAATATCCTCTAACTTTGCCCTTGCAAGACTGCAAACAATAGGACCTTCAACCTCATGGCTAATCCTTCTTACAGCCTCAAAGTCTCCTGGAGAGCTTATTGCAAAACCCGCCTCAATGATATCCACGCCAAGCCTTGCAAGCTGCTTTGCAATGATAACCTTTTCCTCCACATTCATAGAGGCGCCTGGAGACTGCTCGCCGTCTCTCAAGGTTGTATCAAATATTCTTACAAAGTCTGTCATTTTTTCTGATATCCTTAATTCAAAGCCCTTTCCGTCTTTGACTAATCAAATGCTATCTATGCACAAAATCTAAATCTTCAAAGCTGTTTTGAATTTAGATTATTCAAATCATGGATTTGTTTGGGATTAAAAAATAGAACTCAAGTGTTTACCGTTATCTTTTCTACTTCGTAACCCCTTTATGATGATGCAACTCAGGCTGCGATACTGGCTTTTTTACTCTACTACTCCATAATGCAGTTATAGGCCCTGATAAAACATAACCCAGGGTAAGGACAAAAAACATTATCTGAGGTTCAGCAGCCACGACAATCAAAAGCAGTATTATCCCAACCAAAAGTCGGAACGGCATACGCTGAGAAGGGCTCAACTCTTTAAAGCTATAATACTTAACATTGCTCACCATAAGAAATGCAAGGGTATAAACCATTACCAGTATGGTTACATGCTTGGTAATATCCTCGTGGCCAAAATGATAAAACAACAAGACTGTTGAAGCAACCAGCGATGCAGCAGCGGGAATCGGAAGCCCATTAAACCTCTTGCTTTCAATAGTATTTATCTGAATGTTGAATCGCGCAAGCCTCAATGCGCCGCATACTACATATAAAAATGCAGCCAGCCAACCGTATCTGCCGAATGGCCTCAATGCCCAGGTAAATATCAATATCCCGGGGGCAAGTCCAAACGCTATGAGGTCTGCCAGAGAATCATATTCTAAACCGAACTTACTCGTTGACTTTGTGAGCCGTGCAACCCTTCCGTCAATTCCATCCAGTACTGCAGAGATTAATATTGCAATTGCAGCCTTGCCAAATTCTCCGTCCAGGGACGCAATAATAGAGTAAAATCCGCCAAAAAGACTTGCTGATGTAATAAGGTTCGGGAGAAGGTATATGCCTTTTTTTATGCCGCCGGGCCTCTCTTTGCCCCTTATTTCTTTATCTATCATGGTTAAGCCTCCTCTGTTAAACGAATTAGTTGATTAGAGATTGTAGAATTGGGTTTTTCTAATTCTCTCATTCGCTAATTCTATAATCAGCTAATCAACTTCCTTACCAATGCGCCAAAATTGAACTGCCAGCCTTCACCTTATCACCCACATTGACATCTATCTTGCAGTCCGTTGGCAAATAAACATCAAGCCTTGAACCAAATCGTATCATCCCAAATCGTCTGCCTTTCTCAATGCTATCGCCCGGCTTCGCATAGCAAACGATCCTTCTGGCAATAAGCCCGGCAATCTGATTCACAACAAACTTCTTTCCGTTCTTTGCCTCAATAAGCAAGGCATTCTGCTCATTCTCAAGAGAAGCCTTGTCCTTATCAGCAGAAAAAAACTTGCCGGGGTTGTAAAAAACGCCTAAGACCTTGCCTGACGTTGGAATACGATTTACGTGCACATTAAACACGTTCATGAATATGCTTATTTTTAATGCGTCAGTTTTAAGAAAGCGGTCATCAAACACCCTGCCAATAACTATCACCTTGCCGTCCGCAGGCGATACAATTGAATTTTCGTCAGAAGGTATATCCCTTTCAGGGTTTCTGAAGAACCAGACGACAAATGCCGTAAGGAGCAAAAAAAATATTGCCGCATAATGCGCCCCAAAATACCAGAGCGCTGCAGTCAAAATCAAAAGCGGAACTATAAAAGGAAGCCCTTCAACGGCTACAGGTCTATTTTCGTTAATCTTATTAACTCCTGCCTATCTGAAATCTAAAAAAATTTCAATTTTATAATTATCTGATATAGATTTAATGATTGCAAGGTTTTTTTGATACCCCAAAAATAGACATTGATTTTTGGGGAAACTGGCGGGTTGCTTGCCAGACGAGGCAGTGGATAATTTTTATGACGACCCCTCCATGATGAAGGCTGTGCCACAATTCTCATTGCGAGGGAGCGTAGCGACCGAAGCCTTGTCCTGATCCGCCTGAGGCGGAGAGGGAACTCTCGAGATTGCCACGGGCTTTGCCCTCGCAACGACCTTTCGGGTCGGATTGCCACACTCCCTTCGGTCGTTCGCAATGGCAAAAAAATGGGTTATGACGCTACATATTATATATAATAGGTATACCGCTTATTTTATTGCCCAACAGTCCTCAAAAAAACCTCCACCACGCTTGAGTCAAACTGTGTGCCTGAGCATCTCTTCAATTCTGCCACGCAATCCCGGCATCGCTTATCGTCTTCCTTTCTTCTGCATGTATTACTTCATTTGCCTTCTGCAACCTTTTTTCCACCTCATTTGAAGCAATATAAAAATCATCACTATATTTACTATCCCCTGTGATGATGTAGTCATTAGCTTGCATTATGGCCTTGTCC
>Ga0209343_10001344_pt1 | contig 33238 bp, 25 predicted proteins | sample RifCSPlowO2_02_FD_184026 | JGI IMG/M metagenome (GOLD analysis project Ga0209343, IMG submission 184026) | Groundwater microbial communities from Rifle, Colorado - Rifle CSP2_plank lowO2_0.2 (SPAdes) (version 2) | ecosystem: Environmental > Aquatic > Deep subsurface > Groundwater | place... | reverse complement strand
GGCGGCAATCAGATCTCCAACACCGGTTTGATCAATATTCAAAGCCGCATATGAAGTACTGCCTTGGATTTTTGTTATGGCGGTGGTGCCGCTCAAAGCGTTAACCTCAAGGGCCATGCCGGGATTTATTGTCCCAATCCCCACTTTACCCACGGTGGCTAAAGAGATGTTTGTTGCCGCTGGATCAAGGAAATATGAAGAGTTATCCAGATCATAAAAAGAAGCGGCATATACGGCGCCTCCGTTAGTCAGGCGGAATTTGGTGGTTCCGGAGGCGGAGGCTGCCATAATATCATTAGTGCTTGCTCCGGTTTGGTCAACAATCAAAGCCGCCCGCCCGCCCGTATTTCCCCCCGAAACATGAAGGAGAGAGAGCGGATCAGTCGTCCCGATGCCAACGTTGCCGCCGAAGGTTGATGTACCCGTGCCAACATTAATCATATTCCATCGCAAGGACGTAGTGCCAAAAGCTCCCTGATTGTCTGCGGCCGGCAGTATCTCAAGATTGGCCGAAGACCCAACGCCGCTGGAAACAGTTAAACGGTTTTCTGTGCCCAATATTCTAAACTCGACTCCCGTGCTTTGCGGTTGTAAAAATCCTACCTCTCCATTTGTGAGGTTTGCGATGTCAAAAATGTTAGAAGTAACAGTAGAAAATGGCAAAGATGATGTCCCAATACTGTAAGAATCTGCGGTATTGGGGCTGATATTATTAACCTGCAAATCATCGGCAAGTATTAAACCTCCGAAGCTGGTGAAGTCGGTTCCTGCGTTTCCAATATTTGAAATCACGCCACCGTTCATATCTAGGGCTGAAACCGGGCTTGCCGTCCCGATGCCGACATTTCCTGTTCCATTCGGATTAATCAGGACATTTCCCGTAGTGTCGTAGGTTGAGGAGTTGCCGATAGTTAGAGACATCCGGTTTTGGGTTGCCAGGGTTCCGTCTGCTGTAAGATATGCTGAGGTTCCATTCAGACCTGATGAAACAGAAGCAACAGGAGTGCCTGTTCCAGACATATTCAATACTGCAAACTTTGCAGAGGCGGTAGAAGTTCCTCCGATCAAAAGATCAACCGTACTGATTTTGGGATACAATGCGCCGTTTGTTTGATCCCAATAGCCGGTAGTGGACGTGCTCATGCAATCCGTATCATCAAAACAAAGATTACCGGTTAGGTATATGTTTTGCCATGATTTAGTAGTTGAGCCAAGATCATAGGTGGCATCTGAGGCCGGCAGAAGATCTCCCGTGATCTCTATGTCTCCACTCGTTGCCTCACCTATGTCAATTGCCGCCCCATTTGCCCCCGTAATATCGCCGCCTGCAAAGGTGACGTCCCCACTGTTTGAGATTGTAAACTTTGTTACACCAGAGGCCGAGGCAGTCAAGAGATCTCCCGCACCTGTATTATTAAAAACCGCAAGAGCATTTCCTGCCGCCTCAGAATTTTGAACAAGTAATTTATCAGAAAGTTGGACATATCCGCTATTGTTTGCCGTATCATTCATAATATCTGTTTCAACATAAAGCGTTCCACCTCCGGCGCCTATATTTATTGTTCCTGTTGATGCAGTGATATTGCCGTTTGTGCCGTCGTGGGAGAGATTTAGAGACTGCGCACTTGAAGAGTCGAATACCTTAAAAGTGGGAGTTCCCGTCAGAACATTTTGGAAGAGAAATTTAGCAGAAGAACTCGATGTTCCGCCTATTGCCAAGTCTACGGTTGTGTTGCCGGGGTAGAGAAGACCGCTGTTTAATGTCCAGAAAGAATCCCCGCCCGATCCGCACGTTCCCCACGAAGAAGCAGACCCGGAGCCGTTTGAGGTCAAACATTGACTTGCAGATCCATATCCGCTCGTCAAGCCAATAGCTCCTACGTTATTTACGGTGAACCGCGTAGTCCCCGAAGCGGAGGCAGAGAAGATGTCTGCTGAATTCAGCTGGTCAATGACAAGCGCCGCATTTGACCCGATCCCTGATCGAATTAAAAGAGGAAACTCGCCGGTTATCGCAGTTCCTATTGTTGTCCCTGAATCAAAGTCAGACCCAAGAATCAGGTTTCCAGTACCATTCGGGGTTATGGTAAAAGTTGCATTTGTTTGAGTGGTAATATCGGGCGTTTGTCCTCCCACCAAAGTCAAAACACCTGCATTTGAAAGGGTAAATTTAGTAGTTCCTGAGGCAGATGCTGCAATTATGTCCCCAGAATTCAGTTGGTCCACCACAAACGCGGCATTTGAGCCTATGCCCCCCGAGATTGACAATGGGGCTGGAGTGTTTGTGGATGCTCCGATATTGACACCGGTGTTAAAGTCTGAAACAAAAGTTACATCTGCTCCTGTGCTTGTCAGGGTAAGCGAACCATCAGAGGCCAATTCAAGGTCTGTATAGTTTGCGGCAGAACCGTCACTGTCATTGTAGGTGAGGCGTAATGAATCACCGGTGGCGTGATTGATCTCAAGACGGGCATCCGGAGCAGTTGTCCCGATACCGACATTGCCTGCGGAGGTGATAGAAACTAGTGGGTTTACGGCGTGAACTGCTTGATTAGCAGCCCCACGTCGTATGTTTAGGGCATCGCCCTCGAATATTATCGCCCACGGCGGTACAGTGGTTGTATCTAAAGCGTCCGTCAGAGATTGTCCGAACGAAATTCCGTAAGCGTTCAATCCTCGTCGCGAAATGTGTATTCCCGCTTCGCCGGATATTACTTCTCTTAGAACATCTCTTGAAACAGCCCCACCCGCACCACCGACAATATCCAGTTTTACTTGCGGACTGCTCGTCCCGATCCCCACATTTCCGCTACTGCCTCGTTTGTCTATAAACAGTGCGGTTGTCGCTCCCGCGTCTCCCCCGACAGAAGTTCGAATGTTAAGCGTGCTGTTATTGAAGAGATCCAGTGTGTTTGCGCCTGCTGTAGTTGGCACCGCGAGAGCTAAGTTTCCGGAAATAGTTGCTGTTGGATTCCCGGAATTAACATTAATAAAGGCAAACTTGGCAGAAGCGGTTGATTGTCCACCTACCAGGAGATCAACTGTGGAATTATTTGGAAAGAGTGCTCCTGAGCCTTGATTCCAGAAGGCATCTATAGTTTGCGCTCCCCCGGGACAGGTTCCCCAGGTTGGGTTATCGGCGGCCGAGAGAAGACATTGATTAGTGGATGCAGTGGTGGCCTGAGCCAAAACACCCGTTCCGTTTGTGCCGTAAAGAACTCCATTTTGAGATGTAAAGCCGGGAAGAGTGATGCCTTGGGTGCTTCGACCAATTGATATTGTTGTAGCAGTTGCTCCGCCAATTGATAAAGTTCCTGTTGAGATTGTGTCAAGGGTACCCCCTGCCATAAAATTAACATCACCATCATTTTGCAAGACAAACCTTGTTGTTCCTGAAGATGAGGCAGTAAATATATCTCCTCCGGTTGTATTGTTGTTGACTACAAACGCGGCAACCGCGGATTCTGTTGCCAAAACCCCAAATTTATCATCCACCTCAACTCCTCCAGGAGAAATATTGCCGGTAGCAGTGGTATTTGCGAGAGGTTTTCTAACATCAACTTTTCCGATTCCGTCGGGGTCAATTATGACATTGTTACTGGTTCCCGTATTTGTTGTCAGAAGCAAAGGTTGACCGGAAATCTTGAATTGCCCACCTGTTGCTTGGAATGTGGGAGCTGTTGCTCCATCCATAGTAAGGTTTCCGCTTGAATCAAGCGCAAGAATAGTATTTACGTTATCTGTGACTGCCGCATCGGTTATGGGAAGCATTCCCTGAAGACTCTCGGAATTAGCAGCATACGCAACGGTTGCTAATCTTTGTCTGGGGGTGAGCTCCGCCGTGTTTTCGACTGAAATACCAAGATAGAGCGCAGAGTTATCGGTAAATACGCTTGAGGGGATCGCGCATCTTGTCTGCTGCACTGTCAGGGGCTGGCCGGTACAGGTTGAACCGTTTCCTAAAAGTTCCGAAAATATTCCATCCTGGTCAGGCGAAACCTCAATTACTTCCTGCCAGAGAAGATTTCCCGATCCCGTGGTTGATGAATCGTCATATACTTGAAACCTGAGATCTGTTGCCGTAGTTATCGGGTTATCATTTTGGTCAGTTAATCTTCCTTGAAAAGAAAGGATTCGAGGCGGCGCAACAGGGGCCGCCAATGCCTGTTTGTCCTGGGTTTCAGAGAATAGAGCGGTATAAATTAGGAATCCGATAAGTGAGGCATAAATAACCAATATCGCAAAATGAAAATAATGCGTAAATGCATAACTATGATACCTTTTGTACCAGTTGGGTCTTGTATAGCGGGCATGGTGGAAAAGTTTTTTATGCCAGGCCTTATTTGCCAAAGAAATCTGTTGAGGAGCATAGGCTACCTTTGGGATATTTCCTATCGGAAAAGTTCGTCGTTTGTCGTTCGTCGTTCGTCGAAATGCGAACTTCGAAACGCGATTTGCCAATCTAAAGTTGCGGATTGCCCTTGCTATTTTTGAAGACAGGCGATCTTCCAAAAGTTCATAGGGTACAAACATTTTTTGAAGAAGGCGGAGGGGAGGGAATTTGGAATATTGATTATTTATTATTGGTTGTTGATTGTCTTCAGTTTCTTTTAGGTCATCCAGATTTAGCCCTGTTTGTGCTCGCAAGCCTCGCAAGGTCTCACCTTGCGAGGCTACGAAAGGAAGATCTTTGATTAGGTTTTGGGCAACTGCGAACTGTAAATATTTTCTGATCGAAGATAATTTTCTATTGACGCTCTTGGGGGAAAGTTCCAAAACAGAAGTAAGTCTTTCTTTATAGTCTTCAATAAGCTCCTGGTTTATCAGCGATATACCCTGTCCTTGCAAGGCCTCACCCCTCGAGGCTAAAACGGTGATTTCGATCCATTTTGTGAAAGCAAGAATATCAACCGTGTAATTTTTGATTGTTAATTTTGCCGCGCCATAGACATAGAGGTAGTCGCGAAACTCTTTAAGGTGCCAGGGATCCTGCTTAGTATTTAGTATTTCGTATTTAGTATTTAGTATTTCGAATGGGTCGGCATCAATTAATTTTTCTTCGACCAGAAATTTGGCGAACTTACGCAGGGCGGAGAGATAGCGCTCCAGGGAACGACTCGAGTATTCTGTATTTAGTATTTCGTATTCAGTATCATTTTTGTTCTGTATTGTTGCGCCTTTGGTTTTCTCAAATAGTTCAATTACATCAACAGTTAAATCAGTGGCTACAAATAATCTGCTAAACTGTGTCTCAAACCAAGTGAGGAATTTCCTTATATCGGACAGGTAGTTCTTAGCGGTGATTTTAGATACCCCTTTGGAAGATAAATAATTCCTGAATTGTTCTAATAAGGGCAGGTACATATTGTATTTTGTATTTAGTATTTTGTATCTAGGGAATTGGAATTCTTAATAGATCGAATTAGACCATTTATGAGTTTATGGACAACAATTGTTTGTTCTGCAATTATCTTGAATTCTGCCTGATCTAAATACTTGATGTCTTTTGATACAAGAAGGAGATTTTGTACCTCTGTGAGTGAGCCTTTTGAGATGTAATAGAATTGAATTTTTTCTTTTTTGCTTTGTCTCGAAAAACCTTCAGCAATGTTTGAGCTTATGGATATGACTGCTCTTCTTATTTGGTCGATTAACGAATAGGCGTTTTTTGGAAATTTTGCACTAGACCTATAAACTAGCAAGACTAGCTTGTGAGCCTCCTGCCAAGCTCTAAGATTTATAAAGCTTTTTATCTTTTCACTCGGCATATTTGCTTTTCACATACCAGATACAAGCTACCAAATACTAAATACTTTATTGCCGCTTGCGGGAATAGGGTTAGGCACGAGATTATACGGATTATACGGTTTATATTGCTCATATCTTCTAGCGTAAAGTATATATGTAGCTTTTGTCAATAACCTAGAGTATTTTCGCAAGGATCAGTTGATATTCTTTGATATCTTAAACGGAGCGAAATACTGGCGTGAAACCCAGCTTCAGAAAAATAAAATATACTTTTCATAGAGTTTATTAAAATTAATTTATGCTCAAGATACATATCTATAAGTATCATAATATATCAGTTTTACAGTTTTTGCTGATGTTATTTTTTGATATGGTTTATTATTTCCGAAGGTAAAAAATATTAATTATTAGACCTTACGAAAAACTATATGATTCATTTAAGAGTTTTGTAAGAACTTAGTAAGTAAAAGCAAAGCCCAATGTTGGCACTTAGTCCCTTTAGGTGACACCATTTAAACATAGGCGTTTTCTCCTTATATAACAGCAATTTCTAAAATTCCTTTCGATAACAGTACCAATCCGAATGTCTGGTATCTGACCAGTTAGCCTTAAGAGGTTGAGTTTAGGTGGTATATGTTAATAAGTTTTTACTAGAGGGTAGTTGGATATTTATTATTTTGGACTCCAAAAAAATAATCTACAATCTACAATAAATAATCAATAGTTTTAGAGTCTTTTTCTCACGCGGAGATATATTCCCAGGAGGATGAAGGCAAAGAAGGAAATTGCAAAGATGATATAGAGCGGAAGAGCAACGAATGTGAGGGAAGTTTCAAAATTAGGGCCGTTCTCGGAAAGCTTGACAAATGCTTTTGCGGTATATATTCCCAACAGGAATTTTTCAGGCCAAAGCAAAGTCTGACTGGTTTGCGCGCTTGAGGTAGCCTGATTGGTATCTCTCATGTATCTTTCTGAATTTGAGAGAATATATTGCGGTAATATTTCAAGTTTTCCGGCATCTTTCCCAAACATGTTTTTGATCATAATTCTTCCCCTGGGGACAATAAAGTGCTCGCTATTATTTCTTAGCAATAAAGTAAAAGGTACCGGCCCGCTTCCTAAAAAGAAAGGGCTTGAAAACTTAACAATTTCGCCTCGTGTTTCGCCCTTTTTGCCTACCGACAGAATTACATTTGTTCCGATGCCTCCGGGAAGGATGCTTTGAGAAAAAGATCCCAAACTTTCCGCTTGAGAAATAAAGATAATAGAGAAATAATAATCCCCGATCGGCGCTCCGGGTTCTATGCTTATCTTCATTTTAAGCTCCTTGGTCTCAAAGGGTCCGAGGCTGATCTTGCTGACTTGTCTTTCTCCTTCATAAATTCCTATCTTTTGGAGAATTAAGGGATCGGGTCCCTCAATTTTATTTTCGGCAAGATATTCTATTTGCCCGTTTTTCTGGTCTGACGGCCTAAAAGATCTGAATACAATATTCAAATCCCGTGAGTTGTCGTTCAGATTGTGAACGCTGATTATTGATTCTATTTTTGCCGGGGGGTCGGCATTAATCTCAAGAATTGGAGGAAGGATTCCAACGGAAAATTGACCCTCTTGAGCATAAGCATCAGGTGTATTCAGGAGCATTGTTAAAGTCAGAATAAGAAATAAGACGGGCATATACATGAATATAGTATCCAATATTAAAGGAAAAGAATCAAATAGCTAAATGGCTAAATAGCATGGCTTGAATTTCTCCCAATTCTTTCTCTACATAAAAGTCCACGATCGTGGACTTTTATGTAGTTATTATCTTAACCATTTTAACCATTTCGAGCCATTTCAACCATTCCTTTCTACTATTCGAGGCTGTGCGGTAATAAAAAGGAATTTAAAAATTGACTTTTCACGGCAGAGAAGATCAAAGAAACTTGAAAATTTCTAGAACAGTGTGGATATCCTAATCAATAATTTACTAACTATATCAAACTATAAAGGTAAAAAAAATATTTAAAATAGCAATTAGGAGAGGAAATACCATTAATTGGTCAAATCGTTTTAGATTGGTAAATCAATCTATTTTGATTTCCTGTTTGGCTAGCCATCTCCGAGCAAAACAAATGTACAAAAGTAAGTTTTCGAAATTAGACCATTTAAGGCCATTTGCTTTCGTGAAAATGTGGATAAAAAGGGGAAATTAATACTGCAAATACTACAAATATTTTAATGAAATAATTGAATTATTGGTATTTATTGGTAGTATTGGTACTGTATTTGTAGTATTAAATCGTGGGGGTTGCGATATACATAATTACATTTTGATATGATCCCGCCGGTTGAGTTGCCGAGATGTTAACTTTGTAAGTTATTTGAGTTTCTTGACTCCTTCCCACATTTGTTCCGCTCATAACTATTTGAGCACTTGGCGAGGCAGAGAACTGCTTGTAATATGTGGAGTCTGAGAATCCGCTGGCGCAGTCTGTGCCTGTCACATTATCGCATCTATACCCAAAACCATAAGTCAGCGGACTCGTCCATGCAGCGGACACGGAATCCGTGCAAGTTCCGCCATCGCATGTTGTATTTGGAATGTCGACTCCCGTGGACAAAACTCTAAGCGGGTGATCCTCTGACGCGGTGACCTGATACCCTCCGGCCGTGCCATTTGAAACAGTCAAATTGTTGGTTCTTGTTATCGGTTCTCCGGGATTTAGCACTCCAAAATTAATTGAGGTACTTGAAATTGAAAAACTGAAGGGGATAATAGAATAAATGTATTGGAAACCTGCCTTTACTTTGTAGTTTGAGCCGGTATAAAGGCCAATGGCATTTTGGCCTGAGGTCATGGTTAAGGTTTTTCCGCCGCCCGTTGACTTCCCCGCAATTGAATTGAAATTGCCGTATTCAATTCTATATTTGTCATTTACCATCACTTGCGCCTGGCTGTCTAAAGTAAAAGTGAGTATAAATAGACCAAAAGAGATCAATGCAGCAAAGCTGCAACAATTGACAAATTTCATTTTATTCCTTTTCCGCTTCTTCACGCAACTCTTCAGCCTTTTCGGCAATATCATCAATTTCATCAATTACTTCCTCATTGTTGGTCTGTTCGCGGAGGGTTTGCGCGTCCTCAATTATTTGGCCGGTTTTATCTTTAATTTTTTTCTCAAGCATTTCCCTTTTCGCAAATTCCCTTCCAAAAAAGAAAGATACGGGTGACAGTAAAGCAAGGGAACCAAGCTTTATCAGGTTTAATAATAGATCCCCCTCTGAAAGAGACTGGGAAAAAACAAGGATCAGGCCGAGGAGCAGAACAAAAACAGTCGCCGGTTCGTACAAAAATACAATTCCAAAAAGAAGGAAGTAGAGAAGGAAAAAAAGGCCGGAATTCGAACCTCCTGTTAAAAAAACGGCCAGAAGAAGAGATGTTATTATCACAAAGACTTCGGGATTTGAGCCCATGAAAAGTTCCTCATCTTTTTTTTGCCGCTTTTTGATTATGATAAAAATCACTGAAACTAAGATCACGAAACCTAAAATTTGAGTCATGTAGGTTGATAAGGGGGTGGAGATAATAATCAAGACAAAAAGCAAAGCCAGGGTAATTGTCAGCGACTGGTTAAAGAGCCTCATGATATATAGTATACAACTGACAACTGACAACTGACAACTGACAATCGAGCCTGCTTTTGATATACTATCTTGATATGAAAGATAAAAAAGTTGAATATAATCCCAATAAAATCGAAGCACACTGGCAGAAGGTTTGGGAGAAAGAGAAAACCTTTTCCCCTGATTTGAAAGCTGCCAAAAAGCCTTTTTATAACCTCATGATGTTTCCGTATCCATCAGCAGAGGGTCTTCATGTTGGAAATATGTATGCTTTTACCGGAGCAGATATTTACGGCCGATACAAGCGGATGCAAGGCAATGATGTTTTTGAACCAATTGGCCTTGATGGGTTTGGTATCCATTCTGAGAATTATGCGCTGAGGGTAGGTCGCCATCCTCGTGAGCAGGCAGAAATATCGGAAAAAAACTTTTATAGGCAACTTCGCGCAACCGGAAATGCCTATGATTGGACGCGGACTTTGGAGACTTATGATCCGGATTATTATAGATGGACACAGTGGATTTTTGTCCAAATGTTCAAAAAAGGCCTCGCCTATCGTAAAAAAGCTCAAGTTAATTGGTGTCCGTCGTGTAAAACCGTTCTTGCGGACGAGCAAGTTATCGAAGGTAAATGCGAGCGTTGCAGTTCGATCGTCGAAAAAAAAGATCTAGAGCAATGGTTTTTTGCAATCACGAAATACGCTGATCGGCTGCTTTTGGGTTTAGACAAGATTGATTGGCCTGAGAAGATAAAAATCGCCCAAAGACTTTGGATTGGAAAAAGTGAAGGAGCAAGAATAGAGTTCGTCATTGCGAGCGGAGCGAAGCAATCTCAAAAAGAGACTGCTTCGTCGCCTTCGGCTTCTCGCAGCGACACGATTGAGGTTTTTACAACACGCCCGGATACATTGTTTGGAGCAACATTTATGGTGCTTTCACCCGAATATCCGATTGTAAGTTCGATTAAAGATAAAAAAGTACAAGATTATGTTCGAGCAGCCAAAAAGAGGACGGAGCGGGAGAGAATAGAAGAGGGCAAGGAAAAGACGGGAGTTTTTTCGGGTTTATACGCGATAAATCCGGTGAATCATGAGAAAATTCCGGTTTGGATTGCGGAGTATGTATTAATGGCCTATGGGACTGGGGCGATTATGGCCGTTCCGGCTCATGATCAGCGAGACTTTGAGTTTGCTAAAAAATATGGCCTTCCTATTAAAAAGGTAATTGTAGAGCCCAGATTCGCAGGCGTAATCGAAAGACACCCCGAAGGTGTAATAAATGTAGATGAAGGTGTAAATGGAGTGAACGAAGCTTATGAAGGAGAAGGGGTAATAATAAATTCGAGTGAATGGAATGGATTGAAAGTACCGGAAGAAATTTCGAAAGTGGTTGATTGGCTACAAGATACGGGAATTGGGAAAAGAGAGGCGCATTATCATCTTAGGGACTGGCTGATTTCACGACAAAGATATTGGGGGCCGCCCATACCCATGATTTTTTGCTCGACTTGCGAAAAAAACGGCATAGGTGAACATGAAGACACGCCTGGATGGTATAGTGTCACCGAGGATCAGCTGCCCGTGTTGTTACCGGACGTTGAGGATTGGAAACCCAAAGGAGAGGGAACATCTCCTCTTGCAAACCATCCCGAGTTCCATGAAACAAAATGTCCGAGTTGTGGCTCGAAAGCGCGAAGAGAGACTGATGTTTCAGACACCTTTTTGGACAGCGCCTGGTATTTTTTCAGATATATCTCGACAGACGATAAAACTTGCATTTGGGATCCGGAGCGCGCACGGAAGTGGCTTCCGGTGAACATGTATATTGGTGGAGCAGAGCATTCAGTGCTGCACCTTTTGTATGTTCGATTCATTACGATGGCATTTAAAGATTGGGGATTAATTTCTCATTTCGAGGAGCCTTTCCCCCGCTTTTTTGCCCATGGTCTCTTAATTAAAGAGCGCGCCAAGATGAGTAAAAGCCGCGGAAATGTTGTAGTTCCTGATGAATACATTGCAAAGTATGGCGCGGACGCCCTGCGTTTGTATCTGATGTTTTTAGGGCCATTTGATCACGGCGGAGACTTCCGTGATACAGGAATTGAGGGAATGTACAGGTTCGTAAAAAGAGTTTGGCGACTCGTAACACAAGGATTAAGTAGTAAAGATCAATTATCGAGTATCAACAATCAGGAATTGGAACGGGTTATGAATAGAGCTATTAAGGAAGTGAGTGGGGACATAGAGAATCTTCGTTATAATACAGCAATCGCTCATATTATGGAATATGTTAATGCTCTCATAGACTTTCATACGAAATACAAAATACTTGACACTAAATACTGCAAAAGTTTGCTTTTGCTTCTTGCGCCGTTTGCGCCCCATATGACGGAGGAGCTGTGGCAGCGGTTAGCGGTTAGCGGTTTGCGAATCGAAGAAACAAATCAAACCAAGCGCCAACTGCCAACTGCAAAAAGCATACACTTTGAGCCGTGGCCGCAATACGATGAGAAGTACCTGGTTGAGAAAGAGGCAACTATTGTTATTCAAGTGAACGGAAAGAGAAGAGGGGAAATTAGAATTCAGAGTTCAGAATCTAGAATTCAGAGTTTGGTTGAGGGAAAGGCACGAAAAGAAGTCGAAAAGTATGTGGAAGGTAAAGATGTAAAAAATGTGATTTATATCCCGGGCAAAATTATTAACTTTGTAGTCTAACCGCTTCACCCGTTCTGACCGCAATGCCCCACATAAACCTGTACGATCGTGGAAGTTAATGTGGGGGATGCATAACTCTCAAGCCTGCAGTAGCCAAATAACTAATTCCATAGAATTGCAAATTGAAAACTAATAGCTTATTCTAAAAACATGGAGGATTCTGTGCCCACATCATTTCAGGAAAAAATTCTCCCCCTTGTAAAAGAAAATCTTCTTATTATAGCTTTGTTTTCAGGAGGATTGATATTGTTAGGTATTGGTGTGATGCAGATGACAGGGCAGAAACAGGCGAAAATAAGATTTGAGTCAGGGACCAAAGTAGAAGGCTCTCCGGTTGCCAAAATAAAAGTGGATGTTGAGGGGGAGGTTATAAAGCCCGGCGTCTACGAATTAAGCTCGGATGCAAGAGTTCAGGATGCTTTAATTTCGGCAGGCGGTTTGACTTCAAATGCCAATAGAAAAGCCATTAATCTTGCGGCAAAACTTGCGGATGGACAAAAAATCTATGTGCCAGCCCAAGGCGAGGCAGTTATGACGAGTACCACGGGTATCAAGGGTATCACGGGTTTAGTTTCGATAAACAGCGGAACGCAGGCTGAGCTTGAGGAACTGCCGGGGATAGGGCCTGTGACAGCAGGAAAAATAATCGACAATCGGCCATATGGTTCGGTTCAGGAACTTTTAGAAAGAAAAATTGTGGGCAAAACGACATTTGAAAAGATAAAAGATTTGATCACTCTGTGATCAAATACAACTGACAACTAACCACTAACAACTGACTTTTAACTTTGTCAGTTGTCAAATGTCAGTGGCCAATTGTTTAATAAACTATGTTCCGCATTTTAATTATCCTTTCCCTTCTCCTTTCTGTTCGCGCCTTGCTTTTTTATTCCCAAGATCAAACTTTCTCAAACAATCAGGAATTGCGTCTTCCGGTAATTTTTGAAACAAAAGAAAAAATTGCCGATACCTTTAATAAGATCCTGCCAAGCGAGGAGTCTGCTTTGCTTTTGGGGATAGTTTTTGGAGACAAGGGAAATTTTGATCGCGGCTACTTTGAGGCAATCAGGAGAACGGGAGTGCTTCATGTTATTGCCGCTTCCGGCATGAATGTAACTATGGTAGCCGGTCTGATATTTGCCGTTCTGGCGTATTTAATGAAGAGAACCCACGCTCTGATCTTTGCTTCCTTTGCAATAGTTCTTTACTCGGCTCTTGCCGACTTTGAAGAATCAATAGTTCGCGCCGGAATTATGGCAATCCTGGCTTACGGGGCAGGCCTTTTCGGCCGTCAGAACACCTCCCTTTTTGCCTTATTTATAGCAATATTCCTTATGGTCTTCTTTGACCCGCGAATTCTAATAAAAGCCGGATTTCAGCTTTCTGTTGCGGCAACATTAGGTATAATTCTATTGGATCCTGTCTTTAAAAAGCTAGGCAAAAATATTTTCTTTGAAGACCTGAGAACAACTTTATCAGCCCAAATTGCTACAGTTCCAATTCTTCTTTTCTATTTCTCGACATATTCTCCAATCTCGATAATCGCTAATCTTCTTATTCTTTGGGTTGTGCCGCCGCTTATGATTCTTGGAATCCTAGCATCAGTTTTGAGTTTGATCGCAAAAGCCTTGGCCGTTCCGGTATTATGGCTTGCGCTTCCCTTGCTTTTTTATTTTAAAGGAGTCATTTTGCTCTTGAATAAATATGCTGTTGAATTTGGAACGGAAGATATTCCCGCGGCATTAACTCTGGGTTATTATTTTATAATTTTAGCCATTATTTCCTGGCTTTATAAGAAGCTAAAAATAAAGATATAGAAGCAAATTTATGAAGAAAATACTGATTCCAATCGTGATTTCAGCCCTGGCTCTTGTCTTCCTGTTTTTTTATCAAACCGGTCAATTATCTGATAAAGTTCTCAAAGTGGTTTTCTGCGATGTGGGGCAGGGCGATGCGATTTACATTCGAACGCCCGGTTCGATTGACATATTAATTGATGGCGGACCGGATAAAAAAGTTTTAAATTGCCTTTCGGAGAACATGCCTTTATGGGACAAAGAAATAGAATTAGTATTCGCCACGCATCCTGACTCAGACCATATTAGCGGTCTCATAGAGGTTCTGCGAAATTATAGGGTTAGTTCCTTTAATACAGTTTCAGCGTCCAAAGAAACGAAGGTGTTCTCAGAGCTTTCAAATCTTATTAAGTCGGGGAAGATTCCGTATAAAGAACTGACAGCGGGTGATAAATTCAGACTTTCAGACGGAGTTTCGATAAATACTCTTTGGCCTAAATCCGGCTTTTTGTCAAATGACACAAATGATTTCTCTTTAGTACAAATTCTTAAATTTGGCAATTTTGACCTTCTTCTGACAGGGGATATTTCTTCAAAAATTTTGGATTCGCTTGATTTCTCAAACCTTTCCGTCAAAGCTTTAAAACTTGCCCATCATGGTTCAAAAACAGGGACAGACGAGACAACAATTCAAAAAATCCATCCCGAATTTGCCGCAATCTCTGCCGGAAAAAATAACTCCTACCATCACCCCCACCCCTCGGTTTTATCCCACCTAAAAAAGTATAATGTTGAGTATAAAAGGACGGATCAGAGCGGGGATATAAAGATCGTCACCGACGGCAAGACGACAAAAGTTTTGAATTGAATAGTCCCTATGCTACCGGATCGAGTTCTCTTAATGCCTGGCATGTAAGTTGAGAGAAGTTTTTTTGAGGGGTAAGAACTCTAAATCTCCTTTCTTTTTTGCCTAATTCCTTTCCAACAAACCAATATTCCGCATTTCTCCCATTAATATCCAGTTCCTCAGCCATCTCTTCATCCGCCGCGCTATCCCCGAACACTCTAAAAAGCTCGGGTTTTATCCTTTTCTTTCTTAGCCACTCCAAAAACTTTTTTGTTCCCAGTCTTTTACCGGCAGTCGCATCTTCAATATCCGTAGCAATTGTAGTATTATCAACCCTGATTTGATTAGTTAATCCATTTGCCGCGATAAGAGCTTTGACATCCTCATAAAATTCTTTTTGTACTTCTTTAAATTCTTCCAAATTAAATCCTGGATTCATTTCCGCGGAAACCATTGTTTTTTTATCCTCATCATAGAACATAGCATATAAATATTTGTTTGCGATCATTCTTCTTATTTCTTCCTGAAATTGTAAAGGAATCGAAATGTTTTGATTCATATACACATATCCGTTTCCCTTTTTATCAAACTCCATCCAGGTTCCTCCATATTCCCCTGATAGAAAGATATTCGAAAGCATTTTGAGGCTTTTCTTTCTTTCCAGGATCCTTTGTCTAAGAGGATTAATTACGCGTTCAGAAACCCAATTAATAGCTCTACCGGTATTAAAGCCGATAGGATATCCAAGTTCAAGGCGTCTTATTATGCTGTCAAGAAGTTCTACTTGCGTAATTCTTTTCTCATCCGGGTCCGTAATTACACCATCGATATCAAAGAGAAAAGCTTCCTCAATAGACTTTTCTATATCAGACTCCAAGTGAAGCCTTACAAGTTCTGAGTTAAGGGATGGAAGCCCCTGATCTTCCGGAAGAAAATCCGCGTCATACCCATTTGGATTTGCTCCGGCATTCCTTTCAAGAGCTTCCGGATGTTCAAGGTAATAGTTCTTAACAATTTCATCAATTTCAGTCCAATTTCTTTGAATCTCTTGTTCCATTCCTGTTCTCCATTGCTCTGCCTGTTCCACGCCTTGATTTTCAAGAACCATATTGTATCCTGCGGCAACAAAAGCGGCAGCATGAGTTGGCGGAAGAGGACACTTAACTTTTGCAAGAAGGCTTTGGATTGCTTGGGGAGCCGCCTCTATAAAAAAGAAAGACTCCGCGAAATCGTATCCGGTTTTCTTTTCCTGTTTTTGGGCTCTTCTTGCTTCCCTCAAAAACTCATTTGCGTCAAGTCTGGATTGCGCAAATAACATAAATTCAAAATGTGGCTTAACCCGATCTCTGGCAAACCCTGTGATTTTCAGATCTGCTATGTCTCTTTCCCCGGATTCAGATTCCAATTTTTGAGCCGCAAATTCCTTTACAGATTCAGTATCAACGGAAGGTTCAGGCCCAAAGTAATTTACCCCTATCTCTTGTTTTGCCTCAAGCATTGCATTTCTAACAACCTCTCCCGTACCAACCCTTTGAAGAGTTCCAGGATCTCTCCTGTTGAGAGTCCCATCAAAAAGTCCCGCAGCGCTTGCTCCCGGAATATCGCCATATGATTTATTCTGGTCAGACCTATGTTGAACCACAAGTTTTCCGTCTTTAGTCCTTACAATAACAGCAGTCCCTGCAAGACGGCATCGTCTCAATATTTCCTCTCGCTGATCTGCCTTTGAAAAAAGGCTGTAGAGAGCAAACGGTACGGGATATTGCTCATCAATTACAAGAGCATTGCCTTCTTCATGTACTCTTCCAATTCCGACTTTACGGGATTTTCCCATTGCCTTAAGGTATTCCAGTTGTTCCTTTGATCTCTTATGTTCAAATCTTTCCCTAAGCGCTTCTTTTCTTAATCTTGCTTCAAGTTCATCTTGAATTTCAGAGATCTGTTCGGGAGTTAAATATTCGCTTTCAATTCTATTGCGAATTGATTGAATGTGAGGATCTTCGCTGGGGGTGGAAATGTCTCCGAATGCCGCTCTTATTGCAAACTCAACATCTCCTACCGTTCCTTCCCGAAGGATTGTTTTTTCCTCGGGCGTAAGATTAAGTTTTCCCATTTGGGAGGGAAGAAGAGTTTTCTCCGTCCTTACTTCGAAGCCAGCCGGATTGCTTGAAAGGAATTCAATAGTGAATGCCCCTCCATCAAAAACAGGTTTTTCCGGGGACTGGGCCTCTCCGGATTTATGTTGAAATTCAGGCATTACCATCATGATATCATACTATTTTTGAAGCTGCACTTCAACTCATAGTATACTTGGATTTTGTCCGTCCAATCTTACTTCGAGCCTTTTCGCCCCGATTAAAATGACACTTTCATTTGCCTCTTGCATTTTTTTGATGTAGTATGCTAGCCTTAAAAGGTACGGGTATCACGAGTATCAAGGGTACCATGGGTACCACGAGGTTCAACAGACAATTCTTGTGATACTTTTGATACCTGTGATACTCTTGGTACTTTTATGAAAAAGGTTCTTCTCGTAGATGATGAAAAGGAGACAGCAGCCGTTTTTGAAACCGCCCTTTCTAACGCGGGTTATCAAGTAACAGTTGCCGAGAATGGCACAAATGCACTCGAAGAAGTAAAAAAAGCCAACTTCGATCTTATTTTGCTCGATCAGATGATGCCGGATATTTCCGGAAATGAGGTTTTAAGGGCCCTGAGAAGCAATGAGCTAACAAAAGCTGTTCCTGTTGCAATGCTTACAAATTTTGGGCATGACGAGTTGGTAAAAGAAGCCCTCAATCTTGGAGCAAATGATTACATTTTGAAATATAAAATCGCGCCGGCAGACCTGATTGTGAAGGTCAAAAGGCTGATAGGAGAATAAGTCAATTCAAAGTTCAAAATACAAAGTTCAAAATTGAAATTTAAAGTTAAAAATTTTAGTAATTTCAAACTATAACTTTTAACTTTTCACTTTAAACTTTTAACTTAGGAGATGGAGGATAGCAAGGGAATATTCACGGAAGTAATAAAAAGGCAGATGGCTATTTTGGGGCCGGATATTACCTTGGCAAAGGTTAAGAATGTCCGGGGAATTGAAATTGACGCGACGGGCACGGTGACAAAATTAGAAGGCGATCCCAAAGTTCTTTTATCGGAATTAATTAACCAATTTGTGGAGTTGTCGGGGTTAATTGTCAAAAAAACAATGGAGTCAATCCTCATGTCAAACCCGGGAGGGCTTTCAATGGTGGGTCAGATTGCCAATGATGTGGTGGCTCCTTCTGCGTCTCCAGGGGGATCTGCTGTTGTCCCGCCGCCCGGTCCGGCTCCGGTTCAAAACACATCTCAGCCGATGCGGAACGAAACAGATAGCAATATTGTGAGCGCGAATAGTGATATTGAAGAATTAAATAAAATACTGAATAATTATAAACATGATTGACACACAACGGTTTTTTACAATTTTAATCGAGGGGATTTCATTTGTCGCGGCATTTGCCGCGGTTGCTGCCGCTTTTATTATGTATGAAGTAACAAAGAAATTCGGAAGCGGGATTCTGGCCTCAGGATTCAAAAGTATCTCGGCCGGAGTTTTGTTTTTGGCTTTGGGAATAATCATTGATGCGCTTAATTCTTACTTTCTTCTTTCCTACAACAATATCTATTCGGTTCTCGTCTTTTTAATAAAAGGAATTTGTTTTGTTGTGGGAACCTACATAATAGTTATCGGAAGCAAAAGAACCGCGGATAAGCTGGAGAGCCTCACGAAATAAGTTAAAAGTTCAAAATTAAAAGTTAAAAGTTACAGTTAATATTTCAAAATTACTAAAATTTTTAACTTTAAATTGCAATTTTGAAGTTTGCATTTTGAATTTTGAATTAAATATACTTGATACTTAATACAAAATACTTAATACTAATTCTATGCTTACTTTCTTCTTTGCCGCTACCAGCCTTATCTTCGCCGTGCTAACAGGTCTTTTTTTCTTTCGCGTGACCCGAAAGGCAAAGCAAATCAGAGAGCAGGAAAAAGAGCTTCAAAGAAAGCTTTACGAGTCAAATTTACTTCGGGAAATTACTGAAAAAATAGGTTATTCGTTAAATATTGAGGCAATCTCAGAAACCATTGCCCTGACAGTCCGGAATTTCTTTGATTTGTCAACCGTAAGCTATGCTATAAAAGGAGAAGACCTGCCTGCCCCACAGGGCAAAACAATTGTAATTAAGACATTTTTAAGGGAAAATGTGACTCTTTCATATACTCAGGAAGTTTCAAGGATTATTTTTTCGGCAATGAAAGCAATTGAAGCCGATATCGCAAATTACCAGGTTACGCAAGCTCCCAACAAGCCCTTACTAGAAAGTTATAGTGATACATATTTCGATGCGGTTCCTCTCTCTTATTTTAATATTCCTCTTGTTGTTGAAAATGAATTTGTCGGGATGATCAATATTTCATCAAGAAAGAAAGGAATTTATCAGGATCAGGACATGAGCATGCTTTATAAGATTGTGAATTCGGCTCAAAAAGCAATCGGGAGGCTGAATGATGTGATTGAGACAGAGAAAGCAAAGCTGAATTCCATGATCTCAAGCCTTCCCAGCGGCGCAATTTTGTTTAGCTTTGAAAGAAATGAAAATAAGGGAAATTTTTCTTTATCCGTTATAAATCAGGCTGCCAAAAATTTTCTTCACATCTCAGGGCAAGCCTCAATGGCAGAAGTTATATCAAAATTTCCCCCGGGCGCAGGCTTGGTTGAAACAATCAAAAATGTAATTAATGGAAAAAAGAGCGCAATAATTGAGGATGTCCGAATTTTCGATAATTATTTTGTGATTTATCTTACTCCCGTGTTTCTGCACAATACGCAGGATTTAACCGGAGTCTCGATTGTTTTGCGCGACATGACACTTGAGAAAAAAATAGAGAAAATGAGGCAGGACTTTACCAATATGATAGTCCATGAGCTGCGAGCGCCTGTCACGGCAATTAGAGGTGCTTCAAGTCTCCTGCTTTCTCAGACACTTGAGGAGAGCGAAGAAGAGAAGATGCTGCGTGTAATTTCAAATTCGGCAAGGGAAATGCTTTCTACAATCTCGGAGCTTTTGGATGTGGGCAAAATACAGGAAAGCAAGTTTACCATTAAAAAAGTAAAGTCTGATTTTCCCGTGATTCTCCGGGAGCATCTGGATGTCTTTTCTTATGCTTGCCGGGAGAAAGGAATAGCTATGTCTTTTGATATAGATCCTGATATTCCTCAATTCTATTTTGATCCGGGGAGAATCGGGCAGGTTATAAATAACCTTTTATCAAACAGTATCAAGTTCACAAAGGAAGGTGGGATAATACATCTTAAAATTGCCAAAAAAGAGGGGGAAATTGAGGTTGAGGTTGAGGATAATGGTATTGGTATACCGCAAGGCAAAAAAGCCTTTCTTTTCACAAAATTCGGGCAAATTTACCCCGCGGGAGGCGGGGTTCGCGAGGGTTTTGGGCAGGGAGAGAGTTCGGGGCTCGGATTATTTATTTCAAAGGAAATTATTGAATCTCATGGGGGAAAAATTTGGATTGAATCTGAGGAAGGGAAGGGGACAAAAGCTTACTTTACCTTGCCTCTTATTTTAGAAGAGCCGCGGAAGGAAAATGAGAATGAGATCGTCCGAAATTTCGCGAACTAAATATTTACATGGCTATATGGTTAAATGGTTGCATGGTTTAGCTTTAACTATTGAACCATTCAGCCATTTTCCTATTTTGCCCCAAATTCAAATCGGATTCCAGCAGGAAAGAGTAGAACGAATAACCAACTAACGGTTCTAGAGCACAGGGTGGTCTCGCGGGGAGGATTCGGGTTCTTCATTTTTTGCTTCATGGTGCTTTCTTCTTTTTCTTTTTATTGCAATTATCGCAAGGATCGCGGCAACTACAAGAAGCGTTCCGATCGCAACTACTTTCCATGGGAAGACAATGAAGGAGACTGTTGCCATCAGCGGAAGGTTGTTTGCGAGGCCATATGTTCCCACAAAGCGGGCAGTGTAGCGGCCTATCATCCACTTTGAGCCCACTTTATTCTCAAAAAGAAATGTTTTCTCCGGGAAAATATTATGCTCTTCAAGCGCTTTTGTTGCAACTGCCTGCCCAAATATATTCCTCACCGTAATTGTTCCTTTTGGCCTTATGTGAAGATCTCCGTTATTTAATATTTCGGTACTGAGTAAAACAGGACCATACTCCTGAAAACCTTTTGCCTCAAACCTAAGCACTCTTGCATCCTCCTTGATATCGCCTTTGACGTGAATGTAGAAAAGAGTTCCAATATGAGTTGTGACTCCTGTTCCTGTCCCCTCAACGCCTATAACTTCGGCGGGTTCATAAAGCACCGCGGCATAATGCCCCCCGGGCTTGGCATCGGCCGGAACCTGCAGGTAGTAATTCAACTCTTGCTTTTGATGAGGGGCAACAGTAAAACTCGGGGGGAAAACCCCGATCCATGATGCGGCAGAATATTTGTTCGTAAGCGTATCAGGAGGAAGAATTCTAGGGGTTCCCTTGTTGTCTTCTACAATATAGTCCCTGATTGTTGCTCGAAAAGTTAAGACTTCATCGCTGTCATTGATAACCTTTAAAATTCCCTCCGCCCGTTCTCCGGGATTAAGGGAATGTTCTTTAGCCGGCGGGACTATGGTTATTACTCTTAGGTTTTCTGTCTGCGCACTCGCAACAGCAGTATAAAGAAGTAGGTATAGAGAAGTAAGTACAATAGAGATCAGAAGGGAAATTTTTAGATACTTAATTCTTGCTTCTTGATTCTTGCTTCTTGATTCTTGCTTCATATTGTTAGAATGTTGCCGTTGCGACATAAGTTACGACACCTTGATAAATTCCCGCCGGTGTTGTACCAGACGCCGTAATTGAGTATTCAACAGTAGTTTTTATCGAGCTTGCAATGGTGGATCTTGAAGCAAGCGTAAGAGAAGACGTTTGAGTTGGCCAAGCGTACCTGGCATTTGCGCCTCCTCCGGTCGTCGCCGACCCCCAATCTGATGTAGATACGTCTGTTCCACAAGCATGTATCCCAAAAAACTCGGTCCCTGCCGTCATAAAAGTTCCAGGGAGAGTATTATCTGTCGCAATAGCATATCCGGTCGAAAAATCCCGAAGATCACCACTTGAAGTAGCTGTTAGCGAATACCCGTTTTGCCCATTAGTTGAGACAGTCAAATCTTGCCCGGCTATGTTAATAGATGTGCCTACTACACCCAAGTTAACGAGCGTGGCAGTCGCAGCAATACCGGTATTTGTATCATCGGTGTTGCTTGTGCAGGCTGAATTATTTGTGACGATGTCTGTTCCGTTTGCCAGGCCCGCGATTGTAAAGGTGAGGGTGGGGTCAACAGTGGCCTGGACTTGGACCGACTCAATTGTTCCGATCCTAACAATCGCAGAATCCAGTACGATATCACCGCTGTCCTCTGTTTGAATGCTTAGCCTCCAGGTGTCTGCGGTTCCTGCAGTTTGGGTTTTCGTGGGGTTGATGATTCTTGGGACTTGAGTTGTGCAAGAAGAAGATGTACTTGCTGTGCATCCAAGATAAATTTTCACTACGGATCCTCCAGCAATGGTTCCCGAATCAAGATTAATGCTCAGTATTCCTGGGTTTCCTGCAGAAGGCTCGGTCTCCGTAATCGTAACGTTTGCTGAAATATCTGAGGCGTCGTCGAAAACGTCTATGTTGTCACGCCCTCCCGTCCCGGAAACCAGGTTATTGAATTGAAAAGTGGTGGCAGAAGGCGATGCGTCGTTGTCAGCGTCTCCGGAAGTTAAGGTAGGAAAAGTCAAAACAATATCTCCGTTAGTTGGAAGACCATTAGGGACAATAAACTGAATTGTGTGCATGGCGGTAATCGGAACAAACAGGACATCCGTCCCGTTTTGGCCGGCAGCCCCCAATGTGTCCCCAAAATACACTGTTGTGAGAGCCGATGACTGGGAAGCTATTATGATGGCTGAGTCAATATCGGTTCCTGCCCGGGTAAGCTTTGCAGAATCCGACGCCAGGAATCTTGAGCTGTTATCATAGACACTTGCTTGTGTTGCTCCTGAGGCTGCGTTTGCAGAAAGAGGGGTGGAGGCAGATGGGCGGGAGGTTGTAATCGTATCTTTTGCAGAAGTCAGAGACGCCGCAGATGCTTTATTTTGAGAAGGAAAAAACAACAAAAACAGTGCTGATACTGCAAGAACAGCACGAAAGAACCTCATATAGTTAATTAAATACACAACCTCAAGCAATTGTCAAGCCCCCCAGGGTTTAAGTTTAAAGTTTAAAATTAAAAGTTAAAAGTTTCAGTTTTAAGTTTAAAATTTATTCTTATCTCTTAACTTTACTAAACTTGAACCCAGTATTTTTACTAATTCATCTGTTTCCTTCATCAAGTCTTCTATCTCGAGGATTAATTTCCTGTCTAAATCTCTAGCTAACGCTAACCAAAACTTCGTTTCATTTCCGCTTTTTAAAGCATGGTTTAGAAAATTAATAAAGTCTTTTCTTGATGAGGCTGCTTGAGCTTCAATTATGTTTGCTCCGATAGATGTTGCCGCTCTTATGAGTTGGTCAGTGATAATCCAAGCGGATCTTTTATTAGGAAATTTGTCTGCTAAAGCAATTATTTTTCTTGCATAATTAAAAGCTCTTTTTATTAATTGTTCTTTGTATTCTTTATTGTTCATAATTTTAGATTTTGAACTTTGCACTTTTAACTTTTAACTTGAATTTGTAGCCACAAATTCAAGGAGCCAGTCGTGGTGCATGACCTTTCGTTTTTTGAGCTTATCGAAAATAATTTTTGACCAGGCGGGTTTTAAGATTAGTATCAAAATAATAATTATTATAAGCAAGAGCAGCATTACAAGAAGGAATCCGTAAATTGTGGTTGTCAAGAGCTCCCAGATTTTTTCCAAAAAGCCTTGGGTTGTGAGGGCCACCCGGGCGGGGATAGACAAGGCCTCAAGTTTTACCTCGCGTTTGGGGGGTAGAGATTTCTTCTTTTCAAATTCCGAAGTTGAGGATAAATAATAGCTTCCTTTTGGTACATTCTTATATCTATATTGATAATATCCGGATTCATCTGCCGTGACTTTGAAGGTTTTTCCATCCCGAATTTTTATATCAACCTTTGCGCCCGGCATGGTGTAGCCGAAGATGAGCGCTTCTTGGCCCGCGTTTATCTGTTTCCGGAATAATCCGATCGTAGGAGGAAGAAAAATGTCTTTGAAATCCCGACTTGCTAAAACCGGCTCAAATTCAAGACAGGCTTCCGATTCACCAATCCTCTTAAAATCAACGGCCTGGAGGCAAAAACTTGAAAAGCCGCTTTTCACAGAGATTTGGGAAATGTAAAAATAACCTCCTCCGTCCGCAACAGTTGATCGCAAAAATTGGCCTTCCGAATACAGAGCAATGGAGGCGTAGGGGGAGGCAAGGCCTGAAATATTTACAACAAATTCCCCCACGCGGGCCGAGACATTTACCGGAGCATTTCCCGGATAAATAGTCGCGGCAAAAGCAGGGGAAGGGAAGAGCAAGTAGGGAATAGATAATAGGGAATAGACAATAGCAAATAGCCAATAACGACGAGCAACGAACAAGGAACGAAGCTTCATAATTTAAGTATTGCTTTCCGCCGGCCGCTTTGCAAGTCGAGAGGGGTAAATGATGCAGTAATTTATGTTTTGATTCAGTTAAGAAGTGTATAATTTTTAATTTGAAATTTAAAATTTTAAATCAATTCCGATTCAATCGGAATCAATTTTTAATGATCCAATATTTAAAAATTTAAACATTTAGATTTGATTAAAAATTAAAAATTAAGAATTAAAAATTTATAGCTATCTCAGGCTTATGCTGTAGAGGTTGTAGGGGACAGAAGGGGAAAGCCTTGATATTATGGCAATACTTGATCCGTCAGGCCATGGAAAGATCAGGTTGTCAATAAAGAAGCCCTCATAAACCGTGGTTTGGTTTTCCCCGTCATATTCAACTACATTTATTTTTCCGTCCCTTGCGTAAATTAAATGGCGGGAGGAAGACAGCCAGAAAAATTGCGGCATTTTTTCTTTTGGTTTAAGATCCGAAGCATTAAATAGTCCATAATTCTTATCTTCCTTTATGTCGTAAACATAAATGCTTCCCTCGGATAAAGTTCGCTGTTCCGCGGTGGAATTAAAGGATGGGACTTTTTTCTTCAAGACAAGAGGAAGAGAAGCGCTCTCACTTGCCGTGTAAAGAATTTTGTCACCTTCAGGTGAAGGAGTAAAATCCTTAAAAAATTCCTGCGCCACGCGCCTCAAGTCGCGAGGAAAAGATTCAAGCACTTTCCTGTCAAGCTCCTGTTTTTGCTCCTCCCATTCTCTCTGGACAAGGCTAAGGGTATTTGTTACATCCTGCGGGGCATCATTTCTTCCTGAGGTTGAGAGAAGATAATATGCGTTCGGAAGTTCTCCCAAAATTTCCTTGCTGTCAGGAGAAAATGAAATTTTTGCTTGCGAGAAGCGGTCAAGCACATCATTTACTATTTGTGTGCCTGAGGCGCCAAGGAAAATCAGGGGTCTTGAATTTATGTTAAGGATATAAATTCCATTTTTGGTGGCCGAGGATGAGGAAACGGTATAAGCAAGAGAGTTTCCTGTTGAATCCATAACTACATTTGAAATGCCAATAGTTGTGATTGCTTCAAATTTTGGGGCTGTTGGAAAAAGGAGAGCATTTGCCTCGCTTACCAGGCCTTTTTTAATTTCTATTTTTTTCTGCCAGGTACGATATCCGTCTTTTTCAATCTGGACATCATATTGGCCGGGATTAAGGTTGATTGTGTTATTTGTTGCGGTAGTCAAGTGGTTATTGATAAGAACCCTTGCCCCGTCCGGCTTGCTTGTCGTAACCAAAAGCCCTGTCCCTTCTATAAATTTTCCGTTTTCACTTTTGTTAAAGCTGATCCTTACTCCATTGGCATAGAGAATGGCGACAGTAGTTCCTATTGTTATAAACAGACCGATAAATATGCCCGAGATAAGAATTCGCTTCATGGGTTAAATGGCTAAAATAGCTAAATGGTTACATGGTTCGAATTTATTACCATTAAACTATCTTAACCTGTATTATAAAAGCTATGGGCGGAAAAGACAAACATTTACATTTAACAATTAACATTTGACAATTGACAATTAGTCACATGTCACATGTCAGTGGTCAGATGTCAGTTGTTCCCTTTTGATCTATTGAATCTCGCGAGGTCTCATGCTATAAAAAACATACCATTCGAAATTTGGAAATTTGATAGAGATAGGATATGGTTTGAAATAGTTAAAAGTTAAAAATTTAAAGTTAAAAGTTGAAGTTAATAATTTAAAGTTGAACAAATTTCAAACTTTGAATTGTAATTTTTAATTTTTAACTTTTCACTTTTAACTTTCAAATGCTTAGTAAACGCATCGGAATAGACTTAGGAACCGCTAATGTTTTGGTTTATCTTGCCGGAGAGGGTGTGGTTCTCAATGAGCCCACGGTTGTTGCCGTGCGGGCCGATGACAATAAAGTTGTCGCGGTTGGTGCGGAAGCAAAAGAGATGCTTGGAAGAACCCCCGGCAATATTATTGCTATGCGCCCTCTGAAGGATGGAGTAATAGCTGACTATGTAATAACCCAAAGTATGCTTTCCTATTTCATAGATAAGGTTTGCGGAAGGTCTCGATTTTTTAAACCCGAGGTTATGGTTTGTATTCCCTCGGGTGTGACACAGGTTGAAAAGAGGGCGGTTCTGGATGCTTGTATGACGGCAGGAGCCGGTAATGTCTACCTTATTGAAGAGCCGCTGGCCGCGGCAATTGGCGCGAAAATTCCAATAGCCCAGGCTGCAGGACACATGATTCTTGATTCGGGCGGCGGAACAACAGATATTGCCGTTATTTCCCTCGGAGGAGTAGTAGTCCATAAATCTATAAGAGTGGCCGGAAACAAAACCGAGGAAGCAATTGCGAACTATATCAGGAAAAGATTTAATCTTCTGGTGGGGGAGCGAACTGCTGAAGAGATTAAAGTGAATGTTTGTAACGCAATTGTTGAGCCGGAAAGTCCTAAGAAAATGGAGACAAAAGGAAGAGACAGTGTGACAGGATTGCCTCGAGCCATTGAAATTACGGAACAGGAGGTAAATGAGGCAATTCAACCAATTCTAAAAGCCATTATTTCGGCAATTCGCGAGGTTTTCGAGATTACCCCTCCGGAATTGGCATCCGACATAATTGAAAAGGGCATAGTTCTCTCCGGCGGGACAGCTCTTCTTAAAAACCTTGACAATTATATTGCGAAAGAAACAGGTGTTCCGGCGTATGTCGCGGAAGATCCGCTATTCTGCGTTGTAAGAGGGGTGGGAGTTGCTCTTGAAAATCTTGAATTATATAAAAAGTCAATTAATAGAGATTAACCCCGATTCAATCGGGGTTAATCCTTTAGTTTTGTGAAAAGTTACGAAATTCATTTCTATTTTCACGAAATTAAGAAAGCGATTTTTTATAGAAATATCCTATAAAACAATAAATCTAATATGGACAAGGAAAGCATTTTCTTACTCCAGCTTATCAATATAGCCTATTTTAACAATCAGTTAATAAGAATACAAAAATTGGTCAGAAATTGCATTTTAGCAAGTTTTTTAAATTTTCCATCAAGGCTTGTAGTAATTTTGTAAAACATGCAAAAATCAAATATTTTAGGAGTTGGGATAACAACGGAAAAAGAGGATAAAATCCTAGAGTATATAATAAAGGATCTTGGAAAACCAAAGAAAAAAAGGCAAAAAATTGTCATTTTTACTCCAAACCCCGAGCAAATATCCCAAGCATCAAGGGATGAAGAACTGAAGACACTCCTGAATCAGGCTGAAATAGCCTTGCCGGACGGAGTATTCGTGCCTGTTGCTGCCAGGCTTTTGCGCGCGCCTATTGATAGGAGAATTACGGGTGTTGACTTCATGAAAAGTCTTGTGAAAACCATATCAGAACAGCCCGTCGTGACGGGCTATTTAGGGGGTCAGAGGGGTGTGGCAGAGAAAGCTGCCAACTGCTTACGGAAAATTTATCCAAATTTGCGTGTTGGATATGCTTCCGAGGCTTATGACAGGCAAAGAATGATACGGTCTGATATTGATATTTTGTTCGTGGCGCTAGGTTTTCCCAAGCAGGAAAAGTGGATTATTGAACATAAAGATGAAATTCCGGCTACGGTTTTGATGGGTGTAGGCGGAGCTTTTGATTTTATCTCAGGGGCAGTTCCCCGTGCTCCAAAGTTTGTACGGGATATTGGCTTCGAATGGCTTTTCAGACTAACTATTCAGCCTTGGCGCTTCAAACGCCAGCTTCAAATATGGCATTTCGCAGGCCTAATTTTTGCGAGAGCACTTAGTAATAGGGTAAAAAAGATGAAAAATGAGAGATGAAAAATAAAAAATAGGAAGCGCGAATGGTTGGAATAGTTCGAAATGGTCAAATAGTTAAAGCTCAGCCATGCAACCATTCAACCACTTACAACCATTCTCCCCTTAAGTTAACTTGAGTTAGCCACAGGAATCATTAATTAGTAAGGGGTAACGAAGCTCATATCGCGACCCAAAGACAGACCACGAAAAACTTATAATAATTTTGATATCTTGACAACATTGATAGCATTTGCTAGTCTTATTTCATATACGATATATTAACTTATAATTTTAAATAGTATGTCACAGCAAAACATATCAATAGAGAACTTACCAGATCTACTTACGGTTCGTGAAGTTGCGCAAATCCTTCGTGTTTCGCCTCTTACCATTAAAAGATGGGGAAAGCGCGGAAAACTTCCGGCAATTAGAATAAACTCCCGTGGAGACAGGCGATATAAAAAAGAGGCAGTCCTTTATCTTCTGGGAATACAGCAAAAAAGCGAAATCTAGCCCCACTACATAACAACTATCCAGAAGGAATATAGGATAAAAGCGAGCGTTCCGGCCGCGACCGCGAGCTGAGGCGAGCAGCCAAGCTGCTCATCAGCATCGGCAATAATGTAGGAGAAACATAAGGGGTCGATTATCTAATAATGAGAAATAGGATGATGGATATTGCTATTCGGTAAATTCCAAAGGGGACAAAGGTGTTCTTCTTGACATAAAAGAGAAGCCATTTTATTGCGGCCGTTGCCACTAAAAATGAAACCATGAAGCCTACCAGAAGCAGAAGCCATTCCTGACCTGTTAAATTGATGCTTGTTTTTTTAAGGTCGAGGAAAGTTGCGGCAAACATTGTAGGTATTGCAAGGAGAAACGAAAATTCAACTGCCGAAGTTCGAGGCAGCCCCAATAACATTCCTCCGATAATTGTCGCGGCAGCCCGGGATACTCCCGGAACCACAGAAATTGCCTGGAAAATGCCAATTATCATGGCTTTTTCATAAGAGAGGGTTGAGAAATCCTGATTTTGATTCGCTTGCGCATCCTGCGGCTTATTTTTAAAAAAGAGCTCAATTAGAATTAAAACTATGCCTCCCGCAAAAAGTGAAATTAAGACCACTTCAGTATTTCCCAGAAGATACTGTTTTATAAATCTGTAAAACACAAACCCTACCAGGGCAGTTGGTATAAAAGCCACAACCACCCTTTTGACAAGGCCCGGCCTTGACAGAATTGTTTTTCCGTATAAAACGAGCACAGAGAGAATTGCCCCGGATTGGATTGCTATTTCGAATGTCTTCACAAACTCGGTCTGCGGGATGTTGAGAAGCCTTGCGGTTAAAATCAGGTGTCCGGTGGATGAGATTGGCAGGAATTCGGTCAAACCTTCAATAATACCAAGCATAATAGCCCCCAAAATATCCATATTTGAATTATGCCACAATAGCGGTAATTCAGTCTAGTCGCACCAGTTTGTATAAACCCGGAATTTTTCTTCTCACAGTTTCTAACGGGGTTGACATTTAAACTTTTTGTGAAATATACTATACATGCTCTTAAGCGAAAGGTTGTAGGCGACTTGTTTTCCTCTACAACTTTCTCGATGGGGTACCCCGCATAGCTTTATGCGAAGTGGGGGACGAGATAACTTTAACTTGACTCCGTGGAGCAGGTTAGGTATTTTCCCGTTGTTGACTCGGGGAAGCGTTTCCTACGACGGCTTAAGGGCACGAAGTTATTTTAGTTAGCGTTTAGTTATTAGCGTTTAGCGTATAGTTTTTCTTTTTCTTTTTTCTTCTTTTTTCCTCGAGAGTTTGATAAAATCCTAATAGATTTAATTTTTGCCGGAGTAACTCAGTGGTAGAGTAGCTCTTTCGTAAAGAGCAAGTCGTGGGTTCAAGTCCCACCTCCGGCTCATTTCTTCCAAAATAGGCTTCGATTTGATAAAATTTCAATACGCCCTTCAAGGCAGGGCAGGCCGAAGTAACTCAGCTCTGCCAGAGGCGGATAGTGTCCGGGTAAGCTGTTTTGTCCCAGCACTATCTTTCCAAATTTGCTAAAATTTGGAATTAGAAGTGCGGGATCCCGTAAATTCAAGCCGCCTTAGCTCAGTGGTAGAGCAATTGTTTTGTAAACAATAGGTCCAGGGTTCAAGTCCCTGAGGCGGCTCCAAAATTCAGCGCCAGAATTTACCGGGATAAACCGTTGACAACAGTTCGATTCTGTTCGGAGGCTCACAGCACCTGCCTGCCGGCAGGCAGGCCACCTTCGGCTCAAAAACTCCTTTCTTCCTCATTTCTTACCCATTTTTTTTTCTATTCTAAGGATATGGTAGGAAGATATATCTTGATAGTCCGCCTTCGTCACTTTGGCGGACATAGAGAAGTAGTTATTTGGGGGTGAGAAAGTTTATGGCCAAAACAATCATTGGAGTTTTTCCGGACAAAGAAACCGCAGACCATGCCGTTGATGAGTTTATACATTACGGGTATAGAAATGACGAAATATCACTCGTCATGAAAAATGGTTTGACAGGGAGAAAGCACGGGGTCCGTTATGAAAATTCATCATCTGTTACTGAAGGAACAGTTACAGGCGTCGCGACAGGAGGAATTATAGGAGGACTGACAGGTCTTTTTATTGGCGCGGGTTTAATCACTATTCCGGGAATTGGGGCCCTTCTTGTTGCCGGCCCGATTGCTGCCGCGCTTGGTCTGAGCGGAATTGCTGCCACTACGGTTTCAGGCGCAATAACCGGCGCTTTGGCGGGAGGATTGGTTGGAGGGCTAATCGGGCTTGGGATACCCGAGCAGGAAGCCCGCTTGTATGAAGAAACTATCAGAGAAGGCGGAGTATTGCTGGCAGTTCCCGTAGTTTCAGGACAAGAAAAAGAAGTCAGGGAGCTTTTCCTTGATAACGGGGCAGAAAACATCAGAATTCTTGATACTAATGCTTATCAGGATGAAGAGGAATTTAGAGAGTATTACTCAAGAAACCGGGTTGGCGCAAAAGGAGGCAAAAGAAAGATCAGAGACGATAAGTTTGATGATGAATTTTAAATAACTTCTTGACAAAAGCCTAAATTATGGTATATAAAAAAAGCACTTCTTTTTGTAATCTGCCCCAAGGAAAAGTTTCGCAATCCTGCCCTTTAATATGTTATATTGGGGCATTTTTACAATCGGTTTTCAAATAGGCATTCTATCCTTTTTCATTTTTTTCCAAAACCAAAAAGAAGATTAAGTTACTCGGGTTGACTTCTTGGGAAATTTAATGCTACGCTAGAAATGTGAGGGAAAAGGTAAAGGGTATAATAGCTCGACGCACCCGCAGTCAAATAAAGCTCTATTTCCTTATCTTCATTGTAGTTGCCGGAACGCTTGCTTCGGTTATTTATCTTAAGACGGTTTCTGCCGGAGAAGCGGTTGTTACACTTCAGAATCAAGAAAGACAATTGGTGCTGGCAAGATCCGCCGCCTCCCAAATAGAGTTTTTCCTTGAGGGACTTAGGCGTGATGTCCTGCGCCTTGCTTCAGTAGAAGATGTTTCCGCAGGGCGCGAGGAAGAAGCTCGCAAGACACTTCAGGAATTTATAGATAATGCGCCAACCTCCCCTCTTATCGGATTTGCCAGGATTGATAAGTCGGGGAAGGTAATTGTTATTGCAAATAAAAAGCGCTTGAGGACAGGTGAAAGAAAAGACTTTTCATACAGAGATTATTTCAAGTGGGCACGCGACCCTCAAAACAGGAATAAAGCATATACCACGGATCCCTTTATTTCCCGGGTAGGGGTGAGCCAAGGTAAAATGGTCATGGTGGTCGCGGCTCCTTCTTATTTTAAAAATGAGTTTAACGGCGTAACAATGGGCGCTATTTTACTTGAAAAATTCGCTGAAACATTCATAGACCCCATCAAGCTAGAGAGTAAAACCGAAGTTCTCCTTACTACGCGAGGGGGGCGAGTTATCTATGATAGAAACGGGTTGTTAAATCAGAATCTTGTGGACTACGCGAAAAGCAAAAAATGGCAAGGTTGGGAAGAGTTTGTTGGGGAATTTGAGAAGATTCAAAAAGAAGAGGAAGGCATCGGAGCATGGTCTTTTCAGCATGTAGGTGCTTCATGGCCGGAAACCCAGGTTATCGCATTTAAAACCATAAGAGTGGGAGATGAAAGCTGGAAACTCATTATTATAAATCACAAAAATTTTGTTAAGTCCTATATGTTGCCCATCACATCATCTCAAAACCTTGGTTTCTTTCTTATCCTCTTTAGTTTTATTACAGGAGGAATGTTATTTGTATTTATTGATCACCTCTCCCACCGTGATGGATATCTGAAGGGGTATAAGGATGGGCTTGATGAGCTTTTTTCGAAGAAGAAAGGTAAATAATACTACCAATACTACAAATGCCACCATATTTTAATTAATCAATTAACCAAATTCCAATTGATCAAACCAATTTAAAATGTTAAATTAAATAATGCGCAAAACCGAGTTTGACCTGGAAGAAAGAACAGCAAAGTTTGCAGAAGATAGCCGTGACTACTTTAACAAGCTTCCCAAAACACAATCTAACCTTAAGTATGCTGATCAAGGAATAAGATCAACAGGTTCAACAGCGGGTAATTACATTGAAGCAAATGAAGCCCTTTCAAAGAAAGATTTCTATATGAGAATAAAGATTTGCAAGAAAGAGGCAAAGGAGAGTAGGCTCTGGTTTAGACTATCCGAACCGTCACCCGAACAAGAATCTGAAAAGAAAAGATTAATTCAAGAGTCAACAGAACTTACAAGAATATTCTCAACTATTCTTAAGAGTTCGAAATAGTTTTATTAATTTAAAATTGATCATTGGTACTTGGTTTGAAAATTGATCAATTGGTAAATTGGTTATTATGTAAATTGGTACTGTATTGGTAGTATTTGTAGTATTTCTATCTCTTCAGCTTCTTAAATTCTTCTTTTTGCCGTTCAATATCCCCATCCATTGAGTCACTTGAAAGTTTTTCAAATGTAAAGATTATAAAAACAATTCCAATCT
>Ga0209343_10001341_pt1 | contig 33250 bp, 36 predicted proteins | sample RifCSPlowO2_02_FD_184026 | JGI IMG/M metagenome (GOLD analysis project Ga0209343, IMG submission 184026) | Groundwater microbial communities from Rifle, Colorado - Rifle CSP2_plank lowO2_0.2 (SPAdes) (version 2) | ecosystem: Environmental > Aquatic > Deep subsurface > Groundwater | place... | reverse complement strand
GCCCCCTATCCAACTTTCCCCCGCAAGCGGGAGAAAGAGCAAACGAGAAAAGCGCAAAACCATCGTCCGATGCCGCATTGCAACTGGCCGAGCGGCTCGGCATGCGGATGGTATATGGCCACTTGGCCGAGATGAACGGGCAGGGGCTGCGGCTGGATGTGCATTCGAGCTGGGGCGGCGCGCAAATAAACAGCGCGCTGGTCGGCCGCTTCAACGCGGCGAATTTGCTGGGTGCATTGGCGGTATCGCTGGTAAGCGGCATCGAATTGGGCAAGGCCGTGCAGTCATTGAGCAAGGTGCAGTCAGTCACCGGGCGGATGCAGCGGCTGGGCGGCGCAGAACAACCGATGGTCATCGTGGACTACGCGCATACGCCGGATGCGCTGGAAAAAGTGTTGCTGACGCTGCGCGATGTTGGCGCACCAACGGGCGGCAAATTGATTTGCGTATTCGGCTGCGGTGGCGATCGCGACCGCGGCAAGCGCGCCATGATGGGTTTGGTCGCCGGGAAGTTTTCCGATCATTGCATTGTCACCAGCGACAACCCGCGCAGCGAGGATCCGCAGCGCATCATTGCTGAAATTGTCGGCGGCATGACTGCAAAAAATCACGAAATCATCGTCGAACGCGCCGCAGCCATCGAGCGCGCCATCGGACTGGCGCGGCCATGCGATACCGTGCTGGTGGCCGGCAAGGGGCACGAGGATTATCAGGAAATCAACGGGGTGAAACACCCGTTCAGCGATGTGGCGGTTGCCGAGCGCACATTGCAGGCATGGAGGGCGACGGCATGATGCTGCTCTCGCAAGCCGCGCAAGTGCTGAGTGGCCGACTGGCCGGACCCGATGTGCGCTTCGCTGCGGTCTCGACCGACAGCCGCAAGATCAAGGCCGGCGATTTGTTCATTGCGCTGCGCGGCGAGCATTTCGACGGCTACGAATTCGTCGCGCAGGCAGCGCAGAGCGGCGCTGTTGCATCGTTGGTAAATGCAGACAGTTATGAATCGCGTCCCCCAGTCCTCAGTCCTCAGTCCTCAGTCCTGCTGGTGGAAGACACCCGCCTCGCGCTGGGGCAATTGGCTGCTTACTGGTGCAGGCAATTTGATATTCCGCTGGTGGCAATTACCGGCAGCAACGGCAAGACCACGGTGAAGGAAATGCTGGCCGGCATTTTGCGCGCAGCTTCTGGCAATGATGATGCGGTGCTGGCGACCGGGGGCAATCTCAACAACGACATCGGCATGCCGCTGACGCTGCTGCAATTGAACGCACAGCATTGTTATGCCGTGATCGAAATGGGCATGAACCATCCCGGCGAAATCGATTACCTGACGCATATCGCCAACTCTGACGTGGCGCTGATCACCAACGCCAGCGGTGCGCATCTGGAGGGGCTGGGTTCAGTGGAAGCGGTGGCACGCGCCAAGGGGGAAATCTTCGCCGGGCTGAAGCCGCACGGTACGGCGATTATTAACGCGGATGACGAGCACGCGCCGCTATGGCGCGGCCTGGCCGGCACGCATCAGTTGCTTGAGTTTGGCCTGGAACAGCCTGCCGATGTATCCGGGCAATGGCAGCCGCAAGGCAGTGGATTGCACTTGAGCACGCAAACACCATTGGGAAATTTCAGCGCAGATTTGCGGGTGCCCGGCGCGCATAACGCACGCAACGCATTGGCGGCAAGCGCCGCCGCGATCGCGTTGAACGTGCCGCTGGAAACCATCGCCGCAGCTTTGGAGAAGTTCAGCGGTGTAGCGGGGCGCTTGCAGCGCAAGGCAGCACGGCATGGCGCGACATTGATCGACGACACTTACAACGCCAACCCCGCTTCGGTGCGTGCCGCGATCGGCGTATTGGCTCAGGCCGACGGCAGGCGCGTGCTGGTGCTGGGTGACATGGGCGAACTGGGTGATAACGCCGCCGCGTTCCATGCCGGGATCGGCAGCGAGGCGCGCAGCGCCGGGGTTGAAAAACTTTATGCGCTGGGGGAGTTGAGCCGCAACGCGGTACGCGCATTTGGCAGCGGCGCGCAGCATTTCGAGCATATCGAGGATTTGCAGAAAGCGCTGGAAGATGAACTGGATGAGGACACCACCGTGCTGGTAAAGGGTTCGCGCTTCATGAAAATGGAGCGCGTGGTGCAGTATCTGGAGAGTGGGGAGTTGGAAGTAGGGAGTGGGAAAACCGCCCCCCACTTCCCACTTCCCACTTCCCATTCACCAAAGGGAAAAACATGCTCTTAGCACTCGCCCAGTGGCTCGCCCAGGACGTGAGATTCTTCAGCGTATTCAGCTACATTACGTTGCGTGCCGTGCTGGCGGCGATGACCGCACTGCTCATTTCATTTGTGGTTGGCCCGGCGATGATCCGCAAACTGACCGCCTACAAGATCGGTCAATCGGTGCGCAGCGACGGGCCGCAGACGCATCTGGTCAAGGCCGGTACCCCGACGATGGGCGGCGCGCTGATCCTGGTTTCCATCGCCATCACCACTCTGCTGTGGGGCGATCTGCAAAACCATTACGTCTGGGTGGTGCTGTTTACCACGATGGGCTTTGGCGTGATCGGCTGGGTGGACGATTACCGCAAGGTGGTGCATCGCAATCCCAAAGGGCTGTCGGCCAAGGCCAAAATGTCCTGGCAATCCATCATCGCGCTGCTTGTCGGTGCCTATTTATGGAATACCGCGACATTGCCCGAGCACACCGAACTCATTGTGCCGTTCCTGAAGTTCCTGGTGTTTCCGCTCCCTGCATTCATGTTCATTGTGCTGGCCTATTTCGTCATCGTCGGCACCAGCAACGCGGTGAATCTGACCGATGGCCTGGACGGGCTGGCCATCCTGCCCACCGTGATGGTCAGCGGTGCGCTGGCAATTTTTGCCTACGTGGCGGGCAATGCGGTGTTCTCCAAATATCTCGGCATTCCTTACATCCCGGGCGCGGGCGAGCTGGCGGTGTTTTGCAGCGCGCTTGCCGGTGCCGGGCTGGCCTTTTTGTGGTTCAACGCTTACCCCGCCGAAGTGTTCATGGGCGATGTCGGCGCGCTGGCGCTCGGTGCGGCGCTCGGCGTCGTGGCGGTGATCGTGCGCCAGGAACTGGTGCTGTTCATCATGGGCGGCGTGTTTGTGGTCGAGGCGGTCTCGGTGATGATCCAGGTGGCTTCGTTCAAGCTCACCGGCAGGCGCGTATTCAGGATGGCCCCGCTGCACCATCACTATGAATTGAAGGGCTGGAAGGAGACCCAGGTCGTTGTCAGATTCTGGATTATCACGATGCTGCTGGTATTGATCGGGCTGGCGACATTGAAGCTGAGGTAGTGCGAGTTGGAAGACGTAAGACGTAAGTTGGGGGTTGGGGTTGCTAACAACTTACGTCTTACGTCTAACGACTGATTTAAGGAAAAAAACATTGCAACAATGGGCTGACAAAAATGTGCTGGTGCTCGGTCTCGGTGAGACCGGGCTGTCCATGCTGCGCTGGTTGAGCGCGCAGGGCGCACGCCTGCGCGTCGCGGACAGCCGCAGCGAGCCGCCCGGTTTGGCCGAAGCCGGCCAGCATGTCGCGGCCGGGCAGATTTTTTGCGGCGCATTCAGCGATGCGCTGCTCGACGGCATTGATCTGATCGCCATCAGCCCCGGCGTGCCGCTGCACAACCAGGTCGTGGCAAGTGCCGTGGCGCGCGGTATTTCAGTGGTGGGTGACATCGAACTCTTCGCGCAGCACATCGAGTTCGAAAGCGCCCTCTCCCCAACCCTCTCCCCTGCGGGGAGAGGGGGCGAACGAGAACGGCGACCTTTGATTCTTGCCATTACCGGGTCAAACGGCAAGAGTACCGTTACCCGCATGGTGGAGCATCTGTGCCGGGCGGCGGGCAAGGATGCCGTCGTGGCGGGCAACATCTCGCCGGCGGTGTTGGACGTGGTTATGGAGCGCGGCGCGAACCAGCCCGAAATATGGGTGCTGGAACTGTCCAGCTTTCAGCTGGAAACAACATTCAGTCTGAATGCAGATGCGGCGACGGTGCTGAATGTCAGCGAAGATCATCTGGATCGTTATGCCGGCATGGATGAGTATGCGGCGGCCAAGGCGCGCATTTTTCAGGGTAACAAGGTGCAGGTGCTGAATCGCGACGACGCGCGCTGCATGGAAAGAGTAATACCTGGGCGAGAGGTCATTACCTTCGGGCTGGACGCGCCGCGCAACGAACAGGATTGGGGTGTCGAACGCGACGGCGGCGACATCTGGCTGTTGCAGGGCAGCAAACGTTTGCTCAGGGCCGGCGAATTGCAGGTGGCGGGCTTGCATAACGTAGCCAACGCACTGGCTGCGCTGGCATTGTGCCGCGCCATTGATTTGCCGTTGCCGCTGCTGCTGGATGCGTTGCGCAGCTTCAAGGGATTGCCGCATCGCGTCGAGCGTGTGGCCGAGATCGACGGCGTGACCTGGTACGACGATTCCAAAGGCACCAATGTCGGCGCAACCGTGGCCGCGTTGCAGGGGTTGGGACGCAAGGCGGTGCTGATTGCGGGCGGCGAGGGCAAGGGGCAGGATTTCGCGCCGCTCAATCCGGCGGTGGCACAGCATGCGCGCGCAGTGGTGCTGATCGGGCGCGATGCGCCGCTGATCGAAGCCGCGCTGCACGGCTGCGGCGTGCCTCTGGTAAATGTCAGGGGCATGAATGATGCCGTGCAACAGGCGGTGCGGCTGGCGCAGCGTGGCGATGCGGTGTTGCTGTCTCCTGCCTGCGCCAGCTTCGACATGTTCCGCAATTACGCGCACCGTGCCGAAGTGTTCGTCGCGGCGGTACGCGGTTTGCACAAGGAGGCTGCGTGATGGTGTCGCTGATCAAGACGCGCACCCGTCCGCCACAGGCGCAATTCGACGAACTGCTGCTCTGGGTGCTGGCCGGGCTGCTCGCGCTCGGACTGGTAATGGTGTATTCCGCTTCGATCGCGACTGCGGAAGGCAGCAAGTTCGCCGGCTACCAGCCGACCCATTACCTGCTGCGCCACGGCATCTTTGTCGCCGTGGGTATAGCGGTTGGAGTGTTCGCCTTCACCGTGCCGGTGCAGGTGTGGCAGAACTATGCGCCCTATCTGTTCATGGCTGGCACTCTATTGCTGGTATTGGTGCTGATTCCAGGCATCGGGCGTGAGGTCAACGGCAGTCGCCGCTGGCTGTCGTTGTTCGTCGTCAATTTGCAGCCTTCGGAACTGATGAAGCTGTTCGCCGTGCTCTACGCCGCAAGTTACGTGGTGCGCAAGGACAAGGTGGGTCATCTGTTCATCAAGGCATTTGTGCCGATGTTCGTGGTGATGGCGCTGATCGGCAGCCTGTTGCTGCTCGAGCCGGACATGGGCGCGTTCGTGGTGATCTGCGCTATCGCCATGGCCACGTTGTGGCTGGGTGGATTCAATTTCAAAGTCTTTGCCATGCTGAGCGTTGCGTTACCACTGGCATTCGGCGCGTTGATCTATTCATCGGAATATCGCATGCAGCGCCTGATTGGGTTCATGGATCCGTGGTCCGATCCGTTCGGCAAGGGGTACCAGTTAAGCCATGCGCTGATTGCCTTCGGGCGCGGCGAATGGTTCGGCGTGGGGCTGGGCGGTAGCGTGGAAAAGCTGTTCTACCTGCCGGAAGCGCATACCGATTTTCTGATGGCAGTCATCGCGGAAGAATTGGGATTGATCGGTGTCGCCGCGGTGATCCTGCTGTTCACATTGCTGGTCATCCGCGCGTTCCAAATCGGCCGCCATGCCGCCTTTCTCGAGCGCTACTACTCCGCGTTGGTCGCGCAGGGAATCGGCGTGTGGCTGGGCGTGCAGGCGATGATCAATATCGGCGTGAACATGGGCGTGCTGCCGACCAAGGGGCTGACCCTGCCGTTCCTCAGTTTCGGTGGCAGCGGCCTGGTGGTGAACTGCATCGCGGCGGCTGTTTTGTTGAGAGTTGATTATGAGAACCGTCGGGTAGCGAGAGGTTTGCCGGTATGAAGTCAGAGGACAGAGGACAGAGGACAGAGGACAGAGCGTTGAGCGGCTTTGCCGCGCCCTTATTGAAAGATTGCCGCGCAGCGGCAACAAAGCCTCTGTCTTCTGTCCTCTGTCCTCTGTCCTCTGATCAGAATCGAACGATTCTGATCATGGCAGGCGGCACCGGTGGGCACATCATGCCGGGGCTGGCGGTCGCCGATGTTCTGCGCGCTCAAGGCTGGCGGGTGACCTGGCTGGGTGCACCAAACAGCATGGAGGCGGAACTGGTGCCCAGGCACGGCTACGACATGACATGGGTGAATTTTTCCGGCCTGCGCGGCAAGGGGCTGCCGCGCCTGCTGCTGCTGCCGTTCACGCTGTTGCGCGCATTGGGACAGAGCGCGGCGGCGATGTTCCGCCACCGTCCCGATGTGGTGCTGGGCATGGGCGGTTACATCACTTTTCCGGGCGGTCTGATGGCGGCTCTGCTGCGCCGTCCGCTGGTGATCCACGAGCAGAATTCCATTGCCGGATTGAGCAACAGGGTACTGGCGCATCTTGCCAAGCGTGTGCTGAGCGGTTTCCCCGATGTGATGCCGAAGGCAATCTGGTGCGGCAATCCGGTGCGCAGCAGCATCGCCGCATTGCCGGAGCCACAGCAGCGCTACAGCGCACGCAGCGGCAAGCTGAATGTGTTGGTGGTGGGCGGCAGTCTCGGCGCGAAGGCGCTCAACGAGGCGCTGCCGCAGGCGCTTGCGTTGCTGAGCAAGGAGCGCCCCCCTCTCCCTGTACCCGCAGGGGGCATCCCCGCCGCGAGCGACAGCAAAGCTGCTCGCACGGGCGAGACGGGAGAGGGGGCAAACGAATCGCTGCGCGAGAGTCTGTTTAACGTGGTTCATCAAACCGGCAAGCAGCATTTTGCGGCAGTGCAGCAACTGTACCGGCAGGCTGCGGTGCAGGCCGATATCCAACCGTTTCTCGACGACATGGCCGCCTGCTACGCGAATGCCGATGTAGTGATCTGCCGCGCCGGTGCGCTGACCATCGCGGAACTGGCGGCGGCGGGTGTGGCGAGCATTCTGATTCCGTTCCCGTTTGCGGTGGACGATCACCAGACGCACAACGCGCGCTTCCTGAGCGAGCGTAGCGCGGCGCTGTTGCTGCCGCAAAGCGAACTGAGTGCGGAAAAACTGGCGCAGTTGTTGCGCGAGTTGACCCGCGAAAAACTGCTGGCGATGGCGCAACAGGCGCGCAGCGTGGCGAAACCCGATGCGGCACAACGAGTTGCGCAGGTTTGCGCGGAGCTGGCAGAGACATGAAGCATAAAGTCAAACATCTGCATTTCGTCGGCATCGGCGGCTCGGGCATGAGCGGCATCGCTGAGGTGCTGCTTAACCTCGGTTTCCAGGTGAGCGGTTCGGATCTCAGCGAGAACGCGGTCACGCAACGCCTCAGGCAACTCGGTGCGACGGTGTATCTCGGCCATGCCGAGCAGCATCTCACCAATGCCGACGCGGTGGTGGTGTCCACCGCAGTGGGCGAGGACAACCCGGAAGTGCTGGCAGCGCGTGCGCGCCGCATCCCGGTGGTGCCGCGCGCGATGATGCTGGCGGAGTTGATGCGCCTGCGCCAGGGCATCGCGGTCGCGGGCACGCACGGCAAGACCACCACCACCTCGCTGGCCGCCAGCGTGCTGGCCAAGGGCGGTTTTGATCCAACTTTCGTGATCGGCGGCAGACTCAACAGCAGCGGTGGCAATGCCAGGCTGGGCACGGGAGAATTCATCGTCGCCGAGGCCGATGAATCGGACGCTTCGTTTTTGCACCTGCAACCCATCATTGCGGTGATCACCAACATCGACGCCGACCACATGGAGACCTACGGCCATGATTTCGGCAGGCTCAAGCAGGCGTTTGTGGATTTCGTCGAGCATCTGCCGTTTTACGGCATGGCGATGCTGTGTATCGACGACGCCAACGTGCGCGAGATACTGCCGCACATCAGCAAGCCGGTGTGCACTTACGGCTTCAGCGAAGACGCGATGATCCGCGCGGTGAATGTGCGCCATCAGGGCGGGCAGATGCGCTTCACCGCCGAATGCCGCCAGAACGGCACGCCGAAAGACCTGGACATCACACTGAATCTGGCGGGAATGCACAACGTGCTGAATGCGCTCGCCGCAATCGCGATCGGGCTGGAAATCTGTGTGGCGGATGACGCCATCATTGCCGCGCTGGCGGAGTTCGAGGGAGTCGGGCGAAGGTTTCAGCGTTATGGGGATATCCCTCTCCCTAACCCTCTCCCCCCTACGGGAGAGGGGACAAACGTTGCCGCTTCCGCAGGCGGAAGCGGCAGCTTCACGTTAATCGACGACTACGGCCACCATCCGGCGGAAATGGCCGCCACGCTGGCGGCAGTGCGCGGCGCGTTCCCCGGCAGGCGGCTGGTGCTGGCGTTCCAGCCGCACCGCTACACGCGCACGCGCGATTTGTTCGAAGACTTCGTCAAGGTGTTGTGCGGTGTTGATGCGCTGGCACTGGCGGAAGTGTATGCGGCGGGGGAACCGCCGATTGTCGCAGCTGACGGGCGCGCGCTGATGCACGCGCTGCGCGTGGCAGGCCAGAACGAGGCGGTATTCGTTGAGCAGGTTGCCGAAATGCCGCAGGCCATCATGCAAATGGTGCGCGACGGCGATGTGGTTATCACGATGGGCGCGGGCTCGATCGGCGGCGTGCCGGGCATGCTGGCGCATGCTGCAGAAGACAGAGGACAGAGGACAGAGGACAGAGGTTTTGTTGCCGCTGCGCGGCAATCTTTCGATAAAGATGCGGCGAAGCCGCTCAACACTCTGTCCCCTGTCCTCTGTTCTCTGTCCTCTGAATTACGCGGAGAGTTGCGCTGCGATGCATCCATGAACCGCCATACAAGCTGGCGTGCGGGCGGTATTGCCGAGCGCATGTACCAGCCTGCCGACCTCGACGATCTGCTCGTATTCCTGCGTCAGTTGCCGCCGGAAGAGCCGCTGCATGTGGTCGGCCTGGGTAGCAACCTGCTGGTGCGCGACGGCGGCTTGCGCGGCACGGTGTTGCTGTTGCACGGCGCGCTGGGCGGTTTGCGCCTCGAAGCCGATGGATCAATCTATGCCGAAGCCGGGGTGCCGGGTGCGAAGCTGGCACGCTTCGCCGCTTTGCACAACCTGCGCGGCGCGGAATTTTTTGCCGGTATCCCCGGCACGGTGGGCGGCATGCTGGCGATGAACGCCGGCTGCTACGGCAGCGAGACATGGGAGAAGGTGCTGCGCGTGCTGGTGGCGACGCGCAGCGGCGAGTTGCTGGAGCGCACGGCAGAAGATTATGAAATTGGCTACCGGCATGTAACGAGGATCGAGGAGCGAGGATCGAGGAGCGAGCTCCCCTCTCCCGCTTGCGGGAAAGGGGTTGGGGGAGAGGGCCAATCCTCAATCCCCGATCCTCGATCCTCGGATGAATTTTTCGTCGCCGCAAGGCTGAAGTTCGAGCAAGGCGATGGCCGCGTCGCGCGGCAGGAGATCAAAGAGTTGCTGTCGAAGCGCAGCGCCAGCCAGCCGCTCAATCTGCCCAATGCCGGATCGGTATTCCGCAACCCGTCGGGCGATCATGCGGCGCGGCTGATCCAGCAGTGCGGCCTGAAAGGCAGGCGCATCGGCGGCGCGCAGGTGTCGGAGAAACACGCCAACTTCATCGTCAACACGGGCGGCGCGACGGCGGCGGACATCGAGAATCTGATCAACGAAGTGCATGCAGTCGTGGAGCAGCAAACTGGCGTGAAGTTGCAATGTGAAGTGCGCATTGTGGGAGAGGCGGCATGAACACGGTGATGAGTAGGGTGGGCACAGTTTTATCGTGCCCACGCGGTCGCAGATGCTTCTTGTACGCGTGGGCACAAAGAACGTGCCCACCCTACGCCTGAAATGAATATGACTCGATCCTCGATCCCCGATCCTCGATCCTTCGGGAAGGTCGCAGTGTTGTTCGGCGGCAAATCCGCCGAGCGCGAGGTGTCGCTGAAAAGCGGTGCGGCGGTGCTGGCGGCGTTGCGGCGCAGCGGCGTGGACGCGCATGCATTCGATCCCGCCGTGCAGAACCTGCAGGCGTTGCGCGACGACGGCTATGAGCGTGCGTTCATCGCCCTGCACGGGCGTTTCGGCGAAGACGGCACGGTGCAGGGCGCGCTGGAATTGCTGGGCATTCCCTATACCGGCAGCGGCGTGCTCGCCTCGGCGCTGGGCATGGATAAGTGGCGCAGCAAGCTGGTGTGGCAGGCGGCGAGCCTGCCGATTCCCGCATACACCTTGCTGGACGAGAACAGCGACTGGGATGCGGTGGTGCGGCAACTGGGGTTGCCGCTGTTCGTCAAGCCGGCCAACGAAGGTTCCAGCGTCGGCATCAGCAAGGTGAAAGCAGCTGGTGAATTGCATAAGGCCTACCGGGAAGCGGCCAGGCACGACTCGCTGGTGATCGCGGAAAGTTTCATCGGCGGCGGCGAATACACCGTGGCGATCCTCGGCGACCAGGCCTTGCCGGTGATCAAGATCGAGCCGGCCGGCGAGTTTTACGACTACGAGGCGAAATACCTGCGCAACGACACGCGCTATCTGTGCCCGTCCGGGCTCGGCGCAGAGCGGGAAGCAGAGATGCAGCGTCTGGCAAAACAGGCATTCTCACTGATCGGGGGCTGCGGGTGGGGGCGCGTCGATTTTCTGATGAGTGAGAGTGGCCAACCTTATCTGCTGGAAGCGAACACCGCGCCGGGAATGACCGACCATAGCCTGGTGCCGATGGCGGCGCGCCAGGCGGGTATCAGTTTCGAGCAGCTGGTGGTGAAGGTATTGGAGCTTGCACATGTGGGATAACGCCGCGCTGCTGAGGAGTATCGCCAATGCGCTGCTGGCGGGCAGCGTGCTGGCGGCGCTGTATGGCGCAGCTTATTACGCCGTACATCTTCCGGGGTCGTTCCCGCTGCATAGCGTGCAGATGAATGCGGCGCCGCAACGGGTGGCTGCGGAAGACGTGCTGCAGGTGGTGCGCGGCGAAGTGAACGGCAACCTCTTCACCGTGGATATCGAACGCCTGCGGCAATCGCTGGAAAAGTTGCCCTGGGTGCGCAGCGTCAGTATCCGGCGCGAATTCCCGGATCGGCTGGTGGTGGCGCTGGAAGAGCATCAGGCACTGGCGCGCTGGAATGGCACGGCTCTGGTGAATACCCACGGCGAGGTGTTTGCCGCATCCAGCGAAGAACAGTTGCCGGAGTTCGTCGGCCAGGACGGCGATTCATTTGAGGTTGCGCAGCGCTATGGCGAATTCCGCCAGCAGCTGGCCGCGCTGAATTTGCAGGTTGCGCAACTCGCGCTGACGCCGCGCCACGCATGGCGGGTAATCCTGAACAACGGCATGACGCTGGAATTGGGGCGCGAAGAGATGCAGCAGCGCCTGGCACGCTTTGTGGCGGTGTATCCGTACAGCCTGGCAATACAGAAGACAGAGGACAGAAGACAGAGGACAGAGGGTACGGTGGCTTATGTGGATTTGCGCTACCGCAACGGGTTTGCCATCAGGCGGATGACAGAAGATAGAAAGCTGGGGGCTGAAAGTTGAAGATATTGAAAATTGAGGGCGTAAGGAAGATGACGGGAAATAGACAGGTTTTTCTGTCCTCCGTCTTCTGTCCTCTAATGAAACAACTAGCCATTCGACTAGGCTGGCAAACAACGCCAGCCAAGTCGCTGGTTATGTCTTCTGGAGCGGAGCGTGAGCGATGAGCAGAAACAAGGAAACCAAAAACCTGGTGGTCGGGCTGGATATCGGCACATCCAAAATCGTGGCCATCGTCGGCGAGGTCAAGCCCGACGGCATGCTGGAAGTGATCGGCATGGGCATGCACGAATCCGACGGCATGAAAAAAGGCATGGTGGTTAACATCGAGGCCACGGTGGGCGCGATCCAGCGCGCATTGGAGGAAGCCGAGCTGATGGCCGATTGCAAAATCCACGAGGTTCATACCGGCATCGCCGGCAGCCACATCCGCGGCATCAACTCACGCGGCATGGTGAAGATCAAGGAGAAAGAGGTCGTGTCGACCGACATCGAACGGGTGGTCGAAACGGCCAGCTCGATCAGCCTGCCGGGTGACCAGCAGATTCTGCACATCCTCGAACAGGAGTTCAGCATCGACGGCCAGGACGGCATCAAGAAGCCGCTCGGCATGAGCGGCATGCGCCTCGATGTCGAGGTGCACATCGTCAGCGGCGCGGTGGCGGCGGTGCAGAACATCATGAAGTGTATTCATCGCTGCGGGCTGGAGGTCAACGAGCTGATTTTGCAGCCGCTGGCATCGAGCAAGGCGGTGCTCGAAGAGGATGAAAAGGAGCTGGGCGTGTGCCTCGTCGACATCGGCGGCGGCACCACCGACATCGCGGTGTTCACCGGCGGCGCGATCCGCCATACCGCCGTGATTCCGATTGCCGGCGACCAGATCACCAACGACATTGCGATGGCGCTGCGCACGCCGACGCAAGATGCCGAAGACATCAAGATTAAGCATGGTTGCGCGTTGCGCCAGATGGCCGATGACGGGACGATTGAAGTACCCGGCGTGGGCGAGCGCGGGCCGCGCATGTTGTCGCGCCAGACGCTGGCCGAGGTAATCGAGCCGCGCGTCGAGGAGTTGTATTCGCTGGTGCAGCAGGAATTGCGCCGCAGCGGATTCGAGGATTTGCTGTCATCCGGCATTGTCATTACCGGCGGCAGCAGTGCCATGCAGGGCATGGTCGAGCTGGGCGAGGAGATTTTCCACATGCCGGTGCGTCTGGGTATCCCGAAGTATATCGGCGGGTTGTCCGACGTAGTGAAGACGCCGCGCATGGCGACCGGTGTCGGGTTGTTGCTGTACGGTCTGGAGCATTTCCAGGGCAATGAGGAAAAGCGCAGGCAGTCAGGTTCGTTTGGCGATGTACTGGCAAGGATGAAGGCCTGGTTTCAGGGTAACTTTTAGCAGGTTGTGGTTGGCAGGTTCAGGGTTGGTTTGTAATTACTAATTAGGAGGAAATGATGACGTTCGAACTAATGGAAGCAGAAGCACAGGATGCAGTAATCAAGGTGATCGGAGTGGGCGGCTGCGGAGGTAATGCCGTAGACCACATGATTGAGCAAGGTGTGCAAGGGGTCGAGTTCATCGTCGTCAACACCGACTCGCAAGCGCTCAAACGCAGCAAGGCGCGCTCCCAGTTGCAGATCGGCTTGACGATCACCAAGGGGTTGGGCGCAGGCGCCAAGCCGTCGGTTGGTCAGGCGGCGGCCGAGGAGGACCGCGAGCGCATCAAGGAAATGATCAGCGGGGCGCACATGGTGTTCATCACCGCCGGCATGGGCGGGGGCACCGGAACGGGCGCTGCGCCGATCATCGCGCAAATCGCCCGCGAACTGGACATCCTGACCGTGGCGGTGGTCACCAAGCCGTTTGCCTACGAAGGCAACCGGATGCGCTTTGCCAAGGCCGGCATCGAGGCTCTGCACGAGCATGTCGATTCGCTGATCATCGTGCCGAATTCCAAACTGATGGAAGTGCTGGGCAATGATGTCACCGTGCCGGAAGCGTTCAAGGCCGCCAATGGCGTGCTGCAGGGCGCGGTCGCGGGCATCGCCGAGGTGATCAACGTGCCCGGCCTGATCAACGTGGACTTTGCCGATGTGCGCACCGTGATGTCGGAGAACGGCATGGCGATGATGGGTTCCGCTGTCGCCAACGGCCCGGATCGTGCACGTGCTGCTGCAGAGCGCGCCATTGCCAGCCCGCTGCTGGAGGATGTGGATATGTCCGGTGCGCGCGGCGTGCTGGTGAACATTACCTCGTCCAGCCGACTGAAGCTGAAGGAATTGGAAGACGTGATGGAATGCGTCAAGTTCGCCGCAGAAGAGGCAACGGTCATTGTCGGCTCGGTATTTGACGAAGCAATGGGTGACGATCTGCGCGTGACGGTTGTGGCGACCGGACTGGGTTCGCAGCAAATGCGCAAACAGAAACCGGTAGTGGTTCATCGAGGCGAAGAAAGCTGTCTGCGCACCGGCACGGATAATGAGCCGATTGCCAATTCCAGCATCGATTATGCCAAGCTGGATACTCCGACTGTTATACGAACAGGCCGCAGGGAGCAAATCGAAGCAATGGAAAAATCCGGGGCCGATACCTACGATATCCCGACGTTCCTGCGCAAACAGGCGGACTGAATTCAGGATTGAGGGAAAACCACGGCTCCGTTTTTAACTCACTCCTGATGGAACTACTAGCCATTCGACTAAGCTGGCAAACAACGCCAGCCAAGTCGCTGGTTATCAATCCTCGCTCCCCGATCCTCCAAGGGGCTGTGATAAAATCGCCGCATGATTCTTGCGCCCAAGGCAACAATGGTTAAGCAACGCACCTTGAAAAGCTCCGTCAGCGTGACGGGTGTCGGCCTGCACAGCGGCGAAAAGGTTACGCTGGGCCTGCGCCCTGCCCCGGCCAACACCGGCATCGTATTCCGCCGTGTGGACGTGAAGCCGGTCGAGGAAATGCGCGCGCGCGCCGAACTGGTGCATGACACGCGTCTGTCCACTTGCATGGAGCAGAACGGCGTGCGTGTGGCAACCATCGAACACCTGATGTCGGCATTGGCGGGATTGGGCATCGATAATGCCTATGTTGACCTGAACAATGCGGAAGTGCCGATCATGGATGGTAGTGCCGGCACGTTCATTTTTCTGCTGCAATCGGCGGGTATTGTCGAGCAGTCCGCCGCCAAAAAATTTATCCGTATCAAAAAAACGGTCGAGATAAAACAAGGCGACAAATGGGTGCGTTTTGAACCCTTCCACGGTTACAAATTGACTTTCACCATTCATTTTACCCATCCGGTATTTGCCGGTGCCAAACAGCATGTAACGATCGATCTGGGCGAGGAATCCTACGTGCGCGACATCAGTCGCGCGCGCACTTTCGGCTTCATGCAGGATGTCGAGGCCATGCGCGCGCAGGGTCTCGCGCTGGGCGGCAGCCTGGACAACGCCATCGTCATGGACGAGTACCGCGTGCTGAACGCCGACGGCTTGCGTTTCGAGGATGAATTCGTCAAGCACAAGGTGCTCGATGCCATCGGTGATCTTTACCTGCTGGGCCATCCGCTGATCGGCGCGTTCTCCGGCCACAAGTCCGGCCATGCCTTGAACAATGCCTTGTTGCGTGAACTGCTCGCCGACGAACAGGCTTGGGAATTTGTCACGTTCGACAGCGTGGAAGATGCCCCGGCGTTCCTGCGCCTGCAATTGCAGACGGCCTGACCGCCATTCGGAATGGCGGTCAAATGATCATCCTGCGTTTATTTCTGGTATTGGTTGTACTGCTGCTGGTTTTGAGCGGCGGCATGTATATCTTTACACGCGATCGCCGTTATCTCCGCCTTGCCTGGCAAATAGTACGCTTTAGCGTGTTCCTGCTGCTGGTGCTGGCATTGTTGTTTGTGCTGGAGCGTTATGTGCTGATGGGCTGGCGGGTGATATTCTGATTTCTTTCTCCCGTTTTCTTTCAGGATGATTGAAGCTTTCAACGTGATTCCGATTGCCTCCGCAATGATGGCTGACGCGCAGGGCTGCAGCAAACCGGTTAGCGACACCCTGCAACGGCCAATGCGCGACTTGCGTATTTCAATTACCGACCGCTGCAATTTGCGCTGCACCTACTGTATGCCGCGCAGAATCTTTGATGAAAATCACGGTTTTCTGCCGCGCGCCGAGCTGCTCAGCTTTGAAGAAATCGAGCGGTTGGCCAGGCTGTTTATTCAACTTGGCGTGCAGAAAATCCGCCTGACCGGCGGCGAGCCGCTGCTGCGCCGCAATGTCGAACGGCTGATTGAATCGCTTGCCAGATTGCATACCCGTGAAGGCAAACCTGTTGAAGTCGCGCTGACCACCAATGCGGTGCTGCTGTCGCAAAAGGCGCAATCGCTGAGGGATGCCGGCCTGACACGCATTACCGTCAGCCTGGACGGGCTAACCGAGAAAACCTTCCGGCGCATGAGTGATTCCGATGTTCCGGTCAGAATCGTGCTGGACGGCATTGCCGCCGCGCAGCATGCTGGCCTTGCGCCGGTCAAGGTCAACATGGTAGTCAAGCGCGGCGCGAACGACCATGAAATCATCCCAATGGCGGAGCATTTCCGCAACAGCGGCATCGTGTTGCGTTTCATCGAATGCATGGACGTGGGTTGTACTAATGACTGGCGCATGGACGATGTTGTTACTGCGCGGGAAATACTGGAACAGATCAACAGCCGCTACCCTATCGTGCAGGCCGACCCAGGCTACACCGGCGAAGTCGCGGGGCGCTGGCGCTATGCGGATGGCAGTGGCGAAATCGGTGTGATCGCCGCAGTCACCCAAGCGTTCTGCCACGCTTGCACCCGCGCCCGGCTTTCTACCGACGGCAAACTTTATACCTGCCTGTTCGCCTCCCGCGGCGCAAACTTGCGTGACCCGTTGCGTCTGGGCGCAACCGACCGGATGCTGACCAGCCTGATGGCAAACTGCTGGGAGCGGCGCAGCGACCGCTATTCGCAGTTGCGTCATGCCGAGACAGTGAGCACTGCAGGAAAAATAGAAATGTCCTACATCGGCGGTTGATGGCAGCGGCGACGAGAAGTTTCTCCCGTGTAGTTGCCCGCTGATTTTTGAAAAGTTGTAGACTGCCCGCATGGACGACCAACAACTGCTGCGCTATAGCCGGCACATCCTGCTGCCGGAGATCGGCATTGAGGGGCAGCAATGCCTGCTCGATGCAAAAGTGCTCATCATCGGTCTGGGCGGGCTCGGTTCGCCGGCCGCGCTGTATCTCGCCGCCAGCGGTGTCGGACGGTTGACCCTGTGCGACCACGACACGGTGGATTTCAGCAATCTGCAACGCCAGATCATTCATCGCACCTCATCGGTCGGCCAACCCAAGGTCGCCTCCGCGCAGGCCGCGCTGCATGATATCAACCCCGAAGTCGAATGCGTTGCCGTGCCGGTGCGCGTCGGCGGAGCGCAGTTGCGCGGTCTGGCCGCGCAGGCCGATGTGGTGCTGGATTGCAGCGACAATTTTGATACGCGCTATGCTGTCAATCGCGCCTGCCTGGCGCAGCGCAAGCCACTGGTGTCGGGCGCGGCGATCCAGTTTGACGGGCAGGTTTCGGTATTCGACTTTCGCCGTGAAGATGCCTCTGAACAAACAAATGCGCCCTGCTACAACTGCCTGTTTCCGGAAGACAGCCAGACCGCCGAACTGCGCTGCGCGACCACCGGGGTGTTCGCGCCGCTGGTCGGTATCATCGGCGCGCTGCAGGCGGCGGAAGCGCTCAAGCTGCTGATGGGCGTGGAACGCGGCCTGAGCGGCAAGCTGCTGACGGTCAACGCGCTGGACATGCACATCATGCGCAGCACTTTGAGCAAAGACCCCGCCTGCCGCGCTTGCGGCGGATCGCTTGTCGAGACAACTTCACGGATCGGACAGGAACTCACATGAGCAAATTGACGCATTTTTCTGACGCAGGCCGGGCGCGCATGGTGGATGTTTCGGCGAAATCTGACACCCGGCGCGTCGCGATCGCCAGCGGCGTCCTGCGCATGCAGCCCGCGACGCTGGAGCGGATCAGGGCTGGCAGGATCGCCAAGGGCGACGTGCTGACGGTGGCCGATGTCGGCGCGGTCATGGCGGCGAAGCGCACCGCCGACCTGATCCCGATGTGCCATCCCGTTGCATTGACCGGCGTGGATGTCGAGTTCAGCGAGATCACCGAGCCGGACGCGAGCGGCTGCGTGGGCATCAGGGTCATCGCCACGACAGGCTGCACCGGCCAGACCGGCGTCGAGATGGAGGCGCTGTGCGCCGCCAGCACGGCACTGCTGACCATCTACGACATGTGCAAGGCGATCGACAGGGGAATGCGCATCGAATGCGTGCAACTGGAGGAGAAGCGCGGCGGCAAGAGCGGGGTTTGGAAGCGCCCAGAACCAGGGCAAAAGGAATCAAAATGATCAAGGTGTTGTTCTTCGGCCCGATCGCGGCCGCGACCGGCGAGCGCGATGTCTCGGTGACGCATGCGCCGGGGCTGACGCTGGGCAGCCTGAAGGAATCGCTGGCGGTGAGGTATCCCGAAGCCATGCATCTGGCGACGATGATGGCGGTCAACGGTGAGCATGCGCGCGACCTTGCGCTGCCGCTTGCGGACAACAGCGAAGTGGCGTTCATGGCCAAGTTTTCAGGCGGCTGACCTTGTTGGTAGGTGCGAATTCATTCGCACACACAACGACTCGTATGCGAATGAATTCGCACCTACCGCCAAACATTATTTTTTGCTTGAATGGCAGATGGAGATGAAATGATGGAAGCCGTCAGAATCCAGCAGGAAGACTTCTCCCAGGACGAGGAGATTGCGGTGCTCAAGGCCAGCTCGAAACGCATCGGCGGCATCGCCACGTTTCTCGGTTGCGCGCGCGATTTCTCGGAAGGCCGCGAGGTCTCGGCAATCAGCTTCGACGCCTACGGCAGCATGGCGCTGTCTGAGCTGAAAAAGTTGCGCAGCGACGCCATCGGGAAGTTCGGCTTGCTGGATGCGCGCATCGTACATCGCATCGGCATAGTCAGGGGCGGCGACAACATCGTGTTCATCGCGGCGGGCGCGGAGCATCGCGTCGCCGCGTTGGAAGCCTGCCGCTGGATGATAGACGAGCTGAAGCAGCGCGTGCCGATCTGGAAAAAAGAGATCACGCCGCAGGGTGAGTCATGGGTAACGCCGCACCCATGAGTGCCGCATCTGCAAGCCCGGTCGTTTTTACCGTTGTCGGCCATTCCGGTTCCGGCAAGACCACGCTGGTCGAGAAATTGCTGCGCGAACTGAGCGGTCGCGGGTTGCGCGTGGCGACCATCAAACATGCGCATCACAAGGTGGCGCTGGATACTCCCGGCAAGGACAGCTTCCGCTACAAACAGGCCGGCGCGGTGATGAGCATGCTGGTCACTTCCAACGAACTGCAACTGGTCGCCGACGCGGTCGACCGGCGCGAGCCGGACCAGCTCGCGGGGCGCTTCCTTGGCGAGGCCGACCTGGTGCTCGCGGAGGGCTTCTCACACTGTGCCGGAATGAAGATCGAAGTGCTGCGCCGCGAGTGCGCCAAGCCGCCGCGCTGCACGGTCGAGGACGGGCTGATCGCCGTCGTCACCGACATGGACGAGGTCTATCCGCAGTTGCCGCATTTCGGGCTGGAAGACATCACCGCGATTGCGCAGTTCATGCTCGACCGCAAATGATTGCAGACTGCACGGCGATTATCATGGCGGGTGGCGACTCGCAGCGCATGGGGCGCGACAAGGCGAACGTGACCTTGGGCGACAAGACCCTGCTGCAGACAGTTACCGCTACCATGCAGCAGTTGTTCCCGCAGATGATCGTCAGCGTGCGCCAGCCGCGTACCGGGATCGACCTGCCGCAGGTCTGCGACGAACAGCCAGATGGCGGCCCGCTGGCCGGGCTGGCCGTATCCTTGGGGAAGATCACCACACCGTGGGCGTTTGCGGTGGCCTGCGATATGCCGTTCGTCGTGCCTGAAGTGGTTGAAATGCTTGCCGGGTATCGCTTGCAGCATCAGGCGGTCGTGCCGGTGGTGCATGGGCACCCGCAGCCGCTGGCGGCCTTCTATGCGGCCAGTTGCCTTGCGCCGCTGCGCGTGAGTCTGGCGTCGCAGCAAAAAAGTTTGCGCGGTGTCTTGAAACAACTGGATGTGCGCTATGTGGACGAAGCCGAGATGCTGGAGGTCGATCCTCACTTGCGCAGTTTTTTCGATCTGGACACGCTGCAGGATGTCGCGGCGGCAATGAATAAAGTGAGGTAATAATGGAATATTTGTCGGTGGCAGCGGCGCGGCGTGTTGTACTCGAATCAATCGCAGCAACGGGCGCGGAGCCAGTGAAACTCGAACAATCGCTGGGCCGCGTGCTGGCCGAGGAAGTGCGCGCCAACCGCGACCAGCCACCCTACGATATCTCGGCGATGGACGGCTACGCGCTGCGCAGCACCGACTTGACTGGTATTCCCGCGACGCTGGAAATTGTCGAGGACATCAAGGCCGGCGACATGCCGAGCAAGACGCTGGCATCCGGCCAATGCGCGCGCATCATGACCGGCGCGCCGATGCCGCCGGGCGCGGATGCAGTGATCCGGGTCGAGGACACCGAAGCGCTGGCGGCGGAAGCCCTCTCTCCTAGCTCTGATGAAACAACTAGCCATTCGACTAAGCCCGCAAGCGGGCAAGTCGCTGGTTATCTCCCGCAAGCGGGCGAGAGGGACTCGGCTTCGCTGCGCGAGAATTTGTTCGACCGCGTGCAGATCAACCTGTCGGTCAAGCCGGGCAACAACATCCGCCGCCTCGGCGAGAACATGCGCAACGGCGCGGTGGTGCTGGCACCCGGCACCGAGATCACGCCGGGCGTGATCGGCGTGCTGGCGACAGTGAAGCGCGCCGAGGTGCAGGTGTACCGGCGGGCGCGCGTTGCGATCCTGTCCACCGGCAACGAGCTGGAAGGCCTCGACGAGCCCGTCGATCCGAACAAGATCCCCGACGCCAACAGCTACGCGCTGATGGGGCAGGTGCAGGCGCTGGGGCTAGAGCCGGAGTTGCTCGGCATCGCGCGCGACGACCCCGAAGAGCTGGCGCGCTACCTGAAGCGCGGGCTGGAATACGACGTGCTGCTGGTTTCCGGCGGCACATCGGTCGGCGTGCACGATTATGTCCGTCCGACCATCGAGGCGCTGGGCGCGCGGATGCTGTTCTGGCGCGTGGCGATGAAGCCGGGGCATCCGGTCGCGTTCGGCAAGGCCGGCGAAAAAATCATTTTTGGTTTACCCGGGAACCCTGTGTCGAGCATGGTGTGCTTCGAGGAATTTGTCGTGCCGGCCTTGCGCCGCATGATGGGGCACGCGCGCACCTACCGCCGCACCATAGAGGCACGGATGACGCATAACGTGAAGCACCAGCCGGGGCGCACCGAGTTCATCCGCGTGCTGCTGGTGAAAGAGCCGGGCGGTTACGCGGCAAGCTCCACCGGCGCGCAGGGCAGCGGCATGCTGTTGTCCATGGCAAAAGCGGATGGATTGGCGGTGTTGCCGGCGGAGTGCAACGGCTTGACGGCGGGCAGCACGGTGACGGTGCAGTTGCTCGATGGCACGGTCTTTCAGGATGACGCGGGCTTTAAGGAATGACCCCGTAGGGCGGGCACGGTTTTTGTGTCCACCGTTCCTCCGCGTGGGCAAACAATAAAACCGTTTGCCCACCCTACAAAACCCTGTTCTTAATGTGAACCAGAATTAAGGAGCAAACATGAGCATCGCACGCATCGGTATTTTGACCATTTCCGACCGCGCCAGCCGTGGCGAATACGAGGACAAGGGTGGCCCGGCCATCCACGCATGGTTCACGCGCGTGCTGACTTCGCCGTGGCAGGCGGTGGCGCGAATGGTCCCCGACGAACAGTTGGAGATCGAAGCCGCGCTGCGCCAGTTGAGCGACGTGGAGAACTGCTGCCTGATCGTCACCACCGGCGGTACCGGCCCGGCGTTGCGTGACGTCACGCCGGAAGCCACCGAGGCGGTGTGCGAGAAGATGCTGCCGGGCTTCGGCGAACTGATGCGCAGCGCGTCGCTGAAGTTCGTGCCCACCGCGATCCTGTCGCGGCAGACTGCCGGGATACGCGGCAAGAGCCTGATCGTCAACCTGCCCGGCAAACCTTCCGCGATCGATGATTGCCTAAACGCCGTGTTCCCGGCCATCCCGTACTGCATCGACCTGATCGAAGGCGCGTACCTGGAATCCGATCCGGAGCAATGCAGGGCGTTTCGTCCGGCGCATGCGAAGCCCAGATAAATGTCGCATGCCAGAGATGGGGGCTTGAATATACCCATATTGGGTAGTAAGATGCCCAATATGGGTATAAGAGCCAAAACTTCCGCCACCGCGCCGCACACCAGTTTGTCTGCCGCGCTGTTTTCCAATACGCAGCAGCGCGTGCTGGCGTTTCTGTTCGGGCAGCCGGAGCGCAGTTTTTTTGCCACCGAGTTGATCGGGCTGGCCGGCGGCGGCTCCGGGGCGGTACAGCGCGAGCTGAAGCGCCTGGCCGAAAGCGGTTTGGTGACGGTGACGCGGCTGGGTAACCAGAAGCATTATCAGGCGAATCCGCAATCGCCGATTTTTGCAGAGCTGTGCGGTATTGTGCAGAAGACGGTGGGGCTGGCGGAGCCGTTGCGTGCGGCACTGATGCCGTTCGACAAGGGCATTGCGGCGGCCTTCGTGTACGGCTCGGTGGCGAAGCGCAGCGACACGGCGCAGAGCGATATCGACCTGATGCTGTTGAGCGACAGCCTGGAGTATGCCGACCTGTTCGCTGCGCTGGAAGAGGCCGCGACACGATTGGGGCGCACGGTAAACCCGACAATTTATACCCGGCAGGAATTCGCCCGTCGCATAAAGCAGAAGAATGCTTTTTTGACGCGAGTGCTGGCACAGCCCAAGGTGTGGCTGATCGGCGGTGAAGATGAACTCGCCCCTCGATAATCTGTGCGGCACCAATAAATCGCTTGCGGTCGAACTGTCTGATGCGGCGGAATTCGCAGGGTTAAAGCGTTCCGGTCTGGCGCGCTTGCAGGATGCTGGAAACTCCAGCCTCTCCCTCGAAGGGCGCTTCGATCTTGCTTACAACGCGGCGCACGCCATGAGCTTGGCGGCGTTACGCTGGCATGGCTACCGGGCGGGCAATCGCTATATCGTGTTCCAGGTGCTGCCGCATACGCTTGGGCTTGGGCCGGAGGTTTGGCGCGTATTGGCGAAGTGCCATGAGGTGCGCAACCTTGGCGAGTATGAGGGCGACTTGAATGTGGACGAGCGCATCGTCACCGATTTGATCGCAGCCTGCAAGGCAGTGGCCGTCGCGCTGGATAAGTTGCCGCCTCTGTCATGATGATGAAGAGTGGGGTAACTCCCGTACTGCATCGACCTGATCGAAGGCGCGTATCTGGAATCCGATCCGGAGCAATGCAAGGCGTTTCGTCCGGCGCATGCCAAGCCAATGTAAATGTCTGCTGCGTGCGGCGAGTTCAGTCTGATCAAGGTTCATCCGCAAGCGCGGCCGTCCTGCTCGAGGCACGCATCCTCAGCGTGGCGGATGCGGTCGAAGCGATTTCGGCGCCCTCGGATGGTATTTTCAGTTTGTTTCCGCAAGGCCTAAACCGGACGAGCCGGAACCAAAAAGGCAGTCATTGCGAGGAGCGCAGCGACGTGGCAATCCAGATAATTTCATCAAAGGTCTTTTGTTTGAATGGCTGGATTGCCGCGCTTCGCTCGCAATGACCGCTACGGGATACATTCTTGTCACTTTTTGACATCATTCAACTGATAAGTGACTAGGCATTTTTCCAGACTTCGCCGGAAAAAAGAGGTTTGCCTTCGGCAAACAGCCGCAGCAAAATGCTTTTCACAAGCGACAATTTGTTGTCGTTTGTTCTACCTTTAGAGACTAAATCGTTGACAGCATCCACATTCCGCTCGCGGCGATGACGCCGCCAACTATTTGTGCGAAGTATGCAAAATGGTTGCGCGAGGCGACACCGAGCGTGATGCCGATGAGATGCAGCGCGGCAGTCGAAACGAGGAAACCGAGCGCGTATGCGGCGGGTTCGATGGCACCCGGTATCTCCACGCCATGCGCGTAGCCATGCAGCAGGCCAAACAAGGCGGTCAGGGCGACACTGGGCAATAGTGGAAGACGCAGGGAGCGGGCGACGACGAATCCGAGCACCAATACGGAGGCGGCAATCCCCGGCTCTATCAGCGGCAACGACGGATAGCTCAGCGCGACTCCCGCGCCTGTTGCCAGCATGACCATGAAGAAAGCGGGCAACAGCCATACCTTGCGGCCGCCATTCTGTCCGGCCCACATCCCTACCGTAAGCATGGCGAGGAAGTGGTCCATTCCGCTGAAGGGATGCAGCAGGCCGGTGATCATGCCCGAGGCGCCGTGACCGGAATGCGCGCAGGCGGTGCCGCTGGCGCCCAGCAGAATCAGCAGGGCGAAAAATTGAGTGGCCGGATTTTGTTTCATGTTTATTCCTCTCGCGATTATTTGATTTTCACTTTGACCAGTTCTTCCCCGTTCGGGTCGGTGACGTGTACTGCACAGGCGATGCACGGATCGAAGCTGTGGATGGTGCGCAGGATTTCGATCGGCTGTTTGGGGTCGTGCAGTTGATGCCCCTTCAGCGCGGCTTCATACGGGCCGTCCTGCCCCTGCGCATCGCGCGGCCCGGCGTTCCAGGTGGAAGGTACAACCGCCTGATAGTTGTCGATCCTGCCGTCCTTGATGACGACCCAGTGCGCCAGCGCACCGCGCGGCGCTTCCGTGAAGCCTGCGCCTTTGGCTACAGGTGGCCAGGTGGAAGGGTCCCATTTTGTTTCATTGAAAGTTCTGACGTCGCCGGCCTTGATATTGGCAATGAGTTGATCGTACCAGCCCTGCATCGCGTCGGCGATGATCTTGGTTTCCAGCGTGCGTGCGGCGGTGCGTCCCAGCGTTGAATACAGCGCGGTCACCGGCACGTCGAGTTTTTTCAGTGTCATGCTTACCAGTTCCTGGGTCTGTGCATGGCCGCTGGCATACAGCATCAGTACGCGCGCCAGCGGGCCCACCTCCACCGCCTTGCCTTTCCAGCGCGGCGATTTCATCCACGAGTAATCCTTGGCCGTATCCAGATGTTCATAAGGCGGTTTGGGGCCGGTGTAGTCAAGTTCTGTCTCGCCCTGGTAAGGATGCAAACCCTTGTCTTTGCCTGCGCTGTAGTTGTACCAGGAGTGCGCAACATATTCCTGTATCTGGTCCTCGGCGTGCAGGTCCACCGGATGGATGGTGGACAGGTCGCGGTCGAGGATGACGCCGGAAGGAATGAGATAGGAGGAGGGGTCGCTCATGCCTTTCTCGGGGAAGTCGCCGTAGGTCATGAAGTTGCCGATGCCTTCGCCCTGCGCGCCCCAGTCCTTGTAGAAGCCGGCGATGGCCAGTGTGTCCGGTACATACACCTGATCGACGAAGGTGCGCATCTGCTCGATGATGTTCCTGACGTTTTGCAATCCCACCATGTTGAGCGAAGTCGCGCCTTCGCCACCGCGATAGTGCGGGCCTTTGCCGCGGCCTTCATGTTCGGGATGGATGCTGATCGCACAGGGTACACCGCCGACTAGAAAGTTCGGATGCGGATTCTTGCCGCCGAAGATGGTGTGCAGTTTCGCTACCTCGCGTTGCCAGACGAGCGCGTCGAGATAATGCGCCACGGCCATCAGGTTGGCTTCCGGCGGCAGCTTGTAGGCAGGATGCCCCCAATAACCGTTGGCGAAGATGCCGAGCTGGCCGCCTTCGACAAAGGCCTTCACTTTTTTCTGCACATCGGCGAAATAACCGGGCGAAGAGCGCGGATAGGACGGGCTCACGGTCTGCGCGAGCTGCGAGGTGGCCATTGGATCGGCCTTCAGAGCCGATACCACATCGACCCAATCCAGCGCGTGCAAATGATAGAAGTGCATCACGTGATCGTGCACATACTGCGCGGCGATCATCAGGTTGCGGATCAATTGCGCATTGGCCGGCACTTCGTATTTCAGCGCATCTTCCACCGCGCGCACCGAAGCGATGCCGTGCACCAGCGTGCACACGCCGCAGATGCGCTGGGCGAACGCCCATGCATCGCGCGGGTCGCGGCCTCTGAGGATGATCTCGATGCCACGCACCATGGTGCCCGCGCTGGAAGCGCGCGTAATGCGGTTGTCGGCATCGGTCTCCGCCTCGATGCGCAAATGGCCTTCGATGCGGGTGATGGGGTCGACGACAATGGTTCTGGACATGATGTGTGTTCCTCTTATTTGGCTGCGGGAGCCAGATGTTCGGCGATGAGCTCAGTCAATCCCACAACGTTGATATCCATGTGGTTGTGCTCCAGCCCGTCCTGCAGCATGGAGCGGCAGTTCGAGCAGGAAGTGACAATGGTATCCGCGCCGATGGCGTCCAGTTGCGCTTTTTTGCGGCTGAACACCTTGATGCGCAAAGGTTCGGCGCGCGCGATGGCGCTGACGCCGCCGCCCCCGCCGCAGCACCAGTTCTGGATGCCCGCATCCGGCATCTCGACGAAGTTTGGCGCAACCATGTTGAGCAGATTACGCGGCTGCTCGATCACGCCGCCGCGCCGCACCATCTGGCACGGGTCGTGGAAAGTCATGCGTGTCACGTCCACCCCTTCGGTGCGCAAGCGGCCTTCGCTGCGCAATTGGTCGAGCAGTTCGATAATGTGGATGACCTGGAACCCGTACGGACGGCCGATCAGGTTCGGTCCTTCCCAGCGCAGGGCGGTGTAGGCGTGGCCGCATTCCGGACTGATGACGTATTTCACCTTGAGCCGCTCGGCGGCCTGCACGATGCGTCCGAGCAGTTCCGCCGCCAGATCGGAGGAGCCGATCTGGATGCCGCTATTGGTGCCCTCGAAACCGTCCGAAGCCATGGTCCATGAAACGCCCGCCTGATGGAAGATGCGTGTCACCGCAGGGATGATCTCGCTGTATTCGGCGATCTCGGCGGAGGACAGCACCATCAGGTAGTCCGCGCCTTGCTTGTCGAGCGGCACGCTGAGGCCGGTTTCCTTTTCCGCATGTTTGATGTGTGCCAGCAGCGTGTTCAGGTTCACCCCCATCGGGCTGCCCGTCTCGATGGCGCGCCGGGTCGCATTCTTCAGTCCTTCCGGCGCGTGGCCGGAGGCCACCATGCCTTCGCGCATCTTGCGCACCATGTATGCGATGTCGTTGCCCACCGGACAGGCCAGCGAACAGCGGCCGCACAGCGTGCAGCTGTCATAGACCAGCGGTTCCCATGCGGCGAGCTCGGCATCGGTAACCGGTTTGCCCAACCCCAACCTGGACATCAGCTTGCCCCAGAAAGTGTATTCCTGCTGCCACACGCGCCGCAGCGGCGCGAGTTTGTGGATCGGCGTGTATTGCGGGTCTTGCGTCTCGGTATAGAACAGACAGGCATCGGCGCACAGGCCGCAATGCACGCATGAGGTAAAGAAGGTCGCGACCGGCCCGTCAATCTGTTCGACAAAGGCGTTGATGCCGCGCTGGAGTGAAGAAGTCGCCATGCTGATCCCCTTAAACCTTGACGCCCTTGAATCCCGCGATAGCGCCGTTGTACCAGCGCGCCGCGAAAATGGAGAGCATGTGTGCGAGCTTGGTGAATGGTGCGACGACCAACAGCAGCTCGATACTGAGGGTATGCAGGATCAATAGCGTCAGGTAGTCGAAGCCGATGCCGCGCAGCAGCATGAAACCGGTCAGCAGGGGCAGGAAGGTGAGTGTCCAGCTCAGGTAGTCCTGAAAATCCGACAGCAGGCGTTTCACGGGGTCCATGAAGCGATGCGCCAGCAGCGCGATGAGCGCGGCGATGGAAAGAATGGCGGTGATGTCGATCACGCCGCGCGGCAAAGCCGGCCAGCCGAAGCCCAGTATGGCGCGCAGTACATCGATGTGCTGGCTGAGGAAGAGCAGCGTGATGAAGAAGCCGAGGTGAAAGAGAGAACCGGCAGTGACGGTGAATCTGCCGCGTGCGGTCAACTCCGGCATAACGAGCGAGCGCCGCCATATCGTGCGCAGCCCCGATCTCCATTCGGAACCGCGCGGGGTGGCGAGGGATTTTTTGCGTCCCAGCAGTACCAGGTGCAGCATGCGGTAGCTCATTCCCGATACGAACACGGCAGCGGCGATTTGCAACCCCGTGCCGCGTACCCAGTACAACAGTTCCTGCGGGTTCATCTGCAATCTCCCCGGGTCAAAGGTCTTTGACGGTCAGCTTTTCGTGCGCCTGCTGCGCCTGTCTTTTCTTGGCGCGATCCAGCGCGCCCAGCGCCACGGCTGCGCCCACGCCCGCAACGGCAGCGATCTTGGCAACGGTGGTGATGTCTGCGGTGGGCGCCGAGAGCGGCGTGTAAAAACTGCCCGCATCCCAGAAGTTTGGCTCCGAACAACCGAGACAGCCGTGACCGGCCTCGATCGGAAAACCCGCTCCGCCATTCCATTTGGTAGTGGTGCAGGCATTGCGGGTGGTCGGCCCTTTGCAGCCCAGCTCATAAAGACACCAGCCGTTGCGCGCGCCTTCATCGTCGAAGGTTTTGGCGAACTTGCCCTGATCGTAGAACGGGCGGCGGTAGCAGCGGTCATGGATAGTCTCGGCGTAGAACGCTTTGGGTCGCCCCAGCTCGTCGAGCGCGGGCAACTCGCCGAAGGTCAGGTAATGCGCGAGCACGCCGGTGATGACGGCGGGAATAGGCGGGCAGCCGGAGATGTTGATGATGGGCTTGTCCTTGATGAGGTCGGACACCGCCACTGCACCGGTCGGGTTCGGCCTGGCCATCGGGAGGCCGCCGAAGGCCGCGCAAGTGCCGACCGCCACGATGGCCGCCGCACCCTTGGCGGCTTCCTGCAGCAGGTCGAGATTGCTTCTGCCGGCGATGGTGGAATAGGCGCCGCCATTCTTGGTCGGGATCGAGCCGTCAACCAGCAGCAGATATTTACCGTAATACTCTTTCATCGCATCGTCGCGCGACTTTTCGGCGGCGAAGCCGGAAGCCGCTTGCAACGTGTGGTGATAATCCAGCGAAATCATGTCGAAGATCAGGCTCTCCAGGGTAGGCGAGTGCGAGCGGGTGAGCGACTCGGTGCAGCCGGTGCATTCCTGGAATGAAAGCCAGATTACCGACGGGCGTTTGGCTTGCGCGAGTGCCGCGGCAATGGCTGTCGCGCTACCTGGCGGCAAGGCCATCAGCGAAGCCATCGCGGCACAGAACTTGAGGAAGGAACGGCGGCTGATGCCCTGCTCCGCCAGTCGGTGTTCCAGCGTATCGTGGTCTTTCATTGTGGCACCTCAATCATCGGATGCAGCGGATTGGGAAAGGATCGCATGCAGGCGCTCCAGCCCGGCACGCACATCCTCCGGCTGGCTGCACAGGATGTTCGGGACGGTCGCGACCTCGATCAGATCGGCGACGATATCGCCTTCAACGTTGTAGTGCGTCACCCACCAGACACCCGGAAAGTGCGTCTCGATGATCTCCGATGCGCCGATGGCGTCGAGACGGGCGGACACCTCGCCTCGACCCAGCGCGAGGCGCAGTTGCTCGTATTCGCCGGGTGAAAACGGCAGGCTTTTCAGGTCGATCAGGCCGGTTTCGCCGTTGCTGGCGAGCTTCTCCAGCAAACAGGCTATTTCGGTCAGGATGGCTGTGACATTGCCGATGGAGGAAGTCCCGGCGGCTTCGACTTTGACGACGATATCCTGCAGGCTCATGTTTGCCATGCCTCGATCAGTTGTATGGCTTGATCGCATACTCTCGGCATCGCGGCCGCGACCGCGGCAGAGGGATATTCGCCCCAGTCGATTTCCGCCGGCTGGATGCCGATGAGGGCGCGCTGCGGCGGCAAATGAGCGCTCAGGTGGGCAATCGCCAGCAGGTCGAGCAGGCTCACTTCATGCACACTGCGTTTGCGGTTGCTGCCGATGAATGCATCCATCGCTGCCCCCTCGAAGACTTGCGAATGTCCGGGGGGCGCATCGAGTTGTGCGGCATCAATCACGATCAGGCGGGAGGTGTCTTCGATCGTGCCAGCCAGCGTGAAGCTCAGGGTGCCGCCATCCAGGAAGGTGATGTCATCGCGATCGGCCAGTTGCCCGCGCAATCGGTTCAGGGCGTGGATGCCCGCACCCTCATCGCGCAACAAACTGTTGCCGATACCCAATATCAATACATTGCGACGGACAGTCATGGCAATGAGTACGGTTGAGGTTGACCAGCAAAATCCGGCAAACACCAGCGCCGGTTCATGGACACGATACACGCTCTGTCGATACCCTAACCATCCGAAAAGCCAAAGTCAATATCGAGTTATAGTCTGCCTTCAGGTGCACCCCTTAATTCGCTATACTGAAGCCGTCACGCGCCCTGCAGGTATCCCGTCATGTGTCTGGCTATTCCCATGCAAATCGTCGAGATCAACGGCTTCAATGCACGCTGCACGGCAAAGGGCGTTTCGCGCGAGGTGAGTCTGTTCCTGCTGCAGGGCGAGCCGATGGAAGCAGGCGATTTCGTCATGGTGCATACCGGCTATGCGATCCAGAAAATAACCGGGCATGAGGCGCGTTCGGCATGGGAGCTTTACGATGAAATGCTTGCGGCAGTGGAGAAGCGTGAATGAATCCGTTGTCTCCTGCCGGCGGGCTGACTTTCCGCCTGCGCCTTCAGCGCGGGTGTGTGACCGGGGTGGAAGTGGTCTCTACGCGCCCGCAGGCAGCGCTGTTGCTCAAGGGTAAAACGCCGGAACAGGCGGCACAACTGGTTCCCTTGCTGTTCAGCCTGTGTGGCGTAGCGCAGGGTGTAGCAGCGCAGGCGGCATTGCAGGCAGCGCAGGGCAGAATGCCGGAAGCGGAACAGCAAGCGTGCTGGGCAGGAACGGTGCGGCGCGAAGCGTCAGTCGAACATCTGTGGCACCTGATGCTGGATTGGCCGCAAATTTGCGGGTTGAGCCGGCTCGAAAAGGAGTACGCATGTTGCCGGCACAAATGCCTGCAAGCGCAAACAGATCGCGACCACGCAGCGGCGCTGGAAACGATCATGGCTTCCGAGTTGCTGGGCTTGCCGGCTGCCGAGTGGCTGGCTCAAGATCGGCGGGCCTGGGCCGCCTGGAGAGAAGATTCGCCGGCATTGGGAGCAAAATTGCTGCGCTGTCTGGGTGGTGTCGGGGGCGTGGGAGGATTGACGACGGCATACCTGCCATACACGATTGCGGCGGACTGGGTGGATATGGAGCAGGCAATTCGCACACCGGCTTTTTGCAGCGCGCCGACCTGGCGCGGAGAACCCCGTGAGACCGGTGTGCTGGCGCGCCAGTGTGAACATGCCCTGGTGTCGCCCTTGCGGGCTGCCGGATTCGGCATCGAGGCCAGATTGACGGCGCGCCTGGTCGAGCTGGCGCGCTGGGCCTGTGGCGAGGTTGGGCAAGTGAGCGACTGGGTAGATGCTGCGCAATGCGGTCAAGATGCCGGATTGGCGAGGGTGGAGACGGCACGCGGCGTCCTGATTCATCGCGTTCAGATGGAAAATGATGCGATAGGGGAATACGCTATCGTGGCGCCGACGGAATGGAATTTTCACCCGCACGGTACGTTTGTGCGTGAAGCAGGTCGCATTGCGGAGGCGGACGATGCAGCCGTATTACGGAAGGCGCAAGGGCTGGCATTGTCACTCGATCCCTGCGTGGCTTATGAGGTGGTGTTGGAACATGCATGAGATTAAGGCCGCTATTTACACTCGCTGCATTCGCGCTGGACGAGATGTCGTGCTGTCCAACTAAGGCGTATCCAGCCGACCAGGTGGGAATCCTCTGCGGCTCGTCCGGCAAATTCCAGATGCAGATCCGGCAGAGAGCGCCATTCGACATGATTGAACACGGGCGCGTACCTGGAATCCGATCCCGAGCAATGCAAGGCGTTCCGCCCGGCGCACGCCAAACCCAGGTAATTGCCTTCCTTGCCTATCCTTACTATACTTCGCCAAGTAAGGAATAAAGGAGATTGCAATGCCAGCAGACGCCACACTCACCAGCAAGGGCCAGACGACCATCCCCAAGGAAATCCGGGACGGCCTGGGCATGAAATCCGGGGACCGGATGACCTTCACGCTGATGCCGGACGGCACCGTCGTCATGCGCGTAAAAAGCGGGAGCGTCGCCGAACTGGCCGGCACGCTGCACAAGAAGGGACGCAAGCCGCTTCCCGTCGAGCAACTGTCGCGCTGATGCTCGGCATCGACACCAACGTTCTGGTTCGCTTCCTGGTCCGGGACGACGAGGCGCAGTTCGAGAAGGCGCGCAAACTGATCCGGCGCGAAGTCGCGGCAGGGCAACGCGTCTTCGTCAACCAACTGGTGCTCATGGAAACCGAATGGGTACTGCGCAGCCGCTACGCCGTGCCGAAGAACCAGATCGTCGAAGCCGTATCGGGCCTGCTGAACGCGACCGATGTCCAGTTTGAGGATGAACCGGCTATCGAGGAAGCGCTGTTCATCTGGAAAGACTCTGTTGCCGATTTCGCCGACTGCCTGATCGGCGCCAAAAACCGGCGGCTGGGATGCCGGACAACGGCGACCTTCGATGCGAAGGCAGCCAGGTTGCCGGGATTTGTCGCTGCCTGAACACAAGCGTGCACGTAGCATGCAGAAGGAGTTAAAAAATGAGCAAAATAGAACAGGGCAGTACCAACGTCTATGCCGATTTGGGGTTGGAGAATGTCGAAGAAATGCTGATCAAGGCGCAACTGGCCACCAAGATCGGCGAGATCATCAAGCGGCGCAAACTCACCCAGGTGCAAGCCGCAGAATTGCTGGGCATGACCCAGCCTAGGCTTTCCAATTTGCTGCGCGGCCAGTTTCGCGGAATTTCAGAAGCCAAAATGCTGGAATGCCTGACTCGCCTGGGGCGCAATGTCGAGATCGTTGTTAAACCGGTCGGACGCTCGCAATCCACGGGGCATGTGTCGGTTGTATTTGCGTGAAGGTTGGAGTCTGACTTGTAAGACAACTTGACTTCGGTACATTGGAATCTCTGGGAAATATTTATAAGGAGGTGGTTTATGTTGCGCTTCATTTTTCTACTGATGTTTTTGTTTGTTCATATGGGCGCATGGTCTGACGCCTATGCTGTAGAGCCACTTGATTTTAAGGGAGCACATTTTGGAGTGAGTGAGCAGCAATTTCTCGAAAAACATCCTGAGTTTAAGTGTAGTGACGCTCAAGGCTCGCTAGAAATTGCTTATTCTAATTCGCTTTCATAATGAGATTAACGGTGCTATCATCCACGATAGGATTCTACACAGGAGACTATCATGACTCGACCGCGCCGCATCGACTTAGATTTGGTTGACAAAGCACAAGAGATTGCCGCCGTAGCAAAGGATTTGCACACATTGCGTGGCGCGCAAGCAGTTTTATTGCCTGCGCTGTTGAACGCCACGCTGGAACAAACGGCAGCCCTGCTGGGCGTCAGCAGGGCAACGGTGCCGCGCCTGCAAAACGAGTTACGGCGCCGATGTACACAACCTGGCGTTG
>Ga0209343_10001340_pt1 | contig 33255 bp, 39 predicted proteins | sample RifCSPlowO2_02_FD_184026 | JGI IMG/M metagenome (GOLD analysis project Ga0209343, IMG submission 184026) | Groundwater microbial communities from Rifle, Colorado - Rifle CSP2_plank lowO2_0.2 (SPAdes) (version 2) | ecosystem: Environmental > Aquatic > Deep subsurface > Groundwater | place... | reverse complement strand
ACTGCTCTCCAAATACGAATTCCCCGGCGACGACATCCCGATCATCAAAGGCTCCGCACTCAAAGCCCTGCAAGGCGACCAGAGCGACCTCGGCGAACCGGCCATCTTCCGTCTGGCCGACGCGCTCGACAGCTACATCCCCGAGCCCAAGCGCGCCTTGGACGGCGCGTTCCTGATGCCGGTCGAAGACGTCTTCTCCATCTCCGGGCGCGGCACCGTCGTGACAGGCCGTATCGAGCGCGGCATCGTCAAGGTCGGCGAAGAAATCGAAATCGTCGGCATCAAACCCACGCTCAAGACCACCTGTACCGGCGTCGAAATGTTCCGCAAGCTGCTGGATCAGGGGCAAGCGGGCGACAACGTCGGCGTGCTGCTGCGCGGCACCAAGCGCGAAGAAGTCGAGCGCGGCCAGGTATTGGCCAAGCCCGGCTCCATCACCCCGCACACCAAGTTCACCGCCGAGATCTACGTGCTGGGCAAGGACGAAGGCGGCCGCCACACCCCGTTCTTCCAGGGCTACCGCCCGCAGTTCTACTTCCGCACCACCGACGTGACCGGCGCGGTCGAACTGCCGGCCGGCACCGAAATGGTCATGCCGGGCGACAACGTGAGCATCACCGTCAACCTGATCAACCCGATCGCGATGGAAGAAGGGCTGCGCTTCGCGATCCGCGAGGGTGGCCGCACCGTCGGCGCGGGTGTCGTGGCGAAGATTATCGAATAGTAGTCGGTAGCTTGTAGCGGGTAGCAAGGGCAGGTTTTGCTACTGGCTACAAGCCACCAGCTACAAGCTGCATTTTGTTTGCAAAGTTGATTAAGTAAGACTACAATGCGCGCCCTCGCGTGGTTTGGGCTTGTTTAAAACCGCGCGATTCGTTCTTTAATTAGCGGCATTGCCGCGTGAAAGCAAGAGAAAATTATGCAAAGTCAAAAAATCCGCATTCGCCTCAAGGCGTTTGACTATCGCCTGATCGACCAGTCGGCGGCGCAAATTGTAGAAACCGCCAAGCGCACCGGCGCGGTGGTAAACGGCCCGGTGCCGTTGCCAACCAGGATCGAGCGTTTCGACGTATTGCGTTCCCCGCATGTCAACAAGACTTCGCGCGACCAGTTTGAGATTCGCACCCATTTGCGTTTGATGGACATCGTCGATCCTACCGACAAGACAGTGGATGCACTGATGAAGCTGGATCTGCCAGCCGGTGTGGATGTGGAAATCAAGTTGCAGTAATTGTTGTATTTGGTAGCAAAAGAATTTAGCTTTACAAAGTGGCAAAGTAACGCAGCAGTTGGGATGAAATCTGGATTTTTAGAGACTCCCGAAAAATCGGCTGACCAATTGAAGTTGGCCCCTTAACAAGAGGAAATTAAAATGAGCTTAGGACTTGTCGGTCGCAAGATTGGCATGACCCGCGTGTTTACCGAAGACGGTTCGTCGTTGCCGGTGACAGTGCTGGAAGTGTCCAATAATCGTGTCACTCAGGTTAAATCCGTTGATACCGATGGCTATACCGCTGTGCAGTTGGCACATGGTGTGCGCCGTCCCGGTCGCGTCAGCAAGGCTGCCGCCGGACATTACGCCAAGGCGGGTGTGGAAGCGGGTAGCCAACTGAAAGAATTCACCGTATCCCCCGAACAACTGGCCGGCCTGCAAGCAGGCTCCACGGTCAGTGTGGAAATATTTCAGGTGGGGCAGCTCGTCGATGTGACGGGCATATCCAAGGGTAAGGGTTACGCAGGCACTATCAAGCGTTACCATTTTAAATCGGGCCGTGCCTCGCACGGCAATTCCAAATCACATAACGTACCCGGCTCTATCGGTATGGCGCAGGATCCGGGACGCGTATTCCCCGGCAAGCGCATGACCGGACATCTGGGTGACGTGCAAAGAACCGTGCAGAATTTGCAGGTCGTGCGCGTCGACGTGGCGCGGCAATTGTTGCTGGTCAAGGGCGCCGTTCCGGGCTGCACAAACAGCAGCATTATCGTGCGTCCCGCAGTGAAGGCAGGTGCGTAATGGAACTCAAAGTCATCAACGATAAAGGTCAGGCGACCGCAAACCTGAGCGCATCCGACGAATTGTTCGGTCGCGAATACAATGAAGACCTGGTGCATCAGCTGGTCACCGCCTATCAGGCGAATGCGCGTGCCGGCAACAGCAAGCAAAAGGGCCGCAGCGAAATCGCCAAGAGTACCAAGAAGCCGTTTGCGCAAAAGGGTACCGGCCGTGCGCGTGCCGGTATGGCATCCAGCCCATTGTGGCGCGGGGGCGGCAAGATTTTCCCGAATACCGCTGAAGAAAACTACACGCAAAAGATCAATCGCAAGATGTATCGTGCGGGTTTGGCTTCCATCTTCTCGAAGCTGGTCAGCGAAAACCGCCTCGTGGTAGTGGACAGCCTGACGGTCGATGCACCCAAAACCAAGTTGTTGGCACAAAAAATCAAGGGGATGGGGTTGGATGGACGCCTGCTGATCATCACCGACAGCCTGGACGAAAATTTATATCTGTCCTCGCGCAACCTGCCCAACGTGCTGGTGCTGGAAGCTAATCAGGCCGACCCGGTCAGCCTGGTGCGTTTCCCGAACGTGGTCGTTACGCGCAATGCCGTGGCTAAAATCGAGGAGATGTTCGCATGAGTACCTCTAAAGCAAGCGTGGAACAATTCAGCCAGGAGCGTTTGATGAAAGTGTTGCTCGCTCCGCAAATCTCCGAAAAAGCGACTCATGTTGCCGAGAAAAACGAGCAAGTGATTTTCCGCGTGGCGACAGATGCGACCAAGCCGGAAATCAAGGCCGCCGTTGAAATGATGTTCAAGGTGAATGTGGACAGCGTGCAAGTGGCCTGCGTCAAGGGCAAGGCCAAAGGCGGGCGCTACCCCGGTCGGCGCAACAACTGGAAGAAGGCCTATGTGTGTCTGGCCGCAGGCCAGGAAATCAATTTTGCTGCAAGCGAGCAAGGATAATCGTCATGGCATTGATTAAACTAAAACCAACAACCCCGGGACAGCGCGCCGTAGTGCGCCTTGTCAACCCCGACCTGCATAAAGGCAAACCGGTCGCCGCGCTGCTGGAAAAGAAAACCAGAACCGCAGGCCGCAACCACAACGGTCACATCACCACGCGCCATATGGGTGGTGGGCATAAAAAGCATTACCGCCTAGTGGACTTCAAGCGCGACAAGGATGGCATTCCGGCCACCGTGGAGCACCTCGAATACGACCCGAACCGCAGTGCGAATCTGGCGCTGCTGTGCTATGCCGACGGCGAGCGCCGTTACATCATTGCGCCCAAGGGCGTTGCGGCCGGTGCAACTCTGGTGAGCGGCTCGGAAGCGCCGATCAAGCCGGGCAATGCCTTGCCGCTGCGCAACATCCCGGTCGGCTCGACCATTCACTGCATCGAAATGTTGCCGGGCAAAGGCGCGCAGTTGGCGCGTTCCGCAGGCACCTCCGTGCAACTGCTGGCGCGCGAAGGCAGCTACGCACAATTGCGGCTGCGCTCCGGCGAAATCCGCAAGGTGCATATCGATTGCAAGGCGACTCTGGGTGAAGTGGGCAATTCCGAACATAGCCTGCGTTCCATCGGCAAGGCCGGCGCAATGCGCTGGCGCGGTGTCCGCCCGACCGTGCGCGGTGTGGTGATGAACCCGGTCGATCACCCGCATGGCGGTGGCGAGGGCAAGACTGCGGCGGGCCGTCATCCGGTCAGCCCATGGGGGGTGCCTGCCAAAGGCTTCCGCACACGTCGCAACAAACGCACCAGCGGCATGATCGTACGCCGCCGCTTTCAGGTTTAAGGGGTAGATAGATATGGCACGTTCGATTAAAAAAGGCCCATTTGTCGATGCTCACTTGCTCAAGAAGGTTGAGACGGTACGCGCGACCAACGATAAACGCCCGGTAAAAACCTGGTCGCGCCGCTCCACGGTGCTGCCCGAGTTTGTCGGGCTGACGATTGCGGTGCATAACGGCAAACAGCATATCCCGGTGTATATTTCCGAAAATATGGTGGGTCACAAGCTGGGCGAATTTTCGCTGACCCGCACATTCAAGGGACATTCTGCTGATAAAAAAGCAGTGGTCAAGAAATAAGGGGGCATGATGACAACGACTACTGCAGTTGCAAAAAACATTCATCTATCCGCGCAAAAAGGCCGCTTGGTGGCTGACCAGATCCGCGGTTTGCCGGTTGCACAAGCGCTCAATATCTTGGCATTCAGCCCGAAAAAGGGCGCGGGAATCATCAAGAAGGCGCTGGAATCCGCGATTGCGAATGCCGAGCATAACGATGGCGCGGACATCGACGAACTGAAGGTGACCACCATCTACGTCGACAAGGCGACATCGCTGAAACGCTTCATGGCGCGCGCCAAGGGCCGTGGCAACAGAATTGAAAAGCAGACCTGTCACATTACGGTCAGCGTCGGGAGCAAAGGATAAATTATGGGACAGAAAATTCATCCAACCGGTTTCCGGTTGTGCGTTCGTAAAAACTGGGATTCGAAGTGGTATGCCAACAGCGGGAATTTTTCCGATTTGCTGCTCAAGGATATCGAAGTTCGCGCATTCCTGAAAAAGAAGCTGGCGTCTGCCGGGGTATCCAAGGTGGTCATCGAGCGCCCTGCCAAGAACGCGAAAGTGACCATTTACACCGCGCGCCCCGGCATGGTGATCGGCAAAAAAGGCGAGGATATCGAGGCGTTGCGTGCCGAATTGCGCAAGCGCATGGGGCTGCAATCCGTTGACCTAGCTATCGAAGAAGTGCGCAAACCGGAAGTGGATGCGCAACTGATCGCCGACAGCATCACCGCGCAACTGGAAAAGCGCATCATGTTTCGCCGCGCCATGAAACGCGCAATGCAAAATGCGATGCGCCTGGGCGCGCAAGGCATCAAGATTATGAGTGCTGGACGCCTGAATGGCATCGAAATCGCCCGCACCGAGTGGTACCGCGAAGGCCGTGTGCCATTGCATACGTTGCGCGCCGATATTGATTACGGCACGTCGGAAGCGAAGACCACCTATGGCATCATCGGGGTAAAGGTTTGGGTATTCAAGGGCGAAATTGGGCAGGAAGCTGCCGCACCAGTCGTTGCTGAACCGGAAAAGAAAGTAAGAAAGTCGGGAGCGAAACATGCTACAGCCAGCTAGAAGAAAATACCGCAAGGAACAAAAGGGCCGCAATACCGGCATCGCCACCCGTGGCAACAAGGTGAGCTTCGGTGAGTTTGGCCTGAAGGCGGTTGCGCGTGGCCGCTTGACGGCGCGCCAGATCGAGGCCGCGCGTCGTGCGATGACGCGCCACATCAAGCGCGGTGGGCGTATCTGGATACGTATTTTTCCGGATAAACCGATCTCCAAGAAACCTGCCGAAGTCCGCATGGGTAACGGCAAGGGTAATCCCGAGTTCTACGTCGCCGAGATTCAACCCGGCAAGATGCTGTACGAAATGGATGGCGTGGATGAAACATTGGCGCGCGAGGCGTTCCGTCTGGCGGCTGCAAAATTGTCGATAGCGACCACGTTTGTGGTCAGACAGGTAGGTGCATAATATGAAAGCCAGCGAATTGAGAACCAAACCTGTGGCAGATTTGCAACAGGAAGTGTTGTCGTTGACCAAGGCGCAATTTGGCCTGCGCATGCAGGTTGCCACGCAGCAATTGACCAATACCAGCGAGTTACGCAAAGTGCGTCGCGATATCGCACGCGTAAAAACCGTATTGAAAGAGAAGGGTGTCCAGTAATGAGTGATACTAAGACAATGAGCGATTCCAAACTGAAACGCACCCTGACGGGTACCATAACCAGCGACAAGATGGACAAGACGGTCACGGTTCTGGTCGAGCGAAAAGTGAAACACCCGTTGCTGGGCAAGATCATCCGCGTTTCCAAGAAATATCACGCCCATGATGAAACCAACGAGTTTCATACCGGCGATGTGGTGACGATTGAAGAATGCCGCCCGATCGCCAAAACCAAGAGCTGGCGTGTCGCCAAGCTGGTGGAAAAAGCACAGGCGGCTTAGTTAATCGATCTGTAGTGGAATATCGTAAGGGCGCGATTTATCGCGCCCTTTCCTTTTCTGTCACGCGCATAAATCTGTTGTGCGAACCGGCACCGAGGGCGTGTGGTGCCAGGTATCTCTGTACTTTTGTGCGCGCTACGGTTCATGTGCCATTGAGCATGTTATTCCAATTCTATTTTGGAACAACAATAATCATGTAGGGTGCGTTCCACGCACCGACAATGATGGTGCGTGGAACGCACCCTACGACATCGCACTTTTAATTTAGAAACGGAATTATTTGCGCACCGCGCTGGTGCAAAACCACGGCACATCCACAATAAAGTGCACCAATTTTATTTGCTTAAAGGGGGTGTTGGTTGGCGTGTTGCAAATTTATCATTGACTATCAATACGTTGGAATAGGTGGAACGCATATTGCATAGCTTCTGTAACTCACACCAAAGGAGATATGCATGGAAAATCTGAAATTCGGCAATGACGCCCTGTTTGTGCTACTCGGCGCGATCATGGTATTGGCGATGCACGCGGGCTTTGCTTTTCTGGAGCTGGGCACCGTGCGCAAGAAAAATCAGGTGAATGCGCTGGTTAAGATACTGACTGATTTTGCGGTTTCTACCGTGGCGTATTTCTTCATCGGCTACAGCCTTGCTTATGGGGCGCATTTTTTTACCGGCGCGGAGCAGCTTGCACAGAAAAACGGCTATGACCTGGTGAAATTTTTCTTTCTTCTTACATTCGCAGCCGCCATTCCGGCAATCGTTTCCGGCGGCATTGCCGAGCGTGCCCGTTTCAATCCGCAACTGGCCGCCACCTTCGTGCTGGTTGGCTTTATCTATCCGATTTTCGAAGGTATCGCCTGGAATGGCCGCCTTGGCGTGCAGGAATGGCTGACTGAGGTATTCGGCGCACCGTTCCACGACTTCGCAGGTTCGGTAGTGGTGCATGCGGTAGGCGGCTGGGTCGCCCTTGCGGCGGTGCTCTTGCTTGGCGCGCGACGCGGGCGCTACAACAAGGAAGGACGCATCGCTGCACACCCTCCCTCCAGCATCCCGTTTCTCGCCTTGGGTGCGTGGATACTGACGGTGGGCTGGTTCGGCTTCAACGTCATGTCGGCGCAGGAAATCGGCAAGATCAGCGGTCTGGTCGCGGTCAATTCGCTGATGGCAATGGTGGGCGGCACGCTGGCTGCGTTATGGGCGGGCAAGAACGATCCCGGCTTCGTGCATAACGGCCCGCTGGCGGGGCTGGTGGCGATCTGCGCCGGTTCAGACCTGATGCACCCGATCGGCGCATTATTGGTCGGAGGCGTAGCGGGTGCCTTGTTTGTGGTGATGTTCACCCTGACGCAAAACCGCTGGAAGATCGACGATGTGCTTGGCGTGTGGCCGCTGCATGGCTTATGCGGTGCATGGGGCGGAATCGCAGCCGGCATCTTTGGGCTTAAGGCGTTCGGCGGAATCGGCGGCGTCAGCTTCATGGCGCAGCTATGCGGCACGATAATGGGCGTGGTCATCGCCTTCTCGGGAGGCTATCTGGTGTATGGCGCATTAAAGAAACTGACCGGCATCCGGCTGGATGCCGAGGAGGAATTCAATGGCGCAGACTTGAGCATCCACAAGATCACCGCCACGCCGGAGCGCGAATCAGGCTGGTAGAGTGAAAACTTGGATGGCGGCTTTCTGGCGCTGAGTTCAGCGGTTCCAGGCAGTGTGTTGCATCGACCGGTTGAATCCGCAGCCATTACATGCCATTCACGAAATCCATGCTTAAGTTTATGTATTTTTCAGAAATCAAGATAGTGGAATATTGATCGCCATCTGTTGGATCGGCTGACGAGGCTGTTTTCAAAGCATCGCAATCGGGGGCGAAAAAAAGGGGGCATAGCCCCCATGATATATTCCACCTTCTGCGAGTTGGTTTATTTTGTTATCGAAGAACCAGACGTGTCATGGATTTGATTTTTCCATGCCTTGCGAATCAGGTTCTGCACATTTTCTGGCAATGGCACATAGTCGAGGTCGGCAGCCAGCTTTCCGCCGTTGGTATAAGCCCAGTCGAAGAACTTCAGGACTTCCTTCGCCGTGTCCGGATTTTCCTGCATCTTGTGCATAAGGACAAAAGTTGCGCCGCTTATTGGCCAACTTTCCTTGCCAGGTTCGTCAGTCAGGATTTCATAAAAACCAGGTGCTTTGTCCCATTGCGCATTTGCTGCGGCGGCTTTGAAAGAGACCTCGCCGGGTTCGACGAACTGGCCGTCGCGGTTCTTCATTTGCACGGAAGCCATCTTGTTTTGCAGCGCGTAAGCGTACTCTACATAACCGATTGAGCTCTTCATTCTCTGTACGTAGGAAGCTACGCCCTCGTTGCCCTTGCCGCCTGTACCGACCTTCCATGAAACTGCTGTTCCTTCACCCACGGCAGATTTCCACTCGTTGCTGGTCTTGGACAAGTAGTTGGTGAAAATAAAAGTGGTGCCTGAACCGTCGGAACGATGCACCACGATAATATTGTCATCAGGCAGCTTGACGTCCTTATTCAATGCCACCACGGCGGGGTCGTTCCACTTGGTGATCTTGCCCAAGTAGATGTCGGCGAGAGTCGCGCCGTCCAGTTTCAGTTTATTGGTTGCCACACCCGCGACATTTATGACCGGCACCACGCCGCCGATCACAGTCGGAAATTGTATCAGGCCATCTTTTTCCAGTTTTTCCGGTGTAAGCGGCATGTCCGATGCGCCGAAATTCACAGTTTTGGCGGTGATTTGTTTGATGCCGCCGCCTGAGCCGATGGACTGGTAATTCATGCTTACGCCGCTTTGCGCCTTATAGGCTTCCGCCCATTTTGCATAAACCGGGTAGGGGAAAGTCGCGCCCGCACCCGTGATATTTGAGGCCGCCTGGCTTGCGCTACCGTAGATCAATGTGGCCGCTGTGGCGGTACCGATGATGAGTTGTTTAAGTTTGCTATTCATGTCGTCTCCATTGGGTTGTGTCGCTACAGGCGAGCCGATTCAATCAGCAACATTCTGTTGCGAGCATGTATGTTAAGGAAGTTGTGTGACGGAATTATTAAAAAATGGATTCAAGATTGCAGTTTCTCGCGATACCGGTTGAGATACTTTTCACCACGTTGTTCGCGAGCTTCCGGCCGGTAAAAATACGTATCCAAAAATGCCTGCCAATTTTCACGGCGCTAAAGATTCGTGTTAGAAGCTGTGGATAATACCTATGCCAAAACCGGTTTGGGTGGTGCCCTTTGTTGTACCGGCACCCACGGTGCCGATGGCAGTTGTGCCCAGCGTGCTGTAGTTCGCATTGGCATCATTTCTGAGCCTAGTCCAAGCACTATACAACTCGGTGCGCTTGTCGTAGTTGTAACCATAGCGTAACGAATACATATCGGCACTCGTGTTGACACGCGTGCCCAGATTTCCGTTGTTGGCATAAAAAGCGCCGATGGTGCTTTTTTCAAACTTGTAATTGGCGGCCAATTCCCAGCTTCGTTGGGTTTCAGTTGTAGCAACGGCAGAGCCGACGGACAAGTGCTCATACATCAGGCCAATCAGGCCGCTGCCGAACTTGTAAGCGCCGATTACGCGGCCTGCTTGATCATTCATGCCCGCCGTTGTTTGGTCGGGGCGGTTTTCATAGGCCAAAGCGCCGTACAGCATGTCATTCTCGTAAGTGCCGGATAAAGACAACTTCATTTTTTTGGTTGTCGTCGTTTCCCCGGAATCGGGACTATAGGAAATCATGCCTTGGAGGCCACTCATGTTCGGTGACCAGTATTGCACGACGCTTGATTGGCGGGTATTGAAGTTGACTGCGGTAACCGTAATATTCGCGGTGTTGTTCGCGCCGGTTCGCCCGACCATGCTGGTTGCCGTAAAAATGGTCGCGTTGTCGAACAGTTCGAGCTTGTTGTGGGCGAGCTTGTAGGGAGTGTCCCAGGTGCCGAGAAATACCGTGCCGAAGTTGCCTTTCAAGCCGACGTTGCTGTTGCGCGTACCATTGAATGGCGTACCGCCGCCGTTGGCGGGGTCGACTTGAACCTCCAGTTGCCAGATGGCCGCAAGGCCTTCGTCCAGAACTGCACTGCCTTTCACGCCGAAGCGGCTGGCATTGGATTGTATGCGTTCAACGCCAAGTGCAGTTGTTGCCGCCGACACCTTGTCATTACTGACCGATTCAAAATCCACATTAATCTTGCCATAAACGCTCGCATTGCCTGTTTCTGCTAATGCAGGTGCCGAGAAAACCGCTGCTGCCAGTGCGACAACGATGAGTTTTTTTTGTTTCGTAATTATTCTTTGCATTATAAATTTCCCCAATAAGAAAGCCGCTCTAGTGCGGCTTACGCAGATTAGAGGGAGAATATGAAAAACCGGTTAAGGATTGGTGAAGGTTCTGTTACGAGGCGCTTCTTAGAAAAAGCGATTGATTAGGGTGTGGGTACGCGAAATAGAAAATTGGCCTGATAAATCGGCCATGTTCAACAATTTTAAAAAGTTCTTATACCGAAAATCGATAGCCGCTGCCTCGCACGGTCTGGATCAAATGATCCTTGCCGACAGTCTCCAGCGCTTTTCTGAGCCGACGTATATGTACATCTATCGTGCGCTCCTCGATAAAAACTTGTGTGCCCCACACATGGCTGAGCAATTGAGATCGGCTGTATACCCGTTCAGCATGGCTCATAAAAAAATGCAGCAATCGAAATTCTGTTGGCCCCAGTTCAATATTGATACCGCTTGCTTTAACCCGATGCGATACGGGAGACAGCTCTAATCCACCTATGGCTATGGGCTCATTCGGCATTTCAGGAATATGACGGCGCAGCATGGCACGTATCCGTGCCATCAGTTCGCGTGGCGAAAACGGCTTGGTGATGTAATCATCCGCGCCTGCTTCAAGCCCCTGTATCTTGTCACGTTCCTCTGCTCGCGCTGTCAGCATAATGATTGGAATATTGCTGGTTGCCGCTTCGCTTCGAAATTGTCTGGCAAGTAACAGTCCGCTGGTGTTGGGTAACATCCAATCGAGTAATATCAAATCCGGTGAGTTTTGCCTGATTTGAAGCCAGGCGCTTTCCGCATCTTCCGCGCGCAATGCGCGAAACCCGGCCTGTGTAACATTAAATGCCAATAACTCCTGAATTGCCGGCTCGTCTTCGACTATCAAAATTTTTGCGCTCATTTCAAACCCTCAATCACTGATTACGGAATGGCAAATATATGAGTAATTTGTGACAGAAAGATGAATCCGGGAAAGTATTTTGCACAGCGGTTGTTTATATGAAATATAGGTGGCGGGTCGATGCGATGTCCCTACAGATATTCAATTTCGCTCAAGTTGGAAGAGGTGAGGGTGCCAGAAGGCACGCTGCCCGCGCGCTGCCGGGCTTAAAAGCTGCAAATAAAGGCTCGCAGTGTGTCCGGCAGTGTAATTGACTTCATCATCTTTCCAGCCGGGCCAAAATGTGTAGTCGCGAGTTTGCAGCGCTGGCTTCATCAGCATATCTAATCTGACGATATGATCGTCGATCAACCAATTTTTCAGGAAACCGGTGAAATGTTCCGTTGCACCGTCAGACCAGATGCCGCCTTTGGCTACCAACTCATCTCTCAAGTGTTGCAATTCCCTCAGCGCATATTGCTGCTCTTGCCTATGTCCGGAAAAATCAAAATTAACCGCCTTGGAAATTCTTTCCTCATTTCCGAAATGAATACATAACGAATCTTCGAGGCGAATGAATGCTTCCGACAATATAAAGCTGTCTCTTGATCTGATCGCGTTTCTTACGTTATTGACTATGCTTATCAGATTTTTGTGGTCGGAATCTAGAACCGCATTTCCGACACTCAGTTGCTCGGTCCACGCTAAACCCATGATACCTCCTGTTGCTTATCCAGATGAATAACTGCTTGCATCTACACAGCCATGCCTGAAGTTGTACGATCATGATTGTGATTTACCACGGCAGCATGAATTGCCTCACCAGCAGCACCAGGCAAAAAGTTGTATCCATAGGCTTGCAGTGTCGGCTTCATTGGCATATCCAAGCTGATGATGTGCCCATCGATCATCCAATCACTCATGAAAACGGAAAAATACTCGATGGCATCGTCAGACCACAATCCGTTCTTGCCGATCAGCTCGTTTCTCAAGAGCCAAAGCTCTTTCAGCCAGCATTGTTGCGCCAGCTTGTGCTGGGAAAAATCATAATTGACTGCCTGCGCAATCTTTCCTTCATTTTCAAAATGAACATACAACCAATCCTCGAGATGCTCCAATTCCTGCGACAGGATAGTGCTGCTTCTTGCCTTGATCGCACGCCTTACGTTGTTGGCTATGTAGATCAAATTTTTATGCTCAGAATCGATAACAGCATTTCCTACACTCAACTGCCTGTTCCACTTTAATCTCATCATGCGCCCCTCGGTCGGTTGAAGATGCTTGCAGGTTATTGAAGCCCTGTTGCGGGGTGATGACGGGAATATAAAGAGTTTATGAAATCGCTAATGAGACGGTTGATCAAGTTGAGGAGCAGGGCAAGAGGCCTGAAACAGAGCACGCTACAATGGGCCTGGCGGGAACTTATTTATAACAGGGCTACTGCCATTTCTGGCTGCGCTAATTCGCGGCGCTCGACAAACAAGCTGTTTCCCGGCCTTTTCTTTGCCATTTTTTTGGCAGCCGTGGCGGCTTCAGCTATTTCATGGTGCGAGTGGAACAACTTTGCGTTAGCCAAGATTACGCCAATCGAGAGCGTGGGCAACGGGTGGTGAATGACGCGCCCCTGACGGTCTTCACTCGAGTAGCCACCGGTAGAACGATGCCTTGCTTCAAATAATACCTGAGAAGTTTGCGCAAAAGAGTTCAGGGCTTGGCTACAGCGTTTTTCCCAATCCGCGCTTTGCAGGACAAGGATAAAATCGTCGCCGCCGATATGCCCGATAAAGTCGCGCTGAGGATCGCAGATATTGCTGAGTAGCTTGCCGGTGAATTGGATCATCTCGTCGCCTTTGCGGTAGCCGTACACATCATTGAACGGTTTGAAATTGTCCAGGTCGCCATAACAAACGGCGAACGACTTGCCAGATTTCAGTAAAAAATCGATGTGCTCGTTGATGGGGACATTGCCTGGCAGCAAGGTCAATGGATTGGCGTAACGCGCGGTTTCGATCTGCGCATTGGTGATTTCGCGCAACAGGTCTTGCCCGGTACCGAGCCCTATGTAACGGCCTTGCTCGGTAATAATGAAGCCGTCGGTAAAATGCCTGATTCCCGATTCGCTCAAAAAATTACTCAATTCGTGAATAGGGGTAGATTTTTCCACCAGCAACGGCTCTGCATTCATCATGTCCTTGCAGGGTTTTTTCCCGAGCAGCTCGCGGCGAAAAGGCTTAGCAAAATTGTCCACGAACTCATACCGGTTAATCAGCCCAATGGGGCGGCCATGCTTGACGACAGGGATAGCGCGCAAATCTTTATTTGCGGAAAAGCAGGCGAATATTTTTTCAGTTTCGGTGTCCGGCTGGAACGGTTCCACATAACGCAACAATGTTTCCACTGTGACGTTACGGGGATTGCTATAGGGTTGTTCGGCGGTGTGGTTTTTGTTGATCAGGCAGCCGACTTCGGCGGGTGGGTTCAGCGGCGGGATGGGGTTGGGGCGGGCAATGAAGTAGCCCTGTCCGCAAGCGATGCCGATATCCCGTATCGCCCTGAATTCGGCATCCGTTTCGATGCCTTCTGCAATCACTTGCGTGCCGGAGCTTAATGCGATGCTCTGGATTGACCTGATAAACTGCTGTTTGAGCGGGTCGGCGTTGACGCCCTGCACAAAATGCATATCTATCTTTACAAATTCCGGGCGCAATTCTGACCACAACCGCAGGCTCGAAAAGCCTTCACCCAAATCATCTATCGCAATCTGGAATCCCATGTTGCGGTAGTGCAGCAGCGCGTTGCGCATGCCTTCGAAATCAAAGGTGGGCTGATTCTCGGTGATTTCGATGATGACCCGTTGCGGGTCAATGCCGAGATTTTCAAGATAAGCCAGCGTTTGCCCGTTCTTGAAACTGGGATGAGTCAAGGCATCCGGGCTGACGTTCAAAAACAGCTTTCCGGGCAGATTTTGGGTAGCAAAGGACTCCAGCACAATCTGCCGGCATAGCATTTCCACTTCCAGAGAAAGCCCCTGTTGTTTGGCTGCCGCAAACAAGTTGATGGGCGAATGCAGCGGACTGTCAGCCGGGCCGCGTATCAATCCCTCGAAACCCAGAAACGTGCCGCTGGAAATATCCATGATTGGCTGAAACAGTGCGGAAAGATTGCGTTGGTTCAATATGTCCTGGAGCGTTTTCATCGTAATTGTCCTATGGGTGGGATGCGCAACAGCATAGTTGCTAAATATTGCAGCCAGGTTAAGGCAATGTTGCATATTGGTGGCAGAACGCCCGCCGGAGAAAAAGCAGCGTTGCCCTTACAGAAAATCTTTGTTCTAATTGCGATCGTTATTTTAATAATTGTTTAACAATGGAAACGTAAAATGATGAAACCGGCTCAAGTGGTAAAGGCACTGGCGGCTTTGGCGCAACCCACGCGATTGGCGATTTACCGCCTGCTGGTGGAATGTGGCCCGGATGGCATGGCGGCTGGGCAGGTGGCCGAAAAACTGAAAGTGTCTTCGGCCACGCTGTCGTTCCATTTCAAGACACTCAGCCACGCCGGGCTATTGGACAGCAGGCAGGACGGGCGCTTTGTCTATTACGCCGCGAATTTCACGGTGATGAACGGCATGGTGGCGTATTTGACAGAAAACTGCTGTGGCGGTAATCCGGATGCCTGCAAGCCAAAAAACAAATAATCAACTTACTTTACAAGAAAGCCTATCTTGCAAAACAAGCCATACAATGTGCTGGTGTTATGTACCGGCAATTCTGCGCGCAGCATCTTGGGCGAAGTGTTGTTTAATACATTGGGTAAAGGCAAATTCAAAGCCTATAGCGCTGGCAGCAAACCTGCCGGGAGAGTCAATCCCACAGCGCTGGAGTGGTTGCAGCAGCAGGGATACAGTACCGCAGGGCTGCGCAGCAAGAGCTGGGACGAGTTTGCAGCACCCGGCGCGCCAGAATTCGATTTCATTATTACCGTGTGCGATAACGCGGCGGGCGAAGCCTGTCCGCTGTGGCTCGGTAAACCCGAGACGGCGCATTGGGGCATTCCAGACCCGGCGCATGTCGAAGGCGAAGAAGCGCGGCGCATAGCGTTCAAGAAGGCTGCAGAGCAGCTGGCACGGCGCATTCAACTGTTCATGAGCCTGCCAATACAGAAGCTGGACAAGCTCACGCTGAAACAGAAGCTCGCCGAGATCGGCCAAACCCGGGATTAGTCAAATGAATCTTTTTGAACGCTATCTGAGTGTATGGGTCGCGCTGTGCATCGTCGCCGGGGTGCTGCTCGGGCAATTTCTGCCGGGCGCGTTTCAGGCCATCGCCAGCATGGAGATCGCCAGAGTGAACATCCCGGTCGGTGTGCTGGTTTGGGTGATGATTATTCCAATGTTGCTGAAAATCGATTTCGGCGCGCTGCACCAGGTGAAAGCACATACACGCGGCATCGGCGTCACGCTGTTCGTCAACTGGGGAGTGAAGCCCTTTTCGATGGCTTTTCTGGGCTGGCTGTTCATCCGCCAGGTGTTCGCCGATTACTTGCCGCAGGATCAGCTCGACAGCTATATCGCCGGGCTGATTTTGCTGGCCGCCGCGCCGTGTACCGCGATGGTGTTCGTGTGGAGCAACCTGGTGAAGGGCGATCCTTATTTTACGCTGTCGCAGGTGGCGCTCAACGACACCATCATGATCTTCGCGTTCGCGCCGCTGGTTGCGCTGCTGCTCGGTATTGCCAGCATCGCTGTGCCGTGGGATACGCTGTTCGTCTCGGTGATTTTTTACATCGTGATCCCGGTCGTCATTGCGCAAATGTTGCGCCACCGCTTGCTGATAAGAGGCGAGGGTGTATTCAATCAGGTGATGGAGCATATCGCGCCGTATTCGATGGGCGCGCTGCTGGTGACGCTGGTGCTGCTGTTCGCGTTGCAGGGCAACGCCATCGTCGCGCAGCCGCTGGTGATCGCGATGCTGGCGGTGCCGATCCTGATCCAGGTGCTGTTCAATTCCGGGCTGGCCTACTGGCTGAACCGCCGTCTGGGTGTGGCGCACTGCGTCGCCGCCCCGTCGGCGCTGATCGGCGCGAGCAATTTCTTCGAACTGGCGGTGGCCGCCGCCATCAGCCTGTTCGGCTTCCAGTCCGGCGCGGCGCTGGCGACCGTGGTTGGCGTGCTGATCGAGGTGCCGGTGATGTTGCTGGTGGTGAAAATTGCCAATGTATCCAAGGTTTGGTACGAGCAAAAAGCTAATTGATCAGGGTATAAGAATTTTTGTGTAAACAGTTTTATTGAGCGGCAGCTATCTGGGAATTCGGCTGACCGCAATATGTTGCGGTACTTGGTGGGTGCCCGCTGTCGGGAAGTGAGACGATAAGTTTCCACTAAGGCCAACGCTCGCTACCCAAGCTTTATTGCTACAAATCGCCAATTTTGGCTCAGCCAACATTAGTGTGCTTGGTTCCGGCTCGGTGTGCTCTCAAAAAGAGATAACTTCCTTTGGGCTATTCAGGTCGCACGCTATGCATGCACAAGAAAGATTGCCCCCGGATTCCAAGCTATCTGATAATTTTATTCAACCAACAAAAAACCCGCCTGAGCGGGTTTTTTAACGGTCTGCAAAACAGGGCCAAATTACTTCAGTTTGGTTTCCTTGTATGAAACATGTTTGCGCGCCACCGGGTCGAATTTCTTCATTTCGATCTTTTCCGGTGTGGTGCGCTTGTTCTTGGTCGTGGTGTAAAAATGTCCCGTACCGGCACTGGATTCAAGTTTGATTTTTTCGCGCATTTGCAGGCTCCTTAAACGCTTACGCCACGGGCGCGGATTTCAGACAGTACCGCATCGATGCCGTTTTTGTCGATGGTGCGCAATGCGGCATTGGTCAAGCGCAGGCTGACCCAGCGATTTTCACTTTCAACCCAGAAGCGGCGGCGTTGCAGGTTTGGCAAAAAACGCCGCTTGGTTTTGTTATTGGCATGGGAAACATTGTTCCCGACCATCGGGCTTTTTCCCGTCACTTGACAGACACGTGCCATAGCTCTACTCCAACCGTATTCAAAAGAGCGCGGATTCTACAGAAAGAATAAGGAATGTTCAACCTTAATTTTGATTCTGTTGGGAGCCCTTGATTCACTCTGCTTGTAAGCATCAAACAGGATGCCGGGTTGTTAACGGTTTGTATATAGGCACCGAATAGGCAGGAATATATAGATATTTTGGCTTATACACTTTTATCGGTTAAGCGTGTAGAGTAAACAGATTACCTCACACTCGATAATTAATAATATCTCTGCTTTGCCAGCCATTCATGGAACAGTAATATGCATGCCGAATCAGACATAAAAGCTGCCGAACAGGTGCTGAATGGTATCCATTTGCCGCCCTGCCCGGCTTCATTGATGGCGGCGATGAAGGAGGCGCGATCACCCGATGCCGATATGGGGCGGATAGTGCGTTTGATCGGACAGGATGTCGGCTTGTCCGCGCCGATGCTGAAACTCGCCAATTCCCCGTATTTCGGCCTGCGTAACAAAGCGTCATCGGTTCAGCAGGCGGTCGCCGTGCTGGGACTCAGGAACACGGTCAACCTGCTCAGCAATGTCGCGTTGCGCGCCAATGTCGTACCGAAGTTGGCAGGTATGGATGAATTCTGGGATCGCTCCAGTATGGCCGCCTTGGCCGCATCCCGTATTGCCGCACAGGTTCCCGGCGTTTCTTGCGACGATGCTTATACCGTTGGCCTGTTCCACGATTGCGGCATTCCGGTGCTCATGCAGAAATATCCCGATTACCTCAAGAATGTCGATGAAATGTCGCGTATAAGCGGCAATACTTGCGAAACCGAAAATGCCTGTTATTCGACTACTCACGCGGTAGTAGGCAACCTGCTGGCGCGTAATTGGCTGCTGCCCCCGAATATGTGCCGCGCGATCCTGTGTCACCACGACCTCGCAGTTTTTTCCTCAATTACCGACCAGGTTTCGATTGAGATTTGCAATTGGGTAAGTATTGTCCAGGCAGCGGAATATATTGTAGATTCGCACCTGGATTTGCGTAACGACGGGTGGGAAATGTGGCAACCGTTCGTGTTGAAACACCTGCAATTTTCTGAACAGGAATTCGATGAATTGTGCAGCGATATAGTAAGCGTGCTAAGCGGGGATTAGCTGCGGATAAAGCAGACCCGATATTCCCGTTGCCCTTATCTGATTGCGTACTCAACGCATGTTCTCGTTCATTACTGAAGCTTTTGGCCCAGCTCCCGCCTATGGCGTTATTTCGGCAGCTCGATGCTTCGCCTGTAATAATCCTGTCATATAAAAAACCTAACATATGCGCTCCCTCATAACATTGTCGGCTTGAATAAAATCAAGAATCAAGCGGAAACGAAGCAACATTCAACATCTGGAGGCATCATGAATAGCAAACTCTATCGATTTGTCATCGGCATTGCCGCCCTTACCGCATTGGCTTATGCGGGCATTAGCCAGGCAACCGATATCACCGGCGCGGGCGCGACTTTCCCCTATCCGATTTACGCAAAGTGGGCCGAGGCTTACAAGGCGCAGACTGGTGTCGGAATGAATTACCAGTCCATCGGATCCGGCGGGGGCATCAAGCAGATTACCGCCAAGACCGTGGATTTCGGCGCATCCGATATGCCGCTCAAGCCGGAAGAACTCGACAAGAACGGTCTGGTGCAATTCCCGACCGTGATCGGCGGCGTGGTGCCGGTGGTCAACATCAAGGAAATCGGCACAGGCCAGTTGAAGCTGGATGGTGCGACGCTGGCGAGCATCTATCTTGGCAAGATCACCAAGTGGAACGACCCCACTCTGGTGGCGCTGAACAAGGACATCAACCTGCCTGCGAGCAATATCACGGTAGTGCACCGTTCTGACGGTTCCGGCACCACCTTCATATTTACCAATTATTTATCCAAGGTCAGCGCGGACTGGAAGTCCGCCGTCGGCGAAGGTACGGCGGTTTCCTGGAAAGCGGGCACCGGCGGCAAGGGCAACGAGGGCGTGGCATCCTATGTGCAGCGCATCAAGGGATCCATCGGTTATGTGGAGTATGCCTATGCGCTGCAAAACAAGATGAATGCCGTACAGATGAAAAATCACGACGGGCAGTTCGTCAAGCCGGATGACAACAGTTTCAAGGCCGCCGCAGCAGGCGCGCAATGGGACAAGGCGCCGGGATTTTATAAAATCCTGACCGACGAGACAGGCAAGGAAAGCTGGCCGATTACCGGCGCGACTTTTGTCCTGATGCACAAGGTGCAGGAAAAACCGGCGACCGGCAAAGAGGTGCTGAAATTTTTTGACTGGGCTTACGACAAGGGCGGGAAGCTGGCTTCCGACCTGGATTATGTGCCGTTGCCGGAGAATGTCGTGAAGCTGATCCGCGCCGCTTGGAAAGCGCAGATCAAGGATGCGGCTGGCAAGGCGCTGGTGCAATAGGCGGGTATCTTCAAATAATAACCATGGCGCTCACGTCGATGTTATTTTTTATTCACGAATCCAATCATGCCTGCATTATTGCGCGAAGCCAGCCTTAAACGGCACACCATACTGGATTTGTTGTTCCGCAACCTGACGCGCGTCTCCGCATTCGGTGTGCTGGTGCTGCTGGGCGCCATTATCACCTCGCTGATTATCGGCAGCATGCCCGCCATTCGCGCGTTCGGTTTCGGTTTCCTGACAAGTGCCGACTGGGATCCCGTCAATGAACAGTTCGGCGCGCTGATCCCGATCATCGGCACGCTGGCCACCTCCGCTATCGCGCTCACGATCGCCATTCCGGTCAGCTTCGGCATCGCACTTTTTCTGACCGAGCTCTCACCGCGCCTCTTGCGTCGCCCGCTCGGTATCGCCATCGAATTGCTGGCGGGCATCCCCAGCATCATTTACGGCATGTGGGGGTTATTCATTTTCGCGCCGCTGTTTGCCGACCAGATCGAGCCGTGGATCAACGACCATATCGGTACGGTGCCGTACATCGGCCCCTTCTTCTCCGGCCCGCCGATGGGCATCGGCATGCTGACCGCCGGCATCATCCTCGCCATCATGGTGATTCCGTTTATCGCGTCGGTGATGCGCGACGTGTTCGAGGTAGTGCCCACCTTGCTGAAGGAATCGGCCTACGGTTTGGGGGCGACCACCTGGGAGGTCATGTGGCAGGTCGTGCTGCCCTACACCAGGATCGGCGTGGTCGGCGGCATCATGCTGGGGCTGGGGCGCGCGCTGGGCGAGACCATGGCCGTTACCTTCGTCATCGGCAATGCGCACGAGCTGAGCAAGTCCTTGCTGATGCCCGGCAACAGCATCGCCTCGGCACTCGCCAACGAATTCACCGAGGCCTACGGCGAGCTTTACACTTCCGCGCTGATCGAACTCGGCCTGATCCTGTTCTTCATCACCTTCGTGGTCCTGTCGCTTGCGCGCTATATGCTCTTCAAGCTCGGCAAGCGCGAAGGCCAGGCTACCTGACCGGACACCTGATCATGCTGAGCCTGTATACCCGCCGCCGCATCGTCAACGCAATCGGCCTCGCCGTCTCGATGCTGGCCATGGCGTTTGGCCTGTTCTGGCTATGCTGGATTTTATGGACGCTGCTGGAGCACGGGTTGCCCGCGCTTACCCCCTTGGTATTTTCGCAAATGACGCCGCCGCCGGGCAGCTCGGGCGGCCTGCTCAACGCCATCGCCGGGAGCCTGGCGATGACGCTGGTCGGCACGCTGATCGGCACGCCCATCGGCATCTTGGCCGGCACCTACCTTGCCGAATTCGGCCAGCGCGGCTGGCTCGCCCCGATCACGCGCTTCATCAACGACGTGCTGCTTTCTGCGCCGTCCATTGTCATCGGCCTGTTCGTATACGAGATTTACGTCATCAGGGTCAAACATTTTTCCGGCTGGGCGGGTGCGCTGGCGCTGTCTATCATCGTCATTCCCATCGTCATCCGCACCACCGAAAACATGTTGCGCCTCGTGCCGACCACGCTCCGCGAAGCGGCGGCGGCGCTCGGCGCACCGCAATGGAAAATTATCAATTTCATCACCCTGCGCGCCGCGCGTGCCGGTATCATCACCGGCGTGATGCTGGCCATCGCGCGCATCAGCGGCGAAACCGCCCCGCTGCTGTTTACCGCGCTGAACAACCAGTTCTGGAGCAGTAACATGGATCAGCCGATGGCGAATTTGCCGGTGGTGATCTTCCAGTTTGCCATGAGCCCTTACGAAGACTGGCAAAAATTGGCCTGGGCCGGCGCGCTGCTGATTACCTTGAGCGTGCTGACACTCAACATTTTGGCGCGCGTGCTGTTCCGGCAAAAGGCCGCCTCCCATTAACAGGTTTCGCAAATGAATGCCGAATATACCGCCAATCCAAAAGTAATCGCCCCAAAAATAATTGCCCAGAAAATTATTGTCAGGGATCTCAGCTTTTATTACGGCGATTTCTGCGCGCTCAAAAACATCAACCTGAGCATCGCCGAAAAAATGGTGACTGCCTTCATCGGCCCGTCCGGCTGCGGAAAATCGACGCTGCTGCGCACCTTCAACCGCATGTACCAGCTTTATCCCAAGCAGAAAGCCGTTGGAGAAATCCTGCTGGATGGCGAAAACATCCTCGACAAAAAGCAGGACTTGAACACCTTGCGCGCCAAGATCGGCATGGTGTTCCAGAAGCCCACCCCGTTCCCGATGTCGATCTACGACAACATCGCGTTTGGCGTCAAACTCTACGAAAGGCTCAGCAAGAACGACATGGATGAGCGTGTCGAATGGGCGCTGCGCAAGGCCGCGCTGTGGAATGAGGCAAAGGACATACTCAAACAGAGCGGCACGAGCCTGTCCGGCGGACAGCAGCAACGCCTGTGCATCGCGCGCGCCATCGCCGTCAAGCCGCAGGTGCTACTGCTCGACGAACCGACCTCGGCGCTCGACCCGATTTCGACGGCACATATCGAAAAACTGATCGACGAACTGAAGGAAGACTTCACCATCGTCATCGTCACGCACAACATGCAGCAAGCCGCGCGCGTCTCCGACTACACCGCCTATATGTACCTGGGGGATTTGATAGAATTCGGCGACACCAGCGTGGTATTCACCAATCCGAAGCGCAAGGAAACCGAGGATTACATCACAGGCAGATTCGGCTAACCCAAGTTTTGTAGGGTGGGCACGCTGTTGTGCCCACGCGGATGCTACGTGCAACCACCCTTCGATACCTCAGGGTGGGCGGTGTGAGTTATGCATGCTCATAGTGGTTTATTCCAATTCTATTTTGGAACAACAATAATCATCATGTAGGGTGCGTCCCACGCACCAATCATGGCGGTGCGTGGGACGCACCCTACGACATCGCACTTTTTTAGAATTGGAATTACAGTTCCACCGGCGCCGATAAGGGGGCTGAAAGGTAACTTTCCCATTGATTGCCTGTGCAAGGCAGCAAGCGTAGAATGTGACTACACTTTAAGAAAGTAGGCTCATCATGCAAGCAAGCATCCGTGAATTGAAGGCGCACCTGAGCGAATACATCCGTCAGGTAACAGCGGGCGAAACCGTGACCATCAGCGTCCACAACCGCCCTGTGGCACAAATCGTGCCGATCAAGCGGCAGGCTACGCTGGATGATCTGGCGGCACAGCCCGGCATCTCATGGAACGGCGGCAAGGCGGTCGGCCTCCCGCGAGGCGAGAAGCTGCCGGTCGGCGTGAGTTTGTCCGATTGGGTTTCCGAGGATAGGCGTTGATCCTCTATCTGGACACGTCGGCCTGGGTGAAGCTCTACGTGCATGAACCTGGCTCGAAGGAATTGCGCGCATACACCAACAAGGCAGAAACATTGGCGGCGTCTGTCGTCGCCTATCCCGAAGCGCGCGCCACATTCGCCCGGCTCAAGGCGCAGGGCATCTCCACTGAAGCGAAACACCAACAACGGCTGGCACAGTTAAACCTCGATTGGGAGAACCTGCTGCGCATCGAACTGGTTCCGGCAGTGGTGCGCACCGCAGGCGACCTCGCCGATGTGTACGGATTGCGCGGGTTCGATGCTATCCATCTGGCGAGTGCGCTGTGGCTGAAAGAAAAAACCAGCATGCCGCTTTGCTTTGCCGTTTTTGATCAGCGTTTGCGGGCTGCGGCTGAACGGGCTGGGTTGATGGTTGCGCCGTGATGCGAGAAAAATCGACTCCGGTATTTTTCGATTTTCTCGCTACGTTTTTCTAGGATTTAAAGGAGAAGCAAAATATGTCAGACCCAGCCATTCAGAGTTCACTTTTTGAGGAGGATTACCTGTTACGCGAGTTGGGGCAGGTAGCCCATGTTCCTCAAGTGGCGCTCACTGAATTGGTGGCTAATGCTTGGGATGCTGGTGCTAGCAAAGTTGATCTCGTGTTACCTAATGAGATTGGCGGGATGCTTGTTGTGACTGATAACGGTCACGGTATGACACCAGAGCAGTTTAAACGTCGTTGGATGACGCTTGGCTACGATCGTCTCAGGCATCAAGGCCCCAATGTTGAGTTTCCTTCAGGAGAAACAAGGCGTCCGCGAAAAGCCTACGGGCGCAATGGTGTTGGGCGGCATGGTCTATTGTGTTTTGCGAATGAATACCAAGTTGAAACTTGGCGTGATGGCGTGCTGGCAGCTTTTACCGTAGGAACTGATGCAGGCCCAAGCCCTTTCGTACTGCGAAGCGAAAAGCTGACAAAGAGCAGTGGAAGTGGAACTCGTCTATTAGTACAGGTGGAGCGGAAACTCATGGATGCAGAGGAGATTCTTACTGTCTTGGCGGCGCGATTTATACACGATCCTGAATTTTGCATTCAGGTCAACGGACGATCGCTGGCTTTCCATCAAATAGAGGGCAAGGTAAGCGAAACGACACTGCGAATAGACTCTAGTCACTCTGCTACAGTAATAGTGATTGATTCAACTAGGCTTAATCATTCATCGGTGCATCAGGGTATCGCATTTTGGGTGCAACGTCGGCTGGTTGGTACGCCATCGTGGACAATTGGTCAGGCCGCAAGTTTCGATGGGCGTACACGCTTTGCACGGCGCTACAAAGTTATCGTTGATACTGAAGGCTTTGAGGCAGAAGTTGAATCAGATTGGACAAGATTTAGGAGTGCAAATATTGTTGGGGAGCTATACAGGGCAACCGCTGAGCACATAGATAAGGTCGCTCAGGAATTATCTTCTCAAATCGTAGAGGAATCCTCTACTGACGCTCTTGTGCAGAATCGGAACGAGCTTGCTACTTTGGGTCAGGGCGCACGAATAGAAGTTGCCGAGTTCACCAAAATAATCGCACAAACACACCCCACTTTGTCGCCTGAGTTTCTGGCAACGGCAGTAAAAGCAGTCATCAATTTGGAGAAGTCTAAGAGTGGTGCAGCTTTGTTACAGAAATTATCCATGCTGCCGCCCGATGATGTCGATGGGTTGGATCACCTGCTGGCAGAATGGTCGATTAAAGATGCACTTCGTGTGCTTGATGAGATCGACAGCAGGATCAGTGTTGTCGAAACCATTCACCGCTTGGCGGATGACCCAAAGACGGATGAATTGCATACACTCCACCCGTTGATATTGCGATCACGCTGGTTGTTTGGCCCAGAATTTGAGTCACAGGAATATTGTTCAAATGCGACCCTCCAGACAGTAGCGAGAGAGCTGTTTAAAAGTTCAACTGCGCAGTTCATCAATGAAAAAAATCGTCCTGATATAGTTTCTTTGCCAGATAAAACAACGTGCCAGCTTACCGGCATAGAGTCTTTTGATCCGGCTGACCCGACGCTTACGCAAATGCAGAATATCTTGCTGATTGAGTTGAAGAAGGGTGGATTTGAACTGACGCGAAAGGAGGTAGGGCAGGCAGACAACTATGTGCAAGATATTATTGCGTCTGGTGTCATTTCAGGAGCCCCCTATATCTGTGCGTGGGTGGTAGGGCAGAAAATTGCTGCTGGTGTTGCAAAAGACAAGACATTGCGTAATGAAACGCGCGACTACGCCAGAATTAGAGCAACCACATTTGGGAATCTTGTTGATACAGCAAATCGAAGGTTATTAAAGTTACGAGATGTTCTGGCTACTCGTTATGGAAGCATACCTACGGATGGGCTGCTGGATCGTGTTTTTTCACAGCCAGTGCAGGGAGTGATAGCGAGCTAATGAAAAGAGCGATATGGGGTCAGAATTAATAGGGGACGTACCACGTATTATTTTCGTAAAACAACATGACTACACCGCTTATCCCACAATCCGATTTCAACGAGATCACGCAAACAGCAAAAAGTCTCAGCACTGCTGAGACAATTGCCGCAGCCCAGTATTTTTGTACGCATTCGCTTTTCGCGAATAGCGAATGTCATCCATCTGCTGTTTGCATATAGCAGATGTCATAAGTTACAAAACGACTATTCTTTATTCATGAAATGAGAATGGTTGACATTTAACCTATATCTGGCATAGGATTACACATCCGATTCTTATTTCAAGAATAAAGAATATGCCTAAAGTCAGTAACCGCCAGCTTGCCCTCAAGCCACAAGATCTTTATGTCTTGCTGGCGTTGTTGAGCCGTGGCGGCGGGAGTGTGGGTTATCCGGAGTTGGCGGAACAGACAGATTTGGCGGTTTCGGCGGTGCATGGGGCGCTGAAGCGCGCGGCAGCGGCGCAGTTGGCGAAATTTGAGGAGCGCCGCCCGGTGGTGCTCAAGACGCAGTTGCGGGAGTTTCTGTTTCATGGGGCCAAGTATGTTTTTCCTCCGGTGTGGGGTTCGCTGACGCGCGGGGTGCCTACCGGATATGCGGCTGCGCCGTTGAATGGGGTGATTGCGCCTTCTGCCGACCCGGTGCCGGTGTGGTCGCATCCCAAGGGTGCGGTGCGCGGGGTGAGCTTGGCTCCTTTATATCCTTCTGTTCCGGGGGCTGCGCTCAAGGATGAGCGCTTGTACGCCATTCTTTCGCTGTTCGATGCGCTACGCAGCGGGCAGGCGCGCGAGCGTGCCGCCGCGCAAAAATTGTTGGAAGAGTTTTTTCAGTGAAGCCAAAGTACCCGAATGTAGCCAAGCTGGGTTTCAAGCGGGATATGTCCAAGGATGCGCCTATTTGCCGTTGGCGGCTTGGTAATCTGGAGGTGGATTTGATGCCTACGGATACCAACATTCTGGGTTTTGCCAACCGATGGTATCCATTGGCGGTACAAACGGCGCAACTGGTTACGTTGGGGAACGGAGCGACGATACGTTTGATTGCTGCCCCGGTGTTTCTGGCGACAAAGTTTGAGGCTTTTGCGAATCGCGGCAAAGGTGATTTATTGGGCAGCCACGATCTGGAAGATATCGTTAATGTGTTGGATGGCAGGCCCGAGATTGTTGGTGAAATTGACCTGAGCAAAATGGAATTGCGGCGCTATCTGGCGGATCGGTGTGGCGCATTGCTGGCAATGCCGAATTTATGGATGCCTTGCAGGGTATGGTATTCCCGGATGAGTCATTCGCCGGGCGAGTGCAACTGCTGGCAGAGAGATTCCGGCAAATTGCGCAATTCGATGGTAGATGAGGCATAGAAGCTAACTATGTTGTCACAAGAAATTAAGGAGGGTGTCATGAGCAAACAAATCCAGGAGGCCTATATCGTCGCCGCGACGCGCACGCCGGTGGGCAAGGCGCCGCGCGGGATGTTCCGCAACACCCGTCCGGATGACCTGCTGGTGCATGTGCTGAAGAGCGTGTTGGCGCAGGCGCCGTCGCTCGATGCTGCGGCCATCGGCGATGTGATCGCGGGCTGCGCGATGCCGGAGGCGGAACAGGGGATCAACGTGGCGCGCATCGCGCTGCTGCTGGCCGGGTTGCCGAACAATGTGCCGGGCATGACGGTGAATCGCTTCTGCTCTTCCGGTCTGCAGGCGGTGGCGCTGGCGGCGGATCGCATCCGGCTCGGCGAAGCAGACGTGATGATCGCGGGCGGGTTGGAGAGCATGAGCATGGTGCCGATGATGGGCAACAAGATCGCGTTCAACCCTGAAATCTTTGCACGCGATGAGAATCTCGCCATCGCTTTTGGCATGGGTATCACCGCCGAGAAGGTGGCGCAGCGCTGGAAAGTGTCGCGCGAGGCGCAGGATGAATTCGCTTACCAGAGCCATCAGCGCGCGTTGCGGGCGATGGCTGCGGGCGAATTCAACGACGAAATCACGCCGTACCGCATCGCGGAGCGTCTGCCCGATCTGGGTGAGCGCGAGGTGAAAATAAAAGTGCGCGACGTGGCAGAGGACGAGGGGCCGCGCGCCGACACGTCGGTCGAGGCGCTGGCGAAGCTCAAGCCGGTGTTCGCGCAAAAAGGCTCGGTGACGGCGGGCAACAGTTCGCAGATGTCGGACGGCGCGGCGGCGGTGTTGCTGTGTTCCGAATCAGCGCTGAAACGTTACAACCTCACACCCATCGGGAAATTTCTCGGTTTCAGCGTGGCGGGCGTGCCGCCGGAGATCATGGGCATCGGGCCGAAAGAGGCGATCCCGCGCGTATTGAAGCAAACGGGTTTGAACCTTGATGACATGGGCTGGATCGAGCTCAACGAGGCGTTCGCCGCGCAGTCGCTGGCGGTGATCGGTGATGTCGGCCTCGATCCGGCGAAAGTGAATCCGCTTGGTGGCGCGATTGCGCTCGGCCATCCGCTTGGCGCGACCGGCGCGATCCGCACCGCCACGCTGCTGCATGGCCTGCGCCGCCGCAAGCAGAAATACGGCATGGTGACGATGTGTATCGGGACGGGTATGGGCGCAGCAGGCATCTTTGAGGCGCTGTAGGGTGGTGTCATGACACGGCGTTGCGAAGCATCCGGGGCGGGAATGACCACCTCACACCCGCTCCCGCAAACGGCTGGCTTCGCCAGTAACGTGTCGCGGGATGTGCATTCCATGCACCAGGCCAATGTCGGACAATCAGTGCGCTCTGCCTCATCGGCGGAAATGCTCAACGGCGATTGCCGTTCGGCCATGCTGGATCGCGCTGCACTGCAACGCGCGATGCGGGCGCAGGGCGAATCGTGGCAGGCTTTGGTAACTGAGCGTTGCCCGCATCTGTTCGCTGCTGCGCCAGTGTTCGTTACATCTGCGCAGTTGCGCCAGATGCGGGAAGTGATCGGGGCGGTGGAGCGGGTGGTGGGGTTGCCAGAGTGGATGCGCGACGCCCCTCTCCCTAACCCTCTGGATGAAACAACTAGCCGCTCGACTAGGCTGCAAGAAACCGCAGCCAAGTCGCTGGTTATCCCGCAAGCGGGAGAGGGAACGAACGCTGCGCCTTCGGCGCATAATCATTCTCTTGGTGTGTTCTTCGGTTATGACTTCCATCTCAACAGCGACGGCGCACATCTGATCGAAATCAACAGCAACGCGGGTGGCGGATTTCTGAATGCGCTGCTACTCGACAGCCAGCGCGATGCCGGATTGCCTGGCAATGCGGCTGTTGTTGAAAATCTTGAACAAGCCTTTCTCCAGATGTTCCGCAATGAGTGGCGGCTGGCGCGTGGCGATGCGCCGCTCAACAGCATCGCCATCGTGGACGAGCAGCCCGAGGGGCAATATCTTTACCCTGAATTCCTGCTGGCGCAGCGCATGTTCGAACGTGCCGGGATTGCAGCCTTTATCGCCGATCCATCCGCTTTGCAAGCGCACGACGGCAGCCTGTATTTGAGCGGGCAGAAGATCGATCTGGTGTACAACCGCCTGACCGATTTTTCGTTGCAGCGGCATCCGGTATTGCGCCAGGCGTATCTGGAGGGCAGTGTATTGCTGACGCCAGATCCGGCGCACTACGCGCGCTACGCCGACAAGCGCAATTTGGCGCGGCTGACCGATACGGCAGAATTGCGCGCGCTCGGCGTGAGCACAGCCGACATCGCCGCCTTGCAGGCGGGCATTCCGCAAACCCGGCAGGTGGAGGCGGCAGACCAGGAACAATGGTGGGCGGAGCGCAAGCAATGGTTCTTCAAGCCGGACAGTGGCTACGGCAGCAAGGGTGCGTATCGTGGCGAGAAACTGACTAGGCGCGTGTTCGACGAGATCATGCAGGGCGGTTATGTCGCACAAAAATTGGCCACGCCGGGTGAGCGCATGGTCTGTGTCGAGGGGGTGGAGCCACAGCCGCTCAAGTACGATGTGCGCTGCTACGTTTACGACGGTCAGGTGCAACTGGTCGCGGCGCGGCTCTATCAGGGACAGACCACCAACTTCCGCACACCGGGCGGCGGCTTTGCGCCGGTGCGTGTTGTAGAATGAGAGCGATGAATTTGTAAACCTGAGCCGGACGAGCCGGAACAAAATGTAGGTCGGGCTATGCCAGACCGCTTCGACAGGCTCGGGACAGACATGGTGGGCGCAGCCCACCCTACGGTTATTGCGCAATCTGTGATAGTTTTTTGGATAGAATGCTCTTATGGGCTTTTACGCTTTTCTTGCGATAGGAATCGGCGCAGCGCTCGGCGCGTGGTTGCGCTGGGGTTTCGGGCTGTGGCTCAACCCGATGCTGCCGGAATTACCGCTTGGCACGCTCGCGGCCAACTTGGTCGGCGGCTACCTGATTGGGCTGGCGATCGCGTTTTTTCTTCAGCACCCGGCGTTGTCGCCGGAATGGCGGCTGTTCATCATCACCGGCTTTCTCGGCGGGTTGACCACTTTTTCCACTTTTTCGGCGGAAACTGTCACACTATTATTGCGCGGGCAATACGCGTGGGGAACGGGTATCATCATGGCGCATCTCGGCGGCTCGCTGCTGATGACGGTGCTGGGTATCCAGACTTTCAAATGGCTTCAGAATTAACGCGAGCATCGCGTAGCGATTCATTTGCCCCCTCGCCCGCTTGCGGGAGAGGGTTGGGGTGAGGGAAACGGGCATGGCCGGTTTCATCATCAGGGGACTCACTTAACCATGACCGTTAGGAGACAACGATGGATCAGCTCATTTTCTATGTCAAGGAAAAACATCTTCATGCCGGTATGCCTTTGTATGAGTGGCTGCTGGAAGAGGCCAGGGCTCTCGGTGTCCTCGGTGGTTCGGCGTTTCGCGCCATCGCCGGGTTTGGGCGGCACGGCAGGCTGCGTGAGGAGATTTTTTTCGAGCTCGCCGGGGAGCTATCGGTAAAGGTCGAATTTGTTCTGGACGATAATCTCGCCGAGCAAATGATTCAACGGGTGCGCACGCAGGGCTTGAATATCTTTTATATGCGCTACAAAGTCGAATCCGGGATTGTTTAAGGAGATTAGTGCCATGAGCCAACCAATTTTGATGCGTTTATCTGTGATCGCAGGATTGCTGCTGCCAACTTTTGCCTATGCGCATGTTGGTGCCGGAGAAGCCAGCGGTTTCATGCATGGCCTCACACACCCAACCGGCGGCCTGGATCACCTCTGTGCGATGCTGGCTGTGGGAATCTGGGCGGCACAGATGGGCGGTCGTTCCCTGTGGGCTGTGCCGCTTACCTTCGTCGGCGTGATGGCGTTGGGCGGTGCTTTGCTCATGTTGGGCATCAGCCTGCCGTTCGTCGAACAGGGCATCGTATTATCGGTGCTGTTGCCGGGTGTGCTGATTGCCGCATCGGTTCGCTTGCCGCTTTGGTTGAGCAGCTCCATGGTTGGAATGTTCGCGCTGTGGCACGGTCACGCGCATGGCACCGAGATGCCGGAGCTGGCTTCCGGGATCGGATATGCGCTGGGTTTCATGCTGGCAACCGCGCTGCTGCATGCAGCCGGTATCGCATTCGGCCTGGGTGTGCGGCGCATGTCGCGCGAGCGGCTGGTTCGGGCGGCGGGCGCGTGCATCGCGCTGTGCGGAATGTATCTGGCGGTGTAGCCAGTTCCACCACCATGCTAATTCGGATGCTGATTGGACAGTCACTGGGCTTTCAGTTACGGCAGCTTGAAATTGTAAGTTTTGCGTAAGGTTGGGGCTGTAGGGTTGAAATCCGGATTGCCCGGTATTGCAACCAGTTGTCTTTGGAAAGGCCAATTTAATTTGGCAGCAGTCGATGTGAAGTCACCTTGCCAGGTCAGGTTTTAACGAAAAACGATCTTGATTGGAAAAAATAAATGACAGCTGAGAATTCAACCCAGAAAAGCATCAGCATCAAAACCCGTTTGTTATTAATCATGGCTGCCGCCCTGGCCGGAATGATACTGATCGCGGTTTTTGCTTTGCAGTCAGAGAAAGCCACCTTGCTCGAGGATCGCAAGGTCAAGACCCGCCATCTTGTCGAGGGCGCCCACAGCCTGCTCGGCCACTATTACGAGTTGCAGCAGAAAGGCGTGCTCTCCGAGGAGGCTGCGAAAGAGGCGGCGCTGAAAGCGATCAAGGCGTTACGCTACGAGCAGAAGGAATATTTCTGGGTCAACGACTTCACCGCGCCGATACCGAAAATGCTGATGCACCCGACAGTGCCTTCGCTGGATGGCAAAGTGCTCGATGCGGAAAAATTTAATTGTGCCACGAGCATGCAGGGCGGGCTTGACGGCGCCATCGAGAAAACCGATGGCAAGAAAAATCTGTTTGTTGCCTTTAACGAGGTTGCCAACAAGTCGGGTCATGGCTACGTCACCTACAATTGGCCAAAACCCAAGGAGGGCGGCGGTACTACCGCTGAACTTTATACCAAGCTGTCGTTCGTCAAAAAGTTCGATGGCTGGAACTGGCTGATCGGTTCCGGTATTTACCTTGATGATGTGGAAAATATTTTCTGGAACCATGCAACCTGGCTGATCGGCATCATTATGGCGATAACCGCGTTGATTGGCGGGGTCATGATAATGGTTATCCGCCGCATAACCCGGTCGCTGAACGAGCTTGGAAGCGCCATGCACCAGATACAAACCAGCAACGATCTGTCGCGGCGTGTAACCGTCACCGCAAGGGATGAAATCGGCCAGATCGGCCACTTTTTCAATGAGATGATCCAGAGCTTCCAGGAAATCATCCAGCAGGTGGTTTCCAATTCGCGCGGCGTCATGCAGGCAGCGGGCAAACTTTCAGAGTCGTCGAAACGTGTCGCTGTCAGATCGCAGAGCCAGAGCGATGCAACGTCATCGATGGCGGCTGCGGTAGAGGAGGTGACAACCAGCATCGGCCATGTCGCCGACAGTTCGCAGGAAACCCATAATATTGCCTATAAGTCGGGGGAGTTATCCGCCCAGGGCGGCGAGGTCGTTCAAGGCGCGGCGACGGAAATGAGCAAGATTGCCGAGTCGGTAAATCAATCTTCGCAGTTTATCCAGCGATTGGGCGAACATTCCAACCAGATTTCTGCAATCGTCAACGTCATCAAGGAAATCGCCGACCAGACCAACCTGCTGGCGCTCAATGCCGCCATCGAGGCGGCGCGGGCCGGGGAGCAAGGGCGCGGTTTTGCCGTGGTGGCGGATGAAGTGAGAAAACTTGCCGAACGCACTGCCCGCTCCACCATGGAAATTACCACGATGATCGGCAGCATCCAGAGCGGCACACAGCACGCCGTGTCGAGCATGCAGGAAGGCTGCGCCCGTGTTACCGAAGGGGTGGCGATGGCGAATCGCGCAGGCGAATCGATGAGCCAGATCAGCGATGGCGCCAACCGGGTAATTACGGCCGTCAGCGATATTTCGTCCGCTTTGCGCGAGCAGAGCGCCGCCAGCAGCCAAGTGGCGCAGCAAGTCGAAATAATCGCGCGCATGACCGAGGAGAACAGCGCGGCGGCGAATGAAATTGCCGGAGAGGCGCAACAGCTGGAAAGCTTGGCAGGCGCTCTGGAAAGCGCGGTCAGCCGATTTAAGGTTTAAGGGCCGAAATGAATTTCTCTAATATAACGGGAATTATCCGGGTTGAACCCAAATAATCCATTAGGCCGTCATACCGGCGCAGGCCCATAAGCGCTAACTTAAGGGAACCTCTATAAATCGATTTTTTATCCCGCCAGCTCTTCTGTTTCCCGATTTTTAACTGGAATTTCTCAGCCATTTTTTATTTTGCTGAAACTGGTTGATTTCATACCTCCAATCCGAGCAACT